>Ga0210408_10002546_pt1 | contig 17673 bp, 12 predicted proteins | sample IncBWH4MmetaG_FD_155471 | JGI IMG/M metagenome (GOLD analysis project Ga0210408, IMG submission 155471) | Forest soil microbial communities from Barre Woods Harvard Forest LTER site, Petersham, Massachusetts, United States - Inc-BW-H-4-M | ecosystem: Environmental > Terrestrial > Soil >...
TTCTCTCCAGTTGAATAATCGAGACCACAACACCAAGGAAAATCGCGCTGCGTCCGTGAGCTTGCGGGGCGGTATCTGGTGTTCTTGATAAAACGCCAACTGCTTGCGCAGGAACAACACCTCAGCGCTCAACGCAGACCGGGAAGAAACGGCCAATCTCAGAAACTGGATACCCTGTGTGCACCTGTATTAGTAAGGATAAAACCCACTGATCGGAGGAGTCGGACGGTCCTGAGCCTGTTGTTGTAGAGGTGACACATTCAAGTCTGCGGCTGGCAGGTGACAGTTTACGTCAGCGAGGTGCTTGGAAATTGCACCTTTCTATATGCGTATGGACTTTTTGCGGAGCACAACCCCGAATCAAAGAGCTTCGGCCCAGATGGAACTCCCTGCAAGACCGAGAGCTCTGGATTGCTCAAGCGATACCCGGTGACTGCTACGGGCTTCCATTTGATCGGCAAAGAAACTGAACGGGGTGGGAACACAACGACGATATCAGCACGCTCATGCCATCCCTTGTGCGATATGGCACGGATAGCGGTATTGCTGACGAGAGGCTCAGAAAACGGCTGTTTGAAATACCATTAGCTTTTCTAGAGCACGAAACCGGATTAAGCCGACACACCATCGTACGGGCTCGCAGAGGGCAACCCGTCCACACAAGATCGTTGCGATTGCTGAGGGCGACTGTTCGTAGGATTCCAATCCGGTAATGATAACGCTGCAATATCACCAGTTTGATTTGATATGGCGGCGATTCTTCGCTAGTGGAATAATGATCGCCGGAAGCGCCATGACTAAGAACGCGAGAACGGTCTCCCTGGTTGCGATTGGCGTAGTAGCCCTGGTGACTCTTGTTCTAATCGGCAGGAACGTGTTCCTGGGACGACAGCAGAGCCGCGACTGTGGAGATGGTCCAAGGCACGTGATCGATATTCGCGACTTCACAACGCAGTATTCAGCCTACTCGGTAGAGCTTGAAGCAAGTATCGGTGACAAGGGCAAGATCTCGACTAAGCTGAATCCCGTTCAGCTACAACAAATCTCCGAGGCGACGCAGAGCGCGCGCGAATTCCGAAAGTATGTGGTTGCCGGTTATAACTCGTGCGCCATTACTAAAGCGCAGTATGGTCAATATGGTGCCAGGTTCCAAGCGCTCGACAATCTAGCACGAGAGACAAACGAACTCGTCTCGAAACCTTCCCTCCCGAAAGAGGACACGAAAAGGCTAGCGGATTTAATAAAGCAGTACGGGGACATGGTCAAAAGCCTGGGTAGTTAACAAAGGGTAGGAGACAGGCATGAACCTCCTCTTCCGTTCGATTTCGGCCACTCGACTGGCCAGCTCTTTCTTGTTTCTCGTGTTGGCAACTGGTGAAGCAGCAGCACAAAAGAAGATTCCCTGCCCTGATGGCGATCACCTCGAAATCGACTTGAAGCAAATCCAGATCCAGTATGATGCTTCTTCATTCGCTGGCACGTTGAGCAGTTTAAGTGTTCTGGGTGCGCGCTTGGAAGTAGCGCCCAAAAAATTGCAGGAGGCCGCAGCAGCAACGCAGCAGTGGGATGAATTCCTCAAAGGCCTGGCAGTGGGCTACAACACGTGTGCGGTGACCCGGCAGCAATATGCCGATGGTCTGAAGCGCATTTATCCTCGCCTGAACGAAGATGCTGCCGATCTGGAGGAAATCCGCAAGGTCATCTCGGAGGGACGCAAGGCCGACGAGAGACGTCTCCAGAACCTACTGGAGAGCTACTACACCAACCTCCGCCAGTTCGCCCAGTCCGCCGGGAAAGAGATCATCCTCGAAAGGATCGAAGCCGTTTCCGAGCAGGTCGCTAGCGTTCAGAGTGGTCAAGCAAAAATGCTGCAAGGCCAGCAGCAACAAACCACTATGCTTGAAGCCATTCAGGCGAAGTTGAACGAGTTAACCGCAAAAAGCACGCAGGCGCCTGTGCCAACCCCGGCGGAGGTTGGCAGCGAAATCAGTGAATTGAGGAAGAGCTTGCTTGCGAAGGCAGATGAAGCTGAGGCCGCCTACAGAAAAGGCTACGCACTCCTTGACCAGTTTCGGTTTCAAGAGGCTATACCCTATCTGCAGCAAGCGATAGCCGACGTCCCATTACCAGCTTTTTATCTAGCCCTCGGGCGCGCATACGCAGAGGCACCTGATTTGCAACAGGCAGAAAGAGTGTTTGGGGACGGGTTGACTCTAGTAGGAAAGGGGAACGATGAGAAGGCTGAGAGTCGGCTGGATGATCAATTAGGGATGGTCCTGCTAGACAAAGGGGACCTGGAGGGAGCGCTCAGTTACGCGCAGCGGGCGCTGAAGATCGATGAGAAGGTCTACGGACCGGACCATCCCACAGTGGCCACTGACGTCGGCAACATCGCTCAGATTCTCCAGGCCAAAGGGGACCTAGAGGGAGCGCTCAATTACACGCAGCGGGCGCTGAAGATCAACGAGAAGGTCTACGGACCGGACCGTCCCAGAGTTGCCACCGACGCCAGCAACATCGGTGGGATTCTCAAGGCCAAAGGGGACCTGGAGGGAGCGCTCAGTTACGCGCAGCGGGCGCTGAAGATCGATGAGAAGGTCTACGGACCGGACCATCCCAAGGTGGCCATCCGCGCCAGCAACATCGGTACGATTCTCAAGTCCAAAGGGGACCTGGAAGGAGCGCTCAGTTACACGCAGCGGGCGCTAAAGATCGATGAGAAGGTCTATGGACCGGACCATCCCAAGGTGGCCATCTGCGCCAACAACATCGGTCAGATTCTCCAGGCCAAAGGGGACCTAGAGGGAGCGCTCAATTACACGCAGCGGGCGCTGAAGATCAACGAGAAGGTCTACGGACCGGACCATCCCACAGTGGCCATCTGCGCCAACAACATCGGTCAGATTCTCCAGGCCAAAGGGGACCTGGAAGGAGCGCTCAGTTACACGCAGCGGGCGCTGAAGATCGATGAGAAGGTCTATGGACCGGACCATCCCGATGTGGCCATCCGCGCTAACAACGTCGGTCTGATTCTCAAGGCCAAAGGGGACCTGGAGGGAGCGCTCAGTTACGCGCAGCGGGCGCTGAAGATCGATGAAACGGTCTACGGACCGGACCATCCCACAGTGTCCATCCGCGCTAACAACATCGGTCAGATTCTCAAGGCCAAAGGGGACCTGGAGGGAGCGCTCAGTTACACGCAGCGGGCGCTAAAGATTGATGAGAAGGTCTATGGACCGGACCATCCCGATGTGGCCATCTGCGCCAACAACATCGGTCAGATTCTCCAAGCCAAAGGGGACCTAGAGGGAGCGCTCAATTACACGCAGCGGGCGCTGAAGATTTTGCAAAATTCATACGGACCCGACAATCCGCTTACGAAGACGGCAGCTGCCAATCTCGAATATATAAAACAAGCCAAGCAACAGTAACTGGTTCTGTTTCCTCCACGGGGTGCATATTCCCTCCCTTCCTGTTCTCACCCCCCCCCACCGTTTGACGGGGTTAGCTACTAGCGCGGAAAAAGTGTCCCACCCCCTGCTGGTTTGACGGGAGAAGGGAAAGAGACTATCCCAGAGACACGTGGCGAGATGGTAAACGTTTGAGAGTGGTCTAACAGGTCCTAGAGACCCCATTCCCAGTCCAAACACGATCATCACACAGGGGGTGCTGCATTCCGATCGGTTGGAAACTGCTCTTCGGAGAGGCAAATTTTTACGCGTATATCGTGCGCTCGCTTGTAACGGCTGTCAAGAGGGAAGATGACCGTGTCGCCGAACGTGAGAAGTTCCTCTTTCCGCAACTTAGAAAGTTCCGCTTTGATAGCACATGGCGGAAGCGAGAAAGGGGCTGTGGATGACGGCAAAGGAGCGGGACCGGCTGAAGGTTCTGCATGAAGTTAAGCAACGGCACATCCCACAAAAGCAAGCAGCAGAATTGGGGCTGAGCGTGCGCTGGGTGCGGGCCCTGCTGGTGCGCTGGCGGGCGCGTGGCGCTCCAGGGTGATTTTGCGACGGAGCAATTCGTGAGTCAGCTCAGTAGATGCGAGAGCAGCCGAGTTGGACTCAGCTTAGCTGAGATGGGGGCAGGGGGGTTAGGGTCGGCCCCGCCTAGTCGCGCCGAACGCGGCGCGAACTGGGCTGATTAGCTCTCGCCCATCGAAATCGTCTGCGGTTGAACGCGCAATTCGTGCTAAAATCCGGCGTCAATATTAGTCTTTACTTAGCTTTTTGGCTGCAGACATTTGTCGCGCGGATGTTGGGAGGAGCTTGCAGAGAATCGGCCATTACGAGATCGTGGAAGTGCTTGGGCGGGGGGCCATGGGTGTCGTCTACAAGGCACTCGACGTTCGTCTCGACCGGCATGTCGCTCTGAAGGTGACGACACACGGCTTTGCCGAAGACGAGCAGATGAAAACATATTTCGTGCGGGAGGCCAAGTCGTCAGCTCGCCTGGATCATCCCAACGTGGTTAGCCTTTACGACGTCGGGATTCACGAAGGGAATCCTTTTCTAGTAATGCAGTTCCTCGACGGTGTTTCTCTCGAGAAAGTAATCAAAGAAAAGCAGGACCTGTCACTTGAGCGCAAGTTGGGAATCGTCGTGCAGGTTTGCCGCGCTCTCGACTACGCCCACCGGCACGACGTCATCCATCGCGATATAAAACCAGCCAACATCATGCTGCTGGCCGAAGATCAAGTGAAGATCCTTGACTTTGGCATCGCACGTCTGATGGACATGACCACTCGGAGTCACAGCGCGATCGTTGGAACGCTGGCGTACATGTCTCTGGAGCAACTGAATGGGGAAAAACTCGATGGACGCACGGACATCTACTCGGCGGGTGTCGTTGCTTATGAACTCATCACCTGGGTAAGCCCATTCGATGCGGGGACCACAGCCGCCACAATGATGCGGATCATGCAAGGAGATCTTCCTCCTCTGCGTCAGTTTATTGCAGTCCGACCTGACGAACTGGACAAGTGCATCCGCCGAGCCGTCGCCAAAAATCGAGACGACCGTTTTCGCAGCGCGGCGGAATTCGCTTCCGAGATCAACAGAATTCAGCAAAAGCTAACCCAACCAGGCTTGACCGTCACCACACCTCCGCCTATCGATAGCAGTGCAAGATCGCAATCAACGAGTCGAGCCCACAGGAACGACCAAACGACAACAAAGCTCAATCAAGACAAGCAGAAGCCCAGCCCGGAAGCGCAAGACACGATTCATGTTACAGCAGAGGATCAACAACGAATATTGCCTCTGGACATTTGCATTGAGACGTTAGGAGGTGTTGCAACGCCGGTGATCGCGCGTAATACTCCGATCCCGGTTCGGATAACCGACATATTTTCCACGGCAGCGGAAAACCAAACGGGTGTTGAGGTGCATCTTTTGATTGGCAACCGGCCTTTGGCACGCGACAATCGGACATTGGGCAAGTTTCACCTAACCGGAATTCCGCCAGCGCCGCGTGGCGTACCTCAGATCGAGGTAGCTTTTGACATTGACTCGAATGGGGTCCTCAATGTCAGCGCGAAAGATAAGGCAACGGGTAAGGATCAGACGATCACTATTACTGCGTCTTCGGGTATGAGTAAGGAAGAAGTTGAACGAATAACTATGGAAGCAAACGCGCACGCTGCCGAAGACAAATCCAAACGTGAAGAAATTGACACCCGGAACCAATTGGACAGTATGGTGTACACCGTTAAGAAGTTGCTAACAGAATATCCGGAAAAGATTTCTAGTGATGAGAAAAGTAACCTCGAAGCTGCGTTGACCGATGCGAAGAATGCCTTGATCGGCACTGACACGACGGCTATGAACTCAGCGCGCGAAAAGCTAAATATAGCATCGCACAGACTGGCAGCGGACATGTACCGAACCCCTAATCCCTTCAATAAGCCATCGGGATTTAGGGACATTTTTGACCAGATATTTCGCAAGAACAAATAATCCAAGCCTGGGGAACCTCTGGCAATATCGGAGCGGGAGCTCTGCCTAGCAAAAGCAGCGATTCCAGTTGCAGGCTGCTGAGGAGCCTATCGCGTATTCTTCGGACGCTGGTTCGATTCATCACGAATTGCCATCTCACAAACGCAAGGCTTCACAGCAAAAGTTGATCGCTCCTCAGGGGTCACCTCAAAACCGGCCAACGAAAGTGGCCTGGGTGTGCCTTATCAAAATATTGTGCGAGTCTAAAACGAATTGCTTGTAACTGGGCTGAAGAGCGAGCCTTGCGATAAGATTTCGGCCATGTTCGCATCGCTTCGCCACCTCACCGGCTTGGTCCTGAACGCGTTCCGCTCTCGCCACGATCTCATGCTGGAGAATCTGGCGCTCCGTCAGCAACTGCTGGCCCTGCACGCCAAACGACCAGGGCGTCGGCTCTCCACTCCGCACAAGTTGTTCTGGGTGATCTTGCGGCGACTCTGGTCGGGATGGAAGACTCCCCTGGTTCTTGTCACGCCGCGAACGGTGGTCGAGTGGCATCGAGCGGGTTTTCGCCTCTATTGGAAATGGATCTCCCGAGCCAGGCAGGTCGGTGGGCGAAAACCTGTGAGCCGAGAACTTCGGGCGCTCATCCTCCGCATGGCGGCGGAGAATCCGACTTGGGGAGCTCCGCGGATCCACGGCGAATTACTCAAGCTTGGCTTCCCAATCTCCCAGCCCACCGTCTCGCGCTGGCTGCGACGGGCGCCCAGAAGCCCCAAGGTTGGCCAGCCCTGGCTCGCCTTTCTTCGCAACCACCGTGAGGCCATCGCGGCCATGGACTTCTTCACGGTACCGACTCTTACGTTTGGGGTGCTGTACTGCTTTTTCATCATCGGTCACGATCGGCGCAAGATTCTGCGTTTCAACGTGACACGAAATCCCCATGCTCTCTGGATTGGGCAACAGTTGCGGGAGGCGTGGCCGTACACGCCAGCACACCGGTTCCTGCTGTTGGATCGCGACGCGAAGTTTGGCAACGATGTGGTAAGCTCCGCCAAAGCAATGGGGAGTGAACCCGTGCGCACCGCATTTCGCAGTCCCTGGCAGAACGGAGTGGCCGAGCGTTGGGTGGGAAGCTGCCGACGAGACTTGCTGGTTCACGTAATCATCTTGAATGAGCGCCATCTGAAGCGACTGATGTCGGAATACGTGAGCTACTACCATGAGGACCGAACGCATCTTGGCCTCGCCAAGGACACGCCGGCGGGTCGGCCGACCGCAATTCGTCCAGCACGCGAAAGCAAGATTCGCTCCTTCCCTCGGCTGGGCGGGCTGCACCACCGTTACGATTTGGCTGCCTAAGTAATGATTTCTTCCTCACTGCTTGTGCTCGTTGGCCAACCTGCGTCTGTTTATTAGCTTGTGGGCGGCATCGATCATCGGCAGAACCAAGAGGCACATCGACATCTCGACCTCACTATGCTAAGCCGCGACGTTTGCCTTGGCGCCGAAGGTTTTGAGGAACCACAAGAATCGGACGGCTTCCGATGCTCATCAATCCTGGTGCCCGCAATTATTCGCCTTTTGTTCGTCTATAATTGATACGTTGGTTTTAATCGAAGCTGTTCGCTGAAGAAAGCTATGTTCTGTTACAAAATCCGAACAGCGTAGCTCTTAGGTTGGGTCAGGAAATGAGAACGTCTCGCCGCGATTCAGCCGGCTCCCCTCAAGCGACGGCCCGAGCGCATGAATAACTACAGCGCGCGTATCCTTGGGCGGATGCGGCAAATGGGTTGGTAATCGCAAGCAACATCTCGCAATGCAGTGCGTATCATTTTCTCGCGTTGGGCTCTAAGACACGGCTGACGGTCGACGCGCTACCAGCTTCTTCACGCAAACAACTGGCCTTGTGGAGGCGATTTATCGCCAACTATTGGGAGGGTTCAGTTTCCGAATGGCTGACGCTTTGATCAGAAGCTGTGATCGACGAACTGGATCAGTCTAGTGGACGCGCACTGCTACTGCTTTGTGAGAGAAGAGTCGTACGGTAGCTCACCTCCAGCCCGTTTCTGTTGAAGTTCTTTATCCTTCGTCCGCTGTTCGGCAAGCTTTGCGTTGTGGTCGGACGGAAGCCCCAGGACCTTGACCGTTTCGTCGTTATAGAATGCCCGGTTCCAACTCTTTGCGTTTTGCAGTGCTGTGGGATTGATATTGTTAGCCAGTTTGAAATCGGCATAGCTCAGGTTGGTGCCGCTTAGATCGGTATTCGACAGGTCGGCTCCGGTCAGGTCGGCCTCTTGCAGGTTAGCCTGGGAGAGGTCGGCATTCCGCAGCCCGGCGTCGTTCAAGTGAACGCCGGTCAGATCAGTATTCGACAGGTCGGCTCCGGTCAGGTCGGCCTCCTGCAGGTTAGCCTTGGAGAGATCGGCATTCCACAGCTCGGCTCCGGTCAGGTCGGCTCCGGTCAGGAACGCACCGCTCAGGGCGGCACTGCTCAGATTAGCGCCGCTCAGATCGGCACGACTTAGATCGGTGCCAGGAAGGAATGCAAGCTCTGCCGACGCATATCGTAAGTTAGCGCCGCTGAGCTGGGCTCCTATCGTCGAACCTGAGTCTTTACCCTCCCTCTCGTTCTCAGGCGTTTTCTTCTGAGAGACTTCCACGCCCGTTAGATCAGCAAAAGGAGGGTAACCGCCAAACGCCATTAACCGAGGTATCCAGGTCCTTGGACCCTCAGTGCGGGGAAAGGATTCCTCCCTCAAGCGCTTGAATCCCAGAATCGGTTTGCTCGAACGAACTCCATGGAGTGCTCCAAACGAAACCAGCCCGACTACAACGACAGCGGCGAGGGCGAAGGCGAGCGTCTGGTAACCCCGGCGGCTCGTGAGTCCCCTCTTCCACGAAAACGGAGTCCGTTCAGTTCCGCGCAGAGTGGCTACCGCTAACCGGTAAAGGCAGATGGCAGCAGTCGACGAAACTGCGAAAACAATCACGTGGAGGGCCGTACCAATTCGTTCGTGTCGGGTCAGGTATCGTGCCCAGAAGAAAAGCATCGTGATGGGCACAATCCACCAAGCCAGCAACACAGAAATCCATAGTTGCAGGTACGACAGGAACGGACGATTTACATTCAGCTTGGGCAAGTGGGATCGCACCAGGTCGTTCAGCAGCCAAGGATCGACCTTCGCATGCAGAGGCCGTCCGTCTGGGAAAAACGCTGGGAGGGAACCCAGTTCCTCCCAAAGCTTTTGCAGGTAAAAGTGGAAGTAAAAATACACACAGAGCACGAGGAGCGGCGCGACAAAGTAAAAACCGACGATCGGTATGCTGGTCTGGATGATGGGCAGGGGCGAGGAGTTGCGATTGGTAATTAAGTTGACGTCCGTGGTTGTCGCGATTGTCAGCCAGCAATAAAGACAGGCCGCCAGTACTGCCAGAAAGAGCTTGCGGGCGCCCTCGGAGATACCCTTAACGTTCTCGAGTCCGTCGTACAACTTCGTGAGTTGTTCGGGGAGCTTTGTACTGGTTAAGTCGGCGCCTGCAAGCTGCTCCGTTCTCAACCCTCCGTTCGCGCGGCTAAGGTCGGCGCCCTGTAGATTGGCTTCGCGGAGTCTGGCTTCGAAAAGGTCGGCCTCAGTGAAGTTAACCTCCTGCAAATCGGCGCCGCTCAGGTCAGCCTGATAGAGATCGGCCTTCAAGAAGTTCGCGTCCCACAGAAGGGCACCGGGGCCTATTCTGGCATTTCGTAAAGTTGCGCCTTCAAGGTTCGCGCCTCGCAAATCTGCGCAAGACAAGTCCTTGCCCTCTAGGTCTGCACCTTTCAGGTCAGCCGCAGTAGCTAGTTTTCCCTTCAACTCGTTCCAGGCCTTTGCGCCCTGCAGTAGGACTGAAAGTTGCCTTTGGTCCGCCATGTGGATGGCCTTTCCTGATTGGCACCACGGAGAACATGATCGCTCTTTTCTAATTGACTATCAATGTCATGGCTCAGAAAGTGCGAGGCTGCCACCTGAGTTTCCTGCCTCAGCGAGAAATACGTAAAGATAAGCCACAATTCCCGTCGAGTCTACCGAGAGACACATCCGCACTCCTCTGCGGCTGAAACCAAGTGCCGCAGCCATCTCATCAACAATCTGATCATCTGTTCCTCAACTGGACGTCGAAAGCAATGGCGATGCGTGAATGCTGCGGTTATGAGCGGTTGTTCACACCGCCATACACCGCAAGTCGTTGAAACGCAACAACTCAAAACGGCTGGAGCACAGATGGAGAACATCTGCCGTCGGATATGAAAGATGGCAGAACTCAATAAAGCCGCTGAGACGCAGCGGATTTTGAGTCCCGCCCATTCACTTTTCAAAGTTCCCATTTTGTAGTGTTTACAAAGACTTCCGCAATTTCCGCGTGTTGATCTGTGCGGTCCTGTGACGGTCTGTTGAGAGCCAATGGGCAGAGTTTGGGCAGAAACGAAATCCCTCCGTTGATCTGTTCAACGAAAAAGACTCTGCTCTCAACGTTTGTGGTGGAAATCTGTTCGCGTAGCCTAACCCGCAGTCGGAGTGGCTACTACTGCACGGCTACAGAGGAGCCCTGCGATGAGATCGACCGGGTGAATCACGTGGCGGTTATTCTTCTCTATTGAAAATCTTTGGAAACCTTTATAATGCGGCACGCTTTGTCCATCCAGACGGCTCGGGTATTGGGAACCTAGTTTGTTGACAGGCTGTGAAGATGGAGTTCTCTATGAACTTAGTCGTTCTCTCTTTCGCTCTTTGGGCCCTGCAAAACCAAGCACCGAATGCGCCGCAGTCGAAAGTTGTCGTCACCGACGAGAGGATTGCCAATAGTCCTGCCCTTCAGGCAATTTGTTTGTCTGGAAAGGGCGATAGCGAGGCCTACAGGAAGGCAGCTCAGCAACTTGGTGATTACCTCGTTTCGAAGGGTATTAGGCCTGGCGTACTCTTCAGCACAACGTGGGCCGCTGGTCCTGACGCCAAATCCCCGCAAGTGGACGCTCAGTGGGATGTGTGCTCGGAATCTAAAGCTCCAAGCGACGGAGTTGCTTCTCCCTTCGAGTTTAAGGATGTCAAACCGCAGGAGGCGGCACACATTCTTTGCGGCAGTGCCCTAGGGGATCTCGGGGAATGTTTCGCTAGGGTCATTGATTTTGTCACGAAGAACGGAAGAACTCCTTCTGCACCACCGCGTTACAACATGGTCAAAGACAATGGCCCGGATAAACCTGGAACGTATGAGGTTTGGTTACCAATTACTCCAGCTAGCCCGCCGACACCTCCAAAGAATTGAGGCGGAAAGAAATCATGGCCACTTCTTTCATGCGTATCTTGGTTGCGATTGCCATCCTATTTCACATCCTCATCCGACCAACTTCGGCTCAGTCAAACAGTCAAGCTCCTCCGACTGTCGGGGTTAGCGTCGACCCCTTCGTCAACATTGTGCGGAACTCGACTGCACTCTGTTTAGGACAGTTTGAAATTCTGGGCTTTCCGCGTGGGAGGATGACGGTAGGGTCAAGCAGACTAGGAAAGGCAAATACGCGCCGGTTTTCGCTACAATTTAGTGATTCCGCGACGGCTCGGATCTACATCTATCCGAAGGATGCGCCCCGTGAAATCAAACTTTCAGGTCCCTGCAACGTTAGCGAAGAGGCTCGTTCGAAAGCTATCCTCGCAGGCAGAGTGAGTGAAGCTGTGATCCTTGGCTGGATGCAAGGAAGCGAGAGTGGGCTCACGGCCATTAGTATTCCCGTTTTGGTCCGACGAGCTGGCAAGCTGGCCGACGGATTGTCGCTAGTTGTCTCGGAACTTGCACCGGCGGCACGATCTGTAATTGGCGGAACAATCGAACTCGGAAAGGGTAGCGTCGCTGTCGAGAATAGAGATCAGGATTTGGATGTTACAGAGTTAACTCTCAAAGGATTCTTACGTCTCAAGAGCAGTGAAGGACACCTGAAGGTCTCCGTGGGGTTCGAAGGTGACCCGCAAAGGAGACAAACGCTTCCGTTCGAACTCACAGGTGGTGCAAAGGCGGACGTAAAACTCGACGGGACAACTGGTCTGACAACGCTCCAGAACGGAAGTTTCCAGGCTCAGGATTTTTCTCCGACAAACGCGGGAGGGCCCTCGGCAGACTTCAAACTGGGCCGTTTGCTACTGGCCTACAATGATGTCAAGGCTAAACAGATTTCGCTTACGGCAAACGAGGGAAGCCTCCGCTTTTCTGTTATGGATGCGGCGTTCGGTGCTGTTCGGGGCACTCACGAGACCCAACCTCAACTAGACGTGACCGATATCAAAGCAGCCACCGTCTCCTCGATCAGAGGGACTGGCGAACCAACAGACTCAGGCGTGGAGTTGAAGGCTCAGGCAGCCAAGAACATTGAGTTAACGTCTGGAAGCATTCAACTCAGCACGGGTTCTCTGAGCTTGGACGGGCCAGGTAAGATCGAGGTGAAGGTTGCTGATGAGAAGGCAGTGGACGGTAGCATCAACTATGATTCGGCATCTGCCAAGAAGCTAGGCGGTGTCGCGGAAACGGCGGTGCTGGAACAATTCGTAATCACAGGCCTCAGCAACAATACCGCCTATAGTGGTTCTGTCAGCGGTCGTCCAACAAAACTGCGCCTTGGGCGAGCACTCATGACCCCCGATGGCGGAGAGATAGGCGGTAGATTTGGTCCTGATGGTGAACTGGCGCTACACATCAAGAGTGATCGTACGGGTGCATTCGCTATCACGGGCGGAGATGACAGTGACCCGGAGTTCGAAGCAGCCTTAGCAGGCGCTGCTCTTCAGGGACGTTTTTCACCCGCGATGGGCACTCTGAATTTTCCTTCCAACGGGGTCAACCTCAAATTGCAGGGATTAACTGCAAGTGCTGCCAGGATGCTTGGAGGGATTCCCTTCTTTGGAACAGAACTCATGCAGCTTCAGAATGCCAGCCCGATATTGCTGAATCAAAACTCAACAATAGGTTCCATGGACTTCTCTTCCAAGTTGTTCTCTGTCAAGAATCCAACGGTCTGGACTGCTGCGAAAGACTACACGTTGCCCCTCGGGGGTGACCTTTCGACAGTAGGGTCCACTGCGCTTAAGGCTGTTCTCGGGACAGGGGATATATTTCCCGTCTCGGGAATACTGGCACTTGACAACATCAACATCACCCTCCCTGATGGGATAAACTCGGTGACCTTTCGCATTTCCGGAATGGATCTCGAAGCAAAATACTTCAAGATCGAACGGTTCGAAATTCGTCCTAGCCTAGATGTTGCAAGTCTCAGTGCGAAAATAGACCTACTAGCAAAGAAAGTTGAACTGGGAGTCGTGCGAGTAGCACACACAGAGAACCCAATGTTCCAAGGGACGGCGACGGACCCGGTGACGGTAGAGTCTCTGTCGGGTGGCGTGAAGCTAGGGCGTGATCCGCTTCAGTTCACTGGTCTTACCCTTCAAAATGGTTCAGTCAAGTTGAAGGACGCCAGTTACGCAACACCCGATCAACTGCAATTTCAGACAAGCGCGGCAGTACTCACTCTGGGTACATTGACTGAGACCCAGGCCAAGGGAAACGTGAAACTAATCAATGCGCATGTTCATACGGAAGGGGCTGATAGCAGCGACGCGAGCGTGAAGGAATTAAACCTGCAATTTAGCGGGACGAAATCAGATCCGATTGCTAGTGGAACCATCAGGCTTGACACCATAAATTTTGTGAGCCAATCGGGGATCAGAGTAGACAACTGCGGCAACAATTACTTACCAATACGAATCTCTGTGCAAGCTGGGGGTTTGGAGGGTCCAATCTCAGTGTCGGGCGGGAAGACGAGCTTTCTGTTTGCGTCAAATGATGCGCAGGTTCAGTTGTTTAGGGACGTGTCTCCACTGTGGCAATGCGAATGGGATCAGAAGATTGGCGAACTCTCGATATCATATCCATGCTGCGACAACTGGTGCGGGGGTTTTATCAAATATCCCTGTGACTGCCACATTTGCACACACAAGATCAGTGACATCAACGTACGTTGGCAGATGACAGTGGGAGGCTTTCAATCGTCTGGGCTTGTCACGCAGATAAAGCTTAAACCCGATCCGAGCAAGGGCATAAAGCCTTGCGAGGGACATATGACCCAGCTCAATCCCCCCTTGATCGGGACGTTCGAGCTGCATCCTACCATTCCGGGGGGTAATATTGTGTCGGATACAGTGAGGACTGCGATTACGGCGTCTGTTGCGCCAGCGGAAACAGTTCTTGCGAATTCGGCTGGGTTGTTTGGATCAGTGGTCAGTCTAACGCACGTCGGCGACCGATTTTATTTATTTGGTGGTTGTGACTGACAGTAGTCCGGTTTCTTGGATCGAGGAGTGAGGAGACGTCCGTGAGACTATTGGCTGTTGTTGTGAGTGTAACGATTTTGTGCGTGTCAGCCGTCAGCCAGTCGTCACAGTGTTCAAAAGAGGACGTCCTGCGACTAGCACAGGCCGGATACAAGAAAGCTGAAGTTGAGGCGTTGTGTCAGACCTCGTCCGCATTTTTCAGCCGGTCGGCCCTGGCCGAGTTTCAGCCTTTTGCAGTCAGGAGATTCGTGAACTCGATTGTACCTGTCTCCCTTTCCGCTCCAAGTGGTCAAAAAGGCGGCGTATGGTTGGAAGACGTGCAGTATTGCAGAACGGTGGGAGAACACAAGTCGGAAATGCTCGGGTTTGGTGAAGTCGAGCATTCGACTGTCGGAGGTACACACCTTCAATCAATTCCTGCCTACGCAGTGTTTCAAGAGTCTGATTGTTCGCTTTCGTTGAATGAAGTGACAAAAAAAGTGACAACTAGAATTGCTTCCAACATCGATTGGTTTGTCAGTCGAGTCGAATTTGAGTGGATCCCATGGAAACTGCGTCTGCGGGTGCTGTCAAGCGATACTAACCCTAAATTTTCCTCCACGAACAACCCCATTTCTTCTTCGGCGTCTGTAGAGATCCCAACAAGCAAATTGCAACTAGCGATTGGAAATCAAGAAGTTAGTTTCAATATGGCATTTTACTTTTCGGACAAAAGCATGAGTGTCATTTTTCTTCCGGAGGCAGACGCGATGGGAGTAACAGATGTTAGTCAGGTCCCAGCCCTTCCGTCTTTGGTCGACTGGAGTGGCAGCCCGGCGCTTCCTGATACGGTCAACGCTAGGTTTCTAATAACGCACAAAGCGCTCAATTTCTTGGCTGATACGTACTTCAATTCGAATCAAGCAGTGACAGTTCAGACCGGCGTGCCTGCGTTGGGTAGCGTACAACTGAAGAACTTACGAGATCTGTCGTCAAATCTGAACCAATTTTCGATATCGGGAGTCGGTGTGGATTCAGGAAACAAAAGCTATGCATGTCGTGTGGACTTTCAAGGGAGTGACATCCAGTTGCGGAATATTTCAATTGAGCCGCAGGATTTGGAAAAGTGCCCTCCTCTGTCTTTCGACCAAGAGTCGATTAACTGCAATGCGCGAAATGCTACCCGATCGGGCGGTGCTGAGTTGGTTGCGCAAGCACTCAACGCCGCTTATGGGGGGAGGGCGTTGAAGACTTTTGGAAAGCCGGACAAGGTTCGGTTGAACATCGGGAGTACCAACACCGATGTCTCCGTATATGTAAGCAGCATTCATTCAACGCCAAACGCCCTTGAGTTAAGTACCTGGATAACTTTTGCACGACCGTAGGCTCTTTTGGTGTTCAACGAACGTACGAATCGGAGCACTATGCGAGGGTTGCTCGGCTGGCTTTTTGGGGTTGTCATGATTCTCAGTTCGTCTGGATGTAGCTCTCCGGATGTTTCTCCGTCTGGAGGGTCACAAGGTGGAACAGCGCCCGCTACTTGCCCTTTTTATGGAGCTTCCAAGCCAGTCGCCACGGAGTGGTGTCGCCCCCCTGCCATGACGTGGAACGTATGTACAGCTTCGGGAAGTTGGACCGATGAAAAGCGACCCTGCACCCAGGCGAACCAGACGTATTAAAGCCATTGAAGGAAAAGCGAACGGGCGGAATCGCGGTGCGCCAGAACTGTCCTTTTTCGCAGCCAAAACCAGGTCAGTCTAGAAAACTCAATCTGGGCGCATTGGACTGCATATCCGCCGAGCCTTTTGGCGTGACTGCAAATCGTTCTGACTCATGAGGTTCAAGACAGTCCTGACGTACTCTGCCTCATCTCTGCCCGCCCGCATGGGAATTAGCCTTGCTGGATGCGGGACGCGTTGTTTTGCCGCGCTCAAGCCGCGATTACGCACCAATTTCGCGGGTTCATTCAGGGCCGCATCTTGGTTGGACCATCAGGATGTCGCCCGCCCTGCCGGAGCGTTTCCCCGCGGCCACGGTCGAGCAGTTAAGGGGTCGGCGGCTGAGCTGGTCGGGCCAGTATCAGCAGAGACCCGCGCCGCTCGGCGGGAACCTGATCAAGCGGAACGAAGTGAGATATTACGGCGGGATTGACCCCAAGACCGGCCAGCCCGACGAGAAGCTGCCGGCGAGCTTCGACATGAGAATCATCAGCGTCGACGCCGCCTTCAAGGACCTGGCTACGTCGGACTACGTAGCGATCGGAGTGATCGGCGTCAAGGGACGCAAGCGGTACGTCCTTAACGTCGTGAACAGGCACTTGGACGCGGCTGCGACGGAGGCGGAGATCAGGAGACAGCGCGAAGTTCACCGTCCGGTTTGTGCGGTGCTCGTCGAGGACAAGGCCAACGGGCCCGCAGTGACTCAGCGGCTGAAGGTGAACGTCCCTGGGGTGATCGAGATCAACCCCCAAGGCGGCAAGACCGCGCGCATGTTCGCGGCGGCCGCCGAGTGGCAGGCCGGCGACTGGTACGTGGACCGGAACGCGGCATGGACCGAGCCGCTGGTCGAGCAGCTGACCATGTTTCCCAACGCAGCGCACGATGATATGTGCGACATGATGTCGCAGGCTGCAGCGTGGCTATTGCAGGCCAATGTGCCGACGCTCACTATCTCGAACGCTTTCACTGGCGAAGTTCTCGGTCGATATTAGGAGGGCATTCTGATAATCCCGACCGCCCACGACGACATGGCGGACATGATGTCGCAGGCTTCGGCTTGGCGGCTGCAGGCGAGCATCCCGACGGTCCAGATTTACAACGCGTTCACCGGGCGGCCGTTCGACTAAACTCAACGATCTTTCCGATGGCCCTCGGCGTTCCGCAATCGCGTCCACGGCCTTGCGTCGTGAACACCGATTTCTTCCTTCGAACTTGCTTCCGTTTCGAGCCGCCCAAGAGCAACACTGAAACTAGGGCGACTGCCCCTTTCCCGCCAAAGAAAGAACTTGCGGACTGGTCGGAGCATCGTCCGTGGACCGCAACTGCTCCGCTTGGCGGACGTTCACATGGTGGCGGCTCACCATCCACTCCCCGATTCCCGTGGTCTCGTCCGGAAACTCAACTTTGACGTAATCTCCGGGGCGATAAGGAGGCTCCGTAACGGGTTGGCAGGTGCTCTGGTGACCGCTGATATCAATGGCGGGACTCCGGCTACATGTGGTCTGTAGACCGTATTTGCCTGTTTTGGGAGTTTGTGCAAACGCCGCTGTCACCGTGGTCGCGAGCAGGAGAGCAGGGCACCATTCCCGTCGCCCATCTGAGTTCGCCCAAGCGAATCGGATGAAGTTTCAACCGCCACCGCCAACAATTCGCCCTTCCTGACACCAGCTGAAGTGGCCAAGGCTCTCA
>Ga0210408_10002548_pt1 | contig 17666 bp, 13 predicted proteins | sample IncBWH4MmetaG_FD_155471 | JGI IMG/M metagenome (GOLD analysis project Ga0210408, IMG submission 155471) | Forest soil microbial communities from Barre Woods Harvard Forest LTER site, Petersham, Massachusetts, United States - Inc-BW-H-4-M | ecosystem: Environmental > Terrestrial > Soil >...
TGAAAAGGTATCCCCAGTGCAAAGAATAACGGATCTCTCGACGATATTTTGCAGCTCACGGATGTTGCCTGGCCAATGATAGGACTGGCAAAGCTTCAGCGTAGTTTTATCAATCTTGCTGATTTTCTTTCGCGCCTTCTCCGCATGGCGCTTCACGAAGTACTCGATCAGCATCGGAATGTCTTTTGTTCGTTGCCGGAGAGGCGGCACATCAATCGGGAAAACATTCAGCCGGTAAAAGAGGTCGCTCCGGAACACACCGGCAGCGATGGCAGCTTCTAAATCGCGGTTTGTAGCGGCAATTACTCGAACATCAACGGGAATGACGCGGCTTCCCCCCACTCGTTCAAATTGGCGCTCCTGGAGGACTCGGAGCAACGCCAGCTGAGTTTCCGCGGGAAGCTCGCCGATTTCATCCAGAAAAATCGTCCCGGATTGCGCTAACTCAAAACGACCTTGTCGCCGCTGCAGGGCACCAGTAAAGGCGCCCTTCTCGTGGCCAAACAATTCGGAGGCGATGAGTGAGGAAGGAATCGCGGCGCAATTCACGCTGATGAAAGCGTGGCCGGCGCGGTGCGAACCCCTATGGATGGCACGCGCAATCAGTTCCTTGCCGGTACCGGTTTCGCCCGTAATCAGCACGGTGGAGTCGGTGGGAGCGACTTTCACAATGCTGGAAAGGACAGTTTTCAAGGCGGGAGAGGATCCCACGATCTCTTCCAACATGAAGACCTGATCGATTTGCTCCCTCAGGGCTACATTCTCGTCGTGCAGGCGGTCTTTCAGCCGATTGATTTCTTCGAAAGCCTTCCCTAATTCACCCTCGGAGCGCTTGCGGTCGTCAATGTCGGTCGCCAAGATATACCAACGGACAATGCGACCCTCGGCGTCACGCAGCGGACGAGCTCGCGCCTGGAACCAGCGGTAAACGCCATCGGCCCGACGGCCACGATTCTCAAACTCAAACGGTTGCCCAGTTTCAAGCGCGCGCTTCCAGGCGTCGATCGTGGGAAGAATGTCATCCGGATGAAAAGAGTTGCTTGTCGCCCAATTCTGCAATTCCTCGGTCGTCTTGCCGAAATATTCTAGGATTTGACGGTTGACCAGTTCGACCTCACCTCCCGCGGTCATGACGGCAATTTGGCCGGGAATACTGTCGACGATCAGGCGCAGGCTCTCCTCGTTCGTCTTGATCGTTTCTAGTGCCAGCGCCAGGGCCGCCTGCGATCGTTGGCGTTCAATCGCAATCAGTGCAATGTGGCGTGCGCCCTCGATGAGTTCGATTTCGGCGTCCGTGGGTATCCGCGACGCGGAAGAGTACAGGGCAAAGGTACCAAGCACCTCGCCATCCTTCGTCAAAATGGGCTCGGACCACGCCGCGCGAATCCCGTTCTTAATGGCGAGGTCTCGATACGCATCAAGCCAATTAATGTCGGTTGCAACGTCAGCGACGATGACTCGCTCTTTCACGAACGCGGCGGCGCCGCAGCAACCGGCGTGTGGAGAGATGCGCAGGGGGCTGACTACTGGGAGCCACTCGCGGGGGACAAGGGTGCCGGCGGTATGCCAGAGGCGTTCCCCGTCCGCATCCATCAACAAAACTGTTGATATCACCGGCGAAGCAACAACGTCGATGGAATGGCACAGATCGTCCAGTATTTCCTTTAGGCTCGCGCCATCGGCGATCATCTCTAGCGTTCGCTTCTCCGCAGCCAAAAGGGATTCTGCTTGCGATGCGGTTGTTGTACACGGACCTTCTTTCGATTCAGCGCTGGCGGGATGCTCCACGCCCGCGGCCTCACTGCGTTGTATTTTGTGGCCCATCTCGACCTGCGATTCCGCGGAGTTCACTTCGCGTCTCTCTTCGCCAAACCCCGTTCGAGGTCTGCGGCGCATTGGGAAAGCTGCTGCATTTCCGTGACGAAGTGCGCCCACCGATCACGCCCAAACTTCTCAACAATTGCCGACTGAGTTTGCGCCCAGTCGGGCTGAGCCCGATCAAGGGCCTTCCGCCCGAGGGCGGAGATAGTTGCGCGACGGGAGCGGTTATCCCGACCTGACTTCAGTTTTATCCAGTTATTTCTTTCCAGGAGTGCCAAGGCCCGATACAGAGAGGTTCGTTCCATCGCAAGGTCGTCAGCAACACGAGAAAGCGGTTCATTCTCATGCCTCTCGACAGCACGCATAACAGCGAATTGCGTGACATTCATTCCTGATCCAGCGAGGGCGCTGTCATACGTTCTAGCCAAGCGGCGTGCCGTTCTACGAACGCTGGCGCATGCACACGGCTTGGGAATGTTTCCTGCCATAATTGATGTGTATACATCATATCAGGTACTAAAATCCACTCTGATGCGCTCGTCGCCGCTCCTGTCGCACCTCCTGTTTAGCTCGACAAAAAGAATCCTTACATGAGGATACTTCATCTCATCCTGATATCTGTCCGACTTCAGCAATCTAGCTCTCAGGAGAGGACTCTATGACTCGTAAACTCATAGCGACGGACAACGACGCTGCCACAACCGTTCTTCGATTGGTGCTGGGGATTGTGTTCTTCGCCCACGGCGCCCAGAAGATGCTCGGATGGTTCGGTGGATACGGATTCACCGGCACAATGGGCTTCTTCACCGGAATGATGCACATCCCGGCGGTATTCGCATTTCTGGCCATTGCCGCGGAATTCTTCGGGGGACTAGGCCTCATCTTCGGCCTGTTCACCCGCGTTGCCGCCTTTGGAATCTTTTGCAACATGCTCGTAGCGGTTGTAATGGTCCATCATCAGTTCGGCTTCTTTATGAACTGGGCCGGGACGCAAAAGGGAGAAGGGTTTGAGTTCCACCTCCTGGCGTTGGCGATTACGGTCTTTTTGATGATTCGCGGCGCAGGCGCAGCTTCCGCCGATCGCCTGCTGTCTTCCCCCGCGAAGAACAGCATCAGGGGCCAGGCACGGCCGCAAGCCGCCTGATCGGGCACACATGACGAAGAAGAGTGGTGTCATCACAGCGCCTCGGCTCTGGCTGGTGATTGCAAAGAGTTATCACGCTCTAAGCCTGCTGGCTGAGCAAAGTATTGTCAACACGGGGCTATGCCTCACGGATTTCGTCGCGCTCGAAGCTCTCTTACACAAAGGCCCGCTCACCATCTCTGAGATTCAGGATAAAGTGCGCCTGGCCAGTGGTTCGATGACCGCTGCGGTGGATCGCCTCGAGAAACTAGGGTTGGTGGTTCGCAAGTCGAGCCCAACTGATCGACGAGCGCGCGTGGTTCACCTGACTGCGGAAGGAAAGCGACTGGCGGCATCGTGCTTCGAGCGGCATGCAAGGGACCTTGAGGCGCTCATGTCCGCCCTATCCCAGAAGGAGAAGGAACAACTCTACGGATCCATTAAGAAGCTCGGGCTGCTGGCAGCTGAACAACTCAGCCGCCAGGAAGTGACGGCCGATCGCACCAGAGGACAAGGCAGGAAAACGGTCATGATCGCTGAGTGAGTAGCCATCGGTCACCTGAGGACCGCACCGGAAGGGAGAAAGAGCAAATGATCAAGGTTGGAATCATCGTCGGCAGTACGAGACCGGGACGCAAAGCCGCAGCCGTCGCAGAGTGGGTGCACAATCTCCTGAAAAGCCGCAAAGACGCGGAGTTTGAAATTGTCGATATCGAGGACTACAAACTGCCACTCCTCGATGAGCCTATGCCCCCCATCATGCATCAGTACAGCAATGCCCACACAAAGACCTGGAGCGAGAAAATTGCCTCACTCGACGCCTACATATTCGTCACCCCGGAATACAACCATGCGACTTCGGCAGCCTTGAAGAACGCGATCGATTTCCTTTATCACGAATGGAATAACAAGGCGGCGGGATTTGTCGGATATGGCGGCGCGGGCGGTGTCCGAGCGGTGGAGAACTTGAGACTCGTGATGGGCGAAGTCAAGATTGCGGACGTGCGGGCTCAGGTAGCGCTCTCGATGTGGACAGATTTCGAGAATTTCACGACCTTTAAGCCGCACGAACAGCACGACAAGGCTGTGCACTTAATGGCGGACGAGGTGATTGCCTGGGGCGGAGCACTTAAGACGTTGCGAGTTCACTGAGGAACACTTCCACACAGTCCGCGTTCGGGGGTCAAACGTGAGCGGTCCACAAATGTCAGGAGTTACAAAGATGCAGATCGGTGTCGACAGCTTCGGAGCAGTCATTTCTGACCCGGCTACGGGTCTGACCGTGAGCGCTCTCCAGCGCATGGACCATCTGCTGGATGAGATTGCCCTGGCAGACCAGGTGGGCCTCGATGTCTTTGGCATCGGGGAACACCACCGCAGCGAGTTCGTGGATTCGGCTCCGCCCGTGATCCTGGGTGCGGCCGCTACCCGCACCAAGAATATTCGCCTAACAAGTGCGGTAACCGTTCTGAGCGCCGCCGACCCCGTCCGAATCTTTCAGGAATTCGCCACTCTGGACCTGATCTCCCATGGGCGTGCTGAGATCGTTGCGGGACGAGGTTCGTCCATCGAGGCTTTTCCGCTCTTCGGTTTCGATCTAGACGACTATGACTCTCTCTTCTCAGAAAAGCTCGACCTTCTTCTCAAGATTCGTGATAACACCCATGTTCGGTGGAGTGGAAAGCACCGCGCTCCTCTCACGGAACAGGCGGTCTATCCGCGTCCGCTTCAGAATCCACTGCCTATTTGGGTCGGCGTCGGCGGCACTCCCCAATCATTCGTTCGCGCGGGAACGCTCGGACTTCCACTGATGGTCGCCATCATCGGCGGCGAACCCAAACGATTTCGGCCTCTGATCGATCTTTACCGCGAAGCAGGACGGCGTGCCGGCCACTCCGCCGAGAAACTGCTGGTCGGACTCCACGCAATCGGCTTCTTGGGAGACACCACGCAGGAGGCCGCAGACGATTTCTATCCAGGATACGCTCACACCTTCACAGAGATCGGGAAGGAACGCGGCTGGCCTCCCGCAACTCGGGCGCAGTTTGACGCTCTGCGCGGGCCCACCGGTGCACTGATTCTCGGAGATGCTGAGAAGGTAGCGGAGAAGATACTTTACGTGAACGAAGTCCTCGGAGGCCTTTCTCGAATTACCTTCCAAATGGGTGTCTCTGCTCTCCCGCACGAAAAGATGTTACGGTCGATCGAACTCCTGGGAACCGGCGTTGCTCCGATCGTCCGGAAACAGCTCAAAACTGTCTTGCCGCATGGCGTATTCTAGGCCGATGACAAGCCTTTCGGAACCCATGACAAACCCTCTGCTGGCGAATTGGCGGGGCTAAAGGTATGGTCTGAGGAAACAAAGGATAGCCGATTGTATCGGAAGTCGGTGACAGGGCAGCGTTCTAACCAACTGAACTACGTCCCCACTCGCCAAATCAACGAGGTGCGAAATAACCAGTGTTTATGCGGCTTTGCACAAATTGCATATCTTGCACTGTTTGCGCAGAATGACCTGAATTGCTCGGATTAATGTCCGAACCGCCCATAAACCGTCAGTAAGAAACCAAGGAAACCTCGCAACCAAATTGCGTCGTAACAGCTTCCCAGAAAACGCGAAAGGCCTGTCCCCTCAACAGAAGCCTGGAATAGACTCACCGTTGCGTGGGCGTAGAGGACCGGTTTGTGCATCCGCTTTCGTGAAACGCCGTAGAAGTCCGGCTACCGGAATGCGGGCGATTTCTGAGGGGATAATGGGCAAACCCGAAGTTAACCAACGCCGACTTCCCGTGGTTGGCACGCAGTTTTACAACTCCTGATCAGGTTTTCCATCTCATTCATTGTGGTTGTGAATTATTGTCTGGATCGCCTGGAGCAGAGTCTGCAGTTCGAAGTCGCCATCGTGCCGCTGGCTATTGATAAAAAATGTCGGAGTTCCGTTCACCCCGCTGCGCACGCCGCCGGAAAAGTCTCTCTGTACACGCTCGGCAAAGGCGCCCGACCCTAGTGCGTCCCTCAGTGCTGGCCTATCAAGCGTGAGGCGATGCGCCAGATCCCCGAGCATTTGCTCGCTCAGAGAACTCTGGTTCTCGAAGATCAGGTCATGCATCTCCCAGAACTTGCCGTGTGTTGCGGCAAACTCAGCGGTTTCGGCGGCGGCCTCAGCATGGGGATGTATTTCTCGCAGCGGGAAGTTTCGAAACGCGAACCGCAACCGTTTCCTGAACCTCTTCTGAAGCGCTTTGACGATCGGGTATGCATGTCCACAGTGAGGACATTCGTAGTCACCATATTCCACCAGCGTAACCGGAGCGTCGGCGGGACCTTGGGTGTGATCGTCAGTTCCGACCGGCACTTTCAGCTTTGCCATAACCGCCTCATTTCGGAAGATTCTCGAGAGCTTCGAGAATCCCGTCCGCTCCAGGGTTAACTGTTATTGGGGAGCAATAGCTCCAGCGGATGGTTCCGTTCTTATCGATTACAAAAAGAGCGCGCTCGGCGATTCCTTCTCCGTCGCGGAAAGCTCCGTAACGCTTCGCCACCGCGCCTTTGGGTTCGAAGTCTGCGAGCAGCGGAAAGTGTAGCTTGCGATCGCGTGAAAATGCGGCGTGGCACCAAACGCCGTCCACCGAGATTCCCAGCAGCTCGGCGTTGAATCGCTGAAATTCGGACAGGACCTCGTTGTAGAGCGCCATCTGGTCGCCACACACCGGGCTCCAATCGGCTGGATAAAAAGCCAGGATGACAGGTCTGCCGCGCAGTCCTTTGAGCGCCAACGTCTTGTCCGGCGTGGCATGCAAAGTGAAATCAGGCGCCGGGGTACCAGCCGGCAAAATATTCGACATGGAGCCTCCGCTCTTTCTCGCGGTTATGTTTCGGAACTTATTATCGCTTACACGGACGAGCTTACCAATTCAGTCTTGATATCGACCCTCGAAGTCAACGTCTTGTGCACCGGACAGAGGTTTGCGATCTCCAATAATCTTTGCCGTTGTTCTGCGGACAGCTCGCCAATCAGCGTAATCCGCCTGTCGATTCGATCGAGCATCGCTGCCGGTTGTTCACAGCTGAGGCAGTCGTTGGCGTAGTTTTTCGAATGTGTAACGGCGACGCGAATCTCCTTAAGCGACCACCTTTTGCGATCGGCGTACATGCGAAGAGTCATGTTCGTACATGATCCCAACGCAGCCAGCAGCAGTTCATATGGGTCCGGCCCCTCATCGCGGCCCCCTGATGCCTCTGGTTCATCCGCGAGCAACCGGTGCGGACCGACCGAAATGGCTTGGCGCAGGCCAGAATGACCACCGACTACCGTTACCGCTCTCGACATGTCTTCACCTCCCGACTGATGCATGGCCAGCAAATTTTCTGTTTTTGCCACCCGCCTGCGAGAGATCGATTGATCTCCACCAACTCCTGAGGCTCGAGAAAAACCCAGCATGGTCCTTGTTTATCGGTAGTCTCGTACAACTTCACAACAAGGTGCATGCCTCGCTAAAGTCGAGCCGAGGGCCCCGCGGCATGAGCGTCGCAGGGTCGCCGTAGCCGACGTTGCAGAGAAAATTCGATTTCACATGTCCCTCAGGGAAGAACTCCTGCTCGCAGGACTCACATTTGCCCGCCGCAAAGAACTCCTCATCGAGTTTTGCGTTATCAAAGCCTGACACCGGCCCGCAGTCCAGTCCCAGAGCCCGCGCCGCAAGTATCATGTAGGCTCCTTGCAAGGTAGAGTTCCGCAGCGCGGTTTCCTGGATCATCTGCGGGTTCTTCACAAACATATCGCGCATGGCGGGGTAGTGGGGAAACAGCCTGGGCAACTTGTCGTAGAACTTCAGATCATAGGCGATGATGACCGTGACCGGAGCAGCTATCGTCTTCTCTACGTTTCCAGGCGGGAGCGATGGACGGAGACGCTCCTTTGCGGCCGTGGAACGAATGAATACTAACCTCGCTGGACTGTTATTTGCATTCGCGGGTCCCCATTTCAGTGTGTCTTAGAGCTGCCGCAGCAGTTCCTCGGGCACTGGCGTGGGAAGCCATGCGTTGTAAGTACGGGCTTTCCGAAACACCAGATCAAGTGCGTCATCACTCACTGTCATTTTCTCGATCCTCTCCATCGTTGTCACGGTTTCCTCTTATTCATTGAGCAGCACCACGGTTTGATGCGTTTCGCCTCGGCAGATGCCTCCGCCTTGTCGAAGAGCTCCTTGCAATTCCCAACCTTATTAATATTAATGACAGACGCCAAGCCCTTCTGGTCTGCCCTCTGCCACTCATTAACCCTCACGGACATAGAGGGTTATGAATATCGAAGATCATCGATTTGCAAGAATATCGGCCCGATGTATCGGATTAACAATGATGGGTAACTTATTGAAAATGAGTGATCCTGGCGGCTAGGGACGGAGTTGAAGCCCCGACGCCAGCCTTTTCAGCTGCGCTCTTCAGGCCTAACCACGCTTCCAATCAATAACTTAACTGCTTGTGAGACATAAACGGCGTGACTTTCCATCCCTTAGATCTGGAATCACATCCATTCATCACCTCAAAGTCAAAAGCGATACGTTATCCACGGCGATATGTAGCTCATGCTCGTTGTCGCGTGGATGGACTGTTCTTCAAATGAAGCATTGAAAACGTAGATGTAATTAACGTGAGTTGAGAGATGACGAGTCATCTGCCAATCCAGTTGCGCGTTGGGACGGCTGCCTTCGTATCGCGACTTCACGCCATTGCTGGGCACGATGAGGTTGCCTGGGATTCCATACAGTCCGTCGTTCGAACTTTCACGCCAAAAGAATCCCCAGCCCGCCGACAGCGTCAGACGCTCAGAAAAGAAGAGACCAAGTGAAGGTTCCAGGCGGATGGCGTTGTCTGGCCCTAAGACGTTCGCGCGTCCAGAATATGTGCCGCTCTGGAACAACGAATTGAATGTCTGGAGATCGGGGTTTGCTGGATTCTTATCCCCGCTCGCGAAATCGGTTGCCAGTCCGACGCGCGGACGCCAGCCGACGGATGAGAAGGAGTACCTGTTATCGGCCGCTACACGCCACGCGTTGATTGTGCCGACGCCAAAACTACCGAACTGATACATCGCTTCGGCGTCGTAAGCCCACGGTCCACGTTCGCCCCAAATACGCGCACCCAGAGTGTGCCGCTTCTCATGTCCTGACCCCTGGTTAAATACCGCGGGTTTTAGATCCAACCCCAGGTAGTAGAAATCGAGGGTTTTTCGTTGCGTTTGACCTAAGGGATGAGTTGCATAAAGGCCCCAGAAAGCGAAGTCGTGCTGGGGCGGATCGTCGAAGATTCCGGGCCTGTTTTGAACCGGCCGGGTTGCGAATCCGTCAACCTGCCACCCTGGAGATTTCCAAGACAGTCGAAAGCCGTCGAAACTGAGTGGCACATTAGGGCCTTCCCGCAAGTCGATCATTCGACCGGAGCCGAAGGCCATCTCATGGCGCCCAATGCGCACGGTCAGTGAGGAATTCTCGCGTGGCTTTAGTACTACAAAGTCGACAAAACCCTGATGCACATCGAGTTTGTCTTCGTCTAAAGGGCGCGGACCTCCGGTTCGCCCGTCTTCGAGTGAGCTGTTGAGTTCTCCGAAAACTCGAAATCGCTGTCCCGCGTGGAAGTCGACGTGAAACAAATAGCGCTGCAGAAGATACCCGTCCGGGTCATCGGGGCTAAGCCCAAAATTCGTATTGTAAAAGCGCTCGTAGGTCTCGCGGATCTCACCGCCGAGCGACAGGAAAACGATTCTATCCTCATTAAGCGGGATGAATTTGATCGGATCCCAAAAATCGTCGCGTTTCGCCGGATCAGACAGAAAGGTCCAATCCTCTTCATAACGAGGAAACGGATATAAGGGATGCGGGAGCGAAGCCGGTTTTTCTTGTCCTATCATTCGATTCGCCCCGGCAATGAGCACAAGCAATACCAGCGCCTGCGCGATCCTGAACACTGTTTGCACTCGGCTCTCACCCGTCCCTCAGAAATGGCTCGCATTTTTCGCGGCTACGCGGTTAGCGCTTCACGAGCCGAGCGACAGGCCCGCCGGAGTATTGCTGCTGCCCGGTAATCAGGCTGAATCTTCATCAACGGCACGGTGGTTGGGAACGCAATTGCCGGTCCAATGGAAAGCGACTGAATCTGAAGGATGTCAGTTCATGCCAGACGGACGAGATCTCGCCAATGGTGAAAAACTGGACAGTACCGGCCTTATGGAATCTTCGCGAGCGTGCGAAAACGTCTCTTGTCAATCTTTAGCGCGCGAATCCTCGATTCAAGCGTCGAACGCGGAATCCCCAATCGGGCCGCCGCTCCTGACGGCCCGAATACGCGTCCGCGGCTTGCGCGCAGCGCATCCTCGACGATCGCCTTCTCGTGCGCGGCGAGCGAGCTGGACAACCCGACCCCGGCTCCTAATCGCCGACCCCGCTGCGACAACCAGCTTTCGTCGACCGTGAATTCGTCGGTCTCCGAGACGATCACGGACCGCTCGATGACGTTTTGCAGCTCGCGAACGTTTCCGGGCCAGGGATAGGACTGCAGACAATCGAGTGTCCGCTTGCTGACCCGTCGGAATGTCTTCCCGGCCCTCCGCGCGTACCCACCGATGAAGTACTCCACCAGCATGGGAATGTCTTCTCGCCGTTCCCGCAACGGAGGCATTTCGAGGGGAAACACGTTGAGCCGATAAAACAGGTCCTGGCGAAACGTGCCGTCCGCCACCGCGGCTGTCAAATCACGATTCGTTGCGGCGATGACGCGAACATCGACCTGGATTCGCTCTCGTCCCCCAACGCGTTCGAATTCCCTCTCTTGCAGGACGCGCAGCAACGCCACCTGTGTTTCGGACGACAGTTCGCCCACTTCGTCGAGGAAGATCGTGCCGCCGCTCGCCAGCTCGAACCGACCGAGTCGCCGTTGCACGGCCCCGGTGAAAGCGCCTTTCTCATGACCAAAGAGCTCCGAGGAAATTAAGTCGCGGGGAATGGCGGCGCAGTTGACGGCCACGAACGCTCGTGAGGCACGCCGAGACCGCCGGTGAATCGCTCGCGCGACGAGTTCCTTCCCTGTGCCGGTCTCGCCGGTGATGAGTACCGTCGAGTCGCTGCCTGCGACCTTGCACACGCGCGAGAGAGCCGCCATCAACGCTGGCGAGGCGCCAACGATCTCCTCGAACATCGAGGCTTTGTCGACTTCCTCGCGCAGGGCGACGTTTTCCTGCTGGAGCCTCTCCTCGGCAGTCTTGCGATCGTCGATATCGGTACAGGCGACATACCAGCGGATAATCTGTCCCTTGTCATCTCGCACTGGGTTGGAACGAGCCAAGAACCAGCGGTAACTTCCATCGCCCTTGTGCAGCCGCAACTCCAACTCGTAGGCCGACCCTGTAGAGACGGCAAGATCAAAATAATCTCGCTCCCGCGCTCGGTCATCTGGATGAACGAATGCACCGCGCTCAGGCGTCTCCCGCCACTCTTCAAGACTGAGACCCAGGTAATCAAGTGCGATGCGGTTGATATGGAGCCGTTCACGGTTGGGTCCGTATACACTTACAAGTTGAGGCGCGAAGTCCAGCATCTGCCGGAGCTCTGCCTCGCTCTTGCGCACCGCTGTTATGAGTTCCTCATGCTCGGTCATATCGATCTCGATCCCGACGAACCCCTGGAACTCCTCGCTGCTGGTCGCCGGCGTGCCGACGCACCGCACATGACGAACTGAACCGTCCGGACGCGCAATCCGTTTCGTGAAGTCAAAGCCACGATGCTCCGCCAGCATCGTCTGGATTTCCCGTGCCACGAACTCCCTATCGTCGGGGTGGACGAGCGCCATGTATTCACGGATGCTCGGGGGCGTGCTGCCGGGGTCGAGGCCATGAATCGCAAACAACTCGGGAGACCAGTGCCCGAAACCGGCCGCGCTGAACGTCCAGTTGCCCATATGCGCCAACCGCTGTCCCTCAGCAAGGTAGAATTCAGCTAGTTTGTGTTCTTGAGCGTCGAGATTGACCCCCATCCAGCTTTGCATCGCGTGACTCAATTCGGGTACAGACAGCCCACATTTGAGGCTTCGCTTGACAGTTTCAGAGCCTACTGGCAACACTATGTTTTGGCTCACCATGATTTCGCCTTTGACGTTTCCGACTTTCAGCAGGTGGACCTGGGATTTACAGCAGCGAACAGAATCATCTCTTCTCCTATTGATCCAAATATGATCCAGCCGACCAAATTGCGGCATCGACGCCACCCTGGAGGCTCAGCGCCTTCCTTCCCATGGTCCGCTTTGACGTGACTTTGACTCTTTCCTGTTTCGGAGGTAAATACACTTAGGCATTATTTTGCGGTTATTTTCGTTATCTATTTGCCGATGAATGAGTTGGACGGCGGTCGCGACGTGATTAGGCCAAGGGGGCTTAGACCCGACGTATGAATGAGGAGTCGACCAATCTCGTCGAGCGAGTCCGATTTGGAACATTTGAGCTCAATGTCCGAACCGGGGAACTTATCTCGATCGGAACAGAGCCTGTGGAACCTGAGTCTGCAAAGGTCCTGCTCCGGGAGCAACCCTTCCGCATTCTGCGAATTCTGGTCGAGCGGCAAGGCCAAATTGTTTCCCGCCAGGAAATACGTCATATCCTTTGGCCGAACGACACTTTCGTGGACTACGACAGAAGCATTAACGTTGCAATGGCGATCCTGCGCAAGTCGCTCGCAGACGATGCCGACCACCCCAAGTACATTGAAACTCTGGCACGTCGCGGATACAGACTGATCGCACCAGTCGAATGGCAGGAGAGCACGGCGGACATCCCAAGGGTAGAAGATCTGCAGACCTCGACACCCCTTCCAGCAAATCGGAATGGTGGACTTGCCGGCACACGCATTTCCCATTATTGGCTGGCGATCGTCGCATCGCTGTTGCTTTTAGGTACGGCCGGCGCACTCTTCTGGCGCCATCACAGCAGGATAGTGTTTTCTTCGTCCGACACCCTCGTTCTTGCCGACGTGACCAATCAAACTAGTGATGCTGCTTTAGACGAAGGCCTGAGCTTTGCCCTGCTAGTCGCCTTAGAGCAAACTCCGTATCTCAGTCTCCTGGGCGGCGATAAACTCCAGGAGACGGCTCGGCGGCTTGGGCTGAGTAAAGATACCAAAATCACTCCGCTAGTCACTCCGCAGGTCGCTCTGCAGGTCTGCAGGAAAACAAACAGTCGCGCTGTCGTTTCTGCTTCCATTAAGGATGTAGGAAATCGGTTCCGCATCGAGTTGAGCGCGATTGACTGCCAGTCCGGGAAAACGCTGGAGCGAGAGGTCCATGAAGCGGAAAGGCGCGAAGACATCGTTCGAACTCTCGGTTTGTCCGCTTGGCAACTGAGGGCAAGTTTGGGTGAATCGAAAGATTCCCTCGACAGGTTTAATCAACCTCTTGATCAAGCGACCAGTGCTTCACCGGAAGCTCTACAGTTCCTGACCTTAGGCTATGAGAAGCAGCTAAGCGGGGATATTCCCCGTGCCCTGGCCTACTACGAACGCGCCATCGAGAAGGATCAGAACTTCGCACTGGCTTATGCAGCCGAGGGGAGCGGGAATCAATGGCTTAATAAGGATGCGGCAGCTTTGGCCGGTTACACTGCGGCCTTTGAGCTACGCAACCGGATAACGACCCCCTCGCGTTTTCGGGTTGAAACGGCCTATTACGGATCCGCTCGAAACGAGTGGGATGAGGCCTGCCGTGTCGGCCAGGAATGGGTGCGAGCCTTTCCACGCGACGTTATCGCACGAATAAACTTCTCCTTCTGCCTCGCAAACTTGGGACGGCACGATGAGCAGTTGGTTCAAGCCCGCGAGGCGGCGAGGCTGCTTCCAAGCGCGCCCACTCTAATTAGGCTTCTAGTTGCCGCAATGTGTGCTCAACGAATCGACGAAGCGCGAGAGACGTACGATGAAGCCATCTCACGTGGAATGGGCTCCCCTGGCTTGCACCGTTATCACGCGCAGCTGGCATTCCTTCAAAATGACAAATCCGAAATGCAGAAGGAGTGGACCTGGGCATCGCAGGATCCTCTCCGAGGCCGCTTCGTCCTTTATCGCGAATCGGAGGCCGAAGGCTTCTACGGGCGTTCTCGTAAAGCTCATCGCTTAGCGCAAATGGATGTAGATTCCTCCACAAAAGCGGGTTTGTTGTCGGATGCTGCCGGATTTGAGAGCAGCGATGCTTTAAGGGATGCCGAGATCGGCAATCTGCGACAGAGTCAGGCATCGGTTACAGACGCACTACGGAAGAGCCAGGATAAGAATGTTCTGATGTTGGCCGCATTAACATTCGCTCGCGCAGGAAACATAAAACAGTCCAAAGAACTGGTGGACAAGCTGAATCAGCTCTTCCCCAACGACTTTACAATTAAAGCTTTCAGCTTGCCTACGACGCGAGCTGCGATAAAGCTCGACGAAAATGACCCAGCGGCTGCAGTTGAAATTCTGCGGCCGGTAACGCCATACGACTTGGTTATCAGCGACAATTTCGCTTGTGTGTCCCCGGCTTACCTCCGAGGTCTTGCTTATCTCCAACTCAAGGAAGGGAACCTGGCAGCAGCCGAGTTTCGAAAAGTTCTCGATCATTCCGGCGTCGTGGCAGGTTTCGTCACTGGTGCTCTTGCCAAGCTGCAATTGGCTCGTGCTCAAGTCCTCACGCACGACACGACGGCGGCGCGAAAATCGTATGAAGATTTTCTAGCGCTTTGGAAAGACGCTGATCCCGAACTGCCCATCTATAAGGAAGCTAAAGCGGAGTACGCCGCTATGCGCAAGACAGTGCATTAGCGTTCCCGCGGGAACGACTCCTTTTCAATCACGCTGCAAAGCGCTCGATGGAGTGGCCTACCACGTATACGCCGGAATCAATTTCAGCGTAGCTTGCAAGTGCGCTTCAAGCGATTCTGCCACGTGATTCGGGCTGTCTGAATTTGCCAGGATCCCGCCATTGGCGAGATCTCACCATTAACGCAGCTATCCAATCTTTTGAATTCAGCATTTTACACTGGACCTGTAATTGCCTCATGTGTACGCCATGAGGATTCATGCAGACACTGACCGCGGCGACCTGGATTGTCCGGATGAAATCCGCTCGGCGATGTCGTGCTGTTTGAAGGCCACAAGATCCGAGCGCCCTTCATCTGTCTCGATGGAAAACCGCATGGGGAGGGTGACGGTGTCCGGGCGGGTTCGGTGTCTACCTAAGTTTGCCTTCCTCGCCTTGGTGCTGAGTTTCACAGTTGAAGCGGCGACCCAGAAGGTCGAATCAATTCCCGTTCCGGGGACGAAAGCCTTTCCAGAGAGCATCACATCGACTTCCGATGGAGTTCTCTTTGTCGGGAGCGTGGGGGATGGTGGAATCGTGCGCGTCAAACCGCACACGGCCGAGAGCACCGTATTCGTCCAGCCGGGCGCAGCGGGCTCGCGCTCGATCTTGGGAGTCTTCGCGGATGAGGCATCGAGCACGCTGTGGGCCTGCTCGAACGACTTGAGTGCGCTGGGCGGATTTGCAGCGGGCAGTGATACGTGGAGCGCGTTGAAAAGTTTCGACCTTAACACCGGAGATGCAAAACACAGTTTCTCGTTGCCCGGCGCTCACGCCTTCTGCAACGACATCACTGTGGACGGGAAGGGATCCGTGTACGTCACCGACAGCGCGAATCCCACCATCCTAAAACTCTCTGCCGGCACCACGACCTTTGACGTGTTCGCGCAGGATTCTGCGTTTTCTCCGCCTCAAAGCGGCGGTGCCGGGCTCGACGGGATCGCTTTCGGCAGCGATGGCAATCTTTACGTGACGACCTACAAGGCTGGCGAACTCTTTCGTGTGGAAGTCAAGGATGGAAGGGCCGGGCGCGTCACGAAACTCTCCGGTAACCGTCACCTGCAATTTCCCGATGCTCTCCGAGCCCTAGGCAACAACAGTTTCCTCGTGATCGAGGGATCAGGAAGATTAGATCGCGTCGTGATCAGAGGCGACGCTTTCGCCGTCACTCCGATTCATGACGGTTTCGTGACCCCGACGTCGGTTACTCGGATTGGCACGACAGCGTGGGTCAGTGAGGGCCAGCTTTCGTTCTTCTTCGATCCTTCGAAGAAGCGCTTATCGCCTTCTTTGCCTTTTCGAATCTACGCGGTCCCATTGCGAAAGGAAGACAGCAAATGAGGTTTCAGCGCGTGTGGTATCTGACGTTTTGGCTAGGCCTACTCATTGTGCTCTTCGCCGCACGTGGCGTGCATGCGCAAGGCGCGCATGTTGAATCGACGGCGTACCCAACCGTGACGGATGAACGGCTCCAGCATCCGGAAGCGGGCGATTGGCTGATGTATCGGCGAACCTATGACGGCTGGGGTTTCAGCCCGCTGAAGGAGATCACGTCGAACAACATTCAAAAGCTATCGCTGGCTTGGTCGATGAGCACTGACCTACTTGGCGCTCACGAAACGACGGCGATCGTCAATCACGGACGCATGTTCATCACGACGCCTCAAAACAACATCATCGCTCTTGACGCCAAGACCGGAACCCAACTCTGGCGGTATGCCAGGAAGTACCCGGACGGCCTGTTCCAGCTCCATCCGACAAACCGCGGGGTCGCTCTGTATGGCGACTACGTCTACATGGCGACTACCGATTGCGCGCTGGTGGCTCTTGACGCCGCAACGGGCAAAGTGGTCTGGGACGTCCCGTTCGATGACTACAAGGCGGGTTGCTACTCGACCCTGGCGCCGCTTGCGGTTCGCGGCAAAATCATCGCCGGTTACTCGGGTGGCGAACTCGGCGTTCGGGGCTCCTTAAGCGCGTTCGACGCGCTCACCGGAAAACGGATCTGGAAAAGCTATACCGTGCCTGCGCCAAACGAGCCTGGTGGCGACACCTGGAAGGGTGAGACCTACAAACGGGGTGGCGGTTCGACCTGGATCACGGGGGTCTATGATCCTGCTTCGAACACGCTGTACTGGGGGACAGGGAATCCGGGGCCGTGGGTCGGCGATGATCGGCCCGGAGACAATCTGTATACCGACTCGACGCTTGCTCTCGACCCAGATACCGGAAAGATCAAGAGCTATCACCAGTACACTCCGCACGACAGCTTCGACTGGGATGAGGTCTCGGCACCGCTCCTGATCGACACGGAGCTCGATGGCAAGTTCACGAAGACCGCCACTCATGCGGGTCGCAACGGCTATCTTTGGATACTGGATCGCGATCATCTCAAGTTCCTGCACGCCTACCCGTTCTCCGATAACAACGTCTTCACGTCGATTGACCCGAAGACCGGTCGACCCACGATCGACGAGTCCAAGCGACCGGGGGCTCATCAGGGCGCAGAGTTCTGCCCCAGCATTGGAGGCGGCAAAGACTGGCCGCCCGAGGCGTGGAGCCCGCAGACGAAACTTCTCTACGTCCCTGCTAACGACAATCTCTGCGCGTACCTCCCAAAAGGTAAAGCCCCAGACGATGACTCTAAACCGTTCTATACCGGCTACGATTTCGACAGCATTTTCGGATCGATCCGTACCCTCCCAGGCGCGTCTGACCACATTGGAGAACTGCAAGCCTGGGACCTGAACACTGGCAAGCGCGTCTGGCAGCACAATTTCAAGACAATGCTTTGGGCGCCGCTACTAGTCACGGGCGGGAATATTCTCTTCGCCGGCGGGACTCCGGATCGTCA
>Ga0210408_10002549_pt1 | contig 17666 bp, 15 predicted proteins | sample IncBWH4MmetaG_FD_155471 | JGI IMG/M metagenome (GOLD analysis project Ga0210408, IMG submission 155471) | Forest soil microbial communities from Barre Woods Harvard Forest LTER site, Petersham, Massachusetts, United States - Inc-BW-H-4-M | ecosystem: Environmental > Terrestrial > Soil >...
AGCGACCACGTCATGCGAGGTCATCCCCGCGGGCTTGTCGATCAGCAGGATGCCGTTCACGCCGGCGCCGATCGGAGATCCAGTGGAATCTCCGATCGGCCGGCGGCGTGCAGCTGTGCGGCGAGCGCGCCGCGCAGGAACTCGATCAGAGGCTCGACCTCCAGCGTCGTGGTGAAGCCCGCCGCGCGGCGGTGGCCTCCGCCACCCTGCTCGCGCGCGATGACCGACACGTCGACGTCGTCGTCGGTCGCACGCAGCGACACTTTGCGCCGCCCGCTGCCACCCCCCTGCGCATCGCTGAGCTCGCGTACGAGCGCCGCGACCTTCGTGCCCTGCACGGCACGCAGATGGTCGATGATGCCCTCCGAGTAGCTGTCCTCGGCGCCCGCGTCGCGGAAGTCCGCCGCGCTCAACGCCGCCAGTGTCAGCTCACCGGAGTCAAAGCGGCGCATCCGCCCCAGCGCAAGCGCAAGCAGCGCGATCTTCGCTGCGGGCATCTCCTCGTACAGCCGCCGGTAGACATCCTGCACGTCCACACCGGCTCCGATCAGCTCGGCCGCCATCTCGTGCGCACGCGGACCGGTGTTCTCGTACATGAACCGCCCCGTGTCGGTGATCAGCCCCACATACAGCGCCCGCGCCGCCTCCGCCGTCGGACGAACGCCAAGTCCGTGCATCAGATCCCACACGATCTCCGCCGTGCACGATGCGCCCGGGACGACATGGTCGAGCGTGCCGAAGCGCGTGTTGTCGTGATGATGGTCGATGTTCAGCAGGTGCCTGCCCTGCTGCAGCACGCCGGCCGAGTTGCGATCGATGTTGCCGCAGTCCAGGAACACGACGGTGCGCTGGGCGATGTCCGCCGGCGGCGCTGTGATCAGCCCGTCCAGAGCGAAGAAACGGTACTCGTACGGCAGCGGCAGGTCCTCCGTCGCGATGAACATGCGCGAGTCCTTGCCCAGCGCGGTGAGCAGTCCCTGCATTCCCACGAGCGACCCGAGCGCGTCGCCATCCGGTCCCTCGTGCGCAGCCAGCACGAACCGCGCGTCCTCGCGGATGCGCTCCAGCACCCGCTCGCGCGTGACCTCGGGACTCTCGACACCCTCGTTCATCAGCACACCATTCCCGCGGTCGTGAGAGAACCCTGCCCGCGCGCGTGAGAGAGCCCTTTGCCAGGTTCGTGAGCTCGGCGAAGGTTGAGTCTGCCCGCGCTCACGAGCCCTCGATCTCCTCCAGCAGCGCATCCACGCGCAGCGCCCGGTCGGTCGTGTCGTCATAGACGAACTCCAACGTCGGCGTACGCTTCAGCCGCAGCTCGGAGGCGACCCTGCCCTGCAGGTAGCCGTGCGCGCTGCGCAGACCGTCGAGCGTTTCCTCGCGTTGGGCATCCTGCGACGGGCCGCCGCCCTCGCCGAGCACGCTCACATACACGCGCGCGTGGCGCAGGTCGGCGCTTGTCCTGACATCTGTCACGGTCACGAATCCAACTCGAGGGTCCTTCAGCTCTCCTGTCACCGCGTCGCCGAGCACCTGCCTTACCGCCTCATCGACGCGACGCATACGTCCCGAGGGCATCCTACCTTCCTCCAAGCGCTCTGAGGCGGTCGAGGGTCAGGCTGGCCGATCGGAGGTCCCGTCGATCACCGATCGGTAGGGACGCAGCATCCGCGCAGGCCATCGGCCGCCTCCTCAGGAGAGCTCGCGCTCCTGCAGGCGTGTCTCATATGTCTCAAGGATGTCGCCCTCGCGCAGGTCCTGGAAGTTGGCGAGCACGATTCCGCACTCGAACCCGGAGGCGACCTCGCGCGCGTCCTCGTTGAAGCGGCGCAGGCTCGCGATGGTCGTGTCGTAGATGACTGTTCCCTCGCGCACGACGCGCGCTTTCGCGCCGCGCGTGACCTTGCCCTCGGTCACAAACGAACCGGCGATCACACCGATCCGCGACGCGCGGAACAGCTGGCGCACCTCCGCCTGACCGAGCGGCGTCTCGACCTCCGTGGGCTCGAGCATGCCCTGCATCGCCGCGCGCAGCTCCTCGATCGCACGGTAGATCACCGAGTAGGAGCGAATCTCCACGCCCTCTCGCTCGGCTACATGGCGCGCTTCGCCGACTGGTCGTACGTTGAACGCGAGGATCAGCCCGCGCGAGGCCGCGGCGAGCATCACATCGGACTCGTTGATGCCGCCGACGCCGCGATGGATGATGTTGACGTTGACCTCTTCCTGGGGCAGCTTGGCGATCTCGTCCTCGATCGCCTCGAGCGACCCGGCGACGTCGGCCTTGACGACCAGCCCAAGCTCCTTGACCGCGCCCTCCTGGGCGAGCTTGAACACATCCTCCAGCGAGACCTTGCGCCCCGAACGCCGCGCGAGCGCCTCGGTCTTCAGCCGGTTCGCGCGCTCTCCGGCGAGCTGGCGCGCGCGGCGCTCGTTCTCGACGACGCGCACGAGCTCTCCGGCCTCGGGAACGCCGTCGAACCCGAGCACCTCGACCGGCTGACCGGGCGTGGCGTGTTTGACGCGGGTGCCCGTGAAGTCGTGCATCGCGCGCACCCGTCCGAAGTGCGCGCCGGCGACGAGCGCGTCGCCGATGTTCAGCGTTCCGCGCTGGATGAGGACGCTCACGACCGGACCGCGGCCGGGGTCGAGCTTGGACTCGATCACGGTGCCGGAGGCGTTGGCGTCGCTGTTGGCCCTCAGCTCCTCCAGGTCGGTGACCACCTGGATCGTGTCCAGCAGCGAATCCAGGCCCTGACGTGTCTTGGCGCTGACGTCGACGAACTCGATCTCCCCGCCCCACTCCGCCGGTTGCAGTCCGTGCTGGGTCATCTCCGTGCGCACCCGCTCGGGCTGGGCGCCCTCCTTGTCGATCTTGTTCACCGCCACCACGATCGGCACCTCCGCCGCCTTGGCGTGGTCGATCGCCTCCTCGGTCTGGGGCTTGACGCCGTCGTCCGCCGCGACCACGATCACCGCGAGGTCCGTGACACGCGCCCCCCGTGCACGCATCGCCGTGAACGCTTCGTGGCCGGGAGTGTCCAGGAACGTGATCTCCTTGCCGCCGTGGCGCACCTGGTAGGCGCCAATGTGCTGGGTGATGCCCCCCGCCTCGCCGGCCGCTACCTCCGTCTCGCGGATCGCATCCAGCAGCGAGGTCTTGCCGTGATCGACGTGCCCCATGATCGTCACCACCGGCGGACGCTCGATCAGATCCTCCTCGGCGTCTTCGAACACGGGCTCGACCTCGACGTCGTCGGCGGCGTGCACGATCTCGATCTTCTTCTCGAATTCGTCGGCCAGCACCTGGATCGCGTCGTCGGACAGGGTCTGGGTGAGCGTCGCCATCTCCCCGAGCATCATCAGCTTCTTGATGATCTCCGGCACCGGCGCCCCCAGATACTCGGCGACGTCCTTGACCGTCGATCCCGAGTTGACGCGCACGAGGTCGGTCGCCTCCATCGCCGTGGTGTCGATCGGCGCGATCGTCTCGTCATAGGTACCGCGGCGGCGGCGACCGCGTCGCGGGCGACGCTGGGGCTGATTGGCCGGCCCCCCCTGCTGACGGCGCGAAGCCTGAGAGTCGATCACCACGCGGCGACGGCCTCCTGACGTGTTGGCGGCCGGAGCGCGCTCGCCCGTGCGCGAGTCGCGCGTGGGGCGCACCCGCTCGGCGGCAGCGCCTGTGGCGGCGCCGTCGGTTTCCTCCGAGGCAGGTTGCGAATCGCTCGCCGCTGACGGTCCGGAGGAAGCTGTCGGCGGTGCTTCCGGTGTCGGGGGCGGTGCGGGCGCCGATACGCCGTTGGAAGCAACCGGCGCCGCGGGCTTGGGCATGGACGCGGGTTTGGGTTTAGACGCGGGCTTGGGCGGTGGTGCGGTCGCGGTCGCCGTGGCGGGGGGCGCTGCGGGCGTTGGCGTGCCCCCGTTGCCCAGCGCCTGGATGGCGGTGGTCTCCTCGACAGACGAGGAGGCGGTCTTTGCCTCCACGCCGGCGGCATGCAGCTTCTCCAGCAGCTCCTTGCTGGAGAGTCCCTGCTCTTTGGCGATCTCGTGTACCCGCTTTTTGCTCATGAGCTAATCGATTCTACGAGTTCGGCGGGCAGGGTCACGGCGCAGCGCAGCGCGCGCGGGATCGCGCGGCGCCTGAGCGCCAGCGCCAGGCAGTCCGCGGCCGGTTCATCCGCGGACGCGCCACGACACAGATAGGCCCCGCGGCCGGGCATCGCGCATTCGCGGTCGATCACTGCGCGTCTTGTCCGACTACGACCCTCACCTCCGCCGGCCGATCTTTGATCGGTAAGCGCGATTCTGACCAGCTCCGGCTTCGGCGCCGTGCGCCCGCAACCGACACACGTGCGCCGGGCGACATGGGCCCCTGGGGTTCGCGTCACAATAGATTGTGGGTTGAGGGCGTCGGGCCGTGACCGATCATCCGGGATCGGCCAGCAGACGCCGCACCCGAGCGCAGGCGTATTGGTGATACGTCGAGCATCGTGGGTGGCGTATGACGCCGCTGGCTGGTTCGGGGGTGCGAGCGAAGCGAGCGTCTACCCGAACCTGCAGCGGACTCGACTCCGGCAGATATCGGGGCGCGGGCCCCTATGGCGTCGGCTCCTCGGCAGGCGCCTCCGGAGCGGCGTCGGTCTCGCTGTCGTGAGCGAGCGCGACCGCGTCCTCATCCCCGCCCGCAGCCTCCTCATCGGCAGGCTCGCCGCCGTCCGCGTTCAGATCGGCGACGTTGTCGGTGGCGATGTCCGCCAAGGCCTGGTGGGTCTCGAGGCCGCAGTAGCGCGAGCCCGGCAGCGACGCGTTCGGGCAGCGCCGCCCGTTGGAGAGGATCGCCGCGCAGCGGCCCTGGACCTCCTCCTCCTCGTAGCCATGCTCGGCCTCCTCGGCGGCGAACTCGGTCTCCGAGCGGATGTCCACGCGCCAGCCCGTCAGCCGTGCGGCCAGGCGCGCGTTCTGGCCCTCGCGGCCGATCGCCAGCGAGAGCTGGTCGTCGGGCACGATCACGGTCGCCTGCTTGGCCTCGTCGTCGACGAGCACCTCCCGCACCCGCGCGGGCGAGAGCGCCTTGGCGACGAACCGCGCGGGCTCGTCGTTGTGGGGGATGATGTCGATCTTCTCCCCGCGCAGCTCGGAGACGACCATGCGCACACGCGAGCCGCGCGGCCCGACGCACGCGCCGACCGGATCGACGCCGTCGGTGTTCGAGACGACCGCGATCTTCGAGCGATACCCCGGCTCGCGCGCGACGTTGGCGATTTCCACGAGGCCGTCGGCGATCTCCGGGACCTCCAGCTCGAACAGCTTCTTGATCAGCTCGGGATCGCGGCGGGAGACGATGATCGAGGGTCCCTTGGTGGACGGGGAGACCTCCTTGATGACCGCCTTGATCCGCTGGGAGTGGTCGTAGCGCTCGCCCTCTACCTGCTCGGACTTGGGCAGCAGCGCCTCGACGCGTTCGCGCAGCTGCACGAGCGTGTAGCGGGAGTCCGACTGCTGCACGATGCCCGTGATCAGCTCGCCGACGCGATCGCGGTACTCCTCGTACATCATGTCCCGCTCGGCCTCACGGATGCGCTGCAGGATCACCTGCTTGGCGGTCTGCGCGGCGATCCGTCCGAAGTCGTCGGGCGTGACGTCGCGCTCGTCGATCTGGTCGCGGTATTCGGCGAACTTCGCAGGGTCGATTTCCGGTTCCTCGGGTTCGCGCATCTCCCCCGTCTCGGGGTCGATCGTCGTTTCCTCGTCGATCGTCTCGACGATCAGGTGCGCCTCCAGCCGTTCGGGGATGATCAGTTCGATCACCCTGAAGTCGGCGGTCTCCCGGTCCATTTCCACGCGCGCATACTTGGCCGAGCCGGGCTGCTTCTTGTAGGCGGACAGCAGCGCGTCCTCGAGCGCGACCATCAGCTTCTCGGGCTCGATTCCCTTCTCACGCGCCAGCGCGTGCATCGCCTCAAGGATTTCGCGTGACATATCTGGACCTCACTCCTCGACAAGGTTCGAACGACGGATCTCGGCGTAGGGAATCGCGACGATCCCCCCATCTGCAGCCAGCATGACCTCCTCCTCGGAGGCCCCGACCAGCTCGCCGGTGAAGCTGTTGACTGAACGCCCAGCGCCGGGGACGAGCTCGGGGCGGCCCGCCGGCGCTACCGACGGGCGGGGATGGCGGGTGCGCACCCTGGCGCGCCGCCCGACGAAGCGGCGGAAGTGCGCCGGCTTGCTCAGCGGGCGCTCGGTGCCGGGCGAGGACACCTCCAACGAATAACGCTCGCGCAGTTCGTTCAGAGCGGTGCTCACGCGTTCGCACAGCTCGAGCGTGACGCCCTGGGGATGGTCGATGAACACACGCAGCCGCCGGCCGCCCACCACCTCGGCAAGCAGCACCTCGACCTCGGGCTCCTCGGCGGCGAGCCGCCCTTCGATATCCGCCTGCAGCGCTGTCATCGATCGTTGCTCACTGGTTCCCATATGTGCCTGTAGGTGTGTGACGGTCGTATCGGGATGTTCGGGATCCGCTTGCGCGGGCCGTGTGGTGACGTAAAAAAAGCGGGCGGGCGCCCACTCTCGGTACTGCAACCGGCGTCTGCTGGCCGATCTTCGATCGGTCGGCTCGAAAGCTGTCGGTCGAGGATAGCATCGGGGACAGCTCGGATCATCCGCCCATCCGGCACCGGACGCTCGTCAATCTCCGTGAGCCGCTCGCCGGGCGCGGTCGCGGTAGCGTCGGTAGTCCTCGCGCTCGGGCGCCAGCGAGCATGCCAGCGCCAGCGGCTGACAAGCCTCGCGATGGCGTCCGAGCAGTTGCATCGAGCGGCCCAGACAGAACAGCGCGTAGTCGTTGGTGGGGGTCCTGCAGGCCACCGCCTCAAACTCCGCGGCGGCGCTCTCGTAGCGCCGGGCGTGAAACAGCGCGCGGCCGAGCGCCTCGCGGATCGAGGCCTTGTCGGGCTCCAGGTCGCGCGCTCGGCTCAGGGGGACGATCGCGGCCTCATGATCGCCATGGTCGAGCAGGTCGCAACCCCGCCGATAGAGCTCGTAAACGCTCTGCATCGGCGCCCATTTTAGAGACCGCGCGAGCCCGGCGAAGCGGCCTCAACGATCCGCGCGCAGACCCTCGACGGCGTCGAGGACCGCCTCGGCGACCTCGATCTTGCTCGCCCGTGGTACATGTCGCTCGCCGGCGGCGGTGAGGATCGTGACCTCGTTGGCGTCAACCTCAAAGCCGATGTCGGTGCGCGAGATGTCGTTGACGACGACCGCGTCCAGGCCCTTGCCGACGAGCTTGGCCTGCCCGCACTCGATCGCGAGCTCGCCGTGCTCGGCGGCGAATCCGACGAGCGTCTGATCGGGGCGACGGCGCTCGGCCAGTCCCGCGATCACATCCGCGGTCGGCTCCAGCTCGACCTGGAGGCGCTCGCGCCCGGTCTTCTTGATCTTGCCGTCCACGGGGATCGAGGGACGGAAGTCCGCGACGGCGGCTGCCATCAGCAGAACGTCGCACGCCGCGAACTCCTCCTCGCAGGCCTGCCGCAACTCGGTGGCGGTCGAGACCTCCTGCCAGGCCACACCGGCAGGAGGGTCAAGCGCGACGTTGGCGGCTATCACCGTCACGTTGGCGCCCCGCGCACGCGCGGCCCGCGCGAGCGCCAGCCCCATGCGCCCCGATGAGCTGTTGCCGACGAACCTGACGCTGTCGATCGGCTCGCGCGTGCCCCCGGCCGTGACGAGCACACCGAGCCCGTTCCACGCATCCGCGCCGCTGGCAGCACCGTCGAGGTCCAGTGCATCCTGGGAGGGCTCGCCCAGCGCCTCCTCGCACGCCGCCAGGATGCGCGCCGGTTCCGCCAGGCGACCGACGCCGTGCTCGCCATGGGAGGCAAGCCGTCCGCTGTCGGGCTCGACGATCCGAGCGCCGCGTTCGCGCAGCGTTCGGAGGTTCGCCCGGGTCGCCGGGTGCCCGTACATGCGGTTGTTCATCGCCGGAGCGATCACCAGCGGACAGTCGGCGGCCAGCGCACAACTGCTCAGCAGGTTGTCCGCCAGGCCGGCGGCGAGCTTGGCGATCGTGTTCGCCGAGGCGGGCGCGATCACGTACACCTCGGCGCGCGCCACCAGCTCGAGGTGGCTGAGCGGCTCGTGCTCGGGCAGCGGCTGTCCGGGGAACGCCCCGCGCGCCGGGTCGCGCTCGAACTCGCTGACGAGCACCGGCGCGCCGGTCAGCGCCTCAAACGACGCCGCGCCGACGAACCGCCTGCTCGCCGGGGTCTGCACGACCCTGACGGCGTTTCCAGCGTCCGTCGCCAGGCGCACCAGCTCGAGCGCCTTGTAGGCAGCGATGCCGCCGCTCACGCCGAGCAGGATTCGGGACATGACTTGGTTTTAGAGAGCGTATCGGGGACTGGCAAGTCCTGAGCGTAGCCGTGCGAGGGCGAAAGACGCCGCTCCGAGGTCAAACTGCGCTGCCGAGGCGGTCGTGGGTCGTGCTGGCCGATCGGAGATCCCGTCGATCTCCGATCGGCGAGGACGCAGGGAGCGTGGCGTACTGCGTACGCGTGCTGGCGATCGGAGATCGCATCTGATCTCTGCTATCGGCAAGGACAACGCATCCGCGAAGGCCCACGGCCGTCTCAGCGGTAGTGGTACTTGATCTTCCCTGCGGCTACCTCCTCGAGGGCGATCGTGAGGTAGTTCTTGGAGGCGGTGTCGACCATCGGCGGCGGGAACTCGTCAAACGTGCCCTCGCCGAGGTTGTGGTAGTAGCTGTTGATCTGGCGCGCGCGCTTGGCGGCCACGAGCACGCTGGCGTAGTTGGAGTCAACGTTGTCCAGCAGTCTGTCGATGCGGGGTGAAATCACTGGGTCTGGGCCTTTCCTGGTTGACCCCGCAGTGTAGTGGCTCCGTCAGTCCAGCTCGGCGGCGACGATCGCCGTCAGCCGCTCCAGGGCGTCCTCGAGACGGTCATTGACGACCACGTAGCCGAACTCGGGCTGGGCCTGCAGCTCCTGCTCAGCGACATGCAGTCTGCGCTCGACCTCCTCGGGATCGTCGGTTCCACGTCCGATCAAGCGTGTGCGCAATGCCTCCAATGACGGGGGCGCAATGAAGACCTGAGCCGCATCGGGCACGGACTCGCGCACCTGACGAGCGCCCTGCACCTCGATCTCCAAAACCACGGGATGTCCGTGCAGCATCCGCTGCTCCACCTCACTCCGCAGCGTCCCGTAGCTGCGCCCGGCGTAGTCGGCGTGCTCGACGAACTCGCCCGCGGCCACTTTGCGGTCGAACTCCTCGCGGCTGAGGAAGTGGTACTCGACGCCGTCTCGCTCGCCCGCGCGCGGCGCGCGCGTGGTCGCGGACACAGACAGCTCAAGCTGGGGCAGCCGCTCCATGAGCCCCCTGATGAGCGTCCCCTTGCCGACCCCCGAGGGTCCCGTGATGACGAACACGCGCGCCACGGCTTGGACCCTAATGTCGGGATCGGCGGGAGCGATCTATCGACGTAGGAGTGAAACCAGCTCGCTGCGCTGGCGCTCAGACAGTCCGCCGATCGTCTTGCTCGGCGAGATCCGGCAGTGGGCAAGGATCTTGTTGACCTTCACGCGCCCGTACTTGGGGACGGCGAGCAGCATGTCGAAGACCTTGGCGGTCTCCAGGTACTCGGGCGGGTTCAACAGCAGCGAGTGAATCGACAGGCGACCGGCCTTCAGGTCGCGCTTGAGCTGGGCGCGCTTGGTGCGTATGCGGTTGGCCCGCGCGAGCGCGTCCATGCGCTGATTGAGGGACCGCTCGGGGGCCACGACGTGCTTGGAGCCCGTCGGTTCGGTCGCCGTCGCCATGGGCGGCGAGTCTACACACCGACGCGCGACGATCAAGGGAAACAAGACGAATTCAGCTATACCTCAACCTGAGGTTCAGCCATATCGAGGCTCCTGTATGGTGGCATGGCGCGTTTGCAGGGGTTTTTATCCGCCGCAGAGTTGGCCACCTAGCCAGTCGCCCGCGCCGTCAAGCCGAGCGCGAGGTCAGACCATGCGCTATCCGTGCTCCTGCCAGGGGGTCGCGGAAGCTCTCCGTGCCCACCGCCACGAGCGTCGCGCCCACGTCAAGCAGATCCCGTGCGTGCGCCGTGCATTGCACGCCGCCCATGCCGATCACGGGGATCTCCACGCGCGCCGCCACGGAGGCCACCTGCGCAAGCGCGACCGTCCGAATCGCGGGTCCGGACAGACCGCCCGTGCCGCCGCCCAGCCATCGCGCACCCGGGGGCTTGACAGCGAGCCGGTCGCGCTTTGAGGAGTTGACGTCCTCCCCGCGGGCCGATCGCTGCTCGGACGGTCCACGATCGGCGGTCCACGGCGCGAGCGCCATCGCCCGCAGCGTGTTGATCAGCGACACCGCATCCGCCCCGCCCTCCTGCGCCGCGCGCGCACATGCAGCCACGTCGGCGGTGTTCGGAGTCAGCTTCACGATCAGCGGCTTGCGCGTGTCCGGACGCACAGCTCGCACGACCTCCTCCAGCTGGCGCGGGTCGGCACCGATGTCGAGGCCCGTGTGCACGTTCGGGCACGACACGTTCAACTCGATCGCGGCGATCTCAGCGCGCGCGTCGCACGCCCGCACGAGCTCGGAGATCTCCGTCGCGGTGGAGCCCATCACGTTCGTGACGAGCGGCACGGGCAGCCAATGCGCGAGCTCGGGCAGGTCCTCGGCGAGGTATCCGTCCAAACCTCGATTGGGCAGTCCGATCGAGTTGATCAGGGCCGCCGAGGCCTCCCACAGCCGCGGCGGCGGGTTGCCATCGCGCGGGCGCAGCGTGATCGTCTTGGACACGAACGCCGAAAATGGAAACTCCTCCTCCAGCGCGTCGCCGAATGCGCACCGAGCCGCGATCGCGTCGAACGTGCCCGAGCCGTTGATCACCGGGTGGGACAGCGTCATGCCGCAGAACTCGACAGGGCTCACGCCGGCGCCCCCGCGTGAGCGTCGACGTATTCGAGTTGCGCGGCGTCAAACACGGGTCCGTCGACGCACACACGTAGATAGCTGCCGTCGCGTGTTGGCACGACGCAGCCATAGCATGCGCCGAACCCGCACGCCATACCTGCCTCTAGCGCGAGCTGGGCGGGCGTCTCGTGCGAGGCGCACAGCGCGCGGACAGCCTCGAGCATTGGCGCCGGACCGCATGCGTATACGACCGCGTATCCGTCCCGCTGAAGCTCGGCGGCCAGCAGGTCGGTGACGAGTCCGGCGCGGCCGACGGAACCGTCGTCGGTGGCGAGGATCGCGCCATTCAGCAGCGCTGCGCCCGCGGCATGGGCGCCGTCGCGGAAGCCGAGCAGGACAGTGCTTGTCACGCCATCCGCCGCGAGCGTGTCCTGCAGGATCGCCAGCGGAGCGATCCCCACGCCGCCACCGACGAGCAGCGCACGACAGCTCTCCGCGGGTGAGGCAAAGCCACGCCCGAGCGGACCCAGCGCCAGCAGCTCCTCCCCAGGCTGCAGCTCACACAGCCGGCGCGTGCCCGGCCCGACGTCCTCCAGCAGGTAGTGCGCCTCGCCGTCATAGACGCGCGCGACCGAGAAGGCACGGGCGAGGTAGGGACGCTCGTCCTCTCCCCCGCCCCAACGTTCGGACGCGGCAAGCATCGCGAACTGTCCCGGGTCGGGACGCGGGCCGTCGGGATCGGCCACGCGCAGCAGCCGGTAGGCGCCCAGGGGCTCGTTGGCCGTAACCGTCAGCAGCCTGCGATGCGGCGACGCGAGCGCGCGCTCTGGGGACGGACCCACCTAGACGACCCTGGCCCCGTCCGGCCTGCCGGCCCCGGCGGGTCCGACACCGCTGCCCTGCCCGGGCGGGATGCCCGGGCCGCGGGGTCCCGCCGCCTGAGAGGTCGCGGCATGGAGCTCCTGCAGGCACAGCACTTCGGGCTCGCCGTCGGCTCGGGCTCGCGAGATCGCGCGCGCGGCCGAGACGCCCGCCGCGAGGGTCGTCAGGCAGGGGATCCCGTGCGCGACCGCCGCGCGGCGGATCTCCCACCCGTCGGTGCGCGCGCCCGAGCCGGTGGGGGTGTTCACGACCAGGTGCACGTCACCGCGCTCGATCCAGTCGAGCACGTGCGGTGAGCCCTCGCCGAGCTTGTTCAGTCGCTGCACCGGCACGCCCATGCGCGCGATCGCCTCCGCGGTGCCGCGCGTGGCGACGATCCGAAAGCCGACGTCGTGCAGCGTCTGGGCGATCGCGAACGCGCCCGACTTGTCGGAGTCGGTGACCGTGATGAACGCCGTGCCCTCGCTTGGCAGCGGCACCCCCGCCGCCGCCTGGGCCTTGGCGAACGCGGTCGGGAAGTCGGGTGCGATCCCCATCACCTCGCCCGTGGAGCGCATCTCCGGACCCAGCACCGCGTCGGAGCCCTCGAACCGGTCAAACGGCAGCACCGCCTCCTTGACCGACACGTGGTCGCCGTACCCCAACCCCTGCCCCAACCCCTGCCGGCCTCCGGGCAGGTCGAGGTCCGCGATCCGCTCGCCCAGCATGATCCGGCACGCGAGCTTGGCCAGCGGCACCCCCACGGCCTTGGAGACGAAGGGCACCGTGCGCGACGCGCGCGGGTTGGCCTCAATCACGTACAGCCCGCCTGCGTGCACGGCATACTGAACGTTCAGCAGCCCGATGACGCCGATCGCGAGCGCGAGGTCGCGCGTGGCGATGCGGATCTGCTCGAGCATCTCCTCGCCGAGCGAGTGCGGCGGCAGCACGCACGCGCTGTCCCCGGAGTGCACGCCTGCCTCCTCGACGTGCTGCATGATCCCGCCGATCCACACGTCCGTTCCATCGCACAGCGCGTCGACGTCGACCTCGGTGGCGTTCTCCAGGAACCGGTCCAGGAAGATCGACGGCTTTGACGGCGAGCCCGGCGGCGCCTCGATGACGCCCGCATCCGCATCCGGAGGAGGCTCGCGGCTGAGATAGTCGGCGAGCCCGTCGCGCGAGTAGGCGATCTCCATCGCCCTGCCACCCAGCACGTAGGACGGGCGCACCAGCAGTGGATAGCCGACCTGATCGGCCTGGGCCAGGGCTTCGTCCACCGAGCGCGCCGTCGCGTAGGGCGGAGCTGAGTAGCCCAGCTCGGCCAGCAGCGCGCCGAACCGTCCGCGATCCTCGGCGAGGTCGATCGCCTCCACGCTCGTGCCGAGCAGGGGCACGCCCGCCGCGGCCAGCCCGGCGGCGAGCTTCAGCGGGGTCTGCCCGCCGAACTGCACGACCACGCCCTGCGGCTGCTCGACCGCGACGACCCCGAGCACGTCCTCCAACGTCAGCGGCTCGAAGTACAGACGGTCGGAGGTGTCGTAGTCGGTGGAGACGGTCTCGGGGTTGCAGTTGATCATCACCGCGTCGCGGCCGGACTCGCGCACCGTCATGGCGGCGTGCACGCAGCAGTAGTCGAACTCGATCCCCTGCCCGATCCGGTTCGGCCCGGCGCCGAGAATCACGACCGACGGGCGCTCGCCTCGCACAACCTCGTTGCTCGCCGCTGCGCCCGCAGCCGACGGGCGCTCCCAGCCCGAGTAGTAGTAGGGGGTCCTGGCCGGAAACTCGGCTGCGCACGTATCCACCGAGCGGAACCCCCGCTCGCCCGCGAACGGGACGTTCGGATCCTCGGCCAGCGCGAGCAGCTCGTGCAGGAACCATGGGTCGATCGACGTGCGGGCGTGGATCGCCTCCACGCCCGCACCGCGGCGCAGCAGCTCGAGAATCGCCTCGAACCGGTCCGGTCCGGGGACCTCCAACCCGTCGAGCAGCGCCTGCGCCGCGACAGCCTCCAGGCACGGATGCTTGTCCAGCTCGCGCGAGCGCAGCGCCTTGGCGAACGCCTGGCCGAACGTGCGTCCGATCGCCATCGCCTCACCGACGGACTTCATGTGCGTGGTGAGCGTCGAGCTGGTGCCGGGGAACTTCTCGAAGGCGAACCGCGGCCACTTCACTACGACATAGTCGATCGTCGGCTCATAGCACGCGGGAGTTACGCCCGTGATGTCGTTGGCGATCTCCTCCAGCCGATATCCGACCGCCAGGCGCGCGGCGATCTTGGCGATCGGAAACCCCGTCGCCTTCGAGGCCAGCGCCGAGGATCGTGACACGCGGGGGTTCATCTCGATCACGAGGATCTCCTCGGTCTGCGGGTTGACGGCGAACTGCACATTCGAGCCGCCGGTCTCCACGCCGACGGCCCGGATCACCGCAATCGCCTGGTCGCGCAGCCGCTGATACAGCCGGTCGCTGAGCGTCTGCTGCGGCGCCACCGTCACCGAGTCGCCGGTGTGGACGCCCATCGGGTCGACGTTCTCGATCGAGCACACGATCACGACGTTGTCCGCGTTGTCGCGCATCACCTCCAGCTCGAACTCGCCCCAGCCGAGGACGGACTGGTCGAGCAGCACCTGGCCGATCGGTGAGGCCTCAAGGCCGCGCGCCACCAGCGTGCGCAGCTCATCCTCGCTGCGCGCAATCCCCCCTCCCCGGCCGCCGAGCGTGTATGCCGGACGCACGATGCAGGGCAGGCCCAGCGCGGGCAACGCATCGAGCGCCTGCTCCAACGTGGTTGCGATCGCGCTCTTGGGCATCGCGAGACCCGCACGAGCCATCGCGGCGCCGAACAGCTCACGATCCTCCGCGCACGCGATCGCCTCGTAGTTCGCGCCGATCAGCTCCACGCCGTGGCGGTCCAGCGTGCCGTCCTTGTGCAGCGCCGTGGCGAGGTTCAGCGCGGTCTGCCCGCCCAGCGTCGGCAGCAGCGCGCACGGACGTTCCCGCTCGATGACCTGCGCCACCGGGCCGGGCAGCAGCGGCTCGACGTACGTCGCGTCAGCCAGCTCGGGGTCGGTCATGATCGTCGCCGGGTTGGAGTTGACGAGCACGATCTCATACCCCTCCTCACGCAGCACCTTGCAGGCCTGCACGCCGGAGTAGTCGAACTCCGCGGCCTGCCCGATCACGATCGGGCCCGACCCGAGAATCAGGACCTTGTGGATGTCATCACGCCTGGGCAATGCGCTCCAAGAAGCGGTCGAACAGGTACAGGCTGTCGTGCGGTCCCGGACCGGCCTCGGGGTGATACTGGACGGTCCCGCCGGGCACATCGAGCAGCTCCAGTCCCTCGACGGTGCGGTCGTACAGGTTCACGTGCGAGAGCTGGGCCTCGCCGAAGTCGGTCTGCCAGCGCACCGGCTCGTCTGCATCGATCGTGCGGGCGCCGCCCGGCCCGAGCGCGGCGAACCCGTGGTTCTGGGAGGTGATCTCGATGCGCCCCGTCTGCAGATCCTTGACGGGATGGTTGGCGCCGTGATGACCGAACGGGAGCTTGAACGTATCCAGGCCGACGGCGCGGCACAGCAGCTGATGGCCGAGGCAGATGCCCCACACCGGCTTGCGCCCGACAACCTCGCGCACCGTGTCCACGACATAGTCGAGCGCTGCGGGGTCGCCGGGGCCGTTGGCGAGGAACACCGCATCGGGATCCTCAGCGAGGAGGTCCGTGGAGGAGGTGGTGCACGGGTGCAGCGTGACGCGAGCGCCGCGGGCAACCAGCTCGCGCACCATCGAAGCCTTGATGCCAGTGTCGAGCACAGCGATGTGCGGTCCTGCGTTCGCCTCACCGTGGCGACTGATCGCAGAGGGAGTCACCTGGCGTGCGAGATCCTGGCCGGCCATCGGGGGCTCTGATTCGATCAGCGCGCGGGCCTCGCCGACGGGCATTGTGGCTGAGAACAGTCCCCCGCGCATCGCGCCTTGGTCGCGAATGTGGAGGACCAGCGCGCGCGTGTCCACGCCGCTGATCGCCGGGACGCCGCAGTCGGCGAGCCACTGCAGCCAGCCGCCCTCCGCCCCGGGTGCGTCTTCGCGGTCGCACGCCTCGCGCATGATTGCGGCGCGTGCCCAGGGCCGATCGGACTCCATCGCCTCGGCGCTCACCCCGTAGTTGCCGATGTGCGGATAGGTGAACGCGATCAGCTGTCCCGCGAAGGAAGGATCGGTCATCGACTCCTGATAGCCGGACATGCCGGTCGTGAACACGACCTCGCCGACGGCATACCTGTCCGCGCCGCAGGCGATCCCGTCGTAGCGCGCGCCGTCCTCCAGCAGCACGTACCCCGTGGCGCGACTCACAGAATGAGCGCCTGGACGGACTTGAACTCGGGCGTGCCCGCGCGACCCAGCAGCTCGAACAGCGACGCCTCGACCGTCGTGACGACCGCACCGGCGCGCTCCATGCGCTCCAGCCCGCGCTCGTAGTCGATCGCATGGCGCGAGCCGACGGCATCCGCGGGCACGTGCACCTCGACGCCCCGGTCGAGCAGGTCGTGGACGGTCTGGCTGACGCACACATGCGTCTCGATCCCGCATACGATCGCCTGGGTGCGCTCACCCAGGTCGAACCCGTCCGCGCGCGCGGCGGAGAAGACCGTCTTCTCGATCGGCCGCTCGTCGTCGAGTCCGACCTCGGGCGCGGTGTGACCCAAGCCTTTCGGGTATTGCTCGCTGACGATCGTTGGGACGTCGAGGATGCGCGCGGCCTGCACGAGCTTGCGAGACCCATCGACAACGCCCGCAAACGAGGCGTATGGGCGAAACCCCTCCTGGACGTCTACGACGACAAGCGCCGTGCTGTCACGGTCGAGCAGGCTCATCAGTGCTTCTCCTTTGGGTCGCGTCCGCGCAGGTCGGTGGGACAGATCGGCCATTGGGGCGGGGCATCCGGCCCCGCTTAATCGTCGTGGCTATCTCCCAGCGCCAATAACCCCATCCTGGGCACGCAGGGCGAGCTGGGTAAGGACGCAGTGAGCGTGGCGTGCTCTGCACGTGTGCTGGCCGATTGTGGGTCCCGTGACCTTCAATCGGTAAGGACGCGGATCCAGCGCCGCTATTCGTGTTGCCCAGGATCATGCGGCCACCACTGAAAAGACGCGCTCGCGGTACACGATCGCTCCGGCCGCAAGGGTCAGGAGCACGCGCCCGTGCAGGCGCCGCCCGGCGAAGCAGCAGTTCTCCGAGCGGCTCTCCCAGCCGCGCTCGCCCGCGAGCAACTCGGCGTCGAGGTCCACGAGCGTCAGATTCGCCGGCTCGCCCGTGGCGATCGTGGGCGTCGGCAGCTCGAACAGGGCGGCCCCGGCGGTCATCCGCTGCACGAGCAGAGCGAGTGACAACTCACCGGGGAGCACCAGGCCGGTGTACAGGGCGGCAAACGCGGTCTCCAGACCGGTGGTGCCCATGGGCGCCTGCTCGAACGGGACTTCCTTCTCCTCACGCGCGTGCGGAGCGTGGTCGGTGGCGACGCAGTCGATCGTGCCGTCACGCAGGCCGGCGATCAGCGCCTGACGATCGGTCTCGCCGGCGAGCGGCGGGTTCATCTTCATGCGCGTGTCCAGGCCACGCACGGACTCGTCGGTGAGCAGCAGGTGATGGGGCGTGACCTCGGCGCTGATGCGCCCACCGGCAGCGCGGGCGTGCGCGACCGCCCGGACCGACGCGGCACAGCTCAGATGCTGGAAGTGGACGCGCGCCTGCTCGTACATCGCGAGCTCGGCGTCGCGGGCGACCATCGTCGACTCGCTCACAGTCGGGATCCCGCCGATGCCGAGCGCCGCGCTGACGGCGCCCTC
>Ga0210408_10002551_pt1 | contig 17662 bp, 11 predicted proteins | sample IncBWH4MmetaG_FD_155471 | JGI IMG/M metagenome (GOLD analysis project Ga0210408, IMG submission 155471) | Forest soil microbial communities from Barre Woods Harvard Forest LTER site, Petersham, Massachusetts, United States - Inc-BW-H-4-M | ecosystem: Environmental > Terrestrial > Soil >...
CGACGGCATCGAACAAATCATTACGCAGAAACTCCCATGCACTACCATGAAATTCATTGGTTCCGGATTTCACTGCCGCGTTGACCACGGCTCCACCGGCTCGTCCAAATTCAGCGCTGAAATTGCTCGTTTGGACTTTGAACTCTTGGATCGCGTCCGGAGGAGGCAGGTTGGCGTAAGCCGCACCGTTCAAAAAATCGACTGTGTCGTTGTTGTTATCGATTCCATCGAGCATGTAGTTATTGTGAACAGTGGTCAAGCCATTTGCGACAAAGCTTCCAGTGGCGTCCAACCCTCGAGTCGGGTTCAACTTGGTAACGCCCGCGCCCAATTGCGCCAGAAAAGTGTAGTTGCGTCCGTTCAGCGGCAGGTCGTTGACCTGCTGGCTAATTGCCACCGTGCCAACCGAAGCATCCTGGGTCTGAAGTTGCGGTGCAGCCGCGGTTACCTCGACTGTTTCACTGGCCGCTCCGGGGACAAGTTGGAAGTCAGCGCGAGCCTGCTCCTGCACATTGATGGTCAGTTGAGTCGTGGCTTTGCGAAAACCGGCTGCCTCCACATCGATCTTATAAGGCCCGATCTTAATCGGCCCGAAAGTGTACGTTCCGTCTCTCGAAGTAACGGCGGTAACGCTGAGTCCAGTAGCGTCGTTGGTTAAAGTGACCTTGGCATTGGTAACCACGGCCCCGCTGCGATCTGTGACGGTACCTCGAATGGCACCCGCGTCGACCTGTGCAAGCGCTGAGCCGCAAAACAGTAGTGTCCCTAGCAGGGCGACGAAAACAACACTTCGTGATAGAAGCAGTGTGAGTCTTGACATTGCCCCCCGACCTCCATATGTGTGTACGTACACGTTACGTGCACGTACACGATCAGGCTTTCCTACAATTCTTGTCAAGCAAAAAGATGGGAGGAAATTCGGAAGACGTTTTGCTGATCCCAACAACGTTCGAAAGCGACCTGACCCGGGGCTGTTAGACCAGCCAACTAAGGACTTTCCCGAGATCCGCTTCTGAGCCCGATTCCGCTCCCCGTGGAATGGTAGGTCCGATCGCCAGTACGGACGCGTGACCTTCAAACCAAGCAAGAAAGCAGGACTTTTCTGCACCCTGCAACCGCTGTTGATTCAACCAATTGTAGTACGCACTCATATCGGCATCGATCAGCGAACCTAGCTCGTCCACCTCCGGTTGTTCGGCTTTAACAGTAAGCAACTCATTCATCGCTTTTTGCCGCTGCCGTGACGCAAACCGGACCAGAAGAGTCAACGGCTGTGCGCGCCTAAGTGCCTCGCGAGCGGCCCATTGAGCATAGGTCGTACTGAAGATTTGAGTTCCGGAGGCTTCGGTCAGCAGCTTGAGTTGGAAGCGCTGCAGGATTTCATCATCGCCGGCCATTCCGAGACTTGAAGGGGGCAATTGGGCCATGATGCTCCGCAAGGCTTCCGGTCCCATTCCAGGTCGCTCAATCTCGGAATGAATTTTGGCAATCAGGGCGGCGCGAGTCGGCTCCAAAGCAGCATAAGAGATACCTGTAAGGCTTGAATCGTAATTTGCGGGTTCGCCCCCGTCGATGTACCAGTGAGCGTATGGGATGGGGTGGCGCCTGCCGCGCGCCGCGACGGCTTCCAAAAGGAGATTAAGGCCATTCTCCGGGTTGATTCGGTTGAAGAATGTCCCATGGGGACGAAGCTTGCGAAACAGCAGTCCATCAAAGGAACCGACGTCCCGACCGACGACGCTGATGCCCAGCCTTGGAATGGGTAGTGGTTCAGGCTCAACCACCCTGGTGAGATGCTCACCGTAATCTGTGGCCGCAATCCGAAACTGATCCAACTGATGGGTTGTCCATAAATGCTCCGAGAGTTGCTCCACGAATTGCCCCGGAGAATTGACCCAATCAAAGCTCTCCAGTTGTGAGGAGAGTTTGATCTTTGAAAATTCGCGAAAGAGGTCCTCAACCTCCGCATCGGATACTGTGCCGAGGTTGGCCAGTTCCTTTGAAATTGCGGTGCGTTCCGCGGGAAATTTGTAGTCGTATTCGATGATCTCCCGCAGCAGGCTGGGCAAGAAGCTTGGCGGCAGGCGCCGAATCGCTCTAATGTTCTCAACAGCCAGTTTTCTGGCCACCGGTGGATACAAACGAAAGTGCTCAGGTTTGAGGTCGCCTGGGAGCATCACACAAGTTCCGGAATCGGCTTGCCCTGAGCAAGAGAGGGAGTGAACCCCAACATAGCGCCCAGTGTGGGCACGAGATCAATTGAGTCCACTGGTTGATCGTAGACGACGCCCTCACGAATGTGGGGACCGATCGCCATCAGCCATGTCGTTCGGGCTGCAACATCTCCGGACCGATGATGCTGGAAGCCATTTCCCCCAGCGTCCTGGTCTGCATCGCGACCAAAATCGGGAAGCACGAGAAGGGTCGTCTTGCCCGAATACTCAGGTTCGTCCTCCAGCAATTTGTATAGTTCTGCGCATAGTCTGTCGGTGCGCCGGATGCCTTCGAGGTAGAGCGAATACGCGCCCGCATGAGCAATGTCAATGTCGTGCATCGTGATCCACAGAAAGCTCGGAGCAACTTGCCGAATTAACTGGCGGACAATGTAGAGCGAGAGTTCATCAGGACTGGAGAGCGTTTTAGCATGCGCCCTGAAGTCGTCTGCGGAGAGCTTGAGAATCATTTCCAATTGCTGCCATTCGAATTCTCTGTTCCCCAAGTCTGGCGTGGAGTAGGGGTTTTCGTAGTTGTCTCGCAACAAGTGTCCGTAATCGCTACCGCTTCCCGACATGGCAGCTTTCAGTAGATATTTTGGCAGGATTACCCTGGCACCCATGCCTTCGCCATACGAGCGATGATTGCTCTCCCCGATGCGATTGAATCCGTTGCTGGGAGCAACAACCCACGCGTCCGAAGACGGACGCTTCAAATCCTTGCGGTAATACTCGAACACCGTGGGATTGCCTGGCGGCACCGCGGCGAAGTTGTTGAAAGTCTCGTACACGCCCGTGACCAGGCTCGCCGTCGCGACGTAGTGGCCGAGAATGCCGCGATTCACGACTTGCGTAAAAAAGCTGGCCCGGGGAAGCATCTCCCGCATGATGTTTGGAATGTTTTCGTGTCCTTCAGGAGCAAAAGTCTCCTGATCCCGGGCACCCCCGCCAAACGTAACAACCACAACTTTCCTTCTGCGTGCGGCATCAGCTGAGCGCGCCAAAGGAGAGTGCAGGAACTTGCTTCCTAAAGTCAGGCCTGCCGCACTGCGCAAGAACTCGCGCCGGTTCGAAGAGAGCCGGAAGGCTGATTCGAGAATCGGCGATTCGGAGCCCACGGGAGCCGCCTGATGTACGTACACGCTTTTAAAGCTCGCGGATGCATTTTGTCAAGCAAATCTTGAGAAGAACTAGTGAATGCGCTCGGATAATCGAGCTTCATTTTGCAGGTTCGTCCAGGCGCAGAATCTGATCAGCTTTTAATCCACTAACGATCTGCCTGATCCCGCTCGGCCAGAGGATCTCGATCTCCTTAACGGACGTTTGGAGACCGAGTCCGAAATGCACTCTTTTGTCGCTCGAGGACAGATAGCTACCGCATGTACTCACAGTCGCAGACTGCTCGCCTTGCGCGGTGATGATTTTCACGGAGGCGCCAATAGCGTCCCGATTGCTTTTGTGGCCCACGAGATTCAGCGTGAGCCAATGGTTCTGGGCGTCAGTTTCGTTATGCAGGATGTGGAGAGGCCCATTGTTCTCGAGGACTACGGCATCTACCCGCCCGTCATTGTCGATGTCTCCAATCGCCATTCCCCGACTTGCCCAGGGCCGGCCAAACACGGCGCCGGACTGGTCTGACACATCAACGAAGCCCTTCCCTGTGTTGCGTGCGAGAAGCATTGGTTCGCGGTAATGCAGTTGCGGATAGGTGAGTTCAATTGTGTCCATCACGTGGGCTTGCGCGACAAGCAAGTCTTTCCATCCATCGTTGTCATAATCGAGGAGTCTGATTCCCCATCCCGAGTGAAGAAGAGTCATTCCACCCAGGCCTGATTTGTCAGTCGCGTAGTCAAACGTACCGTCGCCGTTGTTCCGATAGAGCACATATTTCTGATATGCAAGATCGCTAACGACAATGTCGGACAATCCATCGTTATCGTAATCGGCGAAATCTATGCCCATCCCGGCGTATGCATGTCCGTCCCCGTCAACAGCGACGCCGGCAAAGAGTCCGGCTTCTTCGAAAGTGCCATCGCCTTTATTCTCATACAGGAACGCTGGAATCGAATCGTTCGCGATGACGACATCGATGTGACCATCGCCATTGAAATCTGCGATTGCAATCCCGAGTTCTTTCCCTGGTTTGGCGAATCCAGCCTGCTTCGTGATGTCGGTAAAATGCCCGTTGCCATCGTTGTGATAGACGAGAGGAGGAACCGCCTGAAACTCGTCGGGATGGCAGAAGGACCGGAGGGCCTGCTTGTGTTCCCCGCACCAGATGTCGGTAAAGTCCCACTGCATGTAGCGCAATACGATGAGGTCGAGCAGTCCGTCGCCATCCAAATCCACCCACGCTGCGCTGGTGGACCAACCGCCTCCGGCGACTCGCGCTTTCGCAGTTACGTCTGTAAATGTACCGTTTCCGTTGTTGTGATACAGGTGATTGCCGCCGTAGCCGGTAACATACAAATCTTCAAATCCGTCATTGTCGTAATCGCCAACAGCTACGCCCATGCCGTATCCCGCGCCCTGCAAACCAGCTTTCTGGGTCACGTCTTCGAAAGTACCGTCGGCCTTCTGATGGTACAAACGATTCCAATACTTGGGCCCCGTCTTTTCCGGGATAAATCCAGGAGGAGAAGGATCATGAATTTCAGCCTCATTTACGACAAATAGATCGAGCCTGCCATCGTTGTCATAATCAAAAAGGGCCACGCCCGACCCCATCGTCTCCAACAGATATTTCTTCGATGTATGTGGCGCAACGTGCTCGAATTGCACGCCAAGGCTTGAGGTGACCTCAACAAACTTCGCTGCTACCGGTCGGGAATCCCTGATCTGTGCGGTGCTGGCAAAGGCCAGCAGCAGCGGCATCAGGATGGCAGATTTAAGACTCTGATTCATGCTCTTGACAAGAAATAACACAGAAATGAAAAGTGCGGGCACCGGGGGCGAAGATGCTATCGCTCTCGATCGCGCATGCTTAGCGCCAGTTCGTAAAACTCCTTGCGCGCTTCAGGCGGAATACTTTCAGGTGGCCTCTGCGATCCCGAGTTTGATGCTGCATCTAGCACGGCATCGATCTTCTCGAAATCGAGGGTGCCTTGCGGAAACATCTCTTCACACCTTCTGAGCACTTCCCGAGCTTCCGAGAAACGGCCCTCCTCGTAGTAGAACATTCCAAGAGTGGCAACAATCGCTTCTCCAGAAGGACTGAGTTCTGATGCTTTGGTCAGCAGTTTCTCAGCGTCGCGCGCCTGACCGCGAGCCACCGCCACGACTCCAGCGGCCCAATAAAGCAAACCGGAATCTGGAATCCGCGCTAGGCCGGTTCTTGCGACACGATCTGCACCGTCCAGATCCCCAGCTCGCAGTTGGATAAAGGCCAGTGAGACATAGTATTGGTCCTTATCAGGCGAAGCGGTAATGGCTTGCCGCAGACAATTGGATGCATCTTCGTAATGTCCCAATTGCGAGTCAACATCTCCGATCAGGCCTAGATATGAGCTCTCCTTTCGGCCGTTCTCAGACACCTGCAGAAGTGACTTTAACGCGTTCTCGTAGTTGCCGCTCTGAAACTCGGCCTCGGCGAGATTGTATTTGGCATCGTCTGATTCGGGGTTTATCTTGAGCGCCGTTTGAAAGTATCCGATCGCATCCGCATAAAGATGGAAACGGCCGAGCAGCACCCCGGTACTCATTTCTGTCCGAAAATCCGCGCCACTGATCGCATCCAGGCGCTGCAGGGTCTGCAAAGCATCCTTTGTACGCCCTAATTTCAGCAGGGTCTCTGCCAGCAAATACAGGCTGCGCGGGCGATCCGGATGTTGCCCGACCTCCAGCTCCAGGTCGCGAAGATCAGCTTCATTCTGCTGCTCTTCAGATAAGGTGCTACGGCGTTGCAGATAGTCAAAGAAATGCTGTAGGGGATATGGCGCTGGCTGCGGGCTCTTCGAAAGCGTTTTGAAAATGTTCATGTCGCGCTCAGCAGCCTCTTGCTGATGAAGATTCCTTTCGCAAATGGCGAGCTTGTAATACCCTTGCGTTGGATTTGCGGTTACTTCCACAAAATGTCTAAAAAGTGGTAGGGCCTCCTCGTATTTCTTCTCGTCCATCCTCAAGCTTCCCAGCTCAAACAACGCTTCAGGATAGTTCCCATCTAGTTCTACTGCTCGCTGTAGATATTTTTCGGCTGCAGGATAGTCGCGTTCCTTTCGCGCTATGAATCCGGAGTTGAATAGCGCGGGGACGTTGTTCGGATCAGCACTGAGACTCTTCTTCAAGTAGTCCTTTGCTTCGTCAAACTTTCCGAGATGGCGGTAGCAAAGCCCCATGAAAACGTATGAGCGCGGCGAAGGGTCAATGGAAACGAGCGTCTTGAACTCCTCAAGCGCTTTGTCGGTCTTCCCTACTGTGAAATAGCTCTCCCCCAGGGCCGCGTGGAACTCTGCACGCCGCGGGTCGATCTTGAGCCCTTTATTCAGCAATTCAATCGCGTCTTCGAAAAACGACTGTTTCATGCTAAGTTGGGCCATCAAAAACAGAATGTTGGTATCGTTCGGCGCCAGGTTTCGGGCGCGGATCAGGAGTTCCAGCGCGTCCACTTCCTTCCCGATACCGGCAGCTGTCTCCGCCAATAGATACAAGGTCTCTGCGGAGTCGGGCTGCAAACGCAATGCCTCATTGAGACTTTCCTGAGCCTTCGCCAGCTGTCCGCTCAGTAAATACTCTTCGCCGAGGTCATGCAAGATCTCAAAGTTAGCGGGTTGTAAAGCATCCGCTTTCTCAAATTCGTGCGAAGCTTCCTGGTATTGCCGGTGCGAAGCCAGCAACACGCCAAGAGAAAAATGAACTCTGGTGTCCGTTGCAAAAGTGCGGGAGAGTTTTTCAGCAGCGGCGACTCCCTCGGCGAGCATGTCGGCACCCAGGTATGCACGAATCGTCATCAACTGGGCGGTCTGATCAGGCGACTTGATTCGTAAAAGAAGCGGCAGCGCTTCCTTGGCTTTGTTCTGTTCCAGTAATAGAACTGCGAGATTGTAGTTCGCCGTCTCGTTCGCGGGCTGCAGTCGCAATGCCTTCCTTAGGGTCCGCACTGCGAGTTCAGCCTTGTTCTGAGCTTCCAAAGTGGTCGCAAGATTGACGAGGGTTTCTACGGAACCCGGGGCAATTATTAATGCTTGCTCAAACTGCGCCCTCGCCTCTTCATGTTTGCCCTGTTGGTTATAGATCACACCCAGCAAGTTGAGCCCGAAGACGCTGTGCGGAGTTTGCGCCAATCCTCGCTTTACGTCCGAAAGTGCTTGATCGAGGTCTCCCTCTGCGAGCAACTGCCTGGCCCGGTCGAAATCCGCGCCTTGCTCTGAAGCTTTCAGCTGAGCTACAGCTGGAACCGTAATGGTCAGGGACACGAGGGCAAGGCAGAAGACTCTGATACAGATCATTCTTCCAGCCAATCTACCAAATGACACAGACGCGCCCCCCTTTCACCAATAAACTCCTCATCCTTTTTCTTGACAACCGTTCCCTCCTTGCCCAGAGGATCTGATCGATATTAATCACTTCAGAGTTACACCAAACGTTTAGCGTGAGCGAATCCAGTTTCACCATATCTCCGGAGAAGATGAGTGGAGCCGCCAATCGAGCAGATCGACCCCCTGTCCCTCAGACCCGAAAAATCACTTCATCTTCCCACCAAACCATAGCAGGCCTCGAGTTTTCCCGTTCACGTGTACGTAAACCTTGTCCTGATTTTCCATACACTTAGATCCCTTATAATTTTGCTATTGACATATCGTGTTCGTACACGTTTATATGTCACACACGCCCGGATATTGCTTCCCTCCGGCACTAAACAACAGGTGGATTGTTCGCCGCTGATTTATTAGTCCCTGCACCGAACCCGGCGCAGTTTCGTCGACACTTTCAAACTGCGAGCTCACCTCCCCAGTGGACACGCTCGCGAGGTCACGCCATGCGAACACATGTTTCGATCTTCGTCGCAGGCATTATCCTCTCTTGCGGTTCCACGCTCGCGTCAGCTCAGGTCAACGGAGTCGGCCAGAAGCCATACCTTGGGTGGAGCACTTTTAGCGAACAGACGATCAACGGTAACTTCCTCACCCAGGCCAATATCCAGGCCCAGTCTGATGCCCTTAAAGCATCCGGGCTCGAGGAACACGGCTTCCGCTATATCAATATCGATTCAGGATGGCAGGGTAGCTTCGACGCAAATGGCCGGCCTATTCCCAACACCACCACTTTCCCGAACATCAAGGCTCTTGTCGATCACATCCATGCCAACGGTCAGAAGGCGGGTATCTACTGGATCCCGGGCATCGAGCAGCCTGCTGTCGACGGCAACTACCCGATTCTTGGAACGAGTTATCACACCCAGGACATCGTAGTCATGCCTCTCGCAAAGGGCAATGCGTTTGCCGGCCCTCTGCCCAATCCCTACCATGACAAAATCAACTTTACGAAACCCGGCGCACAGGAGTACATCAACTCGGTTGTCGATCTGTTCGCCTCATGGGGAATCGACTTCATCAAGCTTGACGCCGTAACGCCTGGTTCGTATTCCAACGACCTTTCGATCGACAATCGTGCCGACGTAAAAGCCTGGTCGCAGGCCATTGCCCAGAGCGGCCGGCGCATCTGGTTCACAATCTCCTGGCAGCTTGATCAGGACTATCTTGACGTCTGGCAACAATTCTCCAACGCTCGGCGCATTGACGACGATGTCGAATGTGAAGGTGGCTGCGGAGGCTACCTCACCAACTGGCCTCGCATCGTTTTGCGAGAATATGACGACGTAAGTTGGGAAAATGCAGCCGGTCCAACGTTTGGCTGGAACGATCTTGACACTCTTGACGTGGGCAACGGAAGCATCGACGGCCTCAGTGATACTGAGAAACAAACTGCCATTACCATCTGGGCGATGGCCAACGCGCCCCTCTACCTCGGCGGTGACTTGACGCAGCTTGATTCCCTTGCCAAGTCAGCCTTCACGAACGATGAACTACTTGCCGTCGACCAGTCTGGACATCCTGGCATTCAGAAGACCGGCGGCTTTCAACCTGTCTGGCTTGCCGATGCAGGCGACGGCGATTACTACGTCGCTCTTTACAACTTCACTGCATTCCCCGACCGCGTGAACGTCCGCTGGAGTGATCTTGGGTTCCTAAACGCCGTCGCTGTGCGCGACGTCTGGAACCACACGGAGCTGGGCGCGTTTCCGGGCAGCTTCAGCACCATGATTCTGGGCCACGGCGCGCGACTCCTGAGGGTCACACCACAGGGTGAGATCTCGAATCCTTCTTCAGGCGTCTCTTATGAGGCTGAATCGGCCAACCTCACAGGCTACGCCTCAGTTGCTTCTTGCAGCGCATGCTCCGGAGGGCTGAAGGTCGGAAACATCGGCGGCTCCAGCGACGTTGTCTTCAGTAACATCTCTGTGCCCAAAAACGGCATCTATCGCATGGAAATCAATGCAATGACCCAAGGCCCGCGGACCCTTGAGTACTCCGTCAACGGTGCCGCCGCCGCATCACTAAACATAGGCGGAGGTAGCTACTTCCTCCCGCAGAGTTCTACCGTGCCCGTTGCACTCAGTGCGGGAAACAATACCATTACGTTCCTGAACCCCTCCGGTTACGGAGCCGACCTCGACCGCATTGTCATCTCTGGCGATGGCAACGAACCCGCGCCCACGTTCACCACCTACGAAGCTGAAGGTGCGCAGCTGGCAGGCACCGCCGGTTTCAACTACAGTACCCGTGCGTCGGGGGGCGCATATGTCGGCGCCTTTGGCGCCGGTCCCGCCAATACCATCACGTTTAACAACGTCACTGCTCCGGCAGATGGCACCTATCAGCTCGAAATCGACTATGTGACCAATGGCCCTCGGACGGTCTATGTATCCATCGATGGCGCGACTCCGGTGCAGCTCACGTTCAACGGCAGTAACTGGTACGATCCGGTGCCGTACGTTTTGCCCGTCCAGCTCGCGGCCGGTACAAACTCAATCGTCTTCTCCAATCCCAACCCTAATGGCTATGCGCCGGGAATTGACGTCATCATTGTGTCCACCGGAGCTAATACCTCTCCGACCATCACGTTCGATGCGTCATGTGGTGGTCACACTGCGATGCTTTCCGACACCACACCTGGGTCTGTCCTGTATTACACCCTCGACAGATCTATCCCCACACAGAACTCCACGGTCTACACCCGCCCGATTCTTGTTTCCAAGGGTGCGACGCTGTCCGCCATCGCACTTGCGCCGGGGTACCCGCCAAGCAACGTCGCCACAGCCATTGCGCCGGCTCCAAGCCAAAACAATTCAGGCAACTGTCAGTAGGCTCTCCTCGACGAAGGTCATGCGGCGCAAGCGCGGGGATTTCACAGATCTTTGCTTTCTCCTTCACTAGGCCCCAAATGACCTTAGGACTGAAACATCATTTGACTCAGGTGTATATGAGCGGAACATTTGCCCAGTGCATTGACTCGCATCATCATCTGTGGCGCTATGCGCCACCGGGTCCCTCCTGGTCAATCCATTTTTTGGAAAACAGCAGTCGAAGCCTACGGACTTGAGAATTATCAAGGCATTCCTACATGACTCGCAAGAGATATTCCCCCGAGGAATCGGCGCGCCGAGAGAACCTGTTGTAGTCGAATTCCCCGAACAGTTTCAATCAGCAACGATATGGATACATGGAGACAACGCTTTGGCGGCAACTATCCGAGATGTAGCAAACCTGGCGGAGGTGTCGATCGCCACCGTGTCCCGCGTGATAAACGGTTGCTCTAAGGTCTCTGTTGAGAAGACGGGTAGGGTCTTATCTGCGATTTCGCAATTGAACTATCGCCCAAATGCCATTGCGGCCGCATTGTCTCGCAATGGAGGCAATCCAAAGAGACGAAACCGTCAGCCTCTTCTAGATAACCTGACCGGTCACCGGGAGTCGTTATGTCCAACCAACCGGACTAAGTCCATTCGCAAACTGAAAAATGGGCTGCCTTTGATGCAAGAGAATCAGAATCTCAGGCTGCTAATCGCTGATCTGATCACGATCATCGACGAGTGGAAAATTCGGGCAGAGCATGCACAAGTTCTCCATATTCCTTCTCAAGATTCAATGAGGAGGTCAAGCACAGGAAAGGCGCAGAGATACGGCGATCATATAGAAAGTGCAGTAAGACCAGACCAAGGTACGAGCCGGCCATCCCACAAATAGAGTTGCCATCAAAGCCTCTTTGCGCTCCAAGACACCGGCGAGCTATATGTGCGTAAGCTTCTTTCCGATCAGATCAATTAGCCGGTTGATCACATCAGACCATTGCAAAGATGTGGGTTCCCGGTGGGCTGCGAGAATCGGGTGTGGCTGAGTCGCGGTGGCGGCCATCGGAATATCCGACAGCAACAACGTAAAAATCAGGGCTGCTCCCCGACGGGACAGCCCCGACCCTGCTCGGTTGGGATTTTGGTAGCAACTTGGTAGCATTTAGCTTTAGCGATGATGGCTTCTCGGCATTTCTCGATAAAGAGAAGAAAGAGCTGCGAGAGTTTATGGGAATTTAGATATCAGAATCCGCTATTTGTATAAAATCGTGAAGAACTCGCTGAATCCGGCGATGACGCGCTTCGATCTCACATCCTCTCTTATGTACATTTCTATCTATTCAGGATGGGCTCAGCTCCCGAAATCTTGTAACCCTCTCCTCTGGCATCCGCGCAACGAGTTCTTGGAGATTCTCAAAAATGTCTGGAAATTCGCAACTGGTCCGAAACGGGTAAGAGGGATTCGGTATCGCGCGCAACGCAGTAAGAGCAATCTGCAGATCAGGATCGGAAAGGCATCGAGAGACCTAACCATCGGAATCAGTTTTCGATTCGAAAGGTATGCACATGAGCTACGCCCACGTTGCCTTTGCCTCCCTCGGGGCCATTCAAGCTGCTTCACTTTTTAATGGCAAACCTAGGAAGGGCGCTTCCTCATGCAAGGCTATTGATGCACGTGTGGGGGCCGGATTACGGCAGTGAACTCGAGTATCTCCGGACGTACGTTAGACAACTGCGAAAGAAAATCGAGGACGATCCTGCGAAGCCGAGATATCTTCTCACGGAATCGCACTTCGGATACCGGTTCAATGAGGTTGCGTAGCGTTGCTGGGGGTCGTAATAATGTCCCCCAAAATCTCGCCGGAGCCGCTCTTTCGTGTGCTGACCGCATGAGCCCGGTCCCTTATCGGGTATTCCAATTCAATGTTTTTCCGCTGTGCGGTCCCGGAGCGTCGGCTAGCTTGTTTTCACTGTCGTGGGTGCCAGTAAAAGGCACGTGCAGCGATGAAAAGAGTCGAGGAGGTCTTCTGTCTCAATGCGAAAGTTATTGCTGATTCTGGCATTCTTGGGCGCGACATGGCCCGTCATCGCGCAGGATGCCGAGCTTGTGCACCGGAGTGAAAGCTTGCCACACCTGAAACCCGCAGAAATCATCTACGAAGGGTTCATTTCCTACGGAAATTACCGGGTTTTTGGGGCAGCGGAAGACGTAAAGCTTCAGGCGACCGGCGTTGAGTTGGATAGAGAGCTTTGGCCCAATTTCCTTCACACCCGTGTAGACGCAGTTTGCGAGGTCCTCCCCGTGGTTCTCCTAACCCAGCCGAAGCGGGCTGATCTGTGGGGTGACCCCCTAAGCAAAACGAGACGACTCGTCCCGGGCGCCGGCATCACGCCAGTTGGCTTTCGATTGCTGTGGCGCGATGGGAAGAGGGTCATGCCCTATTTCGAAGCGAAGGGTAGTGTGTTTGGATTCTCCCAGAAAGCGTTATCACCAGATGCAACCTATGAGAATTGGAGCTTTCACTTGACTCAGGGAGTGAAGGTGCGGATTCGAGATCGATACGACGTGCGATTGGGTCTGCTTAGCGACCTTCATTTCTCCAACGCTTTTGTCGTCCGCTCTAATCCTGCTGTAGACCTGATGAACGTTGAAGTTGGGCTGGTATATCATCTCCGGGCGGCGGGCAGGAGCTTCTGACGTCAAGGCTCAGAACGGTGCCTTTAAATTGCTGAAAAGGCGCGCCTTGATGTGTAGTCAAGAGTCCAGATCGCTGGATCATCGGATTCACTCGGATGCTCAAAATGAGAAATCCGGGAATCGTCCGGACTCCCGGTTTTGGGAACCGTTCAACCGAGGAGGGCCGACTGCGGCCCCCGATGGGCCCTTGGCTCATGCAGGGCGGTCGGCCACGGGTCGGAAGATCAAAACGGTGGATTTGTCGCCGGCGATGTTCGCCTGCAGTCGGGGTTTTCCACAGCACGGCATTCTATCGGTTAGTGAGATTTGGAATCGATCATTGACCGCTTCGTTCAGCTTCTGCTGGTGACCGAGGGTGCGCGCGCGGTTGTTCTCAGCCAAAATTTGGAGCATGTGCTGAGTGTCTCCACCCAAATGCGGAAAGCACCAGATCTGAACCGGAGTCGACAAGGGGATGTAAAGTGAGACGCTCCATCACTTCGCACATAGTCATGAAAGTGCACTCATCGGCGAGGTGCTTTGCGTGGGATGAGAACTTTTTGCTCCTCGAACATTCTCATCACCTGTTTTGCAATTGCAATGGATGAGGTTCTGCCAGCGCTTGCCCGCCATTGCTCCGCCGCCGTACCGATAATGGTAAGAAGAACATGCCGCGCCGACAGCACCACCCGTAGATCATCCTCAGGCAGATGGAGTTTCTCTGCCAATCGTGCGCTCAGAGCCCGCTCCTGTTGGTAGAGAATATCCCACAACTTCGCACGTGCAAGTGGGGCCTGATCGATGAGTGAGCGAACGAGGAGTATTTCCTCTGCATTCGTGTCTTGCCACTTGGCCCATTCAAGAATTGCTTCCGCGAGTGCCTCCTCCACCGAGAGGTTCACCGCATGCCGGGAAAACGCTGCCGAAAAGTCGCGGTTACCGGAAATCGGGTCAAGGAGGATCAGATCCTTACTGGCAAAGTAGCGGTATAGGGTTCTTGGAGCGAGTTCGGCGGCTTCCGCGATCGCTTCCATCGTGGTCCGGTCGTAGCCATCCCGTTTGAAAAGCCGCAATGCTTCGCTAAGAATCCGATTTCGAGTTTTCCCTGCCTTTGTCTCTCGTAGACCCACGTTACATCCTCTTGCGCCGCAGCACTTTACCTCTGCATCATTCTCTTATGTCGTGTCATTCATTGTCAAATGGCATATAGCGCATAATAGCATAACTTGACAAATGGCAGTGTATGCCATTATTGTTCTCGTCGCTGATCGGTCCCGCCTTTCTTAGTTCCCGAAAGCGAAACGACCGGAGGCGGATGCAAGAATCTCGCAGCCCGGGGCGTGGAGAGCAGACATGGTTGGGAGGAAGATGAAGATGGGAAAAACTCACTTACTGCGGGGCGCATTCCCAACGGTGACCTTGGTGGCGTTGGCCGCGGTGGCAGTGTGTGGCCGGAGTTCTGCGCAGACCGAGCACAACGACGAATTTGTCCAGCGCGACGGAACCCGACTGACCCTTGACGGCGAAACCTTCCGCTACAGCGGTCCTAACATTGAATGGCTCGGTGTGGAAGCCTACGGCCCCATCGATCCCATGGGTCCCCGCTATCCCAGCCATTTTGAAGTCGACGACGCCATGGACACCGCCAAGGCCATGGGCGCCCGGGTCATCCGTTCACAAACCTTGGGCGACAGCGTCGGCTGCGATCTCTGCATCGAGCCCAGGCTGGGCGAATTCAATCCCGAGGCTTTCAAGCACATCGACTATGCTCTTAAGGCCGCGCACGACCGTGGCATGCGCCTCGTTTTCACCCTTGTCGGCGACTGCGCCAACTGCAAGCAGAGCGGCGCCGGAGAGTACTTCAAAGATCGCGGCCCTGCCGGATCCAAGGACTTCTACACAGATCCGGTCGTCATTGCCCGTTTTGAAAAGCACATCGAGGCGCTCCTCAATCACAAGAACTCTCTCACCGGCATCTACTACAAGGACGATCCCACCATTCTCGCCTGGGAGAACTGCAACGCGTGCGGCCTCGTCGCGTCCCTGACTGGCGACGGCCCCAACGTGGCCTCCATCGTCAACTGGGTCGACACAATCGGCGGCTTCATCAAGTCGATCGATAAGAAACACCTCTACGAGGACAACAGCTATTTCATCGCCTTCGATAAAACCGGTGCCTTTCTCGACAGCAAGACTCCCGACATCATCACCTCTGAGTACTATCCGCACTGGGAAAAGATCTTCAGCATGGGTGGTGCGGGGACGACGGCTGAGACCTTCTCGAAGCAAGCCACCTTAGTCACCGGCCACAGCAAAGTTTATGTCGTGACCGAATACGGTTGGGACGTTACCGACTGGGCCACGCAGGCCGATCTCGAGAAGGTCCTCACCACCATGAAGGACGACCCCAAAATCTCCGGCGATCTTTTCTGGGCGCTTCAGGCCCACAATGACAAGTTTGGTTGGCAGCCGATCCCCGCCAACGTCCCCAGCGAAAGATTTGCCAAGAAGGGCGAAACCGGCCAGTGGTGGGCTCTCTACTACGGCGGGATCAATACCGTCGTCATGACCAAAGAGGATATGGCCGCTCGTGCAGAGCTTTTGCGCACACACGCATTCGAGATCGCCGGCGGTCCCGTGCCTCCGCACGCCATTCCGCCAACTCCCGTTGTCACCTTCGAAGGCGGCGGCCTGGTTGCCTGGCGCGGCTCCGCAGGCGCGGTCAAGTATTCCATCGAGCGCAAAGACAAAGGCACCTGGACCGTGATCTGCGACAAGTGCGCAACGGACGCTGACACGCCCTGGGTTGACCCCAAGCCGCCTCTGAGCATCTTCGGCGGCGAGTATCGGGTCACCGCGTACAACGCAGACGGCAAAGCGAGCGAACCTTCAGCGGAGCGTTAGCTCAAAGACGCGCGTAGATACGAATGGTCCGCACGGAAACATAGCCGTGGAGACGACAAAACAGCAAACGTTCGGACCGCTCTCTTTTCTGCTCAGGTGTCCGGATTTCGGCCAAGAAACAAGAGGAGGTCGTAATGATTTGGAGGACAATGATGCAACCAAGACAACTCAGTCGGCGCAGACTTCTCCTGCGTGTTTTCGCTTTCGGGCTGGCGGCGATTTGCGCGGGCTTCGTTGCCAGGGTTGCCCAGGCTCAACTCACCAACGGGGACGTTATTGGTACGGTCACGGATGCGACTAGCGCTGTGATCCCTCACGCCAAGGTTACGCTCACCAACACTGGAACCCATATTGCCGCATCCACGATGACCAACGGTGCCGGGGATTACACATTCAATCTGCTTAATCCGGGCCAATACATGGTGACCATCGAGGCAAAAGGTTTCAAGAAGCTGGTCATACCTGGATTCTCCCTGGCCGCCGGTGACCGTCTGCGCGAAAACGCGAACATGGAGGCCGGCAGCGTGGAAGAGACGGTGCAGGTCACTGCTGCCGCGCCGCTGATGCAGACAGACAGCTCTACGGTACAGAGCACCGTCACCGAGCAATCGGTGCAGGATCTGCCCCTCAATGGACGCAATTTCATCAACCTTGTACAGGCGCAACCGGGCGTGAATGCGGGCTCGCCTAACGCCATCTCTTCGGGCCAACGCCCCAATGATCGCGCCGCAACCTCGACGGTTTCAGCCAATGGCCAGTCGGATATGTACAACAACGAAATGATCGACGGCATGGACAACAACGTGCGCGCACAGGGACTCATGGGTGTTTCTCCCTCGATTGACGGCATCGCCGAAGTGCAGGTGCAGACCAACAATGTGGGCGCCGATGTGGGCTTTGCCGCCGGTGCAGTGGTCAACATCATCACCAAGTCGGGAACCGATGCCTTCCACGGAACGGCCTTCGAGTATTTTCGTAACGACATCTTCGATGCGCGCGACTGGTTTGCCAGGGCCGGAACGACTCCCAAGCCAGAATGGCGCCAGAATCAATTTGGCGGCAGCCTCGGCGGCCCTATTAGGAAAAACAAGACGTTCTTCTTCGGCGATGTCCAGGACAATCGCATCATTCAGGGACTCTCCTCGGGATTGACCACTGTGCCGAGTGTTCAGGAGAACCCCGGCTGCGCTGGTAATTCCACGGGCAACTACGATTTCACCGATAATGGCGGCAGCGTAATTCCCTCCGCCTTCGTCGACCCGGTTGGCAAGGCGTACTTCTCGATGTACCCCTGCCCGAATCTCTCCAAGACTGCGACTTTCAACAATTACGAGACCGTCGTTAAGCAGCCGAGCAAGACGCTCTCTCTTGACGGGCGCATCGACCAGCACTTTTCCAACGGCGACACGCTCTTCGGCCGCTACTCCTACAACAATGTGAACGTCGATGTTCCGAGCTTGTTCCCGGCAGTGAAGGTCCCCGGCATCAGCGCCCCAGTCCGTCCCGGAGGCAATCTCGGAA
>Ga0210408_10002555_pt1 | contig 17642 bp, 13 predicted proteins | sample IncBWH4MmetaG_FD_155471 | JGI IMG/M metagenome (GOLD analysis project Ga0210408, IMG submission 155471) | Forest soil microbial communities from Barre Woods Harvard Forest LTER site, Petersham, Massachusetts, United States - Inc-BW-H-4-M | ecosystem: Environmental > Terrestrial > Soil >...
AGCCGCGTCAGCGCATCTTCGGTCACAAAGAACGACCATTCCATCGCGCTGTCGTGTCCCCAGAACCGCACGGCGCGCCGCGTCGGATCGAAAACTCGGCTTTGGTTCGGGAAACTGAGCACGGTTCGCCGCCGCCTATTCACTCGATGCTGGCAATCCAGCACTTTCGCAGGCCTTCGGAATCTCGGGCCCACCAATAATTTGCTTCTGGATTGTGTCCCGACGCTTTGAACGTCTTCAGGTGTTTCTTGACCGCGGCCAACGCCTCCTCGCGCCTGGAGTGGCGGCGACCGACCTCCGCCGCCTGCGTTGAATTCCCTTTCAGCTCAAGAATCTTGAACATTATCGGCTTCCTTCCGGTGCCCCTGCAGTTCATTACGTCGCGCGAACCGTTTCGACGACGTCGCGGGAGAGTTCATGAGGCGCACTACGATAATGTCGCGGCGCGACATGACGACCGGGACCGTGGGCGCTTGGATCGGGGTCGACGTGGCGTGTTCTTCTTCCGCGATTGTTCGCGTAATCGTGTCGTTAAGGCCGAAGCCATCGAAGGAGGTCAAGGAAGAGCTTTCTGTTTGCGCGCCGACGCGACCGTCGATCGAGGCGTAACGGTCAGCAGTGCGGTAAGGACACCTCGCGCGACTAGGTGCCAATGAAAATGTAAAGAGCGAGCCAGAGACCGTTTGACGGGAATCCACACACGCGGCTCGCAGGAGCCGAACGGGCTTGCGTTTTACATGGGGCATAGATGTGTTCGTTTCAAGGCGCATAGCCATGCGCCATGCCGGGGTGCTTCGTGCTTCCATCCGGGTAGATGCCGGCACCGCTGGGCCAGGCGGCACGATGGTGCAGCTAACGGCTTGTGTTTTGGATTTTTGGATTTTTCCGGAACTTTCAGCGCCACTGGTGTCGGTCAAGCCATTTGTTGATCAGGGAATGAGCCACCGCTTCCGCCTGCTCGCGGTTGCCGTTTACGACTTTTCCGGTCATTTCAATGTTCCCGGGATGAATCGCTATGACCCATTGGTCTCGCTCAATCCCAGTGCGGACGGTATATCGTATACCTCTATGCTCCATAGCGACATGTTGCACTCAAATTCGAAACTTAGCAATGCTTTGCGGCCAACCTGGAGACGCGCCGAACCTCGTGAACAAAGCCAACATTTGCCGGGATGAACCGGACGAGATGCTTCGGTAATTTGTTCCGGACATGGCGGCCCTAATTGCGGGTCCTCGACCTGCCGGTCCAGCAAAATCACGAAGGTCTGACCGTCAATCTCAAGGCGGCCGCCCCATCTCGATGGATAAGCTCGATCGGTCGGCGACCAATCATCTGATGGAACGGCTTTTCAGGTCGGAACGGCTTGCGTGATGCGCGGCCCGCTTTCTGCTGGGCGCGCCGAGAAGGCGGAAAGCCTTAGTAGCCGGATAGATAGCTTTGCAGCGGAGGAAGCCCGGCCGATGAAAAGCTTGCGCGCTTACACCGGCTTGTTGAGAACGGATTGACGAAACTCGATGACGTGCTGAGGGACCGCCTCGCCGTCGTTAAGGCACAACGGGACCGCGCAAAAGGCGCTGGAGCGCGCAAAAGAGCTTCGGCTCGTCAAATCCGAAGCGATCCGCCGTTGACCGAGCGCCTCAGCCGCATGGTGAAAGAGACCTTCACAACTGGCTCGGTGCCTTCCGGAAAGCCTGCGTGCAGCCATCGCCACCATTGAGGTTGATGACCGCCAAGTCCGGATGCAGGGAAGCAAAAACGTCCTTGAGAAAGCGATCCTTGCGAGCCACAACGCGCCGTCCCGGTGTTTGCAGACGGGTACTAAGTGGCGCGCCCGAAGAGATTCGAACTCCTGACCCCCAGATTCGTAGTCTGGTGCTCTATCCAGCTGAGCTACGGGCGCAGCGCGCGTCGCCCTTGAAAATCCGTGGAGCGGCTCGCGACGGGCGCCATAGCTATAGGCTCGACGGGCCCATGGCAAGCGGCGGGTGGAACCGCAGCCGTGCAGGGGGCCCGCGTGATATATAAGTAATTGCATGGATAAGTGATTGTGCGGCGGCGTCCCCGAATGCCGCGGAGCGAAAACCGTGTGGCGACCACCGCAGCGGATCCGCTTTACAGCCTCGGCCGGGCGTGCGCCGTCCGCCGCGGAAGCGGCGGCGTCGCGCCTGTTCTCGCCGATCGACATCGGTCCGGTCTCATTGGCGCAGCGAACCTGGGTGCCTGCCATGGTGCCGTGGCGGGCAACCGAGGAAGGCCATGTGACCGAGGAGATCATCGAGTGGTACGAGCGTTTCGCGCGCGGCATGCCGGGCGCCATCGTGGTCGAGGCGACCGGCATCCGCGACGTGCGCAGCGGGCCGCTGCTGCGCATCGGGCACGACCGGTTCCAGCCGGGGCTGCGCCGCCTCGTTGAAACGGTGCGGCGCGCCAGCGAGGGGCGCACACGCCTCCTCATTCAGCTGATCGATTTCCTTACCATCCGCCGGCGCCCAGAGCCGAAAAAGTTCTTTGAGCGCTTCCTTGCCATCACCGGCCGGCATCGGGCCGCGCTGGGCGAGCCGGAGCTGTCGGACGCCGAGGTCCGCGACCGCCTGAGCGCCATGAACGGCGACGAGCTTGCGCGCGTCCTTACCCCAGCCGAGTGCGAAGCGCTCGAGTTCGGCTATCGCGAGCGCGTCACCGACACGGAGCACGCGCACATCCGCAGCCTGCCCGAAGTGCTGCCGACGCTTTTCGCCGACGCCGCCGCACGCGCCGAACAGGCAGGGTTCGACGGCGTCGAGCTGCACTACGCGCACGCCTATACGATGGCCTCGTTCCTGTCGCGCACCAACACCCGCGCCGACGGCTACGGCGGATCGCTGGCGAACCGCGTGCGCCTTCCGCTCGAAGTCTTCGCCGCAGTGCGCGCCAGGGTCGGCAAGGGATTTGCGGTAGGCTGCCGGTTCCTGGCGGACGAATGCATCGATGGCGGCAGCGCTGCCGATGACGCGGTCTATTTCGGCGTCGCCTTCGCTCGCGCCGGCATGGATTTTCTTTCGACCTCGCGCGGGGGCAAGTTCGATGACGCCAAGCAACCCGCCGTGGGGGCCGCCGCCTATCCCTATACCGGGCGCAGCGGCTACGAGTGCATGCCGCAGTTCATTTCCGACGAGCGCGGGCCGTTCGGCCGCAACGCGGCGCCGACCGCCGCGATCCGCAGCGCGGTCCGCGCTGCCGGCAGCGGCGTGCCGGTGGTCTTGACCGGCGGCATCCACAATTTCGAAATGGCCGAGGACTATCTCGCGCGCGGCATATGCGACATTGTCGGCGCTGCGCGACAATCGCTGGCCGATCCGGATTGGTTCAGAAAAACTTTGCTCGGCCTCGGCCGTGAGGTTCGCCTGTGCGAATACACCAATTACTGCGAGGGGCTCGACCAGAAGCACAAGCCGGTCACCTGCAAGCTCTGGGACAAGCTGCCTTTAGCGGACGGCGAACGGCGGACGCCTGACGGCAAGCGGCGGCTGACCGCGCCGGCGTGGCACGTGCCGGATCGCCGTTCGTAGCCGAAGGCGCACCTTTGGAATAGCGACATGACCGATAGTCTGGCGGCGCGCTTCCCGGTATCGATAAAAGGCGTGGTCGAGCACGACGGACTTTTTGTCCTTCTGAAAAACGAGCGCGACGAGTGGGAGCTTCCGGGCGGCAAGCTCGAACCGGGAGAAGCGATCGAGGATTGTCTCGTCCGCGAGATCGACGAGGAACTGAACTTGCCGGTCGCAGTCGGCAGGCCATTGAACAATTGGGTCTACTTCGTCAACGGCGTCCATGTCCTCGTCATCACCTACGCGCTGCAAATTTTGGGTGATGAGGCCGACATGCGCATAAGCCACGAGCACAAGGAATTGCGGTCGTTCCCGCTGGAGGAGATCGCCGGACTGCGGATGCCTGACGGTTACAAGCGGTCCATTACGCTACACGCCGAGACTACCCGCAACCGGGGCGAACGGCGAGCCTGACCGCCCTCGGGCGTGACAAGCGGCCGGGCCGCGCCCCGCGCGGCTCATCCGTGCGCGCGGGCGCCGCGATGCGCGCTCAACTCCACGGCGCGGTCGGGAATGGTGAGCCGCAGCGTCGCGCCGATCGTGCCTTCGACGAGGCGGATTTCGCCGCCGTGGGCACGGATGAGTTCGGCGGCGATGGCGAGGCCGAGACCGGCGCCGCCGGTCCTGGTCGAACCCTGGAACGCCTCGAAGAGATGCGCACGCGCCCGTTCGGAAAAACCGGGGCCGGTGTCGGAGACCTCGATGACGACGACCGCGCCTTCGCGCCGCCCGGTGATGCGGATCTGATCGCGGCCGGGGTCGCGTGCAGCGCGGCTCTCCAGCGCCTGAAGCGCGTTGCGCGCGAGGTTGAGCAGGCTCCGGAAGAGCTGGTCGTAGTCGGCTTCCACCACCAGGCCGCGCTCGACCGCGCTGATCCAGCGGACCGGCGCGTCGGGCCCGAGGCCGAGCGTCTCGTGAACCTCGTCGACCAGCGGCTCGAGCAGGATCGGCCGGCGCTCGGGCGGCGGCTCCTGCAGGCGGCCGTAGGACAGCGTCGACTGGCAGAAGGCGATGGCGCGTTCGAGCGCGCGCATCAGTTTGGGTGCAAAGCGTTGCACGCCGGGGTCGGGGAGGCTCGACAAGCGGTCGGAAATGAGCTGCGCCGAGCCGAGCAGGTTGCGCAGATCGTGGTTGATCTTCGACACCGCGAGCCCAAGTGCGGCGAGCCGGTTCTTCTGCTGCAGCATCGAGGCGAGTTCGGCCTGCATGGTGGCGAGCTCCTGCTCGGCGGTGCCGATCTCGTCGGCGCGACCGGACGGCACGATGATGCGGTCGGCGTTTTCCGGATCGGCGCGGAACGCCACCATGTTGCCGGTGATCCGCCGCATCGGCCGCACGAACAGATAGTGCAGGACGAGATAGACGAAGGCCGCGGCGATGCCGATGACGAGCAGCGACAGCAGAAGCAGGTTCACCGAATAGCGCAACATCGCCTTGCGCAGCGGCGGCTCGTCCATGACGAGTTCGATGAAATCGCCGCCCATCGGCGCGGGGCCGACCACGCGCATCACGTCATTTTTGGTGTCGAGCATCGTCATGAACGCATCGACGATCGAATCGAAGGTGTAGACCTCGCGCATGTCGAAGTCGTGGGTGACCGGCGGCGGCGCGTCACCGATCGCCAGCAGGCGCCGGCTGGTGCCCATCTTCATGGCGACGGCGCGGGCGCCGATGCTGTCGAGGATCTGCTTGGCGAGGCTTTCGGGCACCATTCCGCTCGGCGCGGCCTCGAGCACCAGCGCTGCGGTATAGGCGCCGGCCAGATGGTCGCGCAGCCAATGCACGCGGAAATTGGCGACCAAGGGCACGTAGATCAGCACCTCCGCGATCATCACGAACAGGATCGTGAGAACGAGGAGCTTTCCGGAAAGCCCGAAGCGCGGCGCGCGGACCACTGGCGGCCGCGCGGCGGTTTCATCAGTCATCGGCGGTGCCCGGCTTGCCGCCGGTCGATCATCGACCGTAGCGACGCAGCCACCCTATGATGCGACGCACCCGGGCGCTCGTCAAACTGCGGGTGAAATAGGTAAGCGCCGCATCTTTTGCCATTTCGCCGTAGGACGGGCGCGGAACCGCAACGCCGGCCAAGGCGCGAACGTTGAGCTTCTGGGCGACGGCCAGCGTCCAAATGGCGATACCCTCGCCGGCCTGCGGCCCGACGATGGTGGCGCCGAGGACGTTCCCGTTGCGGTCGGTGATGACCTTGATGTGGCCGTCAGTCCTTCGTTCGGCGACGGCGCGCTCGTTCGCACGGAAGGGCCAGCGCAGGACGCGGATGACGCCCTTGCGCGCCCGTGCCTCCTCCTCCTGGAGACCGACATGGGCGAATTCCGGATCGGTGAAGGCCACCCGCGCGACGCTGTCGTGATTGGCCCTGACCGGCAGCTGAAGCAGTGCATGGCGGATCACCAGGGTGGCATGGTAAGGGCCTGCATTGTCGGATTTGGGCCCGTCGGTTACTCCGCCGATCGCATAGATGCGCTTGTTGCTGGTGCGCAGGCTGCCGTCGACGACGATGCCCTGGTCACCGTAGCGGATACCGGCGGCTTCGAGATTGAGGTCGTGCATGTTCGGGCGCCGGCCGACGGCAATGAGCAGATGGCTGCCTTGGATCGTCTCGCTCCCCGCTTGCGTGGCGAGCACGACATGCACCTTGCCGAACGAGCGGCTCACCTTCGCGATCTCGACTCCGCTGCGCAGCCTTATGCCCTCGCGCTCGAGCGCATCGAGCAGGATGGCCGCGCATTCGCGGTCTTCACCGGCGAGCGGCGGTGTTGCATCCAGCACCGTGGCCTTGGAGCCGAGCCGGCGGAACGCCTGCGCCAGTTCGAGGCCCTCCGCGCCGGCGCCGATGACGATGAGGTGGCCGGGACGCTCGCCCATCTCGGGCAGCGTTTCGGTGGTGAAGTGCGTCGTATCGAGAAGGCCGGAAATCGCCGGCAGCACCGGCGAGGAGCCGGTGGCGATGACAAAGCGGCGCGCCGTGATGGTCACGTCGTCCACGGCAACAGTGCTTGCATCGGTGAAGCGCGCCGCGCCTTTGAAGATACGCACGCCAAGTCCGACGAAACGTTCGCGCGCGGCGTTCGGCGCAAGAGCGGCGATGACATCGCGCATATTCGCGGTCACGGTCGGAAAATCGACGCTGGTGCGCCCTGATTTCACGCCGAAGCGCGCGCCGTTGCGGACCGCGTGCGCGCGCTCCGCCGCCGCCATCAGGGCGCGCAGCGACGCCCGTCCGGAAGTTTTGACGCTTTCGCCCATGCCGCCAGTGTCGATCAGCACCGTAGGTACGCCGAAGGACGCGGCCGCAGCCGCGACGGCAAGCCCGCCCGCGTCGGCGCCAATCACGCAGATGTCCGGCGTCAGCGGTTCAGCCATCGGCCGGCCGGCCACGCCGCCCGCGGCGCGGATTTGCAGCCAACCTCGGCACAGGCTGCTCCTGGTTAAACAGCTCTTGGCTAAACATATGTCGGCGTCCCCGAGGTCTCTGTCCCGTCACATATATTCCATATCTCTATACCCGGAAAAACAACGCTTGGAACAACAGCCGGAAGGCTGCCGCCGTTGGCGCCGATCGGCGGCTGCGGTCAGTGCGCCGCGTCACATTGACGAGCGGGAAGGGCTCCCGTATAACGCCGCGTTTGTCGCGCGCCGGCGCGCGAAATTGATCCGTTCGCTCGATGCATCGGCCAAAAATCGAGCGCGTCCCGGAGAGTCAACCCCGTGAAACGCACCTATCAACCGAGCAAATTGGTGCGTAAGCGTCGGCACGGTTTCCGCGCCCGGATGGCGACCAAAGGCGGGCGCAGGGTTCCGCTGCGCGTCGCGCGCACGGGCGCAAGCGGCTCAGTGCGTAGTCGGAGCGCCCGTTCCGTCGTCGCCATCGAGCGGTTGCGACGGCGGAGCGATTTTCGCGCCGCCGCCGGCGGCACGCGGGCGTCGGCAAACGCCTTCGTTCTGCAGGCGCGGCAACGCGGCGACGAAGGGGCGGTGCGTGTCGGATTCACCGTATCGAGACAGGTAGGCAATGCCGTCGAACGCAACCGCGTGCGCCGGCGATTGCGGGAGATAGTGAGATTGTCGGCTGCGGCCGAGGGTGCAACCGGGCCCGATAGTCTGCGCCCCGGCCATGATTATGTACTGATCGGGCGGCGGGCGGCCCTTGTCCTTCCGTTCGGCGAAATGATGCAGGAACTCGATGCGGCGCTCGGCCGAATTCACGCTGCCGCTGCCGGGAGAACTGGTGGGGCCCAGCCCGGCGCCCTACATGAGCCGGGTTCGCCCGCCAAAGCGCGAAAGGCGCGCCGAAGCGGAAGGCGACCGCCGGAATCGCGCGAACAGCAGCGGCGAAGCCCGCGGCGAGAGCCTTGAATGACCGAGCACAAGAACACCATCCTCGCCATCGTGCTGTCGCTCGTCGTCGTGGTCGGCTGGCAGTTTTTCGTGGGCTACCCGCAAATGGAAAAGCAGCGCCAGGAGGCGCTGCTTAAGCAGCGGGAGCAGGCGCATCCGCAGCCCGGCGCAAGTCAGCCCGGGGCTGCGCAGCCCGCTACCCCGGCGCCACAAGCCGGCCAGGTCAGCGCGCCGCCCGTGCCGGGCGGATCGGCTGCCCCTGGTGCGGCGCCGTCGGGCGCGCCCGCGCGGGAAGGGGTGGTCACTGCATCGCCACGCGTGATGATCTCGACCCCGACCCTTAACGGCAGCATCGACCTCAAGGGCGCCCGCATCGACAACCTTGCGCTCGAGCAATATCGCGAGACCGTCGATCCCCGCTCGCCGCCGATCGTGCTGTTCGCGCCGTCGGGCGCTCCGGACGCCTATTACGCGGAGTTCGGCTGGGTGCCAGCCGCGGCCACGGCGCAGAAAGTGCCGGGTCCCGATACTGTCTGGAAGCAGGAAGGCGGCGGCGCGCTGACCGCCGATCATCCGGTCACGCTGAGCTACGATAACGGCGATGGACTGATCTTCCGCCGCACCATAGCGGTGGACGATCATTATCTGTTCACGATCAGGGATGAAGTCCAGAACAAGAGCGGCAGCCCGGTCACCTTGTTTCCCTATGGGCTCATCTCACGCCACGGCACGCCGAAGGTGCTCGGCTACTACATCCTGCACGAGGGCCTCATCGGCGTGATGGGCAACGAGGGCCTGCAGGAGGAGACGTACAAGAAGATCGAAGACAAGAAGAACGAAAGCTGGGAGGTGACCAACGCCTGGCTCGGCTTCACCGACAAATATTGGGCCGCGGCGCTGTTGCCTGACACCGACGCCAAGGTGCACGCCCGCTTCTCCGCCGGCGAGGCCGGCGGCCAGAAGACCTATCAGACCGATTATCTGCTCGAGCCGCAGACCATCGCGCCCGGTGCGACCGGGGCTGCCGACGCCCGGCTGTTCGCCGGCGCCAAGGAAGTCTCGGTGGTCGGCATCAATTTCCCCTTCGCGGTCAGCGGCGGCTACAATCAGGCGCTCCACCTCAACCATTTCGATCTGCTGATCGACTGGGGCTGGTTCTACTTCATCACCAAGCCGATGTTCCTCGCCATCGACTTCTTCTTCCATCTCGTCGGCAATTTCGGCATCGCCATCCTGATCGTCACGGTTCTGGTCAAGCTGCTGTTCTTCCCGCTCGCCAACAAGTCCTACGCCTCGATGGCGAAGATGAAGGCGGTGCAGCCGGAACTGGCCATGATCCGCGAGCGCTACGGCGACGACAAGATGAAGCAGCAGCAAGCGATGATGGAGCTGTACAAGAAGCAGAAGATCAATCCGGTCGCCGGCTGCCTGCCGATCGCGATCCAGATCCCGGTGTTCTTCTCGCTCTACAAGGTGCTGTTCATCACGCTGGAGATGCGGCACGCGCCGTTCTACGGCTGGATTCACGATCTTTCCGCGCCCGATCCGACCAACATCTTCACCCTGTTCGGGATGATCCCGTTCGACCCCACGGTGCTGCCGCTCGTCGGCAGCTTCCTTCATCTCGGCATTTGGCCGGCGATCATGGGGGTGACCATGTGGGTGCAGATGAAGCTCAATCCGGCGCCGCCCGACCCCACCCAGCAGATGATCTTCAACTGGATGCCGATCATCTTCACCTTCATGCTGGCGAGCTTCCCGGCCGGCCTGGTGATCTACTGGGCCTGGAACAACACGCTCTCGGTCATCCAGCAGAGCGCGATCATGCACCGGAACGGCGCCAAGATCGAGCTGTGGGACAACCTCAGGCGCACCTTCGTCAAGCCGAAACCGAAACAGCCGGCGGAATAGTTCCGGGGTGCGGCTGGTGCCGCGCGATGACGCGCGGGCCCGGCGATCGATAATTTAACCATCGCATTCGGTTGCTCGCGACGCCGGTCGAACTTTCGCGCCGGCGCGCACCGCGTGTCCGACTTCCACGGTCAGTGGCATCTTTGAGGCGACGCTTCCGAGGTGCCGCGGCGCCTCGGCGTCAATGCGCGACCCGAACCACCGCCTTGCCGAAATTGCGCCCTTGGAGCAGCCCCATGAAGGCCGCCGGGGCGTTTTCGAGGCCCTCGGTCACGTCCTCGCGATGGCGGATGCGGCCGTCGGCGAGGCCGGCGGCAACGGTGCGCAGAAACTCGGCATAGTGGTCGGCGGCGAACTCGATGTTGATGAAGCCGCGGATGGTCAGGCTCTTGGTCAGCACTGCGCGCATGGTCGCGGGGAGGAGGTCCGGTCCTGGGGCTTGGCCGCTCGCGTTGTACTGCGCGATCAGCCCGCAGACCGGCACCCGCGCGAACGGATTGAGCAGAGGCAGCACGGCCTGCCAGACGGCGCCGCCGACATTCTCGAAGTAGACATCGACGCCCTTCGGGCATGCCGCCGCGAGCTGTTCGGCAAAGTCCGGCGCCCGATGGTCGATGGCCGCGTCGAAGCGCAGCTCCTCGGCGACGTAACGGCACTTGTCCGCCCCGCCGGCAACGCCGACCGCGCGGGCGCCGCCGATCTTGGCGAGCTGTCCGACCAGCGAACCGACTGGACCGCTCGCCGCCGCGACGACCACCGTCTCGCCCGGTTTGGGCTTGCCGATGAGCAGCAGGCCTGAATATGCGGTAAAGCCCGGCATCCCGAGCACGCCCAGCCCGGTGGTGATCGGCGCCTTTGCCGGGTCGAGCTTGCGCGGCGCGGCGCCATCCCACGCCGCATGCGTGCGCCAGCCGGTGCGCGCCAGCACGATGTCGCCGGCGGCGTAGCCGGAACGATCGGACTTGACCACCTCGCACACGCTCTCCCCCTCCATCACCTCGCCGACGCCGACCGGCTTGGCATAGGATTTCCGATCATCCATGCGGCCGCGCATGTAGGGGTCGAGCGACAGATAGAGCACCCGCAGCAGGAGCCCGCCGTGCGGCGGCGCCGGCATCGGCACTTCCTCCAGCCGGAAATTCTCCGCCGTCGGCGGCCCCTTGGGCCGAGACGCCAATACGATCTGCCTGACCGCGGTTTCACTCATGTTCTGCTCCCAAAGAGGCGACGCATGCGCGACCTGAGATCGCGGCCACGTGCGGCGGGGCGACCCCCGTCCGCTTTTCAGATATTTCCGGATCTATTGCAATTCGGTCCCGGCGCGGCGGCGGGAGCGGGAGCTCGGCTGTCAGGCGGCGCGGACGCGGGTGAAGAAGCTCGCCACCTTTGTCTCCAGGTCCCGCGCGCGCGCGGACAACCGCGCCGTCCAGGCCGTGATCTCGTCGACCGCCGTCGCGCCCTGCGCCACCACCTTCTCCACGGAATTGATCTCCGTCGATGCCAGCGTGGTATGGCTCGCCGCCGTGTGTGCTTTCGGCGATCTCGCGGGTGGTCATGCTCTGCTGCTGGACCGCGGAAGCGATGCTCGTCGATGCGTTCGCCAATTCGCCCATCGCGCGGGTGATCGAGGAGATCTCCTCCACCGATCGCTTGGTCGCCTCCTGGATCGCGGCTACCTGCTGCGAGATGTCGTCGGTGGCGCGCGAGGTCTGGTTGGCGAGCGACTTCACCTCCGCGGCGACCACGGCGAAACCCTTGCCGGCTTCCCCGGCGCGCGCCGCCTCGATCGTGGCGTTGAGCGCCAGGAGATTGGTCTGTCCGGCAATCGCCGAAATGGCGCCGACCACCGAGCCGATGCGTTCGGCGGCTTCGGCCAGCGAACGGATGGTGTCCTGGGTGCGCCTGGTATCTCCGACCGCAGACTGCGCCATGCCGAGGCCGCGGGTCGCCTGCTCGCCGATCTCCTGGATCGATCCGGACAATTCTTCCGTGGCGGTGACGGTCGCGTCCATGCGGTGCGTCGTTTCTGCCGAGGCCGACGACGCGGAAGCCATGCGGGCAAGCGTCGTGTCCGCGGTGCCCTTGAGCGTCGAGCATGTCGCGGTCAGCGAAGCGGAGGCTTCCTTGATGGCGTCGATCACGTCGCCGATGGCGCCGGCGAAGTCCGCTATCGCCGAGTCGATCAAGCTGCGCCGGGCCAATACCGCTTGCTCGGCCGCCTGCCGGTGCAGGGTCATGGCATTGGCGACGTCGAAGCTGATGGCCTGCGATACGCTCCTCGCCTGCGCGGCAAACCGCGCCGCGGAAAAGCGATGCTTGCGCGCGAGAGCGTCGAACGCGGCCTTGAGCACATAACTGCCGGCGGTGCTGCGCATGCGGGCGTCGAGCCCCAGTGCGGCCTCCTGCTCGACAGTCTGCCGGCACGATTCGGCGTAACGCTGATCAAGCTTGCCCTGCAGGAGAGCCTGGAAGTGCGCCACCTCGAGCTCTTTGACCATGTCCCGGTTGCCCGCCACGACACCACCGACGCGGGGTAGGCCGCTGACCGCTTGGAGTATCTCGTGAATCGCGCGCTCCAGACCGGGCGCGATCGCCGGCCAAGCCTCCGCGAGGAGAGAGCGGGTGCGGTCGTCGATCCCGTAGAGGGCAAGCCGATCACGAAAACCGGGAATTGTTTCGGTCGAGGCCATGGAAGGGCGGTATCTTGTTGGGCACGCCATCGTCGCCGACAATGGTTGCCCCAGTATTAACGATCTGGTTACCGTCGGCGCCCGCAAGCTTCTGCGTCGGAGCGCGATCGGCATCGCGGCGCATGGCGCAACGCTTGCGCTATCATCATCGCTGATAAAAAAGCGGGAGGCCGAAGCCCCCCGCCATCACACTGCGCCAATGCCCTTCGCCCAACCGGCGAATGCATCGGCAACAGCCACCCTCAATAGGTACCTCAGGTCCTGCCAAGCACCGTCAGCGTCACCGGGGCGAGCCCTGACATACCCAGCGCATGCGCCGCCGCGGGCGTGATGTCGATCACCCGACCGCGGACGAAAGGTCCACGGTCGTTGATGCGCACCACGACCGAACGGCCCGTGTGCTGATTGGTGACCCGGACCTTCGTCCCGAACGGCAGCGTGCGGTGCGCGGCGGTCAAGCCCCCGGCGCTGGCATATTCGCCATTCGCGGTCTTCTGTCCGGAATAGACCGACGCTACACCGCTCTGCGCCAATGCGGCGATTGGGAGTGCAACAGTCGATGCGACAAGACTTGAAGCAACTACAAGCTTAATCAGGCTATACCCAGCCATGATCTTCCTTCTCGCGTTATTGAAGGGATGGGTGATTCGGCTTCCTTACGGGAGCCAAGGCGTGGTTAGTGATTAGGAATTGTGGAGATAGTGCGACGCAACATTTACGAATCACTCTTTGTAAAAACATTATTAACGCCGTTACTTGCTGAAATACTTTGTAACAATACTTACACACAGTAAAACTCTCTACGGAACTTGGATGCGGCTGGAGTCAATGCCTCGCCATGCCGCTACGCACACAACGTTGGAACCGGTATTCGGGTCCGGCTCGACGCCGGCACAGGCAGGATTTTTTTGGCGGCCTTGCCCGATCCGCGCGGCAGACGGCGACCGCTATCGACCCCCCTTCAGCAGGGGTGATGATCGCCCCGAGGCAACGCGCCCGAGCTCAAGTCATCACTCGGCCGCGACAGCGGTCGGCAGCACATAGTCCTTGAACTGGTCGCGCAAGGCCGTCTTCTGGATCTTGCCGGTCGCGGTATGCGGTATGGCGCTGACGAACACGACGTCGTCCGGCATCCACCACTTGGCGACCTTGCCCTCCAGGAAGGCGAGGATCTCGGCTCGGGTGGCCGATTGCCCCTCCTTGAGCACGATGACGAGCAGCGGCCGCTCGTCCCATTTGGGATGCCGGGCGCCGATCACCGCCGCTTCCGCCACCTTCGGATGGCCGACCGCGAGGTTTTCCAGATCGATGGAGGAAATCCACTCGCCGCCCGACTTGATGACATCCTTGGAGCGGTCGGTGATCTGCATGTAGCCGTAACGGTCGATGGTGGCGACATCGCCGGTATCGAAGAAACCCTCGTCGTCGAGGATGCGGCCGTCTTCCTTGAAATAGGCCTTGGCCACGGCGGGCCCGCGCACCTTGAGCCGCCCGAACGTCTTGCCGTCCCACGGCAGGACGCGACCGGCATCGTCGGTGATCCTCATCTCGACGCCGAACGGCGAGTGCCCTTGCTTCTGTTTGACGTCGAGGCGGCCCTCCAGCGGCAGCTTGGCGTATTCGGGCTTGAGCGAGCCGACACTGCCGAGCGGGCTCATTTCGGTCATGCCCCAGGCATGGAACACCTGGACACCGTAGTTTTCCTCGAACGCTTTGATCATGGCGCGCGGGCACGCCGAGCCGCCGATGATGACTCGTTTCAGATACGGGAGCTTACCGCCGGTCTTCTCCAGGTGCTGGAGCAAAGCGAGCCACACCGTCGGGACCGCGCCGGTGCAGGTCACCTTGAAATCGTTGAGCAGTTCGTAGACCGAGGGGCCATCAAGCTTGGCGCCGGGAAGGACCAGGGCGCTGCCTGACGTTGGCGAGGAGAAGGCGAGGCCCCAGCTGTTGGCATGAAACATCGGCACGATCGGCAGCGTGACATCGCCCGAGGTGATGCCGATCACCTCCGACTGCAGCGACATCAACGTGTGCAGCACGTTGGAGCGATGCGAATAGAGTACGCCCTTGGGATTGCCGGTGGTGCCGGAGGTGTAGCACATTCCGGCCGCGGTATTCTCGTCGAACGATTTCCAGGCGAAATCCCCGTCCGCCTCCGCCAGCCACTCCTCATAGGGAACGGCGTTGCGCAGGCTGGTCGCCGGCATGTGCGCGGCGTCGGTGAATACGATGGTGCGCTCGATGCTCGGCATCTTGTCGGCGATCTTCTCGAGCAGCGGGAGGAAGGTGAGATCGGCCATCATCACGCGGTCCTCGGCGTGGTTGACGATCCAGACGATCTGCTCGGGGAACAGGCGCGGATTGACGGTGTGGTAGATGGCGCCGATACCGACAATGCCGTACCAGCTTTCCAGGTGCCGCCAGGTGTTCCAGGCGAGCGTCGCCACGCGGTCGCCGAGCTTGATGCCGTCGCGTTCGAGGCGTTGCGCTACGCGCAACGCGCGCGCGCGGACTTCGGCGTAGTTGGTGTGGTGAAACGGGCCTTCGACCGAACGCGAGATCACCGGCCGCCCGCCGTGGTTGACGGCGGCATGATCGATGATGCGATGGCAAAGGAGCGGCCAATCCTGCATGAGGCCGAGCATGACATTCCTCCTGGAATAGGCTTTATCTGGTTCTTGCCTTGAGCGCCGCGCGGCGCCGATGGTCCCAAATGTAGCGGCACGCGGCAGCAATGAAAATGCCGTTCGGAAGACATGCTGACGAGCCGTTTGAACGGATTGGCGCCGTGCGGCGTTAGCCTTGTCGAGAAAGCGCCGCCAATGCGCCGGAGACCCGCCGCGTGAAGGCCTTCATCCTCGTTGCCGCGTCCTTGGCCGCGTTCCTGCCTGCCTTCTTGGCGGCGATCGAGCCCGCAGCCGCTCGCGACTTTATCGCGCGGCCCACGCCATGGTTCAGGCCCGCCCCCCCTCCCGCGCGGCGGGCTGTGCCGCCGCCGGCGATTGCCATTCCCCAGCAGTTCTCGCCGCCTCAGGAGGCTTACGCCTCGTTCCCGGAGACGCCGGCCCCGACCGCAGCCGGCGCCGCGCCTGCCACCTCGGAGCCAACCCCCTGCCGGTTGCGATTGGGGAAGCTCGCGGCATTCAAGCCGCTTCCGGTACTGGTCGGGCCGGGCGAATGCGGCGCCGCCGATGCCGTGCTGCTCGAAAGCGTGACCCTGCCCGACGACACGAAAGTCACATTTGCCCCGCCGGCGACGTTGCGCTGCACGATGGCGGAGCAGGTGGCGCTTTGGCTGCGTGAGGATGTCCTGCCGGCGTCAGCGTCCCTGGGCACGCAGATGCGCGTCCTCGAGGACTACGACTCCTATGAATGCCGCGGCCAGAATCGCGTCCGCGGCGCCACGTTGAGCGAGCACGGCCGCGCCAATGCGCTCGACCTGCGCGGTTTCAAGCTCGCCAACGGCAAGATGGTCGAACTGACGGACGTGAACGTCGCCAAGGAATGGCGCGAGAGCCTGCGCGCAAGCGCCTGCGTCCGCTTCCACACCGTGCTCGGTCCGGGATCTGACGGCAATCACGAAACGCACATCCACGTCGATCTCGCCGAACGGCGCAGCGGCTACAAGATCTGTCAGTGGGACGTCCGCGAGCCGGTCAAGGTGGCGGAGAAGGCAAAGCCGGAGACTGAAGACAAAGCCAAGCCGGCGGCGGAAGAGAAGGGGAAGCCGGGAGCCGAAGAGAAAGGCAAGACCGCGGCCGGAGAAAAGGCGAAGCCGGCAGTCGAAGAGAAAGCCAAGCCGGTCGTCGAAGCGAAAGCCGCGCCGGCAGCCGAAACGAAAGCCACGCCGGAGCTTGGGAAGAAAGCAAAGCCGGTCGTCGAAGAAAAGGCGAAGCCCGAGCCTGAAAAGAAAGCGGTTGCCCTCGAGCAGCCGCTGCCGCTGCCACGGCCGAGCAACGCCCCAACCGACAAGTCACGTCTGTCGAGCGCCGCCGACGCAACGCAACAATCACGTGGGCCCGCAGTTGCAGCCAAGCAGACGCCGCGTCACTTTACGCGGCGGCGCTGGCGTTACTATCGATGGTGGTGGTGAGGAAGGACCGGCCGGAAAGGCGCCTTACTTCCCGATCATGACATCGGAAGCCTTGATGACCGCCCAGGCATCGTCGCCCTTCTTCAGTTGAAGATCGGCAACGGCTTCGTTGGTGATGGAGGCGGTGACGACGACGCCCGACCCGATCTCGATGAGAACATGAGAGGTGGTGGCGCCTTTCGTCACTTCTGCAATCTTGCCCTTGAGCTGGTTGCGTGCACTGACCTTCATCTTCTGCTCCCATTTGAAAAACCGCGCGGCGTGTTTCTTCTGCACCTAATCGGCAACGACCGACGCGCACCTTGCCGGCGGCGAACGACAGGCCCCGGCTCACCGGCGTCATATACGCACCGATCGCGCGGCGGACAGGTGGCGACGGCCGGGCAAGCCGGCGTTCAGGCCGAGCGGGCGCCGGTGTGAACGATCGAGCCGACGTGCTGGCCGCGTAGCGCGGCGGTGAGGCGGCCCGGCACCAGTCCGTTCACGACCTGCACGCGGTCGATGTGGCGCGCGGTCGCCATGACCTCCAGGAGCGCGCGATCAAACGGCAGCGTGCCCTGGAGCTTCGCGAGCTCGGTGGCGCTCGTCTCGCGGAGCAACTGCGCCTGCTTTCCGTTGGGTCCCTTGGGATCGGTGGTGTACACCCCTTCCACGTCCTCCAGGATCGTGAGGCCGGCCGCTCCGAGCGCGTCGGCGAGCAGAAACGCGCCTGCGTCGGCCCGGTGAGGCGGGATGCGCGAGGTCGGGAACTCGTGGTGATGATACGGAGGAAAGGCGCTCCCGACGACCGCGCGGGTCGCGGTGAGGTGAATGGCGAGCTGATTTGCGATAGTCGGGTGCTCGAGGTAGGAGACACCCTCCGGCGCGAGCAGAAGCGCGAGGATGTGGCCATTCTGGCCGGCTTCGCTCGCGGCAAGCGGGGCAAGCGACCCGACCGGCAGGCCGAGATCGAGACCAACGCTGTAGACGTGGCGGCGCGGATGCCTGCGCCGGTCAGAATG
>Ga0210408_10002556_pt1 | contig 17631 bp, 10 predicted proteins | sample IncBWH4MmetaG_FD_155471 | JGI IMG/M metagenome (GOLD analysis project Ga0210408, IMG submission 155471) | Forest soil microbial communities from Barre Woods Harvard Forest LTER site, Petersham, Massachusetts, United States - Inc-BW-H-4-M | ecosystem: Environmental > Terrestrial > Soil >...
AGGTGGCCGAGGCGCAGGCGATCACCGACGTCGTGTGCGTGCAAAACAACTACAACCTGGCCCACCGGCTCGACGACGCCCTGATTGACAACCTTGCCCGGCAGGGCATCGCCTACGTGCCGTTCTTCCCGCTCGGCGGGTTCACGCCGCTGCAGTCGTCTACCCTGTCGGACGTCGCGAACCCGCTGGGGGCAACGCCGATGCAGGTTGCGCTGGCGTGGTTGCTGTACCGTTCACCCAACATCCTGTTGATCCCGGGCACGTCATCGCTCGCTCACCTGCGCGAGAACCTGGCCGCCGGGCAGTTGACGTTGTCGCCGCAAACCCTGGCGGAGTTAGACGGGATTGCTGCCGCAACCGTGGCGGCGAAGCATTGAAGCGGCCAAAAGTTTCTGCGCAAACTTGCGCGACGCGGCGCGGCGCGGCTTGCGGAGTGATCACGCCTTTGCTTGCGGGTCCCTTTCCCACAAAGCGAAGGTGGTGTTCTCCGTGTCCTGGCAGATGGCGAAATATCCCATCTGCGGCACCGCGGTCTTGGGCTTGTGGACCCTGCCGCCAAGCTTCTCCACCTTCGCCATGGCCTTAGCGAACAGCCTTGCTTCCGTTGCGTTCCAGCACCGCGTTGGCGGAGAGCCCTTGGTTTTCAAATGTCACACCCAGGTTGGCGCTGGTAATGTTCCCCATCGGAAGCAGCCTCTCGGGGCCGGGTTTGGGCTGCGCCGGATGGCCATACACGGTGGATTCCATCGTTTGCCATTGTTCGTTCCAGACGTAGCGCCCTCCGCCGGGACAAACCAGCGTCGTCTGCCAGAATTGTTCGTGCAGTTTCACGGGATCTTTTTGGGGGTAGCGCCGTTTCCATTCGTTCAGGATCGGGATGTTGCTCCACGCCAACCGCTGCTGGGCCGGCCGGAACTGGTCGTTGAACAGCATCTCGAGCGTCGGCACGAAGCTTTGGTCGATTCTCAGGCACAGGTTTGTCCCGAGCCATGGATTCGCCGGCGCCGAGTCGGTTTTGCCGGCTTGTTTCTCGGCAAGTTGCGCGTGCTGGCGATCGAGCGCGCGTTTCAAGACCGTTTCGCTCAAGGTCAGCACGAGCGACTTGGGTGTGACCGCGTAATAGACGCAAAGATTGGGTGCGCCGCCTTCGTCCCCCTGTTCCTGGGGTGCTGTGATCTTCACATAAGCCTGGCCGTTGTATTCAAGATTTTCCCATGTGCTCATCCGCGGCGCGGTTTGCTCGGCAAACGCCCGCACCGCCGTTAGGAACGCCGTTACCCCGAGCGCGCTTTTCACTTCGCAATAAACCGCCACCGGTAGACGGGGATAGTTCTTCTCGAGAAAATCGGAACTCTTGCTCGCTTTGGCGAGTTCGGTCCAGAACGGGTCCTGGTCGGCGTAGATGGCCAAGCACTGCCCCAGCCAGCCGAGCGGATTGGCCTTAAGCGATGGGCTGAAGTTGCCCAGGAAATTGCCCGACTGCTTAATCGATTCGGATTGCGCGTTGAGCGCGAGGGCTAGGTGCGCCAGAGTTTCGGGATGCGGGTCACCGGCTTCGGCCGCGATGTGCGCGCCGCTGCTGATGTCGATGAAGTGGCGATATTCGGAGCCGGCAATGAGGGGCATGACAGTGAGTTCGGCGCTCAACCGCTGCGCGGTTATGGAAAAACGCACGGCAATCGGATCGAAATACTGGCTCCAATTTTGCTGGTAGCCGTCGCGCCAGCGGCTGTAGGTATCGGCTTCGGTTCGGGTCACCTGCGTGAGCGGCAGCTCGATGACGGGCGTGAGGAAATCCAGCGTGCCATACGTGGTCGAGAGCACCCCGTTCGTGGTGAGAAGGACATCGCCGATTTCAGGTAGATTCGTCGCGACGCACCCGGGTTTGGCCTGGCCCGAAGCGAGCTCGTCCAGATGTGCCGCTTGGAGTTCGGCCAGCGCCGCCGCCGCTCGCGTCCGCCGCGAGTTTGCAATCCGCCATTGCGGACCGCACCAGCGCCGTATCGTGGCATCGGAAAGGACCAGGAACCCGGTTTCGGCCGGCGCCGTTCTGGGATACTTCTGCCGGAAATAGACATACTCGTCCTGCGACGCCAGCGCCGGTGTCTTTCCTTTGGCGACGCTGATCAGCCGTTCCAATTGCGCGCGTGAGTTGCTCACGAGCACGACATCATCCAGCGCGGCGACATAGGACGAAACCGAGCGGTCGTCGGAGACTACGCCCGTGTAGGCAACTCCTTCGATGTTGCCTTTGACGGCTCTGACGCCGGGGTTGGCTTGCTGGGCCGCCGCATGCCTGGCCTGAATGAAGGTCTTTAGAGCAGCCGGCGCCGTGCTTTCGTACAAGACCCCGAGGTCGGTGCCCGTCCGCAAGTACGGGTCCGAGCCGGTGAAAGCGACACTGGCGATGAGTTGCGGCCCAAGCAGGCGCGAGAGCTCGCTCAATTCGAGACAGAGCTGCTTTTGATAACGGCCGCGTGAGTTGGCGTCCTCGGCGCGGGGTTCATACATTTGCAAAACGGGCGTGCCGTCCTGGTCGGCTTCATCAATCCAATGGCTCATGGCTCCGAAGCTGGAAAAGAACAACGCGTGCTGGTCGAAAGGGATATGCGTCGCCAGCGGGTCGAGCGCCGGCTTGTGTTCCGAAAGCAGTGATTTCCAATTCATTTCCCGGACGGTAATGCCGGTCAGATTGCTGATGGCGACCACGGTTGAGTTGCTCGGGCCTGCCGCCATCAACCGGTCGAGTTGCAAATTCTCGCTCAGGGCCCGGCCGCCGCTGAAAAGATTGTAAGTCGAATCGTAGCCGTCGTCCCAGGACCGGCGCCGGCCCGGATTGAAAGCCGGAGTGGTTGCGGCCGGCGCCACCTTGGCGCCGCGGGCTTTGGCGGCCTCGATTTCCTGGTGGCGGAACCAGGCCCCGCCGGGGATGTTCCGCTCGCGCAACATCCGGTAATAATTCTCTTTTGCTTTGAAGAACTCTTGCTTCGCGTCCGCCTTCGCCGAAGCGGTGTCCACCTTGAACTTGAGCGCGACCATCCCGCTCAGGTCCGATTTGGGCACAAATAACCGGCCGGTGACGGGACCATCCTTCGGTACGCGGAGGGCCAGAAAAGTCTCCCGGTAGAGCGTTTCCCGAGGCTGCCAGGGATTGAAGGTTCCATTGCCCGAAACCAGGGCTTCCCCCTCGCCATCGAGCACCGCGTAAGGCTGAAAGGCCTCGAGCATTTGCCAGCCCGAGCTGTTCCAAGTCGAACTGTCGGGCAGTTTCCCTTCTGAAAGTGTGAGCGCGGTGAGCGCGACGTGGTAATAGGCGTCCTCCGCGAGAGCGGCAGAGCACGACAGCACCAGAAAGATAAGTAAGATCCGGCCAAGCTTCATAGTTTTTCGAATTATTAGTTTCTGAACCGGGAATCGAGAAGCGATTACTGGCGCAGGAGTGTTCGGTCAATGCGGTTCATCTGTCAATCGTTTCAGCCAGCTACGCTGTTCAGCAGCTACCGTGCCTGTGTTTCCGAAAAACATGAAATCGAAAAAACGAAACGAACATCGACCAAATCAATCCGTCCTGCTTAGCTACCTGGTAATATGATTCTTGACGCTCTTTTGAAAACCATGGTGGAAAAGAAGGCCTCGGATCTCCACCTTATTGCCGGCCTCCGTCCGGGGCTCCGGATTCAAGGAGAAATGGTCCCTCTTCAAGAGGAGGAGTGCCTCACCCCGCAGTCGTGCCAGGACCTGGTTTACAGCATTCTCACCGATCTCCAGAAACAGATGTTCGAAAAAGATTCCGAAACCCGCAATGAACTCGATTTCGCCTACGGCATTCCGGGGCTCGGCCGGTTCCGGTTCAACATCCACCGGACCAGAGGGGGCGTCGCGGCGGCCATTCGCTGCCTCTATGACCGGATTCCCCCGCTCGACGAACTCGGTCTTCCGGATTCCATCAAGGAGTTCGCCCGCGTCAAGCGGGGCCTGATTCTCGTGACCGGCACCACCGGAAGCGGAAAATCCACGACTTTGGCCTCGCTCATCGACGTCATTAATAACACGCGGCGCGATCATATTCTGACGATCGAGGACCCGATCGAGTACCTGCATACTTCCAAAATGGCTTACGTGACCCAGCGTGAAGTCGGGAATGCCGGCGACACGCTGTCCTTCAAGAACGCTCTGAAATACGCCCTCCGCCAGGACCCCGATGTGATCCTGATTGGGGAAATGCGCGATTATGAGACGATTGGCATCGCCATCACCTCCGCGGAAACGGGACATCTCGTCTTCGGCACGTTGCACACCTCCAGCGCGGCTTCGACCGTAAGCCGGATCGTCGATGTCTTCCCCACCGACCAGCAGCCGCAGGTCCGAGTCCAGTTGGCCGGCAACATCGTCGGCGTCGTCTCCCAGGTTCTATTGCCGAAGAAGGATAATTCGGGCCGTTGCCTGGCCTGCGAGGTCATGCTCGCCAACTCCGCCGTTCGCAGCAACATCAGGTCCGGAAAAGTCGATGCAATCTTTCAAACCATGCAAACCGCCTCCCAGGAAGGCATGCAGACCATGGATCAGTGCCTCCATCGTCTCTGTCGCGAAGGAAAGATCGACTTCGAAGTGGCCAAGCCGTACCTCGTTGAAAAGGCAATGCCCGAATACCTCAAGCCCTCGCGCTTTTCGATGGGACAACGCTAGGTCGCGAGAAGATCCCCTCGCAAGAGCTCGTCGATGGAAACGGGCGGCAATGACGCCCTCCTGGAGTCGGCAGTTTAGCTGACAATACCGATTTGCGGGCTCAAGTACAATGCCCTCAGCGCGTCGTGGGTGAATCAGGCCATAGCCCGTCCTGAGGTTCTGAAACCAGCCGGGCGAAAGTTGAACGGAAGAATGAACATACGAATTTACCGGGGGCCGGTTCCAAGCCTGCGACTTTTCAGAGGATGGGCCGTCTGGTTGAGGGTCAGCTCGTTCCTTTGCCTCCTGGTGGCGGCCATTGTCGCTGCCGCAGGGGCAATCCACGCCGCCGAACCGCTTGAGCCCTCACCAGTGAGGATGCCCTTTATCGAGCAGATGCCCGCGCTGCCGAAGCCGTACGCCATGCGCGATTGGCAGCAGGTGACGCGGGACTACCTTGAGTTCGTCTTCGACTTCGATAAACGCGGCCAGCATCTTCCCCTCGTGCGCTGGCAAGATGCAAGCCGGACGATGATCTGGATGCCGGCGTATGTCGGCAACCGTGATGGCCCCGAAAGCATTAATTATCTGGCTGCGATTGTCAGCGGCTCCCTGGTCGGCCTGGATATGCGCACGTATCGCGGCCACAATTGGTTGGCGATGGCGACGAACTTCTTCAGCCCTGCCGACGGTGTTTTTCTTGATTGGCCCAAAGGCCATTCCGGAGGGTCGTTCTGGTACGATGTACTGCCGAACGTCCTTTTCTTCGAGTTGAATGATCTTTACCCGGGGGATCCGGAGCGCGAACGGCTCGTGCAGAGTGTCGCGGAACGTTGGTGCTTGGCATCGGTGGCGCTGGGCGGCGGTACGAACTCTTCCGGGCTGCCGAATTTCGACCATACGGGCTTTGATCTCCGCAGGATGCGGCCGTTCGATAACGGAGAGCGCATCGAACCGGAGGGGGCGGCCGGCATCGCGTGGCTCGAATACATGGCTTGGCAAAAATCAAAGGACCCGCGGTTCCTGGCAGCGGCCGACTGGGCCCTCCGCGCATTGGAGCGGAAGCCACTCGAAGCGAACCCCCTTTACGAAGTGCTGCTGCCCTATGCGGCTTTCACCGCCGCGCGCATGAATGCTGAACTCGGCCGCAGCTACGATGTCGGCCGGCTGGTGAACTGGTGTTTCGAGGCTCGGCCTAAACCGCAGGCTCGGCCCAACTGGGGTGTGATCACCGGGTCGTGGAATGGGCTCGAGGTCAACGGGTTGGTCGGCAGCGTCACCGATGGTGGGGGATATGCCTTCGCCATGAACACTTTCCAGTACGCCGGAACTCTCGCGCCGCTGGCCCGTTACGATGCCCGCTACGCTCGCCCGCTCGGCAAGTGGATCTTGAATTTGGCCAATGCGGCGCGGCTTTTCTATCCGAACGCACACGACGCCGAGCACCAGTCCAGTTATGCCTGGGCACACAAGTACGACCCCAAGTCCGTGCTCGCTTACGAGGGACTGCGCAAATGGAAGCGGAGTGCCTCGAGCGTCGCCCGCGCGGACTACCGGACGGCTGCGGGTTCGGTGGCCCAAGGCAGTTACAAATCCACCCGCTATTACCGGGAAGACCCGTCGGACATCGAGGTCCTCGAGGAGTCAGCTTCCAGCGCGGGCGCACATCTGGATCACATCTGGACGTTCGAACTGCCCGATACTCAGGAGCGATTCCTGGTGGTTGCGGCCGAGCGGGTGGATCGCGGCCATCGGGACAATGCCTTCGGTTTTTCCTACGCCACTAATGCGCAGGGGCCTTTCACCGCAGCGTTTCAGGTGTTCGGTTCCGGCTCCGCCCAGGTCAGGGAATTGCCCGCCGCTCTTCACGGAACGCTTTTTGTGCGCGCGGAGAGCAGCGATTGTGCGCCTGGCCAAATGTCCCGGGATCAGCTTCGGGTAGATGCCATGGCCATTTCGTATCGCTCGGAGATCGGCCCTTTTGCTCAGGGCGATTTGATTGTTTCGTTCATTGATCTGATCAAGGACTATACGGTGCCGATCGTGCTGTACCGGCCGGCGGCGGCCGTGACGGACCTGGGCCTTTACGGAAGTTCACACGTCGGCAACCTCGGCGGGCTCATCAAGCCCACCAATGTCGAGAAAATTCTAAGACTGGACCTCCTGAAAACGGACTATTTTCATGGTCCGGCCTATCCGACGTTTCTTTTTTACAACCCCTATGGCAGTCCAAAGGAGGTTGAGGCTGACCTGGGCCAGGAGCCTAAGGACGTTTACGATACGGTCAGCCAAACTTTTCTCCTCCGTAACGCCCGCGGCAAGACCCCGATCACCATCGGGCCCGATTCCGCCCGAGTTCTGGTGTTGATTCCCGCCGGCGGAAAACCAAGCCGCGAGGCCACACATACCCTCGTCAATGGCGTGGTCGTGGACTACGCGAACTGAAAGCCACCAGGCATGGCCGACCTCGCAAAGCGATTCCCGGAAAACCCGCTGCTCAGACCCTCGGACGTGCGGCCCAGCGCCCCGTGCATGAAGGTCGAGTGTCTCCTGAACCCGGGCGCGTTCCGTTTCGACGGCAGAACCTGGTTGCTGCTGCGCGTCGCCGAGCGGCCCGAACAGAAGGCGGGCAAAACCACCTTCCCGGTCTTTGCCGCTAACGGCGCCCTCCAGATCCTGGAGTTTGACAACTCCGACCCGAAACTGGACCTCTCCGACCCCCGCGTGCTCCGTTACGATGGCATGGATTACCTGACCACGCTCTCACACTTGCGACTCGCCGCCAGCGATGACGGCGTCCGCTTTCGAGAAGATGCGTCGTATTTGCCGTTGTTGGGTCGCGGCGAACTGGAAGCCTTCGGCATCGAAGATTGTCGCGTAACGCAGATCGACTCGAGCTATTACCTGACGTTCACCCAAGTGTCGGCGAACGGCGTCGGCGTTGGCCTCCGCAGCACGAAGGATTGGCGGACCCTGGCTTCCCACGGGATGATCTTCCCGCCGCACAACAAGGACTGCGCTATCTTTAGCGAACAGGTCGGGGGTAAATACTATGCGCTGCACCGCCCGAGCAGTCCGATGTTGGGGGGCAATTACATTTGGCTGGCCGAGTCGCCCGATCTCTTCCACTGGGGCAACCATCGCTGCCTCGCGCGCACGCGCCCCGGTCAATGGGACAGCGCACGCGTGGGTGCCGGAGCTGCGCCGCTCCGCACGGCGCACGGCTGGCTGGAGATTTATCACGGCGCCAACTCCGAGCATCGCTACTGCCTCGGCGCCCTGCTTCTAGACCTGCACGAGCCGTGGAAGGTCCTGGCCCGCTCGCCGTCGTCGATCATGGAGCCGGACGCACCGTACGAGCGAGCCGGTTTCTTTGGCAACGTCGTTTTCACCAACGGCCACGTCGTGGACGGGGACATCCTGACGCTTTACTACGGCGCTTCGGACTCGGTTATCTGCGGAGCGCGGTTTTCGCTCCAGGAGATCCTCAAAACCCTCCACTAATCTTACCCATGCGAAAGCTTCTCCACGAATACCGGCACTTCCTCTCCTATCCGCGCAACATGCGGATCTTGCTGCTCACCAATCTCATTTACGCGTTCGTTCTGCCGGTCATCGACGTTTTCGTGGGCGCCTACGTGATGCGCAACTCGCACGACGTGAAGCTGGTGGTCATTTACCAACTGGCGGTTTATACGGGGATTCCTTTCACTTTCCTGGTCAATGGGTTTCTGTTGCAACACGTGAAGATCACCCGGCTCTATTCAGCGGGCATGCTGCTGAGCGGGGTGTCGATGGCGGTGATGATGTCTCTGGGCAAGCTCAGCCTGACCGGCGTGGGTGTGACCGGTTTGATGATGGGAATGTCGTTCGGTCTGTTCTGGGCCAATCGCGACTTCCTGGCGCTGTCCACGACCAACGATTCCAATCGCAACTATTATTACGGCGTCGAGACCTTCTTCTACACCAACACCTATGTGATCGTGCCGGTCATCATCGGGTGGTTTATTGAAGGCACGGGTATGCGGGGTTGGTTCGGCGGGGACCGCAACACTGCTTATCAAATCGTCACGGGCGTCGTATTCTTGCTCACTCTATTCTCCTCCCTCATCGTTCATCGCGGGCAATTCGAGAATCCGCCCAAAGCAGACTTCATCTTCTTCCGCTTTCACTGGCTGTGGAACCGGATGCAACTCTTGGCGATTTTGAAGGGTCTGGCGCAGGGCTACATTGTCACCGCTCCGGCCATGCTGGTGATGCGGTTGGTCGGTCAAGAGGGCGCGCTGGGCACCATCCAGGCCGTGGGCGGCATCCTCTCGGCTTTCCTCCTCTACTTTATCGGCCGCACGACCAGACCGGCGCACCGCATCGTCATCTTTACCATTGGCCTGGCTCTCTTTGCGCTGGGCGGTCTGGCCAACGCGCTGCTCTTCAACGCCGCCGGCGTCCTGCTCTTCATGGTGTGTTTGCTGCTCGGCCGGCCGCTCCATGATATCGCCTATTTCCCGATCCAGATGCAGGTCATCGACACCGTCTCCGCCATCGAGCGGCGGAATAAGTTTGCGTACATCTTCAACCAGGAGTTTGGCTTTTACCTTGGCCGCTTCGCCGGCTGCGGGTTGTTCATTCTTTTGGCTAACACAGTGTCGGACACTTTCGCCCTGCGCTACGCTTTGCTGATTATTGGTGTGGTGCAATTGCTCTCCATTTGGATGGCCCAAAGGGTCCTAAAGGGCTGTGCCGCTGCGACGCCGGGGTTGGCCGAGAGCCAGCCAATCGGAGCCCCCATCCCCATCCTGGCCGCCAAGTGAACAACCACTGTGAGCCGATTGTGTGGTATGTTTTAACAATGCTTCTGCCGTCTTGTTCTTTCCGGCGGTTCCGCTGTCTCCTCGCAGCTCTACTTTCGCTGGTGTTGGTTACGTCGCGCCTCACCGCGGGGCTGTTGCCCGGCAACATTTGGCCAAACCCGACTCTTGAAAGCGACACCGATAGCGACGGCATCCCGGATTTCTGGAACAAAGGCGGCAGCAGCACCGCGATCGACCTTTGGACGACCTCGCTGTCGGTCAGCCCCACGCATGCTTTCGAACTCAACGACACCAGCACCACGGACTACGGCGAATGGTATTCCGACCAGCTCAACATCGCCGGCGGCGCCGACTACCAACTACGCTACAACCTTCGCTACCTCGTCACCAATATCGGGCCGATGCGCGTGACAGTGAACTTTTATAATGCCGCCAACACATTATTCTCCAGTGTGAGCTATCTATTTGCCGGGGCGCACGACTTTTGGGAGGAGATAACGCAGCAGTTCACTGCCCCGAGCAGCGCAGTAAAGCTGAACCTCTCCTTCACTTCCGGTGGTGGAGTGAACGTGACCGGCCAGGCCTGGTTGGACGACATCTCTCTGGCCACGGTGACCAATGTCAATTCGCTTGTCCCTTACATTGCGAACTTCCCGTTGTTGCCGAATCCACTCGTCATCCGCGACTGGAAGCAAACCGCCCTCGATTATCATCAACTCGCGTTCAACCCATCCATCACCGGCCAATACCTGCCGCTGCTTTACGAATACACAGCGAACACCGTGGCGGGTTACTCCGGACCTGCCTTTGGTCTGCCGAGTTACGTCGGCCGGCCGCGCGACAGCGGGGAGGCGCTCACTGCGCTTGGCGCGGTACTGGGCGGTACGCTGGCGGGCCTGAACATGGCTGAACTTAATGGCCACGACCGCGTTCAACAATGCGAGGTGTTCTATTGCGTCGTCAACGGCCACGGCCTTGTCTTTAACAACCTCAACTCGCAAGGCTCTGGTTCGGCCTGGTATGACATTTTCCCAAGCGCGCTCTTTTATGAAATCGGCTCGCGCTATCCGGGTCGCGCTTCGTTTCAAACAAAGATGGCTGCAATTGCGGACAGTTGGCTCACTGTGCTGCCGGTGCTGAGCAACAATTGGGAGCATACGGGATTCAACTTCGCGACCATGACGCCGACGGATGCCGGTCATCAGGAACCGGACATGGCCATCGGTATCGCGTGGCTCGAATACATGGCTTACGTCCAGTTTCACGATGCAAAGTATCTCGCCGCTGCCGACACCTGCATGACGCAGATGAACAGCCGCAGCACCGATCCGTTCTACGAAACGCTGGGCTTCTTCGGCCCGCCACTTGCCTCCCGCATGAACGCCGAGTTGGGGCGCAGTTACTCCACCGGCAAACATCTGAATTGGATTTTTGCTTCCGGCTCTGATGCCCGACCCGGTTGGGGCTGCGAGAACGCGCGCTGGGGAAACTATGACGCCTATGGACTCATGGGCAGCACGACCGACTCAAGCGGCTACGCCTTTTCGATGAACTCCTACACCGCCGCTGGCCTCCTCGTCCCCGTGGTCCGTTACGAGCCGGAGTATGCCCGGTTCCTGGGTCGCTGGCTGTTGCACGCCGCCGCCAACGCCAACCTGTTCTACCCAAACACTCTTCCGACGAACATGCAGTCAAGCGCGGCCTGGGTGCAGCAAACCGGCGTGCAAAGCATCTCTTACGAAGGCGTGCGCCACCTCGGCACCACGACGCCTTACGCGACCGGCGATGCCGCGGCTCCCATCCAGGAGTTGAATCCCTACGGCGCCTGGGGGAGCGGTTGGCTGGCCGCGTTGTTCCAAACGTCGAACGTGCCGGGCATCCTCCAAATTGACTGCGTCGCCACCGAAGCGTTCCCGCCGGCAACCTGTCCCACGTACCTTTATTACAATCCGTATGCCATCGTGAAGCAGGTCACAGTGAGCGTCGGGCCGGGCGTGAAGCACCTGTACAACATCGTCACTGGCGCGTTCCTTGCCACCAATGTTTCAGGAACTGCCACGCTCACGCTGGCACCCGATTCAGCGATTGTCCTGGCGCTGTGCCCTGCCACGAACGCCATCAGTCAGTCGGGCCAGAAGCTCCTGGTCGGTGGTGTCGTCATTGACTACTGGAACGGCATTCTGGACACCGACAACGACGGGCTGCCCGACTGGTGGGAAAGCCGCTATTTCGGGAACATCACCAACGCGCTGCCGCAAGCGCGCGCCGCCAACGGCTTCAGCAACCTGGAATCCTACTGGCTGGGCCTGGACCCCACTGACCCGCTCTCCACTTTCCGCGCACAAGCCAGCGTCCAGGCTGGCACCGGCTACCCGCAAGTGACGTGGGGTTCGGTCGGCGGCAAGACCTACGCGGTGGAGTACGCCAACAGCCTGGCCGGTCCGGGGGCGGGTTTTGTCTCGGCGCTGACCGTGACGGAAACCAACGTGCCTGCGGGCGTGTCGAGCGCAGAAACTTTTGTGGACAACTATACGTTGACCGGAGGCCCGCCCGGCACCATGACCCGTTTCTACCGTGTAAGGTTGGTGAGCCCATGAGCCTGGGCGCATCCATGAAGCCAGGCCACGCTGGGCAGTTCTCACTCTCCCTTTCGGAAGGGGAGGGCGTCGCGGTAAGGGGTCCGTTCTTTCCTTCCACGTCTGGCGAAGCCTCCTTTCGCTTTTTCGCATGCCTTGGGACCATCATCCTGACCGGCGCCTGCTTCCCCGTTCCTGCCAGCGGCGCGGATCTGCCAGCACCCCCTATGGTCGTGGTTCACGATGTCTTGGTCGATGGCGATTCTCAAAAGCCTTCCCTAGAGAATTCGACTCAGCCCGACGTCCGAACTGAACCAAATTCCGGCGAGCCCGTGAACCTGGGGCGGCTGCGGATCTCACCCCGGGCGCAGCGGCTCGAATTCAAGTTCGGCCCTAATCCCGCCTCGTCCAATCAGCCCGTGCGCTTTCGCTATCAGTTGGAGGGATTCGACCGGGATTGGCAGGAGGCCGGCGGCGAGATGCGTTTGACGGTGAAATTCCTCGACTCGGCCCAAAACACCGTCGGCGCCGTAGATTTTGTCGCGCGCGGCGAAAGCCCGGGCTGGGCCGGCAATGCGGCTGATTCAAGGTTCGTCCATCGTCGCGAACCGCTCATAGTGCCGCCCCAGGCCGCCGCGATGCAAATTGAACTCTTCTCGGGTGGCGACGAGCAAACCACCGGGCTCATGGCGATCGATGACCTGGCCGTTTGGGTCGCCGGGAGTACCAACGACAAACCCGCAGCCGCGCTGTTCAGTTCCCGGTTCGCTGGTGAAAGGGGGTTCGACCCTCGGGTGGGAGTTCCGAGCCACTGGATGCGGGACGGGTCCAAACCGAGCATCGCGCGGATGCTGAATTTAAACGACACCGAGGCGCGGCACGTTCTGGCCGTCGTGGACACCGACGCCGCCAAATGGGGTGCCTGGCGCACCGACCTGGCTTCGTCGGTCCCGGTCCGCCCGGGTGATTCGCTGATTTTGGCCTGGAGCGAGATTTACAGTATTGGCTGGGGTGGCACGCGGACGGCCACCTACACTTATCTGGCGCCAGGCACGTACCATTTCCGGGTCCGAGCCGTTACGGAAACGGGGGAGTGGACGGGTGAAGCAGCTTCACTGTTGATTTCCTGTCCGCCGCCTTTCTGGAAGAGGAGCTGGTTCCTGGGGAGCAGTTTGGCGGTAGCGGTCGGGGTGCTGGTTATGGGGGTGCGCCATGCCACTTCGCGGAAAATGGAAGCGCGGCTTGAGATGGTTGAGCGGCAGCGAGCCCTCGAGCGGGAGCGGGCGCGCATCGCGCGGGATCTGCACGATGATTTGGGGGCGAGCCTGACGCAAATCGCGCTCTTAAGTGAGTTAGCCAAAGCGGACCTGGCGCATCCGGAACAGGCGACGGCGCATCTGAACCAGATTTTTACCAAGACCGGCGTCCTGGCGCGGCAGTTGAATGAAATTGTCTGGGCCGTCAATCCTGCCAACGACACGCTCGAACATTTCACCAGCCATATATGCAAATTTGCCCAGGATTACCTCAGCCTGGCCGGGATTCGCTGCCGCCTGGATTTTCCGGAATCGGTGCCCGGTTACCCGATGCTCTCTCCGGAACGCCATAACCTTTTTCTGACCGCCAAGGAGGCGCTGCATAATGTCGTCAAACATGCCCAGGCCGGCCAGGTTTGGCTGCGTCTCAAGCTCGCACCCGGCGCGCTGACGCTGCTGATTGAAGATGACGGCAAGGGCTGGGACGCAGATACCCTTGCCGGGTCACTCGACCACCCAACGGGCGATGGTTTGTCCAACATGCAAAAACGCATGGAGCAGCTTGGCGGCCGCTTCGCGCAGCAGAGTAAACCCGGCAGCGGGACCAGCGTGCGGCTGGAATTGCCGCTCAGGAAGTTATGAATGTCAAAAACTGAAAATAATCCGATCACGGTTGCGGTGGTGGAAGACGATGCGCAGGTGCGCCAGAGCCTGGCGGACATCCTTCGGCGGGGCCCGGGAGTCGTCTGCGTTGGCGAGCATGGGAACGCCGAGGAGGCGGTCCGGGAAATCCCGCGGACCAAACCCAAGGTGGCGTTGATGGACATTAACCTGCCGGGCATGAGCGGCGTCGATTGCGTGCGGCGCCTGAGCGAACTGGCTCCGCAAACCCAGGTGGTGATGCTCACGGTTTATGACAACACGGAGGCCATCTTCAAGTCCCTGGCGGCCGGCGCCGGCGGTTACTTGCTCAAGCCCATCGGTGCCGCGCAACTGCTCTCCGCCGTCAGGGATGTGTACGCCGGCGGCGTGCCCATGACCAGCGACATCGCGCGGAAGGTATTGCAGACGTTCAAGGAACCCGCGCCTTCCAACGGTGAGACGGAAAACCTTTCTCCTCGGGAGCAGGAGGTGCTTAATTTTTTGGCCAAAGGCTATCTCTACAAGGAAATCGCCGACCAGTTAACCATCTCCTACGGCAGCGTCCACACCTACATCGAGCGGATCTTCAAAAAACTGCACGTTCGCTCGCGGGGCCAAGCGGTGGCAAAATACCTCGGCGCATAAATCCTTCAGTTGAAGCCGGCGGGCGTAGTCAGGTCAGCCTGAGAGAGGTTTTAGCGCTGAGTGGTTGAGGCCGCCTGGACGTTCGCGCCAGCCTTCCGGTCTGTCGACAGAATTGCCGACTGGTGCGAGTTCAACAACCCTGTAGGATTTGAGTTCAGTCCATGAAAACCATGCAACTTCTGCACGTATGAAAACCAAACTGATCCTCCTCGCCATCCCTCTGTGTTTCCTTCCAGCTTCGCTCCGAGCGGATATCCACGCCGGCAATTTCTGGCCCAATCCAACCTTCGAATCTGGCGTCAACCCTACCTTGCCGACTGGCACGCCCGACTTCTGGAACCGCGGCGGCTCGGACGGGACCATCCTTCAGTGGTCCACGGCAAACTCGGTGAGCCCGACTCACTCGCTGGCCATTAACAAACCCGTCGCCGGACCCTACGGCGAATGGTATGAAGACGTCGCCATCGCCGGCTTCGCTAGCACCGGCAGCGTCCTCGGCTTTCACTGGCACGAGCTGTACAGCATCGGCAGCGCCGACACCAACCACGGTGAGATGCGCTTGACGGTGCGGCTCTTGGATGGCGGCGGCGGCGGCCCCAACAGCGGCGACCACCATTTCGTCGTGTCAGGCAATAGCGCTGGTTGGAACACCACCGTCGCAAACTCTGCCTTCTCCGTGCGGAACGAAATAAATGGTGGAAATGCTGGTTTACTTGGGCCAATAGTCGTAGCCCCCGATACCGTTTATCTGCGCATCCAATTGGTGTCCGGCGGTGGAGATAACACGATCGGCAACTATCTCATCGATGATCTCTCCGTCTATGTCGTGCCGGAACCTTCGGCCATCGCGCTGCTTTCCGTGGCCGGACTAGTCGCTTTAGTTGTGGTTCGCCGCCGCCAGCTCGTGCGTTAACGGCACGCCAGGTCCGCGCGCGCCCGCAGCTCCCCTTGGGCAGGGCGCGCGAATGCCAGGCGATGTCACCAGCATCGCCCGCATTGGCAGGGCAGGCGGACGCGGCTACAAAACTCCTGCTCCTGTCCGAACTAGCCCGAAACCGTACGGAGTCCCGCCTTCCGGCGGCAGTGGCGTCCGGGTGGCTTGGGAGGGTTTCAGCGCTGAGTGGTTAAGGCTCTTCTAACTTTCGCGCCAGCCTTCCGGTCTGTCAGCAGAACAGCCGACTGGTGCGAATTCAGCAATGTATCATGTTCCCTGCGGGTAGTGATTCGGCTCCGACGCTGGGCAAACTGCCGCCGACAACCAAAAGTGAATTAAATGATTAATATGAATTTCCGAGTCCCGGTGTTTTGTCTAACCGCACTGCTAATCGTGGCCTCTCCGGCCCGCGCTGATTTGTTGCCCAACAATTTCTGGGTGAACTCGACTTTCGAGAGCGGCGCTAGCCTCGACCAAACCACTGGCACACCCGCAAACTGGACTCGTGACGGCAATGACACCACCATCTGCCAGGTGCTCACCAACAACTCTGTCAGTCCAAGTCATTCGTTGGCCGTCATCGATAACAACAATGCTGGCTTCGGCGAGTGGCACTCCGATGTCAGCCTCATTGGCAACGCCGCCAACGGCGACGCGTTGAATATCCAGTGGTTTGAAATGTATAACCTCAGCGCCCCCCAAATGCGCTTAACAGTGCAGTTCTTTGACGCCGCTACCAACGTCGTCGGAACAACCGACTTTAACACCTCCGGCACGACTAGCCCCGGATGGGTAAGCACCATCGCCAATTCGACGTTTACCAGGCGCCAGGAGGTGTTGGTGGTGCCGGTCGGCGCAGTGACAATGCGCTGTGACCTGGCCTCCGGCGGAGACCCAGCCATCACCGGCGTAATGGTCATTGATGATCTATCTGTGGCCCGCGTTACCTTGCTGCCCGGCAATTTCTGGGTGAACTCGACTTTCGAGAGCGGCGTTAACCTCGACCAAACCAATGGCACTCCCACAAATTGGACTCAGGGCGGCGGTGACCCGACGATCTGTCAGGTCACCACCAATAATTCCGTGAGCCCAAGTCATGCTTTAGCCGTCATCGATAACAATGCCAACACCGTTACCGGTTACGGCGAGTGGCACTCCGATGTCAGCCTCAGCGGCAACGCCACCAACGGCGACACGTTGAATATCCAGTGGTTTGAAATGTATAGCCTGAACTTCGCCAGTTCTTTTATGCGCTTAACCGTGCAGTTTTTTAACGCCACCAGCAACGTCGTCGGAACCACCGACTTCACCACCACCGGCACGACGAATGCCGGATGGAGGGGCACCATCGCGAATTCGACGTTTACGAAGCGGAACGCGGGGTTGATCGTGCCGGTCGGCGCGGTGAGGATGCGCTGTGCCCTGGCTTCCGGCGGTTTCCCAGGCATCAAGGGGGTAATGGTCATCGACGACTTATCCGTGGCCCGTGCGCCGATGCTGCTGCCAGGTAACTTTTGGCTGAACTCGACTTTCGAGAGCGGCACTGGCCTCGACCAAACCAATGGCACACCCGCAAATTGGACTCGCGGCGGCGGCGACCCGACTATCGATCAAGTGACTACCAATAACTCTGTCAGTCCAAGTCATTCCTTGGCCATCATCGATAACAATACCGACTCTGTTAACGGTTACGGCGAGTGGTACTCCGATGTCAGCCTCATCGGCAACGCCACCAACGGCCAGGCGTTGAATCTCCAGTGGTTTGAAATGTATAACCTCAGCGCCCCCGAAATGCGCTTAACCGCGCAGTTCTTTGACTCCAACAATACCCTCGTCTCAGAAACCCACTTTGTCACCACCGGCACGAGTAGCCCAGGATGGGTCGGTACCATCGCGGATTCGACGTTTACGAAGCGGAATGGAGCATTGTTGGTGCCGCCCGGCGCGGTGAGGTTGCGCTGTTCGCTGGTCTCCGGCGGCTCCGGAGCCATCACCGGGGTAATGGTCATCGACGACCTGTCGGTAGCTCTCAATTCAGCAGTGTCGGCGGTACCACCGACCATCCTGGCCGATAACTTTTTCCCGAACCCGACGTTTGAGGT
>Ga0210408_10002557_pt1 | contig 17623 bp, 9 predicted proteins | sample IncBWH4MmetaG_FD_155471 | JGI IMG/M metagenome (GOLD analysis project Ga0210408, IMG submission 155471) | Forest soil microbial communities from Barre Woods Harvard Forest LTER site, Petersham, Massachusetts, United States - Inc-BW-H-4-M | ecosystem: Environmental > Terrestrial > Soil >...
GCCGGACATGCCGGGCATGTTGACGTCCAGGAGCACGAGGTCGGGATGATCCTGGCGGAATTTTTCCAGCGCCTCTTCACCGGATTTTGCCTCGACCACGGCGTAACTCTGGGACGTGAGCGTGGTCCGCAGGACGCGGCGGATCTGCGGCTCGTCATCAACTATGAGAATGGTGGCGGAAGTCATGGGTTGGCGGCGCGGGAACGAATCGCCGGCAGCGTGAAAGAAAAAACGGAACCGTGGCCGCGCTGGCTGGTCAGGCTGAGCGTGCCCCCATGGGCTTCGACGATGGCCTTGGCAATGGGGAGGCCCATGCCGGTGCCCTGCACCTCGAAGCGCCGATCCTTGCCGCGATAAAATTTCTCGAAAATCAGACTTTGTTCGGGATCGTCTATGCCATGGCCGCGGTCGGCGACGCTGATGACCACGAAATCACCATTCACCTCTGCCGTGATAGTGATTGGCTCGCCCGGTGGCGAGTATTGGTTGGCATTTTCCAGGAGATGAATGAGGATTTCCGGAGCGCGAGCCAGGTCCACGCGCACCGGAGGCAGCGTTTCCGGCACATGCAATCGCACCTGGCGACTCCCGAGTGCGGTTTTGGTCTGGCGCAACGCTGCAGAAACCACGTCGCTGATGGCATGCGGTTCCAGCTTCAACTCCACTTCACCGGCATCGAGTTGCGCCATTTCTGCCGCTTCGCCGACCAGGCGGTTCAGGCGATCGCTTTCTTCGTTGATGATGGTGAGCAGCTCGCGGGACTGCTCCTTGCTGAGATTGGGGTTGGAGAGCAAATTGGTAACCGAAGCCTTTATGGAAGTGAGCGGCGTACGCAGTGCGTGGGTAACGGAATCAAGCAGCGCGGTGCGCAGCCGTTCCCCTTCGCGGGCGGCTTCAGTCTGGCCAAGCTGTTCAACCGCGCGTGCGCGCTCCATGGCCACGGCGATGAGCGTGCCGATGGCTTCCAGCGTTTGCCGCGAAGGAGGCGAGCCTGAAATTCCCAGGCTGCCGATGGGACGAACTCCCATGCGCACGGGAACGAAGCTCAGGCTGTTGACGGCGTCAATCACCGGCTCCTCGCGCGCCACGACGGCTTTCAGGCTCTCGAGATCCAGATTCGGAATCACCGCGCCGGAGCGGTAGATTTTCTGCTTGTCTGCAAGCAGCAGAGCCGCGGCACCGACTTCGAAGATTTCGACGATTTGTACGGGAATGCGATTGAGCAACTGGATGACGTTGCCGGATTCGAGCAGGCTCTGGCTGAAGGCGTAAAGTTTTTCGATTTCGCGGCGGCGCGCGGATGCAACCATGGCTTGCTGGCGTGCACGCGTGGAAAGATGGCTGGCAAGCACGGACACGACCAGGAACGCGAACAATGCCACCCAATTTTGCGGGTCGGCGATAGTCAACTGGCCGATGGGCGGCAAAAAATAATAGTTGAAGGCCAGCATGGCCGCCACGGACATGGCGATGGAGACGCCCATGCCGAACACCGTGGAAATGGCCAGGATGGCGAGGATAAAGGTGAGCGCTGCCGTCGTGGCATTGACCGGAAGCGCCTCGCGGTAGAACGCGGAAATTCCGGCAACCAGCGCGAAGGCCACTCCATATTGCAGGGCACGATTGATAATTGGCTCGCGCACGGCGCTATTCTACCGTAGCTTTTCCGGCCCTCGTAATTGAGAATAAGCCCATGCCGAAGACTCCCGAACAGTGGCTGGCGGAGACGAGCCCCAAGGAAAAAACCAAGGGCGCGCTGAAACTCTTCCTCGGCTACGCCCCAGGCGTGGGGAAAACCTACGGGATGCTCAGCGAAGCCATCCGGCGGCACGGGCGCGGCGAAGACGCGGTGGCGGGCGTGATCGAAACGCACGGGAGAAAAGGAATTGCCGAGCTGGCCACGCAGCTTGAGACCGTCCCGCGCCGCAAGATTGATTACAAGGGGACGGTGTTCGAAGAGATGGACGTGGACGCCATCCTCGCGCGCCGCCCGCAAGTGGTGCTGATCGATGAACTGGCACACACGAATATTCCCGGCAGCAAGCATCGCAAGCGTTACGAAGACGTCCTGGAAATTCTCGATGCCAAAATCGACGTGCTGGCGACGGTGAACATCCAGCACATCGAGAGCATCGCCCCTACGGTACGCGCCATCACCGGCATCTCTGTGCGCGAAACGGTCCCGGACTGGGTGCTGCAAGTCGCGGACGAAACGGTGATGGTGGACTTGACCCCGGAAGCGCTACAGAACCGCATGAAGCGCGGCGACGTGTACGGCCGGGAAAAAGTGGAGCAGTCGCTCAAGAATTTTTTCCGCCGCGGAAACTTGATCGCCCTGCGCGAGTTGGCGCTGCGCCAGGTCGCCGAGCAGGTGGACCGCAGCCTGGAGTCCTATATGGACGAAAAGGACATCCGGGAAAATTGGCCTGTGAAGGAGCGCATTGTTGTTTGCGTCAGTTCCAGCCCACGGGCGCAGTACCTGGTGGCGCGGGCGGCGCGCATGGCCCGGCGCATGGACGCGGACCTCTACGCCGTGCATGTGGATTTGAATCACCGCAATGACGAGCGGGCAGAAAGTGCCCTTGAGGCCAACCTGAAATTTGCGGAGAGCGTGGGAGCCAAGCCCGTGCGCCTGAAGGGCGATAATGTGGCCGACGCCACCGCAAAATTTGTCCGCGAAAAACACGTCACGCAAGTAATCTTTGGCAGGTCGGCGGTGGAGGGGTGGCGGAAGTTTCTCTACTTGAACGCCATCAACCGGTTTTTGCGCGATGCCCCGGCAGTGGATGTGCACATCGTGACCCAGGAATTGGATTGACGGATCGCGCGCGCGCGCCCGCGTGCAACGCTTTCAGGCATCATCAAGTGGGACGTCGAATTTCACCAGGTCCGCTTTGAATCCGTGGGTCTTCACCGCGCCATAAGCAATTCCGACAGCCATCCACACGCCGCCCAGAATCATAGCGTTTTGCCCAAGGTTGCGCCAAATCAGGAGACAAATGATGAATCCTAAAATTGGCGAGAGCAGGTTCAGCGGCTGCTTTTTTTCTGCGCGCAAAGAGTAACGCACGAATGCAGCGGCGTTGACTCCCATGAAAGCGATCAAGGCGCCGAAATTGAGCAGCTCCGCGCCGCGTTCGTAGCTAATGACGAAGGCGCCAGCGAGCGCGATGGCGCCCACAAATAGGACGTTATTCCGCGGGATGTGGTTCTTCGGATCAATGGCGCCAAAGAATTTTTTGGGCAGTCCTTCGCTGCGGCCCATTCCGTAAAGAAGCCGCGCGGCACCCAGTTGCGCGCCCATGCCCGAGCCGATATTGGCAATGAGGATGGTGAAATTCAGAAGATGGAAGAGCAGAAATCCGCCTGCCTGGCGAGCCACCAAAGGGAAAGCGGATTCGACTTTGTCTTCCGGAAATGGGTGCGGACCCCACACAAGTTGAGCGGCGTATACCTCGAGCGAGGAGAGGACGCCAGTGACAACACAGACGAGAACCGTGGCCAGCATGATGTTGCGCCGGGGATTTTCCACTTCTTCTGAAAAAGTCGAAATGGCGTCGAAGCCGATGTAGGTGAGCACGGCGATGGAAGTGCCATGCATGATAGCTCGAGGATTGAACGTGGCGGGATTGTAGAACGGCTGGATGAAGAAATCGGCGCCATAGGTGTGCCAGCCCCACACAAAGCGGATGACGAAGGCGAAAAAGATGAGCACGACGATGGTCATTCCAGCGGCGAGCACGTCGTTAATGCGCGCAGACGTCTTGATGGCACGCAGGTTCAGCAGGGTGAATACCGTGACGAAGCCGATGGCCAACGCCCAGTAAGGGATGACCGGCAGAATGTTTTGCGTCAGCTTGCTGCAAATCACCGTGCAGATGAGCGGATTCAGGATGTAGTCCATGACCATGGCCCAGCCGGTGATATAGCCGAGCGCAGGATGAATTTCCTGCCCCACGTAAGTGTAAGCGGAACCGGCGCTGGGATATGCGCGGGCCATTTTCCCGTAGCTGATGGCGGTGAAAAGCATGGCCACCATGGCGATCAGTATGGTGGTGACCACGTGGCCGCCGGCGTTGTTGTTGATGACGCCAAAAATTCCCATCGGCGCAATCGGCTGGATGATGACGATGCCGATGACGATCAGGTCCCAGAGGCCCAGGACACGCCGCAGCCGTACTGGCTCGGAAGCCATCAGTTGGCGCCGTCGTGCGGGGTCGTGGCCGTAACCGCGGAAGTAGTAAACGGGATGGTGACGGAATCAATGTTCCAACCGGAAATGGTGAGCTCTGGATTTCCCTTCAAGGCGTCGGGAGAAAGATATTCTGCGGAAATGTCGCGCCCCTCACCGGGAAGGAGCTCGAAATAATTGTCCTCCCACAGCACGGGGAGAATTTCGTCGTCGCTTCCCTTCTGATGAATCGCCAGGCGAATTTGAAACACCAGACGATCGCTGGGGTCTTTCACGTTCACGCGCACGACGGGGCCGTGATTGCCCGCATCGGCAGACGCGGTAGCGGTGACACGCGCGCGAGGCAGGCGGGTGAGTTGCGTCAAGTCGTCGTAGCGCGTGGCGGGTGTGTAAATCGAGGATTCATAGGTGGTGTCGGCGGGAGGCGGATCATCGAAATACACCGTCTTCTTCCACTCGATCTGCGCGGGGCGACTGGCAAGCCAATAGAAATTTGAGCTGATCAGCTTACCAGTGGAGTCGTGCAGCGACAATTTCAGGAAGTAAACGGCGGGCGTGTCGCCGACAGGAATCGCGGGAATGGTAAAGACGCGCTGGAGGGAGTCTGCCCCGAGATCGATTGAAGTCTGCTGCGAGAAAGTTTTGCGCAAATCGAAATCATATAGATCGGCACTCGCTGATAATCCGGAAAGCTTTTCGAACAGGCTGTTGGTCACCACGATGCTGCGATCGTCATAGGAGTATTGGATGTGCACCGGCTCGCATCCTTTTTTCGTGCCGAAATAGCCGCCCGCAGGCTGCAAATAATAATCGTACAGATGCCAGTAGAGCGAAGGCCAGGCGTTGTTGAGCATCCACTGGATGACGCCGGTGGATTTGTAGCGATTGCGCGCGTAGGCCTCGAACATGGCGCGTTCGCCGTCGTAGGCCATGGCCTGTGAAACGGCGACGAAATTTTCAAGGCCATCGGGCGCGCCGAACATCGAGTTCATTGCCTTGGTAAAGCGATCGAGATTCGAAAAACTTTCCGAGCCGGAGTGAAAATTCCAGACTTCATTTATGGGCCACATACGGTCCGGCGGAAACATTTTCTTCAAGCTGCCGATGGTGGGGATCGCCGGCCCGGGGCTCGTTTCTGAGTTGAGGCTCCACGCTCCGCCGTACTGCCCGGGATCGGTCAGCCAGTACGAAGGCGGAATGTAGTCATAAGGCCCCGTCATTTTCATTCCCGGTGAACCGGTCACCGTGGTTGGATACCCCGCTGCGGAAGACACGATGGGATTGGGCCAGTCAGTTTCGCGCAGCACTTCCAAGTAGGCTTTTTCGACGACAGGAGGCGGCGGAATGTCGCTGCCATTGAGCCACACAAAGACGCTCGGGTGCCGCCGCAGCATCAGAGCCTGCGAGCGCACGGATTCTGTGGCGATTTCGAGGTCGCGCAGGCTCCACTTGGGCCAGAGTTGCCAGTAGGTGCAGCAAGTCCAGCCGGGCATGATCAGGATTCCGCGCTCGTCCGCGAGGTTGAAGAAATCCTCAATCTCGAATTGCCCCTCCAGGCGAAGGGTGTTCAGGTTCATGTCGCGAACGTAGCGAAGCTCAGCGCCAAGTTTTTCCCGCGATTGGCGCAGCAGCATTTCACGCGCCCAGCCGCCGCCGCGAACCAGGAAATTCCTGCCGTTAACACGGAATTGCCGCGCGCCGTGTTCGTTCAGTTCCGAAGTAAATTCGCGAATTCCAAAGTGGATTTTCTGTTCGTCGGAAGAATCATTGCCGATGACGAAGCGCAGCGAAAGTTCGTGCAAATTCTGCGCCCCAAGAGGAGCGGGCCACCACAGCTTGGGATCTCGAATGCGCAGCTGCGGAAATTGTTGCGGCGAGAGCCGCACCGTGCGGGTCTCACCAGCTTTGAGGACGTAAGACTCACGAACGCGCGCACCAGCAGCCGAACCATCGAGATACCCCTCGACTTGCGAAGCAGAGAGATTGTGCAGCTCGGCGATGACCGTCAATTCGGCCACGTCGAGTGAGTCATTCGGAAAATGCGTGACCACTTGCGGATAGCGAATCGTCACCGGCCCGCTCGACGAAAGCGAGACATCGCCAAACAGGCCCATATCCTTGTCAGGCGGCGCTGGATTCCAGTCCTGCCAGTTGATGCCAAGATCGTTTTCGCTTTGCGCGAAGGCTTCCACGGCGAGCGCGTTGGGCTTGTCCGCAGAGAGGTCAGGCGTGACGTCGAATTCATAGGTGCGGAAAGTACCGGCAACGTCGGCGGAGTCCGCGAGTTTTTTGCCGTTGAGCCAGATGTTGGCACGATAGTTGATCCCGCCAAAATCCAGTGACACGCGCCGGTTCTTGAAAGTCTCCGGCAGGCGAAATTCCGTGCGATACCACCAAGAGCAGCGAAAGGGACTGCCCGACGGCATGGGAAGCTCTGCAAAATTTTTCCCGATGGGATAGTTCGCGCCCGGAATCGAGCGCAGGTTCATCCCGAATGTCGGGTCCGGGTAAGTCTTGTCGGCAACCAGCGCGGCAACGACGGTCGTGGGCACGGAGGCGGAATGCCAGCCGGTGGTACGGAAGGCGGCAGTGGAAATGACCTCCCCAGTCGCTTTTGCCACGCAAGAGGATTGGATCGCCCACCCGGATTGAAGGTACAAGCGAGACCTCGGTAGTTTAGTGGTGTCCGCAGAAACTAGTGATGGAATGAAGGCCGCAGCCAGGAGGAGGCAAACGGAAAGGCTGCCCGAATTCCATAGGAAGATTGCCACGGGCCCAGGATATCTTGATCCTCTCTTAGAACAGGAATTTCAAGCCCGCCTGCATGATGCGCGGATCTCTGGCCTGCGATACAACCCCAAACTGATTCGATCCGAACGCACCACCGGGGTTCATAAATTGGGCGTGATTCCAGATATTAAACGCTTCAAACCGGAATTCGACGCTCTTCGATTCCGTGATTCTTGTGTTCTTCAAAAGCGCCATATCCCAGTTATTCAGTCCCGGCCCGTGGAAGAAACGCCGCGGCGAATTTCCAATTTGTCCAAAGGGCTCGGCACAAAATACTCCTCCAGGCGCTGGGCAAGTTCCCATTGGGGCGGGAACTATATTATTGAAGTACGGCAGTCCTGACCGTGGGTTCTTGCTTATGATTAGCTTCTGGCCCGGAACAAACTGCGGCAAATCAATCGGCGCGGAGGTGTTCGCCGTTCCAGTCAATGAGTTATCGTCTGGCTCCGAAATTGTGACGGGAAGGCCTTTTGCAAACGTGACCAAGCCAGATATGGCCCACCCTTCCGCAAATCGCCCCTTCCACCCGGAGGTCGCGTTGAAGGCACGGTCGAACGGTAATTTCACTTCAAAGCTGCCAACAAAATTGTGCGGCACATCAAACGCGCAGAGGGACAAGCTCTGCTTGGGATTGAATGGGTTGATGCCTTCGATCAGCCCGGAGGCATTGTCAATGCACTTGCTGTAAGTGTAGCCGAGCAAAAAAGTCGCCAGGCTGCTGCTGTGACGCACGCTCGCCTGTAACGAATTGTAGGACGACTGCGCGATGGTGGCTTCGAACGGGTTGTTGTTGAAGGTCTGCACGCCATTCTGCGGTGGAATAACCGTGTAGGTTCCGTTCACCATGCACTGCGCCGGACCATGTGAGCCGCATTGTGATGGCGGGACCAACTCCACGGCAGGTATGGCTGCCGCGGGATAATCCACGCCAAGCGGAAGCGCGTAGACGTTCGACTCTCCAAACTGACCGCAGGGGCTGCCCGATGACAAGGCCCCATCAGCAACTAGCTGGAGGCAAAGCTGCTGGTTCCCCGGATTTGCTTCGATCGTAGTAAGCAACCTGTGCGACTGCGTTCCCACGTAACTGACCGTCAACAATGTCTTTGTCCCGAATTCCCTCTGAATGGAGAGTTCGTAGTGTTCCGAGTAGGGAGTCTTGTTGCTGTGTTTATAAGCAAGCGAGCTTGAAATTGGCAGCACACCTCCCGGACAAGCCGGCGGGTTCGGGACCCAGCAAAATGTAGCGTCTGGATTTTTCGCACTCACGTTCTTCGGCGGAAAGGCGAATGGGAACCTCTGGACGGATTGGCCGGTGCCGCGATCGGTGAAGGGCTGTTCGAGGAAGGTCCCGCTCGTCGCAAAGAACAACCCGAACGGCGGATCCCCCACCTCCTGAAATTGCGTCAGATCTTCCACAGAGGTGTAGAACAAGCCGAATCCTGCGCGGATGCTGAATTTCCCGGGCCCTCCAGTGATTTTCGTGAGAAAACCAGAATCGGCGCTGGGAGAGTACGCTATGCCCACTCGCGGAGAAAAATTGGCGTACTGTGTCGGTGCCAGAGTTTTCGGGACACCCGGGTCCCCGGGAACGACCCAACCCAGCGGAGCACCCGGAAAGAGAACGGATTGCTTCCCTGGAATCAGAGTTTCGATTTTTCCTTCCGTGTCATACCACGGCTGAATGACCTCCCAGCGGAGACCGTAATTGATAGTCAGGTTCGTGGTCACCCTCCAACTGTCCTGCCCGTAGAGCCCGATGTACTTGGTACGTGAATCGAGAAATTGCTTCGTGGCCTGAATGAAGCTGTTGGGAGCACCGACCAGGAAGTCGGCAAAGTCGGATCCGGTTTCGGTGGCGTCGAATGAAAACACGCCGTTTTCCCCGAAGAAATTCCTCTCGTTGATCTGGTCGTAGTGGAATTGGCCGCCGAATTTGATGCTGTGCCTGCCAATCACCTTCGAGAAGTTGTCCTGCCACTGAAACGTGTTATTGAAAACATTCGGGGTATCTTGAGGCACGCCGACATTGGTTCCATTGAGCGCGCCAAGAAACACAAGCGCTGGGGTGCCTTCAATTTGCGGCGCGATCGGAGCAATCCCTCCATTAAAGGTGAACCCTGAACCCATGGCCGGAAGGAACCCAAGCCCCTGCAAGGTAATCGGGTTTCCACTGGCTGAGAGTCCACCTTCTGGCGAAAACAGGCGGTTCGCGCTTCGCAAATAGCTGAATCGAAATTCGTTCACAGCGGTCGAACCGAAAGATTTTGTGTCGCTTAGCGTCACCACCTGCGCACGGGTCCGGCTGAGTGCGGTATATGCGCCAATGTTCGGGCTCGCGACAGTTGCCCCTCCGCTTGGAAAAGGATCGTGCACGGTGGCATCATCCCCGTGCCAATATGCTGAAATAGTTCCATAGCTCGCGGTGTTGTAATCCAACCGTGCTCCGAGCTTGTCGTCGCGCTGCCGGCGGTCGAAAGCAGATGTGGAATAGTTGAAGTTCGGATTGCCGATTACGTTTGCCGATGGAATGAGGTTGAGGGCCACGATTCCTCTCGCAGCGGGCGACCACGCGCTCATCGGGATCATTTGCGTCGGGAACACGCAGCCGGTAACTGGGTCCGTCGAACCGCACCCGGCAAAGAAATAAGGCTCTCCCGATACCACTGTCTGTCCCGGCAGCCGGCTCATCAGAGTGCTGGCCATGGCATCGCCGCCCACGGCGCCACCCAGAATGCCTGACACCCCATCCGACAAATCACCGGTGAGATTGGTCGCGGATGGAACGAAGGCCGTTTGGGTCGGCCCATCGATCCTTCGTGTCCCCTGATAGTCGAGGAAGAAAAACATCTTGTCCTTCTTGATCGCCCCGCCAACCGTTCCGCCGAATTGGTTTTGAATCAACTTTCCGATGTCTCCGGTGAAAAAATTCCGCGCATCCAAGACCGTGTTCCGAAGAAATTCGAATGCGCTGCCATGATACGAATTAGTCCCCGATTTTGTGACTACATTGATTTGTCCGCCGCTGTAATTCCCATACTCGGCATCGAAATTGTTGGTGATGATGCGAAATTCCTCGATGGAATCCAGGTTCGGAATTACTGCTGATCCGTTATTCTTGCCTTCCTGCACGTTCGCGCCATTCACCATGAAGCCGTTCGCAGTTTCGCGCTGCCCGTTGATGGATTGATTCCCGCCGTTCTGATCCTTGCTGCCGCCCACGTGGCGATCCTCGAGGTTGACATCCTGATTCGCGTTCCCATACGCGAACGGCACCACGCCAGGTTGCAGGGACAGCAAGTTCGTGAAGTCGCGGCCATTCAGTGGCGTGGCCAGAATTTTCTCGCTGTTGATTACCTCACCCATCTGCGTGCTCTGCGTCTCCACCTGCACCACGTCGCTGCGCACCGTCACCTTTTCCGCGATCGCGCCCACCGCCAGCTTTACGTCCACGCTGACCACAGAATTGGCGTCAATACGAATGGCGGTCCTGCTGTAGGTCTTGAAGCCGGGCGCCGTGACTTCGATATCGTAGTTCCCCACCGGAAGATTCGGGAAATTGTAGAATCCCGCGCCATCCGTCTTGATGCTGGACTGCACGCCAGTATCCACGTTCGTGGCGGCGACCGTGGCGTTCGGGACCACCGAACCGCTCGGGTCTGTGACGATGCCCGAGATGCTGCCGGTGATGCTCGCCCACACGGCGACAGCGCCAAACAGGCTCAGTACGACCAGAACAGGAAGGGTTTTCCTCACAATTCGCATAGTCATACCCCCTCGAACAATCAGGCTTGTCGAATGGGCGCCCGTCCAAGAGCGCGCCACCGGTTCTCATCCATCAAAAGCTGGCGCGAACGAATCAGAATCTCCCCAGCCAACCCACCTGCCACATATTTATTAAACTTTATTAAACGGAACTATTATTCAGCGTGCCTCCGGTGTCAAGAAAAAAGAGGCCGCGCGGAGCTATCGCTTCACGAAAGCGCCCGCGTGGACTCCCGCACCACCAATTCCGGCGCCAGTTTCCGGTGCACCGCTTTCAGTTCGCGCTCCTCAATCGCCGCGTTGATGCCTTCCATCGCGATTCCCACCGCCACGCTCCCCAGCGCCTCCATGGGCTGCCGCACTGTGGTCAGCGACGGCGCGCTGAATGCCGCCGGTATCACGTCGTCGAACCCGATCACCGAGCAATCCTCCGGCACTTTCAATCCCGCGCGCGCCAAGCCGCGGATCGCCCCAAAAGCGGTCAGATCGTCAAAGGCCATCAGCGCAGTGAACCGCTTCTTGTGCTTCAGCAGATCCTCAGTCAGGCGGAATCCGCCTTCGAAACCGGAGTTGGGGTCGAGCGAATCCGGCAAATCGACAACCAGTGACGGGTCGATCTCAATGCCCACCGAACGCGCAAACGCGCGCACGCCGCGCCACCGTGGCACGCTGTCTCCCAGCATCTTTGGGCCGCGGATGAAAGCAATCCGCCGGTGGCCGAGTGAGTAAAGATGTTCCATGGCCAGATGCGCTCCGGCTTCGTTGTCCACCATCACCGAACTGATCGAGCCGGTGCGCAGTTCTCTGCCAATCATCACCGCGGGAATGTTGCGTTTCTCCAGGTCGGCCAGCAGCTCAATATCCACGAACAGCCAGTTGGCGATGATGATCAGTCCCTCGACCGGTCGCGCCAGCAACATTTCCAGGTACCGTTCGAAGCGCCCGCGCTGGTTGTGCGCGTCGGTGAAGAGCGGCAGAAACGAAGTCTGATACAGCGCATTTTCAATTCCGCGCAGAATCAACGTGCAATACGGGTCGGTGAGATCGAACACCATCACGCCCACCGTGTGGTTGCGCTTGGCGCGCTGTATCCGCGCGGTCAGCTTCAGCCCGTAGCCCAGTTTTCTGGCGGCGCGCTCGATGCGGTCCTTCGTGCTGGCGGGAATGTAGCGTGCCAGCGGCGCGTTATTCAGCACGATCGAAACAGTAGCCGTGGAGACGCCGCTGTCCCGCGCGACGTCGCGCAATGTCACCCCGAATCCCCGTGGCTTGCGGCGTTTCAAGAATACACTCCGAATCGTCGCCGCGGCTTCGATAGCCGGCTGCGAGGCGTCATCTTTACCACAAGCGGCGAAGCGGAGCCAGCGCGGGCCGTTGACGATTACCACGCGCACCCTCGCACCCAAGCGGTTGCCTGACACGAAGCGCCTCCGCCAGGCCCCCGCGGCGCGGCCTGTGGATAACTCCCTTCCGCCAATTTTTATCGGTTGCTCACATTGGCGAGAAGGTGTACTTTACGCGCCAGCGAGACGTTCCCGCGTAAGCACGTTTGCTTGGCTTCCCAGCCTTAAACAGCAACTTCGAAACACCGAAGAACTATCTGCGGAGGAGACTCACCGTGAATCGAACACTGATTGTCTTTGGAGTGGTGCTGACCGTCATTCTTGCCGCCGCGCTTGTCGGATTCGGTCCGGACAACGGCGTCAAGACCGATGACGAAATCAGCGCGATGATTAGCCAAATAGATCCGGCTCAGATTCAAAATACCTCCAACACCCTCGCCAACACCTTCACTCACCAGTCCTGTTCCGATTCACCTGCACCGGGACAGGGCGTAACTGCCGCCCGCGAATTCATTTTCAGCAAGTACAGCGCCGTCCCGGGCCTTCAGGTCGTTCGGGATCCCTTTGTGCACCTGAGGTGCGCGAGCGCCCCTACCTTCAATGTCATCGCCTGGAGGCTGGGCGTGACACACCCGGAGCGTTTGGTGATCGTCGGCGGCCACTACGATTCCCGCACCATCGCTGTGCTCGACTCGGTTGACTTCGCCCCGGCAGGCAACGATGCGGGCGCACAGACCGGAGTGGTTCTGGAGGTCGCCCGCGTCCTTGGCGGACACCAATTTGAAAACACCGTGGTCTTCATGTCCTTCTCCGGCGAGGAACAGGGACTCTTCGGCTCTGCCTCCATCGCCGCCAATCTCTCCAAGTATTTCGTCAACCCTCAGGTGGTGGCGATGATCAATACGGACATTCCCGGCGGAGACAACACTACGAATACTGGCGACGATTTCTTCCACTTCCGCCTCTATTCCCCGGGCATTCCGCGCGAACAATTCACCACCGATCCCGACGGCACAACCGACAACACTTCACCCTCCCGCGGGCTGATGCGCTACGTGACCACCTGGGGCGGCGCCTATGTGCCTTCCATGACTCCAAAGGTCGAGTTGCGCCAGGATCGCCCCGGCCGCGCAAGCGATCACGTCTCTTTCATCAATAACGGCTTTCCTGCCGTCCGTTTGATGGAGACCCACGAGTGCTCGCCTTCTCCGCCAGACAATAGCTGCGGCCTGCTTCCGCTCCCGTGCCCCACTCCGGCCAATATTCCGGACAATTGCAAGAGCTTCCTAACCGCTCATCAACATACTCCTTTCGATCTCCCTCAATTCATCACTCCCGACTACGCCGCGCGCATCGCGAAAATAATCGCCGCTAGCGCCGCCAGCCTGGCGCGCGCTCCCATCGCTCCCGCTAATTTCTCGGCCGCCGGCGACGCGGTGAACGGCGTGACGGTCAGCTTCCAAGCCTCGCGTGGAGGCGGCGAAGGGACACGTATCGTCGTAGCCGCTCGCCCTGTGACCGAGAACTTCTATCACCAGCGAGTTACTGTCGGCGGTAATGGCAGTAGTCGCGTCATCCGCCCGGAAACCCTGGGCCTCACTCCGGGCGATCCCTTCTTCGTTTCTGTCGCTGCGGTGGATGAGGAGGGGCATGAATCGCTGTTCGCCTTCCCCGAGGTTCGCTGCGATGCAACGGGCTGCGCCATCCCGGCGTACGCACAGCCCGCGGCCGCAGCCGCCGCGGTCAAGGCGGCTCCGGAACGCGTATTCAAAGACGTTGATGACGAATAACCTGACGGAACGGGAGAAGGATGTCCTTCTCCCGTTCACTTTCTCGCTCGGCCCGCCCGCGCACGGCCTGCCCTAGCGGCTCGCTTCCACACGGCTGCACAGGTTGCGTCCCCGCTGACAGTAGTGCAATCTTGGCACCCAGCCACACGCCTGCTCGCACACCGAACCCCTTCCGGCCTATATAATCCTTATGGCAATTGCTGAATACACGCTTATTGGGAGGAGCGGGCTGCCGTGAAGCGGATATTGATTTTGATCGCCGTGGCCGCGCTGGGACTGGCCGCCGTCACTGGGTGGCAAATCGCCGAGCACACCTTGCGCAACGACGAACTGCGCAACGACGTGCAGCATTTTTCATCGCAGTGGGGTCCTCGCGCCGGCTACGAAGGCCCCAACACGGAGGAAGATGTCCGCACCGCGGTGATCCGCGAAGCCAAGTGGCACGGGATTCAGCTCCAGCGGGAAGAAGTAGCGGTGACACGCGTGGGCCACGGCGACGAGTTCGGTATGCACATCGAGGTCGCCTATCAGGAGCGCATAAACCTGCTGCTGTTTTCCTTCCCACTGCATCTAACTGCATCAAGCGTAAATTAATGTCTACCGGAATATCCCGCTGCGACCGTCACCGCTGACGACGGGCCGACGCTATGGAGTACGGTGGCGAGCTCGTCCCGAGCTAAGCCGAGGGAACGCCGCTTTGTTACGGCGAGGCTCGACTCGCCCGCGAGGAGCAGCGCCGTTCGCTGCTCCGAGTTCTCTCTTGCAGCTATTCCAAGTTGGATACGAAGTCACCTTATGAGTAGTTCTCCGTCAGGGCACGGCTTTCGCGTCAATTGCGTCCCGATGGTTTGCATCGGGAAGCCGTACCGAAATGCCGCTTCTATTCAGGGGTTTCAACCCCTGAGGTACGAGCGGCCGTCAGCCAAGGCGCTTATCAGATGAGGCGCCTTCAGAAATTGAACCAGCGCATCGCCAGGCCGGCCAGCGCGCCGCCAATCAGGGGCCCGACAATCGCAACCGATGCGTAGGCCCAGTCGGAACTGCCCTTGCCGGGAATGGGCAGCACCGCGTGCGCCACGCGCGGGGCGAAATCGCGCGCGGGATTGATGGCGTAGCCGGTGGGCCCGCCGAGCGAAAGCCCCACGCCCCAAACCAGGCTGCCCACCAGATACGGCGCGAGTCCGGCAGCGAGACCCGTGGAAGAGACCTCCCGCGAAAAAATGGCGCCAACGACAAAGACGAGCACGAACGTGGCGATGATTTCGCTCACCATGTTGGAGGCATAGTTCCGGATGGCTGGGGTATTGCAGAAGCACGCCAACTTCAATCGCGCGTCGGGCGTTTCTCGCCAGTGCGGGTAATAGTGCACCCACACGAGTATGGCGCCCACGAACGCCCCGAGCATCTGCGCCGCAAGATAGGGCGCGAACTTTGCAAAGTTGCCGGTGCGCACGGCAAAGCCCAGCGTCACGGCAGGATTCAAATGCGCATCCGAGCTGCCAATGGCAATGGCGGTGAACACGCCGCACATCACCGCAAACGCCCACCCAGCAGTGATGACCATCCAGCCGGACCCCTCCGCTTTCGATTTCTTCAGCAGCACGCCGGCAACAACGCCATCACCCATTAGGATGAGGATCATCGTCCCGAAAAATTCTCCCAGGATGGGCGAACTCATACGCATGGCCTCCGGTTCCGTGAATCGCGGCGCACGAGTGTAATACGGAATTTTGATTCTGCAGCGTCACGCGCTCTCCCCATTTCAAATTTCCAATTTCAATTTTCAAACTCGTTCCTCGCGCTTCGCTTTTCGAATTTCGGGTTCCAGGTTTCACTTTTCCATTTTCCAATTTCGATTTTCCATTTTCAGCTTCTACAAAAGTACCATTGCCCTCCGCGTTTCGCCCTGCGATGCTGGATGAGAGGAATTTTCGAAAATGGATGAATTCCAAAGTGTCTGAATGTACGAGCAGTCGCGCCCCGGTTTGCGCCAGAGGCCAGCCGACGAGCCTCATTCGTCAGTTGCCTGCCCGGACCTCCTACCCAGTAGCAGCCCACCTCCCATTTTCTAATCGCAACATCCCGAAATTAGAATTCCCGCCAACCCTATGAAAACAAACCACATGATTTTTTCTAATCGCAACACAATGCCTTGTTCGAGCGTGGCTCGCCCTATCGGGATTTCGAGGCGGGAGAACCGCAGGGAGGAAGAACAGGCCCTAGATCGGAGGGATCTGCGAGACGTTCCACCCGCCGCCAAGCGCCTTGACCAGCAGGACGCTCGCGGTCACGCGGCGGGTAAGAATGCTTACGGCAGTAACCTCATCGGCGAGCGCCGCGGATTGCGCGATAGTGACTTCCAGGTAGCTGGTGACGCCGCCCCTGTAGCGGTTGATGGAGAGCGCCAGCGAATGTTCGGCCGCGGCCACGGCGCCATCCTGTGTTTTCGCTTCCTCCTCCAGGATGCGCAGCGCGGAAAGATTGTCTTCCACCTGCTGGAAAGCGGTCAGCACCGTCTCGCGATAGTTGGCCACCGTCTGTTCGTGCGCGGCGATTGCCTGATCGGAAATTCCGCGGCGGCGCCCGGCGTCGAAAATAGTTTCCACTGCGGCACCGCCGAACGACCACAGGCCGCTTGGGCCCTGGATGAGAGTGGTGATGATGGCGCTCTCGAATCCGCCCGCGGCGGACAGCGTGATCTGCGGAAAATATGCCGCGCGCGCCACTCCGATCAGCGCATTGGCTTCCTGCACGCGGCGCTCGGCAGCGGCAATGTCCGGCCGGCGCTCCAGCAGATCGGAAGGGAGTCCTGGAGGAACCGCGGGCGGCGGCGCCGCGAGAGGCTTCGCGGGAAGGCTATACGTGGAAGCGGGCTGGCCAATCAGCACGGCAACGGCGTGCTCAAAGGCTGCGCGCTGGACCATCACGTCCACGGCCTGCGCGCGCGTGGTTTCAAGAATGGTTTGCGCCTGTGCGACTTCCACGGCCGACGCCAGGCCGCCGTGATAGCGGCTCTGCGTAAGCTCGAGAGCTTTTTCGTAAGAGACCACCGTGGAATCGAGCAGCGCCTTTTGCGCGTCGAGACCGCGAAGCGAGAAATAATCGAGCGCCAGTTCAGCGTGAAGACTCAAGTCCACCGTCGCCAGATCCGCGGCGCTGGCTTGCGCTTCTGCGCGGCTGGCCTCAACGGTGCGGCGCACGCGGCCCCACACGTCCGCTTCGTAGGAAGCGTCGAAGGGAATGGTGTAGTCCGAATAATCGGTCTTCGCGTTTGCGCTGTTGAAGAGTGGGCGATTCGACGACTGATGCAGACGCGTGGCGGTCACTCCGCCGGTGACCGTGGGAAACAATCCGGAGCGCGAAATTTTCAACGCCGCGCGCGCTTGCAGAAATTGCGCCTGCGCGATTTTCAGATTCTGGTTCGAGACGGCGATCTGTTCTTCCAGCGCGTTGAGCTGCGGATCTTGATAGACCTCCCACCATTTGCCTTTGGCGACTGCGTCGCCGGGCTCAGCGGTTTTCCAATTGCCGGGGTCCTTGTAGGCCGCGGGAACGCCCGTTGCCGGTCGCTGGTATTTCGGACCAACCGTGCAGCCGCCGACGATGAGCGCAGCAAGAAGGAAAGCAAGCACAGGAAATCGTCCGCGGCGCGCCGGCAAGAAGTGAAGGAATGAAAATTGCGGACGCACTTCGATCACTTCTGTCCGGATCCTTTCGCAGGCGCGGCTACGCGAATCAACTCGCCG
>Ga0210408_10002558_pt1 | contig 17619 bp, 13 predicted proteins | sample IncBWH4MmetaG_FD_155471 | JGI IMG/M metagenome (GOLD analysis project Ga0210408, IMG submission 155471) | Forest soil microbial communities from Barre Woods Harvard Forest LTER site, Petersham, Massachusetts, United States - Inc-BW-H-4-M | ecosystem: Environmental > Terrestrial > Soil >...
ATCAATGCAATGGGGAGCAGCCTTGCGGCCACTCCCCGACCCATTGCCTTGATGAGTCTCCCACTGGTTATTCCTGGGCGGGTTGCTCTCCAGCAGAGCCCGCTTACGCTTCACCAGCTAATGCCATTATGCAAGACAAGGGTACAGTGTGAGTCGTAAAATCATTCCAACCGTTAGGTGTAGCGGAGTTTCACTGTCTCACCCAAGGGGTGCACTCCAGGCGATTTCTGTAGCGGCTGGCAGCGGCGGTAGCGGCTCTTTCCATTTGTGGGGCAAGCGGCATTGTCACAATCATTTGCATACCTCCGGGATCTTCTCGCCGAAATAGTGTTGCCAGAGAGGCACCAAGTCTCTTCTGCAATAGCCTTTAACGACCACCTGACGAGTTATGCGGATATTTCCTGAGTTAATCCCCAAGGGACGCAGGATGCGGGCCAGATCGGTGGGAGTCATTGGCTGCCCATCGTGCCATGTGCGCCAAGGCCGAGACTCCAACGAATTAAGGAAGTGCAGAAGGACGCTGGTAGGAATGCGATAGTCCAAACCAACCTTTTCAAAGGCATCACGGACATCAGAAAGCAAGTGCACGAAACAGCCGTGGGTTGAGCCATGACGAAATACCTCGACCAGAGCGTCGCGGGCCTGTTTTGGCACTTGTCCGCCGATAAGGTTGGCGATGTGGAGCAGCGGCTCAATGCAATCTTGCTGGCGGGCGTTGAGTTCACCGGGCATCTGGTCACGCGTGCAGGGGACGATATTGCCGATGTCTGCGAGGTTTTGTGCGGCCCATTGTTTGAGCCATGCGACCAGCGGCGCAGCTTCTTCCCTGGCCTGCTCGATGATGAAACGCAGGGTTGTGCCGTCGGGCTTTTGGGCGCGAAGGAGAATAGGCAGGGAGCGGTCGGCAACGGCGGGCGGAAGGACAGACATGCCGGCAAAGACCTTGGGACAGAAGACGTCAACCGGCCCCTGCGGAGAAACGTCATAGTTTCCACCACGCTTACAGCCGCTGACAAGCACGCCTCTCACCTTTCTATCGGAGGCGCCGAAGATCGTCTGGCACTCGTCCAATAGAACCGTGGACTTGGCCCTGCCGATGTGACGAAGGAGAGCTCTAGCACTGATTCCGGTTGCATACCATGGATTGGCGGAAACAAGGCTGAGCAATTCCAGGCAGATGGTTTTGCCGGACTGCTTTTCACGAGAGCCGATGTGCAGGTAAGGAGTCGTCCGGGCCGCGGAAAAACAATGGGTATGCACAGTCCACAATGACAGGACCGCAAGCTGTTCGGGCGCACAGTGCAAGTAACGGCGAAAAAAGCGGGCCAATCGGTACAGCATCTGCTCGGCGGACAGGGATTGAGGAGAATCAAGAGGAAGTGTCTTGTCCTCCGAATCGTGAGGAAGAGATCCATTGCGAGACTTCAGGATTTCGGCCCCTGGGATGGGGACGGTTGGTTGAGGATTCATAGCAATCTGCATAGAACAGCTTTATAACACTTACTAATAGAAACGGTCAAGGGGAAAAAGAATTTGGGGGCAAATGTGGGTGCAATCAACTTTTCCCGGAGCGAAAGTGTGGACTGAGTGGACGTAATGGACTGAGTGGACGTGGTGGACTGAGTGGACGCCATGAACGATGTGATTTTCGACCCTGAACGGTATTGGGCTACTTTTGTTCCCTTCGGCGCGCCTCAGGGCAAGCTCTGCTGGGGACTGGCTCCCCGGTATTCCAGCATCACCGCATTCCTGTGGAAACGCTCTAAAATTGCATTCCCTGCCATTCGGCTACATCACGAACGCCGAATCGCTTCATGGGTGAATCACCCGGGGCTCTTCCCAGGACTCCGCAGACCAGCCGGTAAAAGCTGTCACTCTGCTCGTTCTCCCAATCGCGCATATCCACCCACACTGTCTGCTGCACGAAGAGCGGAAGTTCCGGAGCCTCCGCGACGCCGGGAAGAATGACGGGAATCATTCGCGACTTGTGTTTGGCCCAGGCCGCTACGTAAGCGCGGATCTCCATGATGTGCCAATCACCCACATCCGCAGGTCCAAAACAAAGCGCCGCACAGGGAATAGTCTTGATGGCCTGCTCCAAGGCGTCTTCGATGGTATCGCCTCCGGCGAGATTCCACTTGTCCAGCCAGGGACGAAGACCCACAGCTTTCAAGCGCTTCGCGATCTTTTCCACCACCGCCTTGTCCTTGGAATTGTGGCTGAGGAAGACATCGAATTTTCCCTCCTCCTCCTTTGCCTTGATGACCAAAGCGGCGGTCATGCGCTGGCGGCCGGATTTGGCATCACTGACAATCTGTGCCGCCACCGATTCGGCTGCCGCCGTCGGCGTAGCCAGCAGATCGATGAGCGGGGTCTTGGCTTCGCAGATGGGGCAAACCAAATTCCTCTTCCGCGCCTCCAGCCGAGCTTTCACCACGCGGTCCTCGAATGGGTTCCGGCACTTCTCATTGCCGCAGTGGTAGGCATGCCGCCTGGTTACGCTGCCGGGATTGCTGTTGGCCTCCAGGTGCTTGCCGACGAACTCCAGAAAACCCTGGCGGATGGCAGCCGGCGTCTCGCTGTCATAGAGCACCTCCAGTTCGCCCTGACCACGCCCCAGGTCGTGCAGATGGATCAGGCAGAGGCCTCCAGCGTCAGGGCGGTAGGCGGCGGCGTCCTGGAAGAACTCCCGCTTCTTCAAGCCCTCGTAATGGGCCAGGTGGGCGATGAGCCTGGCGTAGATGCTCCGCACTGGACCGGCAAAGCCGAACGTCACACCGAAAGCCGCGACGCTGGGAAACCTCAGCTCCGCAGTGCATTGCGAGGGGAACACGACATAGTCTTGGCCCTTGATCCGCTCGCGCAGCGCCAGGTCGCGGGAGAGCAGCTTCTCCATCACATACCACAGCACATGGCGTTCAGAGTCGGCGTCAGGAATCCGCTCATCTTTGGGAAGCGCAAACTTCGCATCGCGCACACGGGACTCGAGCAGATGTCCCGGCCCGTCCGGTTCGTCCTTGGCCGCCACCAGGATTGCGCTCGAATAGGCATCGACCCTGGTGGGGTCGAGCAACACCAAATCCTCTGGGCGCGGCTCCGCCCCGGTGGTGTGAAAGACAAGCACAGTGAGAGTGTCTGAGGCTTCCAGCCGTCGCAGATGTACAATAAATTCATCGAAAGGAATCTTTAGCCCAGAATCCGAGGCGAAGCCCTCGTGAAGTGCCGCGATGGTCAGCAGTATGGTCGGGACTGCCTGCTCGCCATCCTTCGTGTTCTGTCCACGTTTCTGTTCCTTCAACCTCGCCACATAATCGCGCATGGCTGCCAACGTCGTAGTCGTGGTCACTTTGGGCAGGTTGTCCCAGGAAATCTCCTTGCGAATCGCCTCCAGTAATTCTTCACAACCCTCCCCTGTACGGGCACTGGTGGGTATGAACTGCGCAAAGCCATTGTCCCCGGCGAAGTCATCGATGCGCTCCCTGCCAGTGGGAAGACCACCCACGTCAATGCGGGAGGCGACCAGGAGCTTCTTCAGCTTGGTGTTGGTGCGTGCCTGGTCGAGCACCTGCGACCAATAGGCCGCGCCCTCGAACGGATTGGTCTCGCTGCGGGCATCAAAGAGCACGCAGGCCAGTGCGGCATCATCCATGCTCAACTGGTGCACCGACCGGTAAGCGGGCTGTCCCGCAAGGTCCCACAACACGGTTTCCTCGTGGAGCGAGACACCGCCCGGCTCCTTAACGACTTTGTTTTCGAGAACATAAGCCTTGCGCGCATGGGTGGATTCTGTCGGCACGAATCGATTGTGAACCAACCGCTCTGCCAGACCGCTCTTTCCCACTCCGGTATCACCAACCAGGAGGACTTTGGCATTGGTGTATTGGATCTGGTCTGGTGCTTCCAATTCTGCGCGGATAGCCTCAGGCGCCTCCGTGTCTCTGACAAATTCTGACAAATTCCATTCCCTGATACCGCCGCTGACGTCACCGGAGAAGGCGTTGCGTCCGTCGGTGCTCCACGCCACGCTCCTGATATCGGCTTTGTGCCCTTGAAGCACGCGCAGGCAACGCCCTGTCTCCACGTCCCATAGTCGAATCGTTTTTTGGTCCGAGCCGGAGAGGGCGCGCCATCCATCCACACTCCACGCCAGGCCGTAGATTCGGCCCGTTTCGCCTTCGAAGACGCGCAAACAACGCCCCGTCTCCATGTCCCACAACCGCATGGTGCAATCAAAAGAGCCGGAGAGCGCGCGGCGCTGATCGGCGCTCCAGACGAGGGCAACGACGCCCTCCGTGTGGCCTTCTAGAACGCGCAAGCAACGCCCCGTCTCCACGTCCCACAGCCGCACGGTTTGGTCAGCAGATCCGGAGATGGCGTGTCGGCCATCAGATCCCCACGCAACGACCATGACGGCGTGCGAATGACCCTCTAGAACGCGCAGGCAGTGCCCCGTCTCCACGTCCCACAACTGCACGGTTCGGTCTAAGGAGCCAGAGAGCGCACAGCGCCCATCAGCGCTCCATGTCACGCACCTGAGGTCCCCAGTGTGCCCTTCTAGAATGCGCAGGCAGCGCTCCGTCTCCACGTCCCACAGCCGCACGGTGTTGTCGCCAGCACCCGAAAGGGCGCGGCGCTGATCAGCGCTCCAGGCCACACTCCAGACCTTCGCAGTGTGGCCTTTGAAGACCCGCAGGCAACGCCCCGTCTCGAGATCCCACAGCTGCACCGCGTTGGGCTGACCGTTAGTGAGGGCGCGCTTTCCATCTGCACTGAACGCGTAGGCTTCGACCCACACGTTGGTGTCGAGTCGGATGGCCTTTTCTGCACCCTGCTCGTGCTCAGTCTCCACTTCGGTTGCCGTTGGATTCGCCGGTGGGCGACAGGCTTCAAGAAGCTTGGCGTACTCCTGCTCCCGGTTGGCGGGCAACCAGTTCACATATAGGAATTGCTCTAGGGAGCTTTTGATGGGGGCATCATCGATCCGCAGCGGAATGAAGTGGCGCTCTTTATTCAGCGGGTCGCGAAAGCGGAAGGTGCCCGCTTCCAACTGCCCCCAGTCGGAGCCAAACGCATTCGCCGACATGCAGAGCACCAGCACGCGCGAGCGATCCAGACCTTCCTCGATCTTCGCCTTTCTGCCGTCGCCTGAATGGATTTCCCAGTCATCGAACCACACGCGCAGGCCGTCCGTTCGCAAGCGCTCGGCGATAGGCTGGACGACTGCCTTGTCTTTGGAGCTGTAGCTGAGGAAGACATCGAATGAGAACTGGTCATTCATGAGCGTCAAAACCTGGTTCCGGGTCTAGCTCCGACGGGCGAATAGTCCACCGGCAGAGTTGTCCATAACATCCGGCCCAACAAATCCTTGAAGTTGCCACTGATCGTATCACGGGTTTTTCAGAAACTCAGCCCAGAATTGAAACTCCGTAGCGCGGGAAGTGGCACGTTATAGTTCCATTCTGGGACTGTATCCATTTCCTTAAGTGTCCTTCAGGACCGTTTGGCCCGCGAAAGCTCATGAAAATCAAATTTTCCCGTAGCGAAGTGTGGACTGAGTGGACGTTATGGACTGAGTGGACGTTATGGACTGAGTGGACATGGTGGACTGAGTGGACATGGTGGACTGAGCGGACGTGCGGACTGAGTGGACGCCATGAACGATGTGATTTTCGACCCTGAACCGTATTGGGCTTGGACCGTTTTCTGAACCGGTGTGAATGAAACTTCTGTTATTGAAGATTAAACCCCGCAGCCGAGGGCGGCTGCGCTCCACAGTTATTTTTTCAGCCGCTTTTCGGCAGGAGCAAATTTTTTCCTTCGGCTTGCAAGCTCACCGCTAGGACTGGCTATAGCGATTCCAGAATTGGTGTAGCTTTGCTATAGAAATGCGGCAGCGGCTAAAGCTTGCCTGCTGATTGTCTGCTGAAACTTGCGATCAGTATCTGCACGAACATTGCTCCCATCATATCGAGCAAGACATCCTGGGGGCTGGCGGTGCGTGAAGGGACGAAGCTCTGGTGAAATTCGTCCAGGCTTGCGGCCAGCAGCGTAATCGCCAAGGCAAGGCCGCTCCACTTAAAAGTCCAGCGAGTCCGGCCTGGCAGGGTGGCGCGCCATGAGTAGAAGGCCAGACAGCTTAGCGTTCCGTAGGCGATGAAGTGGGCCGCTTTGCGGACGAATGCGTGGATAACAATAAAGGCGTGGTGCGATATGCTCCCGTAAATTGCGTGAATGATCTTTAACAAAACATTGCCGGTATGAACAGAAGAGAAGGCGTCGGTAGAGAAAGCACCGATCATAGCCAGCCAGAGCGATGTAGGAAGCCAGGCGATCAATATGTGCCTGAGCGAGGTGGCAGCAGGTTTGGGAAGCGCCGAGGTAAGCAAAGGCTTATTTACTCCACCCGGTAATTGGGGGCTTCGCGGGTGATGATCACATCGTGGACATGGCTTTCACGCAGTCCCGCACCACTGATGCGGATGAATCGCGCTTTCTGCTGAAGTTCAGGGATGTTCCTGGTGCCGCACATGCCCATCCCGGAGCGTAATCCTCCGACCAATTGATAGACCATGGCTGCCAAGGGTCCTCTATAAGGGACGCGGCCCTCAATACCCTCGGGAACGAGCTTATTAAGACGATTACCGAGGCGGTCGCTATCACCATCTTCCAGGGCCGCCGAAGAATCGTCGGCACTTTGCGCATAACGTTCGCTGGAGCCGGCGGACATGGCCGACAAAGACCCCATGCCACGGTAGGACTTAAAAGACCGTCCCTGATAAAGAATCGTCTCTCCGGGGCTTTCATCGGTCCCGGCAAAGAGTGAGCCAATCATGACTACGCTCGCTCCCGCCGCAATGGCCTTGGTGACATCGCCAGAGTACTTGATGCCACCATCGGCAATGACAGGAATGCCAGCATCGCGGCAGGCCCGCGCGGCCTCGGCAATCGCCGTTATCTGGGGCACGCCCGAACCGGTGACAATGCGGGTGGTGCAAATCGATCCCGGTCCAATGCCTACCTTGACAGCATCCGCCCCGGCTCTCGCCAATGCGCAGGCGCCTTCGTGGGTCCCCACGTTGCCGGCCAGCAGATCAAGCTCCGGGAACTTCGATTTGATGATTTTGATCGCGTCCAATACGCGGGTGGAATGGCCGTGAGCGCTGTCGATGGCCAGAACATCGACTTTAGCCTTTACCATCTCCTGCGCCCGCTCCAGAAAATCTCCAGTTGCGCCGATGGCCGCGCCTACGCGCAGGCGTCCGTGCTCGTCTTTAGCGGCATTGGGATACTTGAGCTTCTTCTGAATGTCTTTGACCGTGATCAGGCCCTTGAGGTTGTATTTGTCGTCCACAACCAGGAGTTTCTCGACACGATGCTCGTGCAGGATCTTCTCCGCATCCTCCAAAGTCGTTCCCACGGGCACGGTGATGAGATTTTCCTTGGTCATTACTTTGCTAATGGGAATATCGGTGCGGGTCTCGAAGCGCAGATCACGGTTGGTAAGAATGCCGACCAGCTTTTTGCTCTTGGTGACCGGCACGCCGGAGATTTTATAGCGGCGCATCAACTCCAGCGCATCGGCAATCTTGTGGTCAGGAGAGAGCGTGATTGGGTCCATAATCATGCCGCTCTCGGAGCGCTTTACCTTGTCCACTTCGTCCGACTGCTGCTCAACCGAGAGGTTCCGATGGATGACGCCCAGGCCGCCCTGCTGGGCAATGGCAATGGCCAGACGTGACTCGGTCACTGTGTCCATAGAAGCGCTGATGATCGGGACATTGAGCCGGATATTGCGCGAGAGTTGGGTCTGGGTGTTGGCGTCCGCCGGAACCAGATCGGAGTGCGCCGGCAAAAGCAACACGTCATCGAAGGTCAGGGCCTCTGGCACTGGAAAATGAATCATGTTTTTATCTCGAAAGGCGGGTCTAAGTTTGTATTGTAAACGGTTTGGGGGAAATGCGTCAGGCGTTTGACATTCCGGCCTCCCGACCATCCCGAAATGGAATGTGGAAACGCTGTTTACCCTGTGGAAACCAAAGTAATGTTGACCATCTCCATCCCGCTCGCCATACTTCATAGTTATGCAACATAATGAAAGCCACTCCCCTGCTACACCTGCGGTTGCTCCTGCTGATGCCCGTCGTGAAAAACGTCTTCATGTGGCTGTTCCAGTTAAAGTCTTTTTAGATCCTAATAGCACGAATTGCCAGCTTTGCTGCACTTATGAGATTTCCATGATTGGCGCCCGGCTGGTGGCCGTGGCCGGCGTTGAGAAGGTTGGCCAGGTCGTCTGGGTGCAGCGACACAATAAGCGCGCCAAATACCGCGTGATCTGGGTGGGGGCTCCTGATACGACGCAGGCCAATCAGGTCGGCGTTGAAGTGCTGGAGCCGGCCAATGTCATCTGGGAAAACGAGCTGCGAATCAGGATCATGCAGTCCTCGTAGTTTCAGCCTTACCACTGATCAAACTGATTCACACTGACAAACCAATAATCTTTGAAACAGAGCGCGACAAGCGCAACTAAACCCTTGCCGCGGATTTACGCGGAGGCATGCGGATAGCCGGCAGTGGAGGAAGCAGAGGGGGCTCCTAAGAGCCCAATATTTTCAACCCTTTCGGCACAAAATAAACTTCCTTCGGCTCGCGAGCTCACCTCAAGGACAGGCTAAGCCCTTGATACACATCTTTCATGCAAAATACCCCCTCACCTTATGGCAGCTCAAATTGCCCCTGATCGCTTGCGGATGTTACCTTCTAAAGTCTTGAATTTATGATTCGTCCCTATCAAGGAATTGCTCCGCGCATCGATCCCTCGTGCTACATCGATGAGTCGGCGCAGATCATCGGCGATGTGGAGATCGGCGAAAACTCCAGCGTCTGGATGAATGCTGTGGTCCGAGGCGACGTCTACGCCATCAAGATCGGCAGGAACTCCAACGTGCAGGACTGCTCCGTGCTCCACGGCATGCGCTACAAATATGGCGTGACGCTGGGCGACTGGGTCACCGTGGGCCATTCCGTCACTCTCCACGGATGCACTGTAGGCGACCACTGCCTGATCGGCATGGGAGCGGTAGTGCTCAACAACACCCAAATCGGCCGCGGTTCGATCATTGCCGCCGGTACCGTGATACCGGAGGACACTGTGATTGAACCGTATTCCTTGTGGATGGGTGTTCCCGGAAAATTCAAGAAGAAGATTGATGACGAGAGCAGCCAGCAGATGATCCTGCAATACGCCCGGAATTATGTAGACTATACAGAATCCTATCGTAGGGAATTCAGGTCTGATCGAGGCTGAGATGAAGGTAACCACATTTACGGCAAATCAGAAAAAGTTGAGAGACTTTCCGTGCCGGTTCGCGGAAACCAACCCCTTAAGACTGGATTACTTCGCCATTTGCTGAAGACGGCGGGTATACAAGAGGAGCCTCCCCAAAAGTGATCAAAGCCGTGCGTGGCACCCGTGACCTGCTTCCGCCGGAGACGGAGACTTGGAACTTCGTTGAAAGCGCGGTGCGGGATTTATTCCGGCTTTATAACTTCTCCGAGATCCGCACCCCTGTCATTGAAGATTTACAGCTTTTCCAGCGGTCTGTGGGGGAAGAGACAGACATAGTTTCCAAGGAGATGTTTGCCTGGGAGGACCGCGCCCGGGCTGCGAGCGAGAAAGGACAGTTTCTTGCGCTTCGTCCGGAAAATACTGCGGGAGTGGTACGCGCTTACATTGAGCATAAGCTTTGGGAGCGTCCCGGCCTGCAGCGCTTTTATTATATCGGCCCGCAGTTTCGTCGTGAGCGTCCGCAGAAGGGCCGTTATCGCCAGTTCTACCAAATTGGCGCTGAGGTGATTGGGCCGCCTGCGGCGGGGAGCGAATCTCCAGCCGTAGATGCCGAGGTGTTGGAGATGCTGGCTGCGCTGCTGGACAACCTTGGGATCAAGGGCTGGACTTTAGAGCTGAATTCGGTGGGCAGCGCCGAAGACCGTCGTAGATTCAATGAGGCTTTGCAGGCTGCTTTGAAAGATGTGGTCCACACGATGTGTGCCGACTGCCAGCGCCGCGCGCAGACGAATCCTCTGCGGGTATTGGACTGCAAAGTGCCAGAAGACCAGCCGATTATTGAGAAGCTCCCAAGAATCGGGGAATACCTGGACGAGAGCTCCCGCACGCATTTCGATGAAGTGCAAAAGATCCTTTTGGCTGTAGGCGTACCTTTTGTTTTGAATCCCCGCCTGGTCAGGGGCCTCGACTACTACACCCGCACCGCCTTTGAGTTCACACATGGGGCCCTGGGAGCACAGAACGCGATTCTGGGGGGTGGCCGGTACGACGGCCTGTCTGAATCTCTAGGAGGGCCGCCGGCACCCGGCATCGGCTTTGCCATCGGTGAAGATCGCCTGGTTATGACCTTGCACGAGAGCGCAGGAGTAGCTGCGCGTCCGGTGGATGTCTATATCGCTCCGCTGGGCCCAGGAATGAACGTTGAGGCCGCACGGCTGGCGCGCGAGCTACGGCGGCAGAACGTGGTCGTCTCGCTCGGCGATGAGAGCTTCCGGCTCAAGAAATCATTGGAGACAGCCAGCAAGATGGGGGCGCGTTATGCCTTGATTGCCGGCGAAAATGAGGTTAAGTCCGGACAATTCGCGCTGAAGAACCTAAACACGGGTGAACAAGTGACGCTCCCGGCAGCGCAGATTGCCAGCAAACTCCGCCCGTAATCTCCTACCCTTTATAATCAGAAGTTTATGCCGAAGGTCGTTTCGTTCGGCCATTCTGTGAAATGAAGGGAAGTCCTTTGCAGCTAGATTTTTTAGGTGATCTTCGTCGCACGTCCATGTGCGGAGAGCTTCGCGCTCATCATGCAGGTGAACGGGTTGTCCTGATGGGCTGGGTCAATCGCCGCCGCGATCTCGGCAATGTAATCTTCATCGATCTACGCGATCGCAGCGGAGTGGCACAACTGGTATTCAATAACGGCGAATGCCCGGCAGCCCATCAAAAAGCCAGCGGCCTGCGCTCGGAGTTTGTAGTGGCCGCCATCGGCAAGGTACGCAAACGCAATGAAGATACCGTCAATCCCAATATTCCGACCGGGGAGGTTGAAATTGCGGTCGAAGAGCTGAAGCTGTTGAATGAGTCTAAGCTTCCGCCGTTCTTGCCCAGTGAGACAGGACCGCTCAACGAAGAGGTCCGCCTGAAGTATCGCTACATCGACCTGCGCCGGCAGGAGATGCAGTCTAATATTGAGCTGCGGCACAAAGTGGCGCTGGCCATTCGCCAGAATTTGGCTGATAAGGGCTTCTTTGAGATTGAAACGCCCTTTATGACCCGCTCCACGCCAGAGGGGGCCCGCGACTACCTGGTGCCCAGCCGCGTGCATCCGGGATCGTTCTACGCACTGCCCCAATCGCCCCAGCTCTTTAAACAGATCCTGATGATCTCCGGGTTTGACAAGTATTTTCAGATTGTCCGCTGTTTTCGCGATGAAGATTTGCGCGCCGATCGCCAGCCGGAGTTCACCCAGATCGATCTGGAGATGAGCTTTCCTCAGCCCGACCGCGTCTTTGAGGTAGTCGAGGGGTTCTTGCAGGCTGCCTTCAGGGCTGTGGGCCATGAGTTGAAGACTCCTTTTCCGCGCATGACCTACGACGAGGCCATCCGGCAGTACGGCATCGATAAGCCTGACCTGCGCCTGCCGAGGATGACCGATGTGCGGGAGGCATTTACCCCAGAAGACCTGGCCGATCTGCGAATCGATAGCTCGATGCATATAGTGGCGGTCCAGATCCCTAAAGTGGGGAAGATATCGGACCGCGAGAAAAAAGAAATTCGAGCGTTAGGCGAGGAGATTGCAAAACGAAACAAAGATTTTGCCGGAGTCTTTTATGATTTCAATCAATTGGAAAAGAAGCGTCCACAGGCGGCGGCCAGGATCAGGCAGCTATGCGGTGCTGGTTCCGACGACCTGATCGTGCCGGTTGTGAGTATTGCCGGTCCGGAGGGGGCGCCCAAGACTTATTCTGACCGGAATAAGAAGGCCCAGTACACGGTAGCGGGCGAGGCCCGCCTGGAATTGGCCCGCAAGTATGCTGATCGTCATAAGGCGTTCGAGAGGACAGGCAACCCCGAACAGGATTTCCGGTTGCTTTGGGTGACTGATTTTCCAATGTTCGAGTATGACGATAAAGAAGGACGCTGGAACGCCGCCCATCATCCGTTTACTTCCCCGCATGAAAACGATATGGGCAAGCTGGAGTCCGATCCTGGAGCAGTCCGCGCTTTGGCGTATGACGTAGTGCTGAACGGCACAGAGCTGGGCTCCGGCTCCATTCGTATTCACCGCCAGGACATTCAGAAGACGATCTTCCGCGCCTTGGGCATGAGTGACGAAGAGGCCCGCTCGCGCTTCGGCTTCTTCCTGGAGGCCCTGGAGTATGGCACGCCTCCGCACGGCGGAATTGCCCTGGGTCTGGATCGTATTGCGATGATCCTGGCAGGGGCAGATAGCCTGCGCGAAGTGATTCCCTTCCCCAAGACCGCCAAAGCGGTAGATATGATGGTGGACGCGCCTACGCCAGTCAGCGAGGCGCAGTTGAAGGAATTGGGCATCAAGGTAAAGTAGACCGCAACCAAAGGCAAAACCAACTTCTTACCGCTGATTTGCGCGGATCAACGCTGATAAACCAAAACCTTTGAAACACGGAGGAACAGAGGCAGCAGAGGAAACCAAAATCCATAACCACGCAGGAACACAGCGCGGCATAGCCGCAACCAAAAACAAAACCAACTTTCTTACCGCTGATTTGCGCGGATCAACGCTGATAAACCAAAACCTTTGAAACACGGAGGAACAGAGGCAGCGGAGGAAGTCGGGAATCGGGAGATCCGATGATCGGGTGATCGGTGGATCGGAACTGCCAAACCTGGCCCTGGGAGAGGTACAGAGAATTTGCGAGATAAAACAAGATTTCAAAGCACCTCGTAGTACGAAGTTTAAAGACGAAGGACACGAAGGAAAGCAAAGAAAATCTTGGCAAAATCCTTCGCGGCCTGGCACGAATCTGATTGTTAGCAATGCAGAGAGCGCAGAGAAAACTTTGACAAAGCCAATTTCTTACCCAGTGACGCCGACAAACAAAGGCTGCAAGTAATGAGCCGCCTCTCGGGAATCGCGACCATCATTTATGCAGCGGCCTTAGCGATCGGGCTGATGGTTGATAATTCGCGCTACGTTTTTTCGATTGCGGCGCTGATTATTTTTGGATTCCTAGCGGTAGGTTTTTTTCTTTTCCCCAAGCTCAAGGCCATCGTGCCGTTCAGCCTGGGACCCATTGGATCCAGCGATAAAAGCAAAAAGGTGCTGGTGGCCGGCACAGAAGTTCCGTCCAGCGATTTTCCGCAACATTTCACCTGCGTGTTTCAGCTCCGCTCCTGGCTGTTGCTGGTTGCTCTAGCAGCCCTGTCGATTGGGGCGTTTTGCCTGCTGGTCTCAAATTTTTATGTTTCCAGCTTGTTTGAAGGGAGCCTGATCTTCAGTCTTTATCTGTTCTCTCTATTTACCTTACTTGCTCTATGGATTTCTACGAAGTGGTATTCGGAGCAGGCCCTTCTTGCCCGGTCCATTGTGACATTCGGCACGGTGACGGGCGTAAATCAGATGGGCAGCCACCGCGTGATCCGCTATGAATTTAGAGACGCCGCAGGAGGCTATTTTGGGGGGACGGAGCGCGATTTTGTCTCCCGGCAGGTGGACCACGTGGTGTTTGTCATGTATGACCACTCTGATCCTGATAAGAACTCTTCCAGCCGGGGGTTTCTGTTCAGGAGTTTTACAGTCTATCCACAGCGGCAGGTCATTGAGGATCATTGATAGACCATTGGGAACTATTTCGCGGGTATCTTCGTAATAAGCTATTGAGTTGCTGAGGGGAGGTATACCGATGCCGGAACATCGTAGAGGCTCGCTGGTCGGGCCCGTTTTGCTGATTGCGTTTGGGGCCCTATTTCTCTACAGCAATTTTCGGACGGATTTTGATCCGTGGTGGCTACTGACCAGGTATTGGCCGCTGCTCCTGGTTTTTCTCGGGGTGGGCAAGCTCTGGGACTACTACAGACAGCGTAACTCGCCGGAACAGGCGCAGCGCAGATGGCTGGGCGGAGGTGAAATCGCCATCATTGTGCTGGTATTAGTTGTGGGCGCAGCCATTACCTTCCGACACGGACATGGAAGGTTTATTTGGGGCGGACACCACATCCATGATGTGCAATCCGTTGACTTGCCAGGCATCGAATCGGCCCAGGTGCGAGTCGAGATGCCAGCAGGCTACTTGAAGCTCTCTGCCGGCGCCGACAAATTGCTTGAGGGCACGTTTGATTATGACGAGAGCAACGGGAAACCCACGTTCTCGCATGAAATCCACGGCAAGCAAGGCCAAGTTACCCTTACTCAAGAAGACTCGCATATTCATTTTCTGCGTCATGGCGGAAACAATTGGATCCTTGGCCTTAACAAGAACTTACCTATGGAGCTCAAGATCGATATGGGGGCTGGCCGGGGAGACTTCCAGTTGAGCGGGCTTTCGTTAACCAAGCTCGATATTCAGGTTGGGGCCGGCCAGATCATGGTTGATTTAACCGGCGACTGGAAGAAGAACCTGGACGCCAGGATCGAAGGAGGTGTAGGTCAGGCCATCATCAGGCTTCCTGAAACCGTAGGCGTGCGAGTACACGCAACCAGCGGGATCGGCTCAATCAGGGCACCCGACCTGCAGCGCCAGGACGACTACTACGTGAACAGCGCATACGGCAAGTCTCCAGTAACCTTACAGGTGGAGGTTGAGAAAGGAATCGGAGCTATCCAACTGGTATCAGAGCATCGGAGCGGACACTCATCCGAAAATTAGCCAAAGATATTTGAAATTTCACTGTGAAGGACGCAGCGCGGTAAGCCGCAACCAAAACCTTTGAAACACGGAGGAACCCTTCGCTACGCTCGAGGGCTGGCTCCGGAAGCAGAGGAAACTTACCGCTGATGACGTTGATTTGACTGATCAACACTGATCAAAAAGTAATTGCAAAATCTTGGCGCAGAATCATTCATCGGGACGGGCAATCGATTCACACTCTTCCCATCACCACAGAAAACCAGCGTTTGGAATCGGTCCAGCTTCTCTCCAGAAGGAAACCGCTTTGACGCATCAGGCGGGCGATAGCGCCTCGGGTGAATTTGTAGCTGTTTTCCGTGTGGATGCGCTCCCCGGCTTCAAAATGAAACTCTCTGCGCAATTCTTCAATCCGTATCCACTGCGGATGCAAACTTTCCAGGTGCATCTCAATGCGGGAGTAGGCCGGGTTCCAGAAAGCAATATGGCGGAACGCCTCCAGGTCAAAGTCTCCACCCAGTTCACGATTGATGCGGGCCAGGACATTTTTATTAAATTGGGCGGTCACGCCCTGGGCATCGTTATAAGCAGCATGGAGCAAATCAGGGCCCTTGACCAGATCGAGACCCAGCAAAAGAGCGTCTCCGGGCTGGAGTGAGTGATGCACGCGTTGCAGGAACTGAACAGCCTCTTCAGGTTCAAAATTCCCAATAGTCGAGCCAATAAAAAGGACGAGCTTGCGTCCAGCCAAAGAAGCCAGTTGCGGGAGACCCTTGGAATAGTCGGCGACCATGGGACGCACATGCAGCGTGGGGAAATCCCCATTCAGAGTGGAAACAGCCGCTTTCAGGGCTGCCACAGAAACATCAACCGGATAGAACTCGGCCCGTAACTGCCGCTGGCACAACGCTTCAATCAGAATGCGGGTCTTACTTGCGCTTCCCGCACCCAGCTCAATCAATGTGAGGTTAGCTCCCGCCTGTTGAACAATTTCTTTGGCACAGTCGTGAAAGATCGAGCGTTCGGTCCGAGTCGGATAATACTCCGGTAACTCGGTGATCTGCTCGAACAGGCGCGAGCCTTCGGCGTCGTAAAACAGCTTGGGCGGCAGACGTTTGGGGGTTGCGTTCAGGCCCTGCAGAACGTCTTCCGCAATCGGGCTGACCGCAAGTGCCGGGGTCCTAAATGCTGTCATCGGCGAGCCGGATACCGGAAAACTGCCAGCGGGTTTCCGGCGGGAAAAAGTTGCGATAGCTGGCCCGGATGTGCGTCCGGGGCGTTACGCATGATCCTCCACGAAGCACCATCTGGTTGCACATAAATTTTGCGTTGTACTCGCCCAAGGCCCCAGCGGCCGGCTTGTAACCATAATAGGGCTGGTAAGCGCTGGCCGTCCATTCCCACACATCGCCAAATACCTGTAAAGGCTTATCATCTTCAGAGGCACGGGCGGCCACAGGATGGAAGCGTCCACCTTCCAGCAAATTTCCCTCAACACCAAGCTGCGAGGCCGCTACTTCCCACTCAAACTCGGTAGGTAAACGCGCGCCGGCCCAGCGGGCAAAAGCATCGGCTTCGTAATAACTGAGGTGGCAAACGGGCTCGTGCTCATCCACTTTGCGCATGCCGGAGCAGGTGAACTGAGACCACTCCCGACCGACCTTCTCCCAGTACAAAGGCGCAGTCCACGCATGAGTCTGAACAGCTTTCCAACCATCCGACAGCCAGAGTTCGGAACGACCATAGCCACGATCATCCATGAACGCCAGATACTCTCCACAGCTCACCAGCCGCATGGCAAAGCGAAAGGCAGGCACAAGAACTTTGTGGCGGGGAGATTCATTGTCGAAATGAAAAGGACTGTCTTCACTGCCAACTTCATAAAGGTCTTCCTGATATTGATGCGGCTTTTGCGCCGGCAGAGCTCCCTCTCTTTCGACAACCGTTGCATTGCGCTGATACGCCGGGCGCAAGGGATTCACCCAGAATGCGTGTTTGATGTCTGTAACAATCAACTCCTGGTGTTGTTGCTCGTGATTGATACCCAGTTCCACTGCCTTCAGCAAATCCTCAGAGACTTCAGGGGCCCCCAGCAGCTTCTGCATGTGCTCGTCTACATACCGGCGATACATCTGCACTTCATCCAAGGTGGGGCGGGAGAAGGTGTTGCGCAACACTTTTTCGGGCTGCGGGCCGACCGCGTTGTAATAGGAATTAAACAGATTGCGAAACTGAGGATGAAACGCGCGATAACCTTCCAGGTATTGCGCCAGCAGGAAGGTCTCAAAAAACCAACTGGTGTGGGCAAGGTGCCATTTGGTGGGGCTGGCTTCCGGACAAGACTGGACCATCTGGTCTTCCGCGCTGAGCGGGGCCGCCAGTGATTCGGTCTGCTGGCGCGCGGCCTTGTACTGACTCAGTAATGTTTCTGTTGTGCGCTTCTCCTCCTTCAATGGAGGGGAGGAGCGGAATGTAAGGATCGACTTAAGCGGCGGCATAGTGTGTCCTGGGAGAGGGATTCAGGGATCAAATACTACGCTCCTAATGGCAAAAATGCACCATTTTCTCCCATCCGCACAGGGCCGACGCATCTAAATTCCGAGTACTTTGAGCAGGTAGTCGTTGTCCCAACCAGCTTTGAGACGTTTGCCTTTCATCCCAAGCTTGGAAGTTTTGTTTTGCTTGAGCAGGTTGAGAGCGATGCGATTGATAAGCGCGAAGTTATGGGCGGCA
>Ga0210408_10002560_pt1 | contig 17617 bp, 19 predicted proteins | sample IncBWH4MmetaG_FD_155471 | JGI IMG/M metagenome (GOLD analysis project Ga0210408, IMG submission 155471) | Forest soil microbial communities from Barre Woods Harvard Forest LTER site, Petersham, Massachusetts, United States - Inc-BW-H-4-M | ecosystem: Environmental > Terrestrial > Soil >...
GCTTTTTGCGGAAAATCAAAAACCCTAATTGGCGCTTCGATGAAGTGTGTTGCGATAGTAGGAATAATCTTTCGGAACCCGCTGTCGGTCACGGCAGCGATGCGTGCGATTTTGCGATGATGATCCGCGACAAATTTGAGATGTGACACAAGGGCACCGAAGCTGTCCCAGCCCGGAAAGGATTCCGTATATATCAATAGACCCGTTAGCTTCCCCTTGGACGCGATAAAGGGATCGACTTCGTTCGCAAGCCGTTCAAAATCAGCTTTTTCGAGCGGTCCATTCGGGGTGACAATAAGAATCCCTCGATCCCGCAATAGTTCAAATTTCAGCATGATTTGTCCTCCTAACGCCGTAGGGACATTCATTGCTCCATTCGAGGCACACCCTCAAGAGGATCAACCCCGCTGGCGCTCAGGGCCCGGTAGGCGCTACGCATTTTTCGGGGCTGGCCTGGTAGCTCATACAGGATCCTAGCCAGGACCGCGCGGCATCATGAATTGCACGACTGGCGGCTGGGAAGGTATCAATTGCGATGATGAACTGGCTTCTGCTTTTCATACCTGCCGCGGTTGGCCTGGAACTGCTCGCTCCGGAGCGGTATCTCCTTATTTTTATTGCTTCTTCCCTTTCAATTCTGCCGTTGGCTTGGTGGATGGGCCGAGCAACAGAGGAACTGGCGGAGCGACTAGGTGAAGCGATTGGCGGACTTTTGAATGCTACCTTCGGGAATGCCGCCGAACTCATTATCGCGCTTACGGCTTTGCAGGCTGGGCTCCACGACGTCGTGAAAGCGTCAATCGCCGGTTCCATCATTGGGAATATCTTGCTGGTGCTCGGCGCCGCCATGTTGGCCGGAGGCCTGCGTCATCCCGAACAACACTTCAATCCGGCTGGCGCCCGTTCGCAGGCGACGATGCTCACGTTGGCGGCGATTGCGTTAGTCCTCCCGGCGACCTTTCAAGCTGCAGCGAATACGAAAACAGAAGGGCTCAACCGACTCAGCGTCTCGATCTCCGTCGTTCTCCTAGTCGCATATTTGCTCAACCTGGTGTACGCGCTGATCACTCATCCGGCGCTCTTCGCGGGCTCCTATGTGCCCGAAAAAGGGAAAGCAAATATCTCTGTGAGGCGTGCCTCAGCGGTCCTTGCTGCAACCACGGCGGGAATTGCTTGGATGAGTGAGATTATGGTGAAGGCGATCGAGCCCACGGTGCACGAACTCGGTCTGAGCAATTTATTCGTCGGTGTGTTCATGGTTGCTGTTATGGGAAATGCGGCCGAGCATGCAACGGCAATCACTGCAGCGCGCAAGGACCGCATGGACCTATCGCTCTCGATTGCGATCGGCTCAAGCGTGCAAGTGGCGCTCCTCGTGACACCGGTCCTGGTGTTATCGAGCCTCATTTTCGGTCCCAGGCCAATGGACCTTGCTTTTCCCGTTGGCCTCGTCGTGACCATTCTTTTATCGGTTTTAATAACGGGCCAAATAGCCGGCGATGGACGGTCCGACTGGCTCAAGGGCGCACAACTCCTCGTGGTTTACTTAGTGTTGGCGCTGGCTTTCTTTTTCCTGCCTGGCAGCTCGCCATAATTCGCAGGCAATTGTGCCATCTCGCGGGCGAATCTTTGCCTCGCTCTACCGGCGCCGGCGGAGATTCCGGATCGGCACCCATCGCGCCCGGCCGGCGCGATCGCAATCGCCGGCGCAACGCGTCACGCCCGGAACATTCGGCGGCGCAGCGGGTTCTCATTAACGGACACCGCGTTTTTAATCGAAATGGAATGGACGACGGATGAAAGGATCATTCGCCATCAGCTTGTTGTTCGGGGCCGCGATGTATGCCGCCTTAGGGCTGTTCGGGCTCGCCGTTTTTCACGACGCGGGACCGGTCACGCGCGCCGTAAGCGATGGGTACGGTATTGCCTACGCCGCGATCGCCGCCGCGGACACGTCCGCGGCGCAGGCCAGGAAATAGCGAAGGCGCCCTCGCCCGTCGCTGCGCCGTTTACCCGCCCAGCCGCACGGCGGACACGCAAGCCGCGGGCCTCTTTCAGCCGACTTCTTGATCTCGCGCGCGCAAGGGCGTAGCCGGCGACCGGTGGCATTGCGGTCCAGGCCGCACTAAACTGGCTGGCAGTCCGAATGACCGGCGGAATGTTTGCCATGGCGCACGACCACGATCACGATGACCATGACGGGCACGCTTCGGAGCTCTCCGAGATGCAGCTGCGCGTGCGCGCCCTCGAAACCGTGCTGGCCGAGAAAGGCTATATCGATCCGGCCGCGCTCGACGTGATGATCGAGGCGTTCGAGACCCAGATCGGCCCGCACAACGGCGCCCGCGTCGTCGCCAAGGCGTGGGCCGATCCGGCGTTCAAGCGCGCGCTGATCGAGGACGCGACCAAGGCGGTGCAATCGCTCGGCCTGATCAACCGTGTCGGCGATCACCTGATCGCGGTCGAGAACACTCCGGGACTCCACAACGTCATCGTGTGCACGCTGTGCTCCTGCTATCCTTGGGAAGTTCTCGGCCTGCCGCCGATCTGGTACAAGGCGGCGCCGTATCGCTCGCGCGCGGTCAACGATCCGCGCGGCGTGCTCGCCGATTTCGGCCTGAAGCTTCCGACCGACACGCAGATCCGGGTGTGGGACTCGACCGCCGAGACCCGCTTTATCGTGCTGCCGATGCGGCCGGCGGGCACCGAGGGCTGGAGCGAGGACAAACTCGCGACCTTGGTCACGCGCGACTGCATGATCGGCACCGGCCTGCCGAAGAACCCGGCGGAGGCTGCGTAATGGACGGCATTCACGACATGGGAGGCATGCACGGCTTCGGCAAAGTCGAACCGGAACAGAACGAGCCGGTCTTTCACGCCGTGTGGGAAGCCCGCTGCCTCGCGCTCAACCGCGCCATGGGCGTGATCGGCGCCTGGACCATCGACGAAGGGCGCTCCGGCATCGAGCAGTTGCCGCCGCAGGTTTATCTCGCGCACTCCTACTACGGAAAATGGGCGTTGCGACTGGAAAACATGGTCATCAACCGCGGGCTCGCCGGCGCCGACGAGATTGCCGCTGGGCACGCGTTGCGCCCCGGGAAGGCCGTCAAGCGCAAGCTTGGCGTCGCCGACGTCCCCCACGCCCTGACGCGCGGCTCGTTCGGCCGGCAAGCGCCGGCCCCGGCCCGCTTCAAGGTCGGCCAGCGGGTGCGCACCAAGGTGATCCACCCGGCAACGCATACGCGCCTGCCGCGTTACGCGCGCGGCCGCATCGGCACGATCGAAGCCCTGCGCGGCTGTCATGTGTTCCCCGATTCGACCGCCGTCGGTGCTGGGGAGAATCCGCAATGGCTCTACACCGTGGTGTTCGACGGCCGCGAGCTGTGGGGCGAGAACACCGACCCGACGCTCACGGTCTCGATCGATGCGTTCGAGCCGTATCTGGAGGCGGCGTAGTCCGTCATCTGTCAGTTGCGAGGCGACTAATCATGGATTCCGGCGCGCGCTCTCTCCGCTCGCTTGGCCGGGACGACGGCCTCGATGTCCCGCGCGACGAAGACGGCCCGGTGTTTCGCGAACCCTGGGAAGCGCAGGCCTTCGCGCTGGCGCTGTCGCTCCACGAACGCGGCGTGTTTTCCTGGCAGGAATGGACAGCCGCGCTCGGCGAGGAAATCAAAAAGGCGCAGGCGGCCGGCGACCCCGATACCGGCGAGACCTACTACCACCACTGGCTCGCCGCGCTCGAGCGGCTCGTGGCAGCGAAGGGGCTTGCCGACGCACAGAGCTTGGCGCGCACCCGCGACGCGTGGCAGCGCGCCTGCGAGCGCACGCCGCACGGCATTCCGATCGCGCTGCAGCCGGAAGATTTCGGCGAATAGGTTTCGCGCGTCGGTCCGGGACGCTTCCAAGCAGCGCGCGACTGCGCGCGGCGAATCAGACGCTGCCGCCGTTGGCCTGAATTTGCTCCGCCCGGCGCTCGCGGTTGGTGCCCCGCTCGATCAGATACTCGCGATCGAGGAGCTTGACCGAATGATTGAGGTCCGACTGCGCGATGAGCACGGCGACATCCTTGCCGCGCAGCATGCCGATGACTTCGGCGAGGCGTCGCGACAGCGCCGGCGCGACGCCCTCGAAGGGTTCGTCCAGCAGCAGGAGGCGCGTGCCGATCGTCAGCGCGCGCGCGAGCGCCACGAGCTTCTGCTGGCCGCCGCTCAGCGCCAGCGCCTTGCGCTGGCGCATCGTCGCCACCTCGGGCATGAGGCCGTAGGCATGGTCGAGGCGGCTCGCCGCGTCGGGCGCCCGCGTGGCCCAGCTCGGCAGCAGAATGTTCTCCTCGACCGTGAGCTGCGGCACCAGGCGGCGGTCCTCGGGCATGTAACCGATGCCGAGCGCGGCGCGGCGATAGGTCGGCAGCGCGGTCAAACTCTGGCCGGCGAAGCTGATATGGCCGGCGTTTGCGCCGACGAGGCCCATGACCGCGCGTAGCGTCGTGGTCTTGCCGGCGCCGTTGCGGCCGACAAGGCCGACCATCTCGCCGGACTGGACCGTCAGGCTGACGCCGCGCAGCACCTCCACCGCCTGCAGCTTGACGCGCAGGGCGTCGATGGTGAGGAGCGTCACGGCGCAACTCCGGTCACGTAGCGCTGGACCTCGGCATTGCCGAGCACCACGGTTGGCGTGCCGTCGGCAATGACGCGGCCCTCGTAGAAGGCGAGCACGCGTTCGGCATAGCGGCCGACGATCTCCATGTCGTGCTCGACGAAGATGACGGTCGCATCGCTACCCTCGAGCGCGCGCATGATCACGTCCATCAGCGGGAACTTCTCTTCGGCGGCGACGCCGCTGCTTGGTTCGTCGAGCAGCAACAGCTTGGGTTGATGCGTCACCGCCATGGCGATGTCGACGAGCTTGCGCACGCCGCCCGGCAAGGTTGCAATCGTGTGGTGGCGATATTCACCGAGGCGAAAGCGTTCGAGCAGGTCCTCGAGGCCGGCCATCATCGCGCCCGAACGCGCCGGCCGCCACGCCGACATACCCTTGTCATCGGCGATGCCGAGCGCCATCAGCAGGTTCTCCTCGGGGGTCAGGCTGGCGAAAAGCTGCGGGATCTGGAAGGAGCGGCTGACCCCCTGCCGGCGCACACGGCGCGGAGCAAGCCCGGTGATGTCGGCGCCGTCAAGCACGACGCGCCCGGCATCGGGGCGCAGATAGCCGGTGACGATGTTGACGAAGGTGGTCTTGCCGGCGCCGTTGTTGCCGATGAGACCCAGCCTTTCGCCGCGGCGCGCGGCGACCGAGATGTCCTTGGCGGCGATGACCGCGCCGAAGGATTTCTGCAGGCCCTCGGTTTCCAGAAGCGCGGTCATTTGACGCTCTCGACCGGCTTTGGCGCCGGCTTTACCGCGGTGCGGCGGCGGCGCCGTACCAGCGAGCCCAATCCCTCCGGCAGAAACAGAATGACGAGCAGGAGAAAAATGCCGAGCGCCCCTTGCCAGGTGTTGGGGAAATATTGGCTGGAGAACGAGCGCACGAGTTCGAGGAGCACCGCGGCGACGAACACGGCGGTCACGCTCGCGTACCCGCTCAGGATCGCGAGGAACACGAACTCGCCCGACGTCGTCCAGAACGCGAAGTCAGGGTCGATGTGGCCGAGCGAGAGCGCGGCGAGCGCGCCGCCGATGCCGCCGAGCAGGCCCGAAATGATGAAATTCGTGCCGCTGACCCAGCGCACCGAGGCTCCCAGATATTCGACGCGGATTTCATTGTCCCGCGCCGCCAGCGACAGCAGTCCGCGGATCGAATCGAAATGAATGCGGCAGAGCGCAGCGGCGACGGCGGTCAGCAGGCTCGCGAGGACGAAAAGCGCGTAACTGACCTCTTGCGAGGTCTGCGGCTGGTAGGTGAGGAAAGTCGGCGCTTGCAGATTGAGGCCGTCAGATCCGCCGAGCGAATAGGTCTTGTCGAGAATCCCGTAGGCGATCATCGACAGCGCCAACGTCAATGTGGCGAAGAAGATGCCGCGGTATCCGGCCAGGAGCGGCGCGATGATGAGCCCGAGGATGAGGGCAAGGGCGCCGCCCAGCGCAACCAGCAGGACCGCGTCGGTGACGCCGAGGCTGCGCATCGCAAGGCCGGCGGCGTAGCCTCCGGCGCAGAAGAAGATGCCCTGACCGAACGAGACGAGGCCGCCGCGCATAAGCACGACCAGTCCGAGCGCGACCAGGCCTTTGGCGAAAGCCAAGGTGGCGACGAGCACGAACCAGTGGGGCAGGATCCGACCCAGCAACGCCAATGCCGCGAAGGCGAGAAGCGCGGCGCCGAGGGTGCCGACACGGCCGGTCATTAGATCTTCCGCGTCGTCGTGCGCTGGAAGAGCCCCTCGGGCCGCAGCGCCAGCACCAGTGCCATCACCAGATAGACGATGAACAACTCCGCCGAGGGCATCAGGTGAATGGCCGCGGCACGCGCGAGGCCGACTATCAGAGCGGCGATCGCCGCCCCCTCGACGCTGCCGAGGCCGCCGATGACCACGACGGCGAAGCTGAGCAGGATGACCGAGATGCTGATGCCCGGCTGCACCGAGATTTTCGGCGCGGTGAAGGCGCCGCCCAGCGCCGCCAGGAACACCCCGAAGGTGAAGGCGAGCACGAAGACGCGGGTGACATTGACCCCCATGGCGCCGCTGATGTCGCGATCATGGATCACCGCCAGGACCACCTTGCCGCTGATGGTGCGGTTGAGCCCGAGCCACAGCAGGACACCGGTGAGCAGCGCCAGGCCGACCAGCGCGAAATCGTATCCGACATAGCTCAATCCGAAGACCGAAACGTTGCCGAGGAGGCCGTAGGGCTCGTACGCGTAGTAGGGGTTGACCCCCCAGATCAGCTTGGTCGCGTCTTCGAGAATGAGGAAGAGCGCGTAGGTCACGAGCACGATCACCACCTCATCGCGGCGATAGAAGAGGCGCAGCACGCCGCGCTCGAGGAGCGGCCCCATCGCGACCGCGACCAAGAGCGCCGCGCCGAGCATCACGAAATAGCCGAGGAAGGCCGGCCCAAAATTGCCGCCGTAATACCAGCCGACCGCGCTCGCAGCGGTATAGGCGCCGACGGCGAACAGGCTCCCATGGGCAAAGTTGAGAATATTGAGGACGCCGAAGACCAGCGTCAGCCCGACCGCCACGATGAACAGCCAGGACGCGTCGATCAATCCGTCGACGAAGATTGCCGCCGCGACGTTCACGCGCCGTCTCTAAGGAAGGAAACGGCCGAAGCGAGCCATGCGTCCGCTCCGGCCATCTGCTGAAAATCTGCCGCTCAGTTGCACTTGGCGCCGGTGAAGCCTTCGGCGATCCAGTCCGCCGACTTGATGCCGGGCGGCGGATTCACGCATTCGGCGGCAAAGCGGACGATGTCGATCAGCTTGATCATCTTGGCGTCGGCATCCCACTTGGTGCGCCCGGCGGCATTCGACTGGATGGCCTGATGGCCGTCGCCGAGCGCGAGCTTGATATGGCCGGACGGCGCGTCCCACTCCTGGCCGACCATGGCTGCCGCCATTTCCTCGGTGGTCGGCTTCTTGCCGCCATTCGCCGCCATCGCCTTCTCGACCGCGGTCTTCACCGCCAGCACGCCTTGCGCGCCGCGATAGTGCGGCTGCACCGGGTTGACGCCCGGATGCGCCTTGGCCACGGCGGCGACGAACCAGTCATTGATCGGGCTCGGCTCCGCGAACTGGCCGTTGGCGCCGCGTGCGCCGACAATGACGCCGTCGGGCATCCTGTTGCCGAGCGGCTGCAGCACGTGGTCGGACGCGCTGAAGATCACCAGGCGGTCCTTCATCAGGCCGCGCGGCGCCGCCTGCAGCACGAATGCCTCGAGATCGCCGCCCCAGAGGCTCGAATAGACCAGACCGGGCTTCTCCTGCAGCAGCGTCGAGATCTCGGTGCCGTACTGCCCCGCGAACAGTTTCGGCCAGAGTTCGACCTTCGCCTTCGCCTCGGGCTCGAGTTGCGCCAGGCTGCCCTTGAAATCCTTCCACGAGTCCTGGCCCCAGGCATAGTCCTGGTTGATGGCGCCGACGTCGGCGACCTTGAGCCCTTGCTTTACCAGGTAGCGGGCCATGGCGATGTTATCCATCCCGCCATGCGCAGCCGAACGGAAGACGTATTTGAACTTGTTCTCCTCGAAGATGCGCGGCGTGCCGCAATCCATCAGCACGAGCATCTTTTTCAGCTGCTCGGCCGCCGGCGCCACGGCGAGGCAATCACCCGAGCTGATGTAGCCGAGAACCGCGTCGACGTGATCACGCTCGAACGCGTTGCGGAGCTCCTCGACCTGCTTGGTGGCGCCGCCGGCCTCGTCGATCAGATCGACTTCGATCTTGAGGCCGCCGAACCCGACCTGGTCGTAGGGCTTAATCACGGTTCCGGCGTTGAGCGCGTCGATCACCGTCTTGGCGCCGTCCCATGCCGGCTTGCCGAATGATTCCGCGGCCGGTCCGGACAGGAAGGCGACAACGCCGAGCTTGAATACCTTCTCGTCCTGGGCCGCCGCGCCGGCCGTCAACGCACCAAGCGCCGCGGCACCGATCAGACAGCGAGCGGCAAATCCACGATAGTTCATGGCTCGGACCTCCCTTGGAGAATTGTTGGAACGTGCCCTCGCACAGGGCCCTTTTTCGCTTGCCGGTAATGTGCCCAACTTCGGGGGACCTGTCCATGACCGTCGTGGCGGCATCAATGCCGCACCGGCACCGCTTTCGTTCGGCGCATCGTCGGCGACGGCGGCGCGTGACGGGCGAAGATCGGCTTCGGCGGCGCGAATGATTTCAGTGCATCGCGGCCGCGGCGCGCGGCACGAGCGCGCCGGGATGGCGGATCACGTCGCCAGCGAGGCGGTGCGCGGCGCCCGCCGCCTGCGCTGGGTCGCGGCCGGCGAGACGGGCGGCGAGATAGCCGGCATTGAAACCGTCGCCGGCTGCGGTGGTGTCGACCGGCACCACCACTTCCGGCACCGGCACGAATTCTTGCGCGCCGGCGGCGGCGACGAGCGCGCTGTTTGGGCCGTTCTTGACCACGATCTCGCCGATGCCGAAGGCTTGCAGCCGGGTAACCGTGGCCTCCGGGCTCGGGTCGCCCCACAGCACGGCCTCGTCGTCGAAAGCCGGCAATGCGATATCGACGCGCTTGAGCGTCTCGATGAAGACGGTGCGCGTGCGCGCCAGATCTCCTTTCCAGCCGCGCGGCCGGAAGTTGCCGTCGAACGCCACCTTGACGCCCTGCTGGCGCGCGGCCTCGAGCACGGCGAGGAACCGGCCGAGCCCGTTGTTTGAATAAAGCGAAAGGGTGATGCCGGAGAAATAAATGAGCCGGGCGGATATCAGGCTTTCGGCGACGCGCATCCAGTCCGGGAGTTCGAACAGCTCGCGCACCGGGGCGCCGTCGCGCCAATAGCGGAAGCTGCGTTCTCCGGAAGGACCGTTCTCGACCAGGCACAGCCCCGGCTGTCGCCCGGGCACCCGCAAAACGAGATTTGCGGAGACGCCCTCGGCGGCGGCAAGCGCGATGATGCTGTCGGAATAAGGCTCGTCGCCGATGGCGCTGGCAAAAGCCACTTCGATGCCGGGGACACCGGCGCGCGCGAGGTAGACGGCGGTGTTGAAGGTGTCGCCGCCGCAGGACAGCGCGAACCTGCCGTCAGCTCCGCGCGCCAATTCGATCAGCACTTCCCCGACGCAGACGGCGCGCGCTTTTTGTTCGCTCATCCTACCCGCTCACGGTCCTGGCTCGCGCGGTCGCCCAGCCAAGCAGGTCGCGAACATGGGCGCGCGCCTATCGCTTGGCAATAGTGCTCGTCAAGGCCGCAGCGACGATGAGGACCTGTTCGCTCCGCGCGGCAATCACTCGCCACCTTTCGATCGCCCGCTCGACCGCCCGCCCCAAGCGGGTGGCACGGCCCGACGTAATGTTATATTGTTACATTATGATCCACCATCACCATCGCGCCGATGACGTCCATCCCTCGCCGACAATCGCACCGTCGTTGCTGCGCATCTCGGTCCCACAGCGGCTCGGGATCGCCGGCGCGCTCGCGGCGCTGATCTGGCTGATGGCGCTGTGGGCGCTCCGCTGAGGCGCCGGCAATGACAGGGTTGCGCTTCCACAATCTCACCCTCGGCTACGAGCGGCACCCGGCGGTGCACCACCTCGACGGCGCCGTGGAGTCGGGCTCGATGGTCGCCGTGGTCGGGCCGAATGGGGCCGGCAAATCGACTCTGTTCAAGGGCATCGTCGGAACGCTGAAGCCGCTTGCCGGCAGCATCGAGCGCGACGGCCTCGATGCGCGCGACATCGCGTATCTGCCGCAGGCAGCCGAGATCGACCGCTCTTTCCCGATCAGCCTCTACGACATGGTGGCGATGGGACTCTGGCGCACCAAGGGCGCTTTCGGCGGCATCGGCGGCAAGGATCATCAGGCGATCGAAGCGGCCATCGCCGCGGTCGGCCTCACCGGATTCGAGCAACGCGCCATCGGCACGCTCTCAGGCGGGCAGATGCAGCGGATGTTGTTTGCCCGCCTGCTGCTGCAGGACGCGCGGGCGATCGTACTCGACGAGCCGTTCACCGCCATCGACGCCAAGACTTCCGCTGACCTGGTGGCTCTGGTGCAACGCTGGCACAGCGAGCGGCGCACGATCCTGGTCGCCTCGCACGACCTCGATCTGGTGAAGGCGACTTTTCCGCAGACCCTGCTGCTCGCCCGCGAGCCGGTCGCCTGGGGACCGACCGCCGAGGTGCTGACCGCCGACAATCTCCTGAAGGCGCGGCGCATGTGCGAGGCCTTTGACGAAGACGCCGAAGCCTGCGTGGTCGCGGCGGAGTAAATTGTCTCTCCCTCGCCGCGAGGACGCCCGGCGCAAACGGACCGCATGCTCTACGCCCTGCTCATCGCCCCGTTCGCCGACTTCGAATTCATGCGCCGGGCGCTGGTCGGCGTGCTGGCGCTCGCGCTCGGCGCCCCTCCGGTCGGCGTTTTCCTGATGTTGCGGCGGATGAGCCTGATCGGCGACGCCATGGCGCACGCCATCCTGCCCGGCGCCGCCATCGGCTTCCTCCTCGCCGGGCTGAGCCTGTTCGCGATGGCCGGAGGCGGATTGATCGCGGGCTTCGTCATCGCTGTCGGCGCCGGCCTGATCGCGCGGGCGACGACGCTGAAGGAAGACGCATCGCTCGCCGCGTTCTTTCTCATTTCGCTGGCGCTCGGCGTAACCATCGTCTCGGTCAAGGGCACCAATGTCGATCTTCTGCACTTCCTGTTCGGTTCGGTGCTCGCAGTCGACGATCCGACGCTCATCCTGATCGTGAGCATCGCCAGCGTCTCGCTCATCGTGCTGGCGCTGATCTGGCGGCCGCTGGTGCTCGAATGCGTCGATCCCGGCTACCTGCGCTCGGTGAGCCGCGCCGGCGGGCCCGCCCACATCGCCTTCCTGGCGCTCGTGGTCATGAACCTTGTCGGCGGCTTCCAGGCGCTCGGCACCCTGCTCGCGGTCGGGATCATGATGCTGCCGGCGATCATCGCCCGCTTCTGGGCGCGTGACATCACCATCATGATCGCCGTCGCAGTTGGAGCCGCCGCGCTGTGCGGCTATGCCGGCCTTCTCGTCTCCTATCACGCCAATCTGCCGTCGGGCCCGGCCATCATCCTGACCGCCGGGGCGCTTTATGCGGTCTCGGTTGCCGTCGGACCGGTTGGCGGGCTCATCTGGCTCGCTTTGCCGCGTCGGCACCTGGAAGCGTAACCGGCGCGCGGGGGATCAGATGAGGAGATGGAACACGCGGCGTGTGCTCCTCGTGGCCGGACTTGCCGCCGCGCTGTTCACCGTGCCCGCGGCGGCGCAAGACGCGACCAGGATCAGCGCCGTAGCGACGTTTTCGATCCTCGGCGACCTGGTGAAGAACGTCGGCGGCGACCGCGTCGACGTCGTGACGCTGGTCGGCCCGGACGGCGACGCCCATGTCTATTCGCCGACCCCGGGCGATGCCAGGAAGCTCGCGGCAGCCAAGATCGTCTTCGTCAACGGACTGGGCCTCGAAGGCTGGATGACGCGCCTGATCGAGGCCTCCGGCACCCGGTCGCCGATCGTCACCGTCACCAACGGGATCACCGCGCGCAAGATGGAGGACGAAGGCGAGCCCGGACGCCTGGTAATCGATCCGCATGCCTGGCAGTCGGTGGCCAACGCCAAGATCTACGTCGCCAACATTCGCGACGGCTTCGCCGCGATCGACCCGGCCGGAAAGGCGATCTACGACGCCAATGCGGCGGCCTATCTCGGCAAGCTCGATCAGCTGGAAAAGGAGGTGGGCGCAACGATCGCCGGCATCCCGGCCGACCGCCGCAAGGTCATCACCACCCACGACTCGCTCGGCTATTTCGGCGACGCCTTTGGCGTTAAGTTCATCTCGCCGGAGCGAGTTTCGACCGACTCCGAGGCCTCCGCGAGAGACGTGGCCAAGATCATTGCGCAGATCAGGAGGGAGAAGATTCCCGCAGTATTCATGGAGAACATCACCGATCCGCGGCTGATGCGGGAGATCGCCCGCGAAACGGGCGCCGCGACCGGCGGCACGCTCTACTCCGACGCCTTGTCCGCGCCGGGCGGCCCCGCGGCCACTTACATCGAGATGATGCGCCACAACGTGCGCGAACTGATCAAGGCGCTCGTCGGCTGACAGTTCGGGCGAACGGGTTTTGGGGCGGCGCGGGATCGCCTATATAGCCGCGCAGGAGGGCCCTCATGTCCGCACCGCCGTCGTCCGACAAGATCCCGGTTACCGTGCTCACCGGCTACCTCGGGGCCGGCAAGACCACCTTGCTCAACCGCATCCTCTCCGAGCCGCACGGCAAGAAATACGCCGTCGTGGTCAACGAATTCGGCGAGATCGGCATCGACAACGACCTCGTCGTCGGCGTCGACGAGGAGGTGTTCGAAATGAACAACGGCTGCATCTGCTGCACCGTGCGCGGCGACCTGGTGCGCATTCTCGACGGCCTCATGCGCCGCAAGGGCAAGTTCGACGGAATCATTGTCGAGACCACAGGGCTCGCCGATCCGGCGCCGGTGGCGCAGACGTTCTTCGTCGACGAGAACGTCGGCCGCAAGACGCGGCTCGACGCCGTGGTCACCGTCGCCGACGCCAAATGGCTCAAGGACCGCCTGCAGGACGCCCCCGAAGCCAAGAACCAGATCGCCTTCGCCGACGTGATCCTGATCAACAAGACCGATCTGGTATCAGCGGCGGAGCTTGACGAGGTCGAGGCGCGCATCCGCGGCATCAACCGCTACGCCAAGGTGCACAGGACCGAGCGGGCGCAGGTGCCGCTCAACGAAGTGCTCAGCCGCAATGCATTCGATCTCGAGCGCATCCTGCATCTGGAGCCTGAATTCCTCGAGGGCGATGGCCACGACCATGATCACGGCCACGGCGACGGCCACGATCATGGGCCCCATCATCACGGCGGCCTCAAGCACTACCACGACGAGGAGATGCAATCGATTTCGCTCAAGAGCGACAGGCCGCTGGATGCCGACAAGTTCTTTCCCTGGGTGCAGGACCTGGTGCAGAAGGAAGGCCCGAACATCCTGCGCTGCAAGGGCATCCTTTCCTTCAAGAACGATGACGAACGGTTCGTCTTCCAGGGCGTGCACATGATCCTCGACGGCGATCACCAGCGGCCGTGGCAGGACGGCGAGCCGCGCGAGAGCCGCATCGTGTTCATCGGTCGCAAACTGCCCGAGGAGAAGATCCGCGGCGGTTTTGAAAGTTGTATCGCTTGATCACCGCCGCCTGGCTCGTCATCCGCGGCCTTGACGGGCGCCTCCACCGGGCGCGGCGGCCCATGAATTGCCGGATCGAGTCCGGCACCAACCCTTGCCATTGCGTAGCGCTCCATGTCTGAGAGCCGCAACGACACCGTCTCCCTCGCCGAACGCGCGCGCCGCGTCGCCGCCGAGGCGCCGGTGGTCGCCGCGCATTTTCTCGGCCGCACGGCGGTGTTCGTGCTCGGCGATGAGGCGCTGCTGATGGTCGAGCCGCAAGGCGACCCGCGGCGCGTTGCCGTGCACGCTGGCGCGATCCTCGCCACGACGGCCGACGGTGCGCGCGTCGTCAGCGGCGGCGACGATGGCAAAGTGGTGGAGACGAATGCCGTAGGCGAGAGCCGCACGCTCGCCACTGACCCGAAGCGGCGCTGGATCGATCACGTCGCGCTCGGCCCGGACGGCGCCGTCGCCTGGTCGGCCGGCAAGACGGCCTTCGCGCAGTCGAAGGACTTGCGCGAATTCGAGGCGCCCTCGACCGTCGGCGGCCTCGCCTTTCTGCCGAAGGGCTTTCGGCTAGCGGTGGCGCACTACAACGGGGCAACGCTGTGGTTTCCGAATGCGCCGCAGGCGGCGCCGGAAATGCTCGAATGGAAGGGCTCGCATCTCGGCGCGACAGTCAGTCCCGACGGCCGCTTTCTGGTCACGACCATGCAGGAGCCGATGCTGCACGGTTGGCGCCTCGCCGACCGCAAGCACATGCGCATGTCGGGCTATGCGGCGCGGGTGACCTCGCTTGGCTGGACCTCCGGCGGCCGCTGGCTCGCGACCTCCGGCGCGCCGCAGCTCATCCTCTGGCCGTTCCAGACGAAAGACGGGCCGATGGGCAAGGAGCCGCGCGTATTAGCGCCGTCGCAGCACCGTGTCGAGGTCGTCGCCTGCCACCCGAAGCGGGACTTCGTCGCCGCCGGCTACGCCGACGGCTTGGTGCTCATTGTGCGCATCGAGGACGGCGCCGCGATCTTGGCCAAAAATCCGGGCGAGGCGCCCGCCAGCGCGCTCGCCTGGAGCGCCGACGGCATGTTGCTCGCGTTCGGCACGGAGAACGGCGAGGCCGGGGTGATCGACCTCGCCTGATGTTCAGATCACGTATTGCCGCAGCGGCGGATAGCCGTTGAAGCCGACCGACGAGTAGGTCGCGGTGTAGGCGCCGGTGGCCTCGATCAAAACCTTGTCGCCGATCGCCAGCGAGACCGGCAACGGATACGGCGTCTTCTCGTAGAGCACGTCGACCGAGTCGCAGGTCGGGCCGGCGATGACGCAGGGCGCCGTGTCGTCGCGATCCTTGGCGGTGCGGATCGGGTAACGGATCGATTCGTCGATCGTCTCGGCAAGCCCGTGAAACTTGCCGATATCGAGATAGACCCAACGCACCTCGTCTTCCGGCGAGCGCTTGGCGATCAGCACCACCTCGGCCTCGATCATGCCGGCGTTGCCGACGAGGCCGCGGCCCGGCTCCACGATCGTCTCCGGAATCGCGTTGCCGAAGTGCTTGCGCAGCGAGCGGAAGATCGCCTTGCCGTAGGATTCGAGCTTCGGCGTCTTGCGCACATAGCGGGCCGGGAAGCCGCCGCCGAGATTGACGATGGCGAGCGCGATCCCGCGCTCGGCGCAGGTGCGGAACACCGCCGCGGTCGAGGCGAGCGCCCGGTCCCAGGCTTCGATGTTGTGCTGCTGCGAGCCGACGTGAAACGAGATGCCGTGCGGCACCAGCCCGCGCCGGTGTGCGAGTTCGAGGATGTCGGCGGCATAGGCCGGCTCGCAGCCGAACTTGCGCGACAGCGGCCATTCGGAGCCGGAGCCGTCGCAATGGATACGGCAGATCACCCGGCTGCCGGGCGCGGCGCGCGCGACTTTCTCCACTTCCGCCTCGCAATCGACGGCAAAGAGCGTGACGCCGAGCCCGAAGGCGATGGCGATCTCGGTCTCCTTCTTGATGGTGTTGCCGTAAGAGATGCGCTCGGGCGTCGCGCCCGCAGCCAGCGCGGCTTCCGTCTCGCTCACTGAGGCGACGTCGAAGCAGCAGCCGAGCCCCGCCAAGAGCTTGAGGATTTCCGGCGCCGGGTTGGCCTTTACGGCGTAGAACACTTTGCTGTCGGGCAGCGCCTTGGCGAAGCTGGAATAGTTCTCACGGACCACGTCGAGGTCGACCACCAGACAAGGCCCGTCATTGCTGCGCTGCTTGAGAAATTCGCGGATGCGTGCGGTCATCGCCACCACTCCCTGATCCGTCAGGCGGCGTAGCCGCCAAGGTGAACCTCCTGCGACGCGCGCGGCTCCGCACCGTTGCGGAGCCTATTGCATCGCCGTGATTGCTGCCTTGGTCCGGATGAGGGAGATCCCGTTCCGCACTGCTGGCAAAGAAGGACAAGCCCTTTCGGTGTCCCCCGGCATTGGCGCCGGTAGCGAACCAAAAAAGCCCTTCCGTCGTTGCTTTAAGCCGCGTCGCCCGTGGAGAGCGGGCTATGCCGGTTTCGCCTCCGGCTGCCGGTCGCGGGAGCAAGGAAGTAGCGTCTCTTCCTTAGGCGGCTGTCCGGCCTCTTGTCCGGATGCCCACCGACCGACACACGGCCACAGGCACGTGCGAAATTGGGCATTCCGCAAATAAGCCATTCAGCCGCGCGGTGCAAGCGTTTTGCTCTTAACAAAAAGTAAGGGGCGGATTTTTTTCGAGCGTCGTCGCCAAGCGGCGCGGGCAAACACTCAGTCCGTCGCCGTGAACGGCTCGACGCGCTGCGCGGCGCGCACGAATTGCACCATGACGATGATGCCGCAGAGCACGAAGACGGCGTCGAGCGCGTGGGCGCCGATCGGCCCGAGCGCGAGCAGGTTGGCGATCGCCCAGCTGCCGGCGAAGGCCGCGCCGAAGACTTCGGCGCTGATCAGGATTGCCGCGCTGACGACGGTCAGCACGTTCTGCCAGAGCACGCGCCGGCGGCGCGGCGGTTGCGGCCTGTTCATGGCGTTTCCATTGCGCGAAAGCGGCGGCGAGATCAAGGCCGCTTGAGGCCGCTTGCCCTCACCCGGCACGCTTCGCGTGCCGACCTCTCCCAGGAACGGGAGAGATAAAAATGTAACCTCACGCCGCCGATCGCGCGGCCTTGTCCGACAGCAGGCCCGCCTCGATCAACGCGGCGCGGATGCGGGCGAGCTCGGCGCCGCCGAGCTTTACCAGCGGCGGGCGCACCACGGCCCGCGGCAGGCGGCCAAGCAGAACCAGCGCCTCCTTCATGCGGTTGTGCATGTCCGCCCAGGGCTCGGCATAGAACACGCGCGCGAGCGGATAGATGCGGTCGTTGATCCGCCGCGCGGTCGCGAGATCGCCGGCCTTCACCGCTTCGAACATGGCGGCCTGAAGGTCGGGGATCACGCTGCCGCTGCCGGAGAGGAGGCCGTTGCAGCCGAGAACAAGCGAGGAAAGGAGCCAGGCGCTGTGGGTCGTGAGCACGTCGACCGGCGGATCGAGGCCCTGAAGCTCGCGGATGTGCCTCTCGTGCTGCGGCACATTGCCCGACCAGTCCTTGATGGCGCGGATGGTCGGCACCTCCTCGATCATCTTGAGGAGCGTTTCGCGCGGATAGCCCTGGCCGGTGGCCAGCGGATACTGGAAGGCGATGATCGGCAGGCCGCTGGCGTCGGCGATCCGCCGGAAATGCTCCACCGCCATGGCCGGCGATTGTCCGAGCGTGAACGGCGCCGGCGGAAACACCAGGAGCGCCGAGGCCCCGCCATCCTC
>Ga0210408_10002562_pt1 | contig 17608 bp, 18 predicted proteins | sample IncBWH4MmetaG_FD_155471 | JGI IMG/M metagenome (GOLD analysis project Ga0210408, IMG submission 155471) | Forest soil microbial communities from Barre Woods Harvard Forest LTER site, Petersham, Massachusetts, United States - Inc-BW-H-4-M | ecosystem: Environmental > Terrestrial > Soil >...
CCCGACCGCCGCTCTGGGAGACATGACGCGCTTCGCCGAGATGCGCAAGCGTCTATGGTTCCTGCTGGGCGCTCTGGTGGTGTATCGAATGGGCACGTTCATTCCCGTGCCCGGAATCGACGCCGCTCGGTTTGCCGCGTTCTTTTCGACCCAGAACGGCACGCTGCTCGGCATGTTCAACATGTTTTCGGGCGGGGCTTTGCAGCGGTTCAGCATATTTGCGCTGAACGTGATGCCCTACATCACCGCATCCATCATCATCCAGATGGCGTCGATGGTATATCCGCCCTGGGCTCAAATCCGCAAGGACGGCGAGTCAGGCCGGCGCAAGCTGATGCAGTACACGCGCTACGGCACGGTGGCGCTCGCCGCCTTCCAAGGCTTCGGCGCGGCCCTGGCGATTCAGAATTCCGGCGGCAATCTGGTGCCGAATCCAGGTCCGCAGTTCCTGTTCATCGCCACGGTGTCGATCACCACCGGCACCCTGTTCGTGATGTGGCTGGGCGAGCAAATTACGGAGCGCGGCATCGGCAACGGCATCACCATGATCATCGTTGCGGGCATCATCGCCGGCTTGCCGCGGGCGATCGGCAATACGCTGGAAATGGTGCGCTCGGGTGAAATGAACCCGCTGATCGTGCTGTTGATCCTGGTGGTTGTGATCTTGGTGACCTTGTTCTGCGTGTTCGTCGAACGAGCGCAGCGCAAGATCCAGGTCAACTATGCCAAGCGTCAGGTCGGGCGCCGCATGATGCAGGGACAGAGCACGCATTTGCCGTTCAAGCTCAACATGGCGGGCGTGATTCCGCCGATTTTCGCCTCCAGCCTGCTGGTGTTTCCGGCGACGATCGCGCAATTCTTCGGCAATAGTCCGAACCCCAATGCAATCCAGAGGACCCTGCAGAAAATCGCCGTCGTCTTGGGTTACGGCCAGCCGCTGCACGTATTGTTGTTCGCCCTGCTGATCATCGGGTTTGCCTTCTTCTACGTGGCCCTGGTGTACGACGCACGCGACACGGCCGAGAACCTGAAGAAGGCCGGCGCCTTCATTCCGGGGATTCGCCCCGGGCAGCAGACCGGCGATTACCTCGACAAGGTGCTGACCCGGCTGACGCTGTGGGGCGGCCTTTACATCATGGCCGTGTGCTTGCTGCCCGAAATCATTCGCATGGTGAATCCGAGCGTTCCATTCCAGTTCGGCGGCACCTCGTTGTTGATCATCGTCGTCGGCGTCATGGATTTCGTCGCGCAGACGCAATCGCATTTGATGTCGCACCAATATGAGGGCCTGATGAAAAAGGCCAGTCTGCGCGGCATCGGGAGTAAGAAATGAAAGTTCGTCCTTCGGTCAAGAAGATCTGCAAGAACTGCAAAATCGTGCGGCGCCGCGGCATCGTTTACATCATTTGTTCGTCGGATGCCCGGCACAAGCAGCGCCAGGGTTAGCGTTTTGATCTTTCGAGGATTTTCGTATATACTTGCGCGCTTTTTCGCGTGCGCTATGGTGGAGAACTAGATGGCGCGTATCGCCGGCATCAACATACCGATGAACAAGCATGTCGTCATCGGTCTAACCCATATTTTTGGCATTGGAAACAGCCGGGCGGCGCGCATTTGCGACGCAGCAGGCGTGAAGTACAGCGTCAAGGTCAAGGACCTCACGGACGCCGAGGTGGCGTCGCTCCGCTCCCAGGTCGCGAAGTTCGCGGTCGAGGGCGATCTGCGCCGCGAAGTGTCGATGAACATCAAGCGCCTGATGGACTTGGGCTGTTATCGGGGCATCCGGCATCGCAAGGGCTTGCCGATGCGCGGCCAGCGCACCCGTACCAATGCCCGTACCCGCAAGGGCCCGCGCAAACAGGCGGTGAAGATGAACGCGCCGCCGGGCAAGGTCTAGGCACGGTGACGGCAGGTTTTTTTTGCTCGCGCAGCGAGCACTATCGGTCGGGGTCGCCTCGACCCCGTTAATGGTTGGCGCGAAGCGCCTGGAAGGTAAATAAATTGGCTGATCAGAAACAGAACGCGAATCAAGGCAGCGGCGCGGGCGCCGGTGCCGGTGCCGCCGGCGGCGGTGCGCAAAGCGGCAAGCCGGTCCGGAAGAAGGTTCGCAAGAACGTGCTGGATGCGATTGCGCACGTGCATGCGTCCTTCAACAACACGATCATCACGATCACCGATCGACAGGGCAATACGCTGTCCTGGGCGACTTCGGGCGGCTGTGGTTTTCGCGGTTCGCGAAAGTCGACGCCGTTCGCCGCGCAGGTGGCCGCCGAACGCGCGGGCACGGCTGCGCAGGAACATGGCGTCAAGAACGTCGAGGTGCGGGTCATGGGCCCCGGCCCCGGCCGCGAATCCGCGGTCCGCGCGTTGAACGGGTGCGGGCTCAAGATCACCAACATTGAAGACGTGACTCCGATCCCCCATAACGGTTGCCGTCCGCCGAAAAAGCGCCGCGTCTAGCGGCTGTGGAAGCAAGGCTCAAGGGTTTGTAATGGCAAAATATACCGGTCCGAAGTGCAAGCTGTCTCGTCGCGAGGGAACCGACCTGTTCCTGAAGAGCGGTGTGAAGCCTCTCGAGTCGAAGTGCAAGCTCGAAGTGCCGCCCGGCGGCGTGAAGAGCGAGCGCAAGCAGCGCTTGTCGGAATACGGCCTGCAGCTGCGCGAGAAGCAGAAGCTGCGGCGCATGTACGGCGTGCTGGAGCGTCAATTCCGCAACTACTATCAGAAGGCCGCCGGCCGCCCCGGCGCGACGGGCGAGACTTTGCTGCAATTTTTGGAATGCCGGCTGGACAATGTGGTCTACCGGATGGGCTTCGCCGCCACGCGCGCCGAAGCGCGCCAGTTGGTGAGCCATAAGGCCGTTTCCGTGAATGAGAAGCTGGTCAACATCGCCTCTTACCAGTGCAAGGCCGGCGATGTGATCAGTTTGCGCGAGAAGGCGAAGAAGCAGACTCGCATTACAGCCGCCCTCACGATTGCCGCACAAGTCGGCTTTCCGGATTGGGTGGAAGTGGACGACAAGAAGTTTTCCGGGATTCTGAAGTCGGTTCCCGATCGGCAGGAAATTCTGCCGGACATCAACGAGAGCCTGGTCGTCGAGTTGTATTCAAAGTAGAGAATTGGCCTAACGCATCGCAGCCTCGAGTCTGCGTTGTCCCCGATTAGTTAACGAGGGTCTTCCATGCAGGGATCGATCAATGAATTTTTGAAGCCGCGGGTGGTCAAGGTGCAGCCCGTGTCGCCGCGCCACGCCCGTATCGTGATCGAGCCGTTCGAACGCGGCTTCGGTCATACCTTGGGCAATGCTTTGCGCCGAGTGCTCTTGTCCTCGCTGCCGGGGGCGGCCATCACTGAGATTGAAATCGAGGGCGTGCTGCACGAGTACACCGCCATCGAAGGCGTCCAGGAGGATGTCGTCGACATTCTGTTGAATCTCAAGGCCGTGGCCATCCGCATGCACACCCGCGACGTCGCCGAGGTTCGCCTGCACAAGAAGGGTCCGGGCCCGGTGACCGCCGGCGACATTGCCGGCGACCACGATATCGAGATTTTGAATCCGGATCTCGTGATCGCGAATTTGACGAAGGCCGGTGAATTGTCGATGTCGCTGAAGGTCGAGCGCGGACGCGGTTATCGACCGGCGGCGCAACGGATGGCCTTCGAAGAACAGACTCGCGCCATCGGACGTCTGCAGCTGGACGCGTCGTTCAGTCCGGTACGCAAGGTCACGTACAACGTCGAAAGCGCGCGCGTCGAGCAGCGCACCGATCTCGACAAGCTCATTCTCGATATTGAAACCAACGGCACGATCGACCCCGAGGAGGCGATTCGCCGCGCCGGCGGGATCCTCAAGGATCAGCTGTCGGTATTCGTTGATTTGCAGGGCCAGGATGAGTCGACCACCAAGGCCACCGAGACCCAGTTCGATCCGATACTGCTGCGGCCGGTCGATGAATTGGAACTCACGGTGCGCAGTGCCAACTGCCTGAAGGCCGAGAACATCCATTACATCGGCGATCTCGTGCAGCGCACCGAGGTGGAATTGCTGCGCACGCCCAATCTCGGCAAGAAGTCGCTGACCGAGATCAAGGAGGTGCTCGAGAGCCACGGCTTGACGCTGGGCATGCGCATCGACAACTGGCCGCCGCCGGGGTTGAAGCGCGACGACGAGCGCGACGGTATTTGACGAGACGAGCGCGACGGTATTTGACGACCTGATTTGGACCAAGGGTTTTTAGAACATGCGGCATAGAAACAGCGGGCGCCAGCTATCGCGCAACTCCTCACATCGCCACGCCTTGCTGCGCAACATGGCGACCTCGCTGCTGCGTCACGAGACCATTCGCACCACGGTGCCGAAGGCCAAGGAACTGCGCCGCGTGGTCGAGCCCCTGATCACGCTGGCCAAGATCGACTCCTTGGCCAAGCGGCGTCTGGCGTACTCCAGATTGCGCGATGTGAGCGTGGTTGAAAAGCTGTTCGTGGACCTTGGGCCTCGCTTCAAGGCGCGAGCCGGCGGCTATACGCGAATCCTCAAAATGGAGCCGCGACCCGGCGATTCTGCGGACATGGCGTTGATGGAGCTGGTCGACGCGCCGGTGGCACCCGTCGAAAAAACCGCGGACACGAAGGCCGCCAAGGCTCCCAAGGCGCCGAAGGCTCCCAAGAAGACGTCCAAAAAGGCCGCGTCCGACGAGGGCGGCACGGCGGCGCCTGCGGCCGCACCCAAGCGGCGCAAAGCGAAGGCCAAGTCGGCCGCCTAGGGCGGTCCAGGCCCTTGAGGCGTCCCCCCTGCGGCAGCAGGGTGGGTCAGGCTCGCGTACAGCGCAGATAGCCGCTGCGCCATTCTTATCGACGCCCAGGTCTGTGCATACTCACGGGCCTGCGCACCCAGGGCTCTGCGCGCGCCTTCGTCAGCCAGCAGATCGTGAACCACTTGGGCAAAACCTTCGCGGTCGTTGGGCGCCTGGCGGCAGCCCAAGCCGGGCCCCAGAATATCGATGGTTCCCATGCGCGGGATGGCCACCACCGGCACGCCCTGCGCCATGGCTTCCAGCAGCACCAAGCCTTGAGTTTCGGTCAAAGACGAGAACACAAACACATCCGCCGCGCTGTAGCAGTCCTGCAGTTCGCCGCCGCGGTCGAAATATCCAAGGAACCGCGCCGACCCATCCAGCCCCAGGCGCGTCGCCTGGGCGCGCAGGGCGGGCGCCGCCGGGCCTTCTCCGGCGATCAACAGCAGCGCATCGGGCCTGCGCTTTCGCAGCTCCAGCATCATCTCGAGCAGGAACCCGATGTTCTTTTCGTGCGCCGTGCGTCCGACGAACAGCAGCAGAGGCTGCTCCTGCTTGAGGCCGTGACGGCGGCGAAAAGCGCCGCCATCGCCCGCCTGGAACCGTTCGGCCGGAAGCCCGGTGGGTAATATTTCGACGCGCTTGCGAACGCCGTATGCCAGCAAGGCTTGTTTCATGGCCTGCGAAGGCGCGATGACGGCATCGAGCTGATTGCATTGGGAACGGCTGAAGCGGCGCGTGATAGCGCCGGTGATCCGGCGCGGCAGCAGCGGTACGTAATGGTGCAGATACTCTTCGAAGAGCGTGTGATAGGTGGCAATCACGGGCGTGCCCTGCGCTCGGCCGAATTTGAGCCCGGCGTAGTGCGCCAAGAAGGGGGTATGAATGTGCACGACGTCGAATTTGCTTTGGGCGAGCGCGCCGAGCGTCCGCTGCAATCCGCCCCAGGACATGATGCGATCCTCCGGGTCTTGCGGTACGGCTCGCGCCGGCACTCGCCGTATCGCTGGGTCCACCGTCTCGAGCGGATCGGCTCCGCCTCTCGAATAAGAGGGAGCGACCAGTACCACCTCGTGTCCGAGTGCCGCCAGGTCGCGGCGAAAGGTCTCGATCGACGTGGAAACTCCGTTGACGCGCGGAAAATACACGTCCGAGATCTTAAGAATGCGCATGATGGTCGCGGGCCTGCGCTTACGCCACCCTTGCAAACGCATCCCGAGTCATGTTCTCAGGCGCGGACGCGGTCGCAACCACATTGTCTTCGATTCGAACGCCGCCGAAGGGTTTCAGTTCCTCGACCACGGCCCAGTCGATATGGGCGCGCCGGGAATCCGCGTGCGCCGCCGCCAGCAGGGAATCAATGAGGTAAATCCCCGGTTCCACCGTCACGACCACCCCCGGTTCGAGTATCCGCGTGAGACGCAGGTAGGGATGACCCTGGGGCCGCTCCCGTTCATGGCCCGAGGTGTCGCCCATCACGCCGCCGACATCGTGCACCTGCAATCCCAATAAATGGCCGATCCCATGCGGAAAAAACACGCCGGTTATGCGCTCATCCAGCGCTGCCTGCCCCGGGAGTTTCGTCAAACCAATCCGCTGCATGACATCCCCCAAGATGCGGTGCGCGGACAGGTGCACGTCGCGATAGTCGCGCCCGGCGACGATCTCGCCGCAAAGCCGCTGTTGTGCCGCGTCGAGGGCTTCCACCAGATCGGCATAGCGGCTTGGAAACGCGGCATAGGTGCGCGTGATATCGGATGCATAGCCTCGATACTGAGCGCCGGCGTCGATCAGGAAGGAGCGCAGCGATTCAGGAGGCGCCCTCTCCAGGTGCTGGTAGTGCAGCACTGCGGAGTTTTCGTTGTAGGCGACGATGTTGTTGTACGGTGTGTCCTCTTCTCGTTGGGCGCAGGCCTCCAAGTAACGCATGTGCGCCAGGTATTCCGAATCTCCGCGGCGAAATGCCGCCAGCGCCGCCAGGTGCCCGCGAGCGCCGGCCTCGTTTGCACGGCGCATGCATTCGAGTTCGTAATCTGTCTTGACGGCGCGATCGTAGTGCAGATGAGTCAGAAGATCCGGTGGATTGATGCAGTCGGGATCGGTCCCGGCTGCGAAGCCATTCGGGCCGATATAGGCCACGCGGCCGAGCCTCGCCCAATGATCGTTCGCCTTCGATGGATCGTCCGAGGCGATCAACTCGACCGCCGCCGTCCACGGCGCCCGCGGCAGGCTGGCCGGCTTGTGCCAATAATCGTTGGGCTGGTGGAACAGGATCTTGGGCCGCGCGCCGGGTGCAATGATCAGAACGCAGCGAGGATTGTCGACGATGGGCACCCAGGCCTTGAAATGAGGGTTGACTTTGTAAGGGTAGTCCTGATCGTCCAGGAACTGGGTGGGTGGACAACCTGAGTGGATGACCAATGCATCGAAGCGGCTCGCCGTAAGCGACTGCTCCGTACGCCGCATGAGGGTGCGCAAATGAGGTTCATAAAGCTGATCAAGACTCGATTGGCTCACCACTCCCACCTCCTGCCCAAACCCAACCTAAAGTATGCGCCAGACACCCCGTGCACCTATAGGCCTTTAACCCCGCCCGCGATTCCAAAGCGTTAAAGGCGCTACAGGGAGGGCGAAAGAGATATGAAATTGAGCCAAAACACTCTAAAATCTCGGGCGAGATTGGGGTGAAGGCCCAACAACTCGCTCGGCCTTAAAATTTAATTCCTAATATTTCCGGGGTATCGATAGATGAAGACCAAACTTGCTTTAAGCGCTCTTGTCGCTGCATTCGTACTGAGTGCCTGCGGCAGCAAGACCGAGGCTCCTGCCCCGGCTGCTGCACCGCCTCCTCCTCCGGCTGCGGAAGCCGCCTCCTCTGCCGCCGCCGAATCGGCTGCAGCCGCCGCGAATTCAGCCGCCGACGCAGCCTCGAGCGCGGCATCCGCTGCGAAGCCGTAATTCGCTAGGGTAGCTGATCTCACACGCCCGGGCCGGCGTCCACGCGGTACGCTCGCCCGGGCTGTGTCTATTCTGAAGATTGGGGAAGCGAATTCATTGCTAGTCAGTATTCGCGACTGCCGACACTCGAAGAAGGATCGCCAGTGGATCCAGAGCGTCTACGGTGAATACATCGATTCCTTGGCCGATCTCAACACGGGTTTTTTCTCCGTAATCGGCGCCAATAATCCGCACGAAGATGAGATCTTCGCGAACTGGTTTTCCAACGATCACTCGCACCCGCTGCTGATTCTCAAAGGGTCCGACCCGGTGGGATTTGCGCTGGTCACACGGCCGCGGATTCCCGCCGCGGGCGAGCCGGCTGCGGACTATCGAATGTCGGAATTCTTCGTACGCAAACAACATCGCGGAGTCGGCATGGGCCGGGACGCGGCGACCTTGATTTTCGACCGGTTCGCGGGCGACTGGCTGATCGTCGAGTATCTGCGCAATCCGGGCGCCGTGGCGTTTTGGCGGCGAGTGATCGCCGGCTATTGCGGCGGCCATTTTTCCGAGCGCTCGCGCCATGGCGAAGTGCAGCAACGCTTCACGAGCCGGCCGTCGCCTTCGCCCTTGCGGTGAGGCGCGAAGTTGACGTCGCAGGGCACGTCCAACGTCGCTTTCGATTTCATCCGCACACTGGCGGCGGAGTTATCGGGAGGCAACGTGGACCTTCCTTCCTTCCCTGAAATCGCGGTCCGAATCAGGCGGGTCTTGTCGGACGCCAATTCCTCGATCGAACAGGTGGTTCGGGTGGTGGGATCGGAACCGGCACTGGCGGCGCGGCTGCTGCGGATTTCGAATTCCGCGTCGCTCAATCGCAGCGGCAAGACGGTGACCGACCTGCGCACGGCAATCAATCGGATCGGCTACAACATGGTGCGCAGCGCCTCAATCTCCTTTTCGATGGCGCAGATCCGCAACAGCAACAAGCTGGCGGGCTTGGGGCACCGCCTCAACGAGCTGTGGGAACGCAGCACCTTGGTGGCGGCGCTCGCCTTTGTGCTCGCGCGCACGTGCACGAAGGTCAATCCCGACGAAGCCATGCTGACGGGCATGATGCACGGCATCGGCGAATTGTACGTGTTGACCCGGGCGGTCGATCACCCGGAATTGTTTGCCAGCGATGCGACCTTGAACGACATCATCGGCGAATGGCATGCCTCCATCGGCAAGGCGATTCTGGAAAATTGGAATTTTTCCGAGTCGATGGCCAAGGCGGTCGGCGAGCAGGCGGACTTCAGCCGTACCGACGATGGTCCGCCGGATTTGAGCGATGTCATCGCCATCTCGATACTCATGGCGTCGCACGTCGCGGACATCCCGGGCCTGGAAATTGCCATGCGGAACCTGGGAGCGGCCAAACGCCTGCGCTTGGATGGGGGGAAAGTTGCGGCTGCGATGCGCGAGTCCGCCGCCGAGGTCACCGCACTGAGTCAGGCGCTCGGATGAGGTCCAGTTCCGCGGCGATCGAATCTGCGACATAGGCGGCATTGTGAGGCATGATGCCGGCGAGATTCATGCGGCTGTCCGAAGTCATGTAGATATGGTGCTTGTCGCGCAGGCGCTCGACCGCCTGCGCGGAGACTCCAAGAAGCGAAAACATGCCGCGCTGAGTTCGAATGAAGTCGAACGTACCGTCGCCGGTCACCCGGCGCAACTGCTGCGCGAGCAGCGCGCGCATGTCGAATATCCGGGTACGCATCAGGCCGACTTCCTCGATCCATTCTTTCTTGAGCGTTGGGACCGCAAATATGCGCGCGGCGATCGCAGCGCCGTGGTCGGGCGGCATCGAATAAATGCTGCGCGCGATTTGCAGCACATGACTCAGCACCGCGTCGGCGCCTGCCTCGCTCTCGCTGATCGAGATCAACGCACCGACGCGCTCGCGATACAGGCCCAAATTTTTGGAGAACGATACGGCGATCAGCGCTTCCGGTACCTGATCGGCGATGAGACGCACGCCGGCGGCGTCGGCATCCAGATCGACGGCGAAGCCCTGATACGCAAGATCCAGAAATGGGACGAGGCCTCGACGGTTCATCAATTGAGCCAACATCTGCCACTGCGCCGGAGCGAGATCGGCACCGGTCGGATTGTGGCAACAACCATGAATCAACACGACGTCCCCGCTGGCCGCACGGTCGAGGCGATCGAGCATCGACTCGAAGCGCAACTGGTTTGCGGCCGTATCGTAGTACGGGTAGCGTTCGAGCCGCAGGCCCGAACCGCCCAACAAGGGCGTGTGATTGCCCCAGGTCGGATCGCTGACGTGAACAGTGACGCCGGGGGCGGCCGCGCGAATCAGTTCCGCCCCCAGACGCAGAGCTCCGCAGCCCCCCGGCGATTGCACGGTTCTCGCGCGGCGGCCGCGGCGAGCGGCATGCGCGGTCCCGAGGACCAGTTCTTCCACCGCGCCGTTGAATTCTTCCCGCCCGGCGGCCGCCACGTAGGACTTGGTGGTCTGCGCCGCCAAGACTTCCTGTTCGGCCCGGCGCACGCAGTTGAGCACCGGCGTATTACCTGAGAGGTCGCGGTACACGCCCACACCGAGGTCGACCTTCAAAGGCGAGGAGTCGGCTCGATATTTCGCCATCAGTCCGAGGATTGAATCGGCACTCAAGCGGCTGAGTCGTTGAAACACGAGGTGTGGCCCCATTTATTGTGCTGCCACATTATAGTCCATGAGCACGCGGCGATCCGGCGCACTTGCTGGGTGGGGCCGGGCGCCCAACCGTCTCCAATATAAGACAGTGGTCCGATGACATCCCTAGGCATTAGCGTGTACGCTTTAGTCACCTCATCAGCCGGAGAGTTACGTCATGGCGCTTTGGAACGAAAAACCCACGCCCGCTACAGCGGGTTCTGCAGTCCCCCAGTCCGCGATATCGCCAGAACGAAGCTCGCCGGAGCGCAGTGCGCCCGAGCGCAATACGAGCGACCCCGCGCTGGCCGTTTCGTCGCGCCGGCCCACCCCGAAGACCTCATCGGAGGGGGGGGAATCCGTCATTGCCGCGAATCTGTCCATCGAGGGCAAGATCGAGGGCTCCGGCAATGTGCGCATGGCGGGCCGCTTCAAGGGCGACGTGCGCATCGACGGCAACTTCAGCATCGATCACGGCGCCCATTTGACGGGCCAAGTGCTGGCCGCCATCGTGGTGGTCGGCGGAGAGTTGCAGGGCAACATCGAATCCGCCAAACGGGTCGACGTTCTGGAAGGCGGGGTCATCGTGGGCGACGTGAAGGCAGGATCGATCACGGTCGCCGCCGGTTCGCGCATGCGCGGGCACGTCGAATTCGGTTGGGAGGATGAGAAATTGAAGGTCAAGCCGGGCTTGGTGAGCGGCGGCAGCTAGGAGCCTTCCGATGAGCGTCGCTCGGGCCGGCCCATTAGGCGCGACACGAATATGCCCGCACTGCAAGGCGGTCGTCCTGCAAAGCGCCAACATCTGTCCCGGCTGCCAGCACCACCTGCGCTTCAGCTCCGCCAACGCGGAGCCGCAGGCCGAAGGGCTGTCGGCGATGCGCATCGAGGGTTCGATTCATCATGCGGTGCGCGACGAGAGTTGCGAATATTGCGTCGTGATTTCGATCACCAACGAGCGAGGTGAAAAAATTGCGCGCCAAGTGGTCGGGGTCGGCGCGCTGCAGCCGGGCGAAAAGCACAAATATAGCTTCTCGATCGATGTGATTCCGGCGCGCTCGGCCGCCGAGCGCAAGCGAAACTGATCAGCGCTGAGATTGCCCCTCGATGTCGATGAAGCGCAGGAACTCCGCGCGCGTGCTGGCGTTCGCGCGGAAGGTTCCCAGCATTTTGCTCGTGATCATCGACACGCCGCGCTTGTGCACGCCGCGCGTCGTCATGCATTGATGGACGGCGTCGATCACGACCCCGACGCCGCGCGGCTTGAGCACTTCGTCGATGCACGCGGCGATCTGCGACGTGAGCTTCTCCTGTACCTGGAAGCGGCGCGCATAGCCCTCGACCACTCGTGCGAGCTTGCTGATGCCGACCACCCGATCGGTGGGCAGGTAACCGACATGTGCTCGACCAATGATCGGCGCCATATGATGCTCGCAAAACGATTCGAAGCTGATGTCGCGCAGCACCACCATTTCATCGTACCCCTCCACTTCTTCGAAGGTGCGGCGCAAGTACGCTCCCGGGTCGATGGTATATCCCGAGAACCAATCGGTGTAGGCGTTGACGACCCGCTTGGGCGTTTCGCGCAAACCCTCGCGATCCGGGTCATCGCCTGCCCAGCGCAGCAGGGTGCGCACGGCGGCCTCCGCCGCGGCTTGGGTCACTACGGGCTGCTTTTTCTTGCTCATTTCACGACTCTCCGGGCATCGCCTCACATCCGCAGAATAGCATCGTCAAGGATGGTTCGAGTCGAACACCACTTGGCCATGCAGCAGAGTCATGGTGCATTTCAGGTTGCGCAATTCCTGCGGCGGCATGGCGTACATGTCGCGGTCCCAGATGGCGATATCGGCCTCTTTCCCGATCTCGAGCGAACCAATGCGGTCTTCGAGAAACAGTTGGCGGGCGCCCCAAGCGGTGTAAGAACGAAGGGCCGTGCGAATATCGACGGATTCGGCGGTGCCGAAGGGGTGTGCTCCGTATGTGCCCTTCAACGTCTCTCTCTCTACCGATGCCCAAAGTCCATAACGCGCCGCGACCGGCGTGACCGAATAATCCGAGCCGCCGCCCCAGCGAATGCCGTTTCTCGAGAAGGTATTGAGCGGCACCAGCCGCAGTGATCGCTCCGGCCCGAAGTTGCCGGCATAGGTGTCGCCGATCCACCACATGAAGGGAGCCTGCGCTTCCGGGTAAGCGGCGTCGTAGCGCTTCTCGAGCGCGGCCATGGTTTTGATGGCATGGTCGCTCGGAATATTGGCGTGAATGATGCTGTGCCTGAGGCCCATGGTGGGCGTCTCGCCGAGGATCTGCGCGTATGTGTCCACCACCCAATCGATGGCGCGGTCGCCGATCGCGTGAGTACCGACGTGCACGCCGGCCTGATGAAAGAGGCGCACCATCCGGCGATAGACCTCGGGGTCCGTCGACGGATAGCCGAAATTACCATGGTCGATCTCGACGGAATTCTTGTGCCATTCTTGGGTCAACCACGCGGTGCGCGCGCCGCCGCTGCCGTCCATGAATATTTTCGCCCCGCAGGACAGCAGGCGTCCCTCGCCGAGAGATTGCGGCGGCCTGGGCTGGGCGAGAATTGAGGCGAGCGCGGCCTGCGCCGCGGCCAGCGTGCTGCCCGCGTACCACAATACGCAGACATGTTCGGACAACTTGTCCTCGCGCAGCAGCTCCCGATAGGCGTCCCAGACCGCCTGACCGATCGCCGGATCCTTGACCGCGGTGATGCCTTCGCGATGCAAGTCATCGATGCTCCTGAGTATTCCATCGCGCTGCTGCTGCGCCGTGGGGGGCGGGATGAGATCGACAACCGAGTCCTTTGCCGATTCCTTCAGCACCCCCGTGGGCAGGCCACGAGAATCGCGGTCGATCGTGCCGGCGGGCGGGTCCTTGGAGGCGGCGGAGATTCCCGCCAGACGCAGCGCCGCCGAATTGGCCACGCCGTAGTGGCCCGTCGTGTGCATCAGCCACAGCGGATTGTGCGGCGAAATCCGGTCAAGATCGGCGGCGGTGACATAGCGGTGTTCGGCGAGCTTGCCCTCGTCCCAACCGTCCCCCTGCAGCCATTCGCCGGGCTGCAGCGCGGCAAGTCCCGCCTGCACGCGCCGCGCTACCTCGGCGACCGACGAGGCGTCGCTGAGGCGCACGTGATACAGCTGCTCCACGCCGGCATCGGCGATGTGTGCGTGGCTGTCGATGAGACCGGGGGTCGCAGTTCTGCCATGCAAATCGATGCGCTGCGTGACGGCGCCGGCGAGCCGCAGAATATCTCCATCCGTCCCCAGCGCGACGATTTTCCCGTCGCGAATCGCCACTGCCTCGAAAATCGAATCCCGCGCATCCACCGTGAGTACGCGGCCGTGAAACAAGATCAACTGCGGCGGCAGTGCCGCCCGGGCGACGCCGCCTGCGATGCCTCCGACGGCGCCGACCCCTAGAACCAAACCGGCGAGCAAGAAACTCCCGCGCCGCAGGCGCGCGCATCGGCTGATTTGACCTGGCATAAGCTGCATCCTGATTTTCTGTTATTTGTGCGCCACACTGGCCGCCTATCGAGCGCCACACCGGCTGGTGCTCGTGCATCTTAACCGCAGTCAAAGCGGCGCCGGGGGTGCAGTTGCTAAGAAGTTCGATGACGTTTAGGCGTCTTGTGGGCAGCCTTAACGTCAAAACGCCGCGGCAAGTTTAAAGATTATCGGAACCGGGGCGAGAACCTTGCGACGAGCGTGGCCGTCTTTTGCCATAATGGCGGCAATACGGGCTCGGCCGGGCAGCACATGCTACAAGTGATTGATGCGCGCGAACGCGACCTGGGCGGTTTTGTCGTGCGGCGGGTGCTGCCGTTTGAGAACCGGCAAATGGTGGGGCCGTTCATTTTTTTCGATCACCTCGGCCCGACACAATTTGCGCCGGGGTCGGGGATCGACGTGAGGCCGCACCCGCATATTGCACTCGCGACGGTGACTTATCTTTTCGCCGGTTCATTGGAACACCGCGACAGCCTCGGTACCGTGCGGGAGATCCGCCCCGGCGATGTGAATTGGATGTCGGCCGGCCGCGGCATCGCGCACTCCGAGAGAACTCCGCGCGAGGCGCGCGCTGCGGGCGGGCAAGTTCACGGCATTCAAAGTTGGGTTGCACTGCCCGACGGCCATGAGGATGGAGAGCCGACGTTCGTGCATTACCCGGCGGCCACCCTGCCCAAGCGCGTGGCCGATGGAATCGATTTGACCGTCATTGCGGGAGACGCCTTCGAACTGCGCTCTCCGGTCCTCACGATGTGGCCGACACTGTACGTTCACGCGCAATTCGCCGACGGCGCAACGCTCGAAGTACCGCCTGATCACGCCGAGCGGGCGGTTTACGTGGTGGACGGTGCACTCGCCATCGACGGAAACTCTGTAACCGCAGGCCACCTGGCGGTGCTCGAACCTGGGACGACGTCCGTGCTGCGCGCGATGGGCGATGCTCGCGCGATGGGCGATGCTCGCGCAATGCTGCTCGGCGGCTCACGCTTCCCCACCCCGCGGCATATCTGGTGGAATTTCGTGTCCTCGTCTCAAGAGCGCATCGAGCGCGCCAAAGAGCGCTGGCACCGACGGCAATTTCCCGCCGTGCCCGGGGAAACCGAATTCATACCATTGCCGAACCATTGAAAAATGAGGACATGTCATGACTGACAAAACCGCGAACGTGCATTGGGAAGGGCAGGGCAAGAAGGGCGTCGGTCGGATCAGCACTCAAACCGATGCTCTGAGATCATATCCGTACGGTTTCGCCAGCCGTTTCGAGGACGACCGCCGCGGAACGAATCCCGAGGAATTATTGGCCGCCGCGCATGCCGCCTGCTTCACCATGGCATTTTCGTTTGCTTGCGACGCCGCGGGATTTGCGACGACTGCGGTCGATACACAGGCCGCTGTCCGATTGGTGATGAAGGGCGGCGGGTTCCTGATCGACCGGATCAACTTGCGGCTCGAGGCGACTGTGCCGGGCATCGATGAGACGACATTCCAGAAGCTGGCCGCCGGGGCGAAGCAGGATTGTCCGCTGTCGAAGGCTTTGGCCAGCGTGCCCGAGATCACGCTCACCGCGGTTCTGCTCAAGTGAGGATTTCGGTGCGATTCGCCCGTGGCCAAGATCAGCGACGCCCGTCAATCACCGTCTTGACGGGCGTGGAACATCCGTCACCGCATGAATTCGCCACGCCGGAAATTCCGCACCCGCATCGGGCGCATCGATCAGTTCGCACGCCAAGAGGCCATCGTCGCTGCCCGCTTCGCAGAGATACACCGCGATGGCCCCGCGTTGCTGTGCCGTGCGGACCAGGCGCCAACCATCCGGCAGTGTGCGCCGCTGCCGCGTCAACTCGACGTCCAGGTGCACGGAGGAGTCGGCTTCGAGGATTCCCCGCCCGCCGACCACCACGCGCTTGCGCACCACGGCGATCTCAGCATCCAGCGCCGCGCCCGCCGGCGCATCGATGTCAAGTCCGTGCCGAACGAGATGTTCCGCGACGCGCGGCGGTACGGCATAGGCCGGCGGCCGCGTGACCGGCTGCTCGCCGATGAAGCGGCCGATGTACGGCACCCTGACCGCGACCGGCGCGCCGCTCGAGGTGTAAGGTTCACGGGTGAGAATCTCGGCGGGCGCGTGATCGAACGCTTCGAGCCGATACTTCACCGCGATCTCGTCGGGTGGTGTCACGCATGCCGCCAATAGCCTCAAGATCTCCTCGCCGTGGCTCGCCACGTGCTCAAGCGTTTCGCGCAGGAATCCGTACGTCGTGCGCACCCGTTCGGCAAAGGGCAGGTAGGAATAGGTCTCGAGCAGCAGATCGAGTCGATTGGTCAAGCCGCGGTAGTTTCCGCCGAAGCGGGGATGATGCGGGTAGGTGATCCACCCCATGCCCTCCCCGCCTTCGTCGCGCAGGAAGTTGCCGTACCAGAAGGAATCCAATCCGTCGTGCGCCTTGACGGCGGCTTGCACGGCAGGCAGCAGGCGCCGGCGCATGTAGTCGATGGGCTCGCGGCGGCCGCTGTCGGGCACATGCGGAATGTCGAAGGTCATGGCGAAGCGGTGAATGGAGCCGTTGGTCGTGTGACAATCGACAACTAAGTGCGGATTCCACGGCTGGCAGACGCGGCTTTGCATCAGGCGCATCTCCGCGCCCTGTTGGCGCATGTAGTCGCGGTTCAAGTTGATGCCGGCGGCATTCTCGCGGGTGCCCACCCCCAAGGGGCCTTTCTGGCCGTGGAAATGTTCGATATCGAGCTTGCGATTCTGGGGATCGATGCGATCATTGCCGTCCGCGTTGAACAGCGGCGCCACCAGCAGCGTGAGGCGGTCCAAAAGCGCGCCATGACGCCCGTCGAGCAAGTCGCGCACCAGCATCAAGGCGGCCTCTTTTCCCTCCACTTCGCCGGCGTGAATGCCGCATTGAACTAGCACCACGGGCAGCCCCGCACTCACCGCGTCCTCGGGCGTGAAGCAGCCGTGATTGGAAAGAATCAACAGAGGCAGAAGACGCCCTTCCGGGGTGCGGCCGAAATCCGTGACGCGCAGCCTCGCGTCGCCCTGGACGCGCAGCGCCTCGATGAACGCCAGTACATCGGCATGGGTGGAGGTTTGCCGATAGCCGGTGCTCTCGGCGCGCGTCAGCGGGCCCGAGCCGGGAAATGTCGATATGATGGTCACCTGCGCACGAGTACGCGAAACATGAAACCCAGCGCCGCCCATATAGCAATGAGTTTCCATTCCAAGGGGATGCCCGATTGCACCCAGAGTGGCTGAAACATTGCGAAGCCTGCCATGAGGACAGCGCCAACCGCGCACACGGGAATGAGCACCCGGGGCGCCGGTACGGAGAATCCTGGCGAGCGGGGCTGCCGGCGCCGCTGCACGATGAGCACCATCAGCATCAGCGCAATGGTCATGGACACGCAGATGGTGGCCATGTTGACGATGGGCACGATGGCGCCGCGCCCGAGAAAGATTCCGATCATGCTGGCGCCGGTCACCAGCAGCAGCGCATTACGGGGTGTCTTGCGGTGCGAATCGACGCGGCCCAGCCACGCGGGCAGCAGTCCCTCCCGGGCCTGCGCGAGCACTAGGCGCGAGGCCATCATGATCACGGCATTCAGGTTTTCGCCAGCGAGAAAAT
>Ga0210408_10002564_pt1 | contig 17603 bp, 17 predicted proteins | sample IncBWH4MmetaG_FD_155471 | JGI IMG/M metagenome (GOLD analysis project Ga0210408, IMG submission 155471) | Forest soil microbial communities from Barre Woods Harvard Forest LTER site, Petersham, Massachusetts, United States - Inc-BW-H-4-M | ecosystem: Environmental > Terrestrial > Soil >...
TCCGGCGGCCACACCGATTCGATCACCGGCAAGGATTGCAAGTGGAATGTGTTCCGGGTCTGCAACACCACGCGAATGGAAGCCAATTCGGTATCCAGCGTGCTTTACAGCAAGTACGGCAAGAAATGGCACTTCATCACGCCCGACTACGCCTTCGGCCACACGCTCTATGACGCCTGCACCGATGATTTGAAGAAGCTCGGCGGCACCGTCACCGGCAACGAGCTTACGCCGCTCGGCACCACGGATTTCTCCGCCTATCTGATCAAGGCGCGTGCCGCTGGTCCGGACGTGATGATCCTGCTGGTGCAGGGCTCCGACATGATCAACTGCTTGAAGCAGGTCGTGCAGTTCGGCCTCGACAAGCAGATCCATGTCGCGGGAACGCAGCAGGAGCTGGAATCGCTGGCAGCCCTGCCGCCGGAGGCGCGCATCGGCGTCTGGATGTTCGAATGGTACTGGAAACAGCCGGGCGTCGCGAGCGTCGAAAAATTCGTTGCCGACATCAGGAAGGTCAACAACGGCAACGTGCCGACCGCGCGGCACTGGTTCGGCTACACCTCCGCAATGACCTTTGCCCTGATTGCGAACAAGGAAAAGACCCTCGATGCAGTCAAGCTCGCAGCCGCGCTGGAGAATTTTGAGTTGCCCGACGACGTCAAGCTGCAGCCGAACAAGGTTTATTACCGCAAAGGCGATCATCAATTGATGACGTCCGCCTTTGTCGGCGAGGCGCAGTCAAAGGGCAAGGACGATCCGGAAGATTTTTTCCGCGTCGATGAAGTCGTCCCCGGCGACAAGACCGCGCCCGCAGTCAGCGAAACCGGTTGTAATGTTCAATGGCCGGCCTAGGACGAAACCGCCATTTTCCCGATCCGAGAGGCTCATCCCGGATCGGGGCCATGACTTCCTTAAACCGGTGAATGATGACGCAGCTTCTCCTGTTCAATGTCACTAACGGGCTCATCATCGGCGCCTTCTATGTGTTGATGGCGCTCGGCCTTTCGTTGATCCTCAATTTGAGTAACGTCATCAATTTCGCCCATGGCGGATTTCTCGTCATCGGCGGCTACATCGCCTACACGGTCACGCCCTATGTCGGCTTTTGGGGCGCACTGCTGCTGGCGCCGCCGTTGACCGCCGTCATTGGGCTTTTGGTCGAGCGCGTGTTGATCCGCCCGCTCTACGGGCGCGATCCGCTCTATAGCCTGCTGTTGACGTTCGGCCTGGCCTTCATGATCGAGGACGGCACCCGCTTCATCTGGGGCCCTCAGGGCAAGCCGGTCACCATCCCGCCGTTTCTGGCGCAGCCCCTGAGCAACGATCTGTTCTTCATTACCGGCTATCGGCTGTTCATGGTCGCCGTGGTGATGATCGCGGTGGCGCTGTTGTTCCTGCTGTTGCGCTACACCCGCCTCGGCGTGCGCATCCGCGCCGGCACGCTCGATCTGGAGACGGTCGCAGCGCTCGGCATCAATGTCGGGATGCTGCGCTCGCTCAATTTTGCGGTCGGGATTTTTCTAGCGGGCCTCTCTGGCGTGCTCGCGGCAGGCCAACTGGGTCTTGAACCGACCATGGGCACCGGGCTTCTGATGCCGAGCTTCATCGCCATCATCGTCGGCGGCATCGGCAGCCTGCCCGGAACATTGGTGGGCGGCCTCTTGATCGGCGTGGCGTCAGGCGTCACCGCGGTGTTTTTGCCGGCGGCCAGCGAGGCCGTGATCTATGTCATGATGGCGGTGATATTGCTGACGCGGCCGCGCGGATTGTTCGGCGAAGAAGGAATGATGAGTTGAACGCCGAGCAAACCCGCAAGCTGATCGTGTTGGTGGCGATCTGGGCGGCGCTATTGCTCGCGCCCTATTGGATGGTGCCGCTCGGCGGCTATACCGCGCTCGCCACCCGCGTGCTGGTGCTCGGCCTTGCCGCGATGTCGCTGAATTTCCTCTTGGGATTTACCGGCGTATTGTCCTTCGGCCACGCCGCCTATTTCGGCCTTGGCGCTTATGGCGCTGGGCTGACGCTGAAATTTTTCGCGCTCTCCACGCCGCTCGCGCTTGTCGCCGGCATGCTGCTCGGCGGCCTTTGCGGCGCGATCCTTGGGCTACTGATCGTGCGGCGGCGCGGTGTCTATTTCGCCATGGTGACGATCGCGTTCGGGCAGGTGTTCTATTACATCGCCTTCCAATGGAGCTCGTTGACCGGTGGCGACGACGGACTGCGCGGTTTCGCCCGTCAGCCGATCGATCTCGGCGCCTTCAAGCTCGACATTCTCACCAATGCCAACAGCTTCTACTACTTCGTGTTGTTCTGCTTTGCGCTGGCCGTCGGCGCCATGGGATTCATTCTGCGCTCGCCGTTCGGCCGCACCATGATCGCGATCCGCGAGAATGAGCGACGTTCCCGCTTCCTCGGCATTCCCGTGGAGCGCCACATCTGGATCGCATTCACGCTGTCCTGTTTCTTCATGGGTTTTGCCGGCGCGCTCTATGCGCTCGTCAACAATTTCGCCGATCCGCGCGGCCTGCATTACAGCCAGTCCGGTGATTTCGTCATGATGGCGGTGATGGGCGGCATGCGCTCCTTCTGGGGCCCGCTACTGGGCGCCGCCGTATTCGTGGTGCTGCAGGATTATCTGTCGAGCGTCACGGTGAACTGGATGTCGTTCGTGGGCCTCCTGTTCGTCCTGGTGGTGCTGTTCTTCCCGCGCGGGCTGCTCGGCTTTTTCCAACGGAGCAAGGCGTGAACGTCCTCGAGATCAACAATGTCAGCAAGCGGTTCGGCAATCTGATCGCGGTGCGCGACGTCTCGCTGAGCGTGGCGCCAGGCGAATTGTGCGCGATCATCGGACCGAACGGCGCCGGCAAGACCACCTTCTTCAACCTGATCAGCGGATATTTCCCGCCGACCTCGGGCACGATCATCTTCGACGGCCAGGACATCACCAAGCTCGCGACCCATGAGCGCGTCACCCGCGGCATGGCGCGGACCTTTCAGATCACCGAGATCTTTCCGGAGCTTAATGTGTTCGAAAACGTCCGCATCGCCGCTGAAGTCGCGAGCGGCTACCGGTTGCGGCCCTGGATCAACCGCACCGAAGCCGCCAAAGTCCACCAGCACGTCGAGGATACTCTGAAGCTGGTGGCGCTGGAGAACAAGACCGACCGGCTGGTCGGCGAGCTCTCGCATGGCGACCAGCGCGCCGCCGAAATCGCCATGGCGCTGGCGCTGGAGCCGCATCTGTTGCTGCTCGACGAGCCGACCGCCGGGATGGGCGACCAGGAGACCTACCAGATCACCCAGCTGATCCGCCGGCTGCACCGCGATAGCAACTACACCATCGTGCTGATCGAGCACGACATGCGCGTGGTGTTTCATCTCGCCGACCGCATCTGCGTGCTCGACCAGGGCAAAATGCTGGCGCAGGGCACGCCGCAGGAGATCGTCGCCAACGAGGCCGTTCAGGCCGCCTATCTAGGCAATGCCGCATGATTTCAGCGCTGACAGCCGAGGGCCTGCACACTTACTACGGCAAGAGCCATATCCTGCATGGGGTCAGCCTGGAGGTCGCCGAAGGCAAGATCACCGCGCTGCTCGGGCGCAACGGCGCCGGCAAGACCACGACGCTGCGCAGCCTGATGGGGCTAACGCCGGCGCGCGAAGGCAGGATCACGATCTTCGGCGAGGACACCACGCATTGGCCGACCTTCCGCATCGCAGCAGCGGGCGTCGGCTATGTACCCGAGGGACGGCGCATCTTCGCCAATCTCAGCGTCGAGGAAAATCTCAAGGTTCCGCTCGAGCGCGATGGCCCATGGACCATCCCCCGTATTTACCAACTTTTCCCGCGTCTCGCGGAGCGCAAGCAAAATCGCGGCCGCCAGCTCTCCGGCGGTGAGCAGGAGATGCTGTCGATCGCGCGTGCGCTGTTGCTCAATCCCCGCCTGCTGATCCTCGACGAGCCGTCGCAAGGGCTGGCGCCGCTGATCGTGCGCGAGGTGTTTCGCATCGTGCAGCAGATGAAGGCCGAGGGGATTTCGGTGCTGTTGGTCGAACAGAACGCACGGATGAGCCTCGAAATCGCCGACGATGCCTATGTGCTGGACGACGGCGCCGTGGTCTATTCGGGGACCGCGCACGAACTCGCCGCCGACGACGCCCGCGTCCGCGCGTTGGCCGGCGCCAGCGCCGAGGAATGGACGCTGAGCTGAGCGGATAATGCCGTCATTCCGGGGCACGCGAAGCGCTGCACTTCGGATTTCCTCTCGTTTAGGGTGGAAAGAATAGGCGAGACCAAGGCATTGGCATCGAGCCTCGCCTCCCAATCCCTAATCAAGACATCGGCACGTCCGGACATTACCACTCCCGGATTGTGAAACTTCACAAAAGGCGCGCCAGCCTTATATGGCCGAATGGCAATAGTCAAAACACGTTCAGTGCATAGTGTATTCCTTGCATAGTCCACAAAGGCTGGCCGTTCGGCAGCATTTCACGAACATTGCAGCGCGAGGAGTAACCATGGCGAACCCATTTGTACATGTCGAGCTGAACTCCACCGATGTCAAAGCGGCGAAATCCTTCTACGGAGCGCTGTTTGGCTGGAAGCTTGAAGATGTGCCGATGGGCGGCGGCCGCATCTACACCATGATCAGCGTCGGCGAAGGCACCGGCGGCGGCATGCAAACCCATCCGGTGCCGGGCGCGCCTTCGTCGTGGCTCGCTTATGTGGGCGTTGACGAAATCCACGCAGCGACCGAGAAGGCGCGCAAGCTCGGCGCCACCGTGATGAGCGAGCCGATGGAGGTGATGGGTGCGGGCTGGCTCTCGGTCATCGTCGATCCGACCGGTGCGACCCTCGGTCTTTGGCAAGGGACCGGAAAATCGTGACCGCGCCGCTCGCTACCGCCCTCTATGCCGCGATATTAGGACTGTTGGCGGTGATCCTCACCGTCAATGTCATCCGCAACCGTGTTGTCTTGAAGATCGATAGCGGTGACGGCGGCAACGCAAAAATGGGGATGGTGATCCGCGCCCATGCCAACTTCGCCCAGCATGCGCCACTCGCCTTGCTGTTGATCGGCATCGCTGAAGCGATCGGCACCGGCAAAACCGTCATCCACGTTCTCGGTGCCGCCCTGGTGCTGGCGCGCTTGCTCAGCGCATGGGGGCTCTCAAGCGTCGAGGGACCGAGTTTCGGGCGGCAAGCGGGCGCCGGGCTGACGGTGCTGGTGCTTGCCGCCGCATCGGTGCTGATCCTGCTGCGCTGGAGTGGCGTGATGTGATGCGACCCGCGGGGGCAAGGGGCATGACGAGCTTTGTCACGCGCGATAGGCCGTCTTGCCGGTGCCGCGATAAAGTACCTTGACCTGCTCGTCCGAGACCATCTTGTGAAACGCCATCGCCTCCGGCTCGAGGTCACGCTTCGGCACATGCGCCGGCTCGAAATTGCGAAAACTGTCCTTGCCGCGCACCAGCGTCGCCCAATCACGCTGGCCCACGGCCTGCTTGAGGTGGGTCGGGATATAGCGGATGGCGAGCCCGATACGTCGTTCGTCGGAGCGGTTCGGCTCCGATCCGTGGAACAGCAGCACGTGGTGCAGCGAGGCCTGGCCCGGCTTCAATTCCACATGTACGGCCTCTGCTTCGTCGACTTCGACCGCGATCTCCTGGCCGCGGGTCAAGAGATTGTTCCGGTCGAACGTGTCCTCGTGTTTCACCTGGCGCCTGTGCGTTCCCGCGATGAACTTCATGCATCCCGAAATTTTATTGACCGGCGACATCGCGATCCATGCGGTGGCGACATCGGAGGAACTCAAGCCCCAATAGGTGGCGTCCTGATGCCACGATACGAAGCCGGGATCACGGGCTTCCTTGATGAAGAAACTGGTATTCCAGCACAGGATATTCGGCCCCAGCAGGTCTTCGACGGCGTCCAGTATCGTGGGATGGCGGACCATCTGGTCGATCCAGGTGAACAGCACGTGGCTGCGATGGCGCATCTCGCCCTTGATCGGGCCTCCGCTTAAGGCTTCATAGTTCTCAAGCTGGCGCCGAAACCTCTCCACTTCACTGGCGCTCAGCGCATCGACCGGAAAATGGTAGCCGCGGTCGCGATAGAGGGCGATCTGCTCCTCGTTCAGCAATTTGGGCACTTGGTCTTCCTCCATTGCGCCTGTTTTGCCCTGCGTAGAGCTTGGGTGAAGCGTGGCGCTGGCGCCCGGCGCTGTCAAGCAGCGGCAATCGCGCGCAGCATATGGCTTTTTTTCGGATGGCTTTGCTCATACAATCAGGGCATGCGGACCACCAACCTGATGATCGGAACCACGACGCTCGCGGTGATCGCCGCGGGCTTCATCGGCTTTCTCACCATCCAGAAAATCCGCAGCGTGCAGCAGCGGAGTCCGCTTCGTATCGTGTTCGACGGCGGCTCCGCGAGCGGATTGCGCAAGGGCGGAGCCGTGAATTTCGACGGCATCCAGGCCGGCGAGATCAGGTCCATCAAGCTTCAGAATCCGCGCAAGATCGTAGCCGAGGTCACGCTGGATAGCAGCGCGCCGATCCGCAAAGACACCGTCGTCGGTATCGAATTCCTGGGCCTGACCGGCGTCGCCGCGATTTCGCTGGTCGGCGGCGCTTCGACCGCTCCCCCACCGCCGCTGGATGAGGACGGCGTTCCGATCCTGACCGCCGACCTTCGCGACGTCGAGTCAATTCGCGATGCGCTGCATAATGTCGACCGGCTTCTGGTCAACAACGGGACGACAATCAGGGACGGGCTGCTCTCGTTCGAGACCTATACCGCCTCGCTGAAGAGCAAGGGCGAGGCGATCGACAGAATTTTAGCAAGGGCGGACGATGCCTTCGCCGGCATCGATAATGTCTTTGCCAAAATCGACGACGTCATGCCCGGTATTGCCAATGGTCAGGCCGATGATCTGTTTCAGAAGGTACAGACAATTCACGAGCTCGCCGAAAGCTTCAACAAGCGCTCGGCCAATTTGATGGAAGAAGGCCGGCGCACGCTCGCCGACGTCAGCCAGGCCGCCAGCCGGATGGCCGGCAAATTCGGCGCTGCGGGCGAGGCCGTTGCCCCGGCGGCGCCGCGAAAGCCACGGCAGAAGCGGCATTGACGGCGCCTGCGAACGCCAAGACTTCAAGCGTAGACGAAAGCGGCATCCGCAAGATCGATCGCCTGAAACTGATCCTTCTCCGCCCAGTAATCCTGGCTGTGCTGCCATTCCGGCTTGTCGCCACGCTTCGGCAACAGATGCATGTCGCGCATCAAATAGTTCGGATTGAAATTCTCAGGGTCGATCCAGGACAATAGCGGCATGTTGTGATCTTCGGGCCGCAGCGCCGGCACGACCTTCTTGGCGCCGATCTCTTTCATATGCTTGAGCAGGCGGCAGACGAAGTCCGCGACGAGATCGGTGCGCAGCGTCCAGCTCGCGCGGAAATATCCGAACACCCAGGCCATGTTCGGGATGCCCGTGAACATCATGCCGCGATAGGTGACAGTCTCGGCGAAATCGAGCGGCAGGCCGTCGATAGTGAAATCGATGTCGCCGAGCACATTGAGGTTGAACCCGGTTGCGGTGACGATGATGTCGGCGTCGAGCGCTTGGCCGGATTTCAGCAAAATGCCGTTTTCGGTAAACCGATCGATCTCGTCGGTGACGACGGAAGCCCGGCCGCTCTTGATGCTCTGGAACAGATCGGCATCGGGCACGAACGCGATGCGCTGCCGCCACGGCCGATAGCGCGGCGTGAAATGCGTGGCAATATCGTAATCGGGGCCGAGCACGGCGCTGATGCCGCCAAGCAGCTCCTGCTTGACCGCTTCCGGTTCGCTAAAGGAGCGGCGGGTGAATGTGTCCTGATCGAACAAGATCTTGCGCCGCACGATCTCGTGGATCCATTGCTCGCTGACCTGCAACTGCCGCAGCGTCTCGGCGAGCTCGATGGCGTTGCGTCCGGTCCGAAAATAGGTCGGCGAGCGCTGCAGCATCGTGACGTGCTCGCATTTATCCGCGATCGCCGGGATCAGCGTCGCCGCGGTCGCGCCCGACCCGATCACAACCACCTTTTGGCCTTCGATGTCGAGATCGTCAGGCCAGCGCTGCGGGTGAACGAAACGGCCCTTGAAGGCATCGATGCCCTGCCATTCCGGGGTGTAGCCCTCCGAATGCCGGTAGTAGCCCTGGCACATCCACAAGAAATTCGCGGTGAAGGTCTTGGCTTCGCCGGTCTCGAGCCTGATAGCCTCGATGGTCCAAAGATTGGTTTCGCTCGACCAGCTCGCCGAGGAAATCCTGTGCCGGTAGCGGATATGGCTGGCGAGTTCGTTTTCGGCGATGACCTCGCCCATGTAGGCGCGGATCTCCGCCGCGGTCGCGATCGGCGGACCGATCCAGGGCTTGAAACTGTAGCCGAAGGTGTGAAGGTCGCTGTCGGAACGGATGCCCGGATATTTATGAGTCCACCAGGTGCCGCCAAACGTCTCCTGCTCTTCGAGCACGACGAATGACGTGCCCGGCAGTTGCTTGGTCAGATGATAGGCACTGCCGACGCCGGAGATGCCGGCCCCAACAATCAGGACGTCGAAATGTTCTGCGGCCTGGCGGGCAGAAGCGCTGCGGACGGTGACGTTCATTGCGGTTTTCTTGTTTGCTGATTTCCACCGCCTATTCACCTGCGCCCGCCGCGGACGTCAACCCTGCCAAATCACAGAGCCGATCCCCATTGCCGCGCGGTCTGCAAAATCCAGTCTCGGTAAAGTGTTAGTGGCGTGACGCCGGTCAGCCCGCCGCAGCCGGCGCTGCCGTTCGGCCCGGTCGACCAGCTAATGACCCCGATGATGACGGGACCGGACGGCTGGTCCTCGAACACCGGCCCACCGGAATCGCCGGTACAGGCGCCAAGACCCGCCTGTGCACCCTGCCCGAGGGCATCGACCAGGCGGATTTGCAGCGTGCCGGGCTTGCCGGTCGCAATCAGATCGGCGGCGCGGACAGTGCCGCCGCTTTTGCCGTCGCCGCGCGCGGTCACGCCGATGCCGGCGATGGTGAATTTCGCGCCGGGGACAATTGGCAGCTGCGGCGCGCCGAGTGCGGCGCTGTTTTCCTTTGCCGGAGAGCTGAGCTGCAACAGCGCCACATCGGCCGTGGCGCGATGCGCCAGCATGGTTTGCATGTTGAATTGCGGATGCGTGGCAACATTTTTCACGTCCTGCAATTGCGGCTGGCGGTTCGCGCCATACTCCACGATCTTGTATTCGGCGCCTCCCTGCACGCAATGCGCCACCGTCAATACCAGCGTCGGCGCGATCAGCGCGCCCGAACAGAAATTACCGCGCGAGCCGACAATGGTGACGATGGTGCGGCCGATGCCGTCGGCCGACGGGGCCGCGCCGCCGACGATGGCGTCCGCGGGCGTGGCGAGGAGCAGCGAGGCCGCGATAGCCATGCAGGATGATATCTTCATTGCGGCAACAGATAGCCCCTGGCGTTGCGCTCGCCAAGCCGCGGCCTAAGCTGGGCCTTGAGGTGGGGTTGGGCTGGCTTGGAGCAAGCCGCCATGCTAGCCGTCTGCAAAATTCATTCGCGAACGGCGGGGAATAATGATCGAGGCGGTGATCTGGGATTTCGGCGGGGTACTGACATCATCGCCATTCGAGGCGTTTGCACGATTTGAGACCGAGCGCGGATTGCCGGCCGATATCATCCGGCGCACCAATGCCGCCAATCATCTGGAAAATGCCTGGGCGAAATTCGAGCGCGCCGAGGTCGATATCGAGGCGTTCGACCGATTATTCGCAACTGAATCGCGTGCGCTGGGCGCGGAAGTTCGCGGCAAGGATGTCTTGCCGCTGCTCTCCGGCGATTTGCGGCCCGAGATGGTCACCGCACTCAAGCGCGTCAAGGCGAGGTTCAAGACCGGCTGCATCACCAATAATCTTCCCGCCAACGCCATCGGCAGCGCCAGCGGGCGCACGCTCTATATCGCGGAGGTGATGGCGCTGTTCGATCACGTCATCGAATCCGCCAAGATCGGCTTGCGCAAGCCCGATCCGCGCATCTACCGGATGATGGTGGAAGTGCTCGACGTCGATCCAAGGGCGTGCGTCTATCTCGACGATCTCGGCGTCAACCTGAAGCCGGCGCGCGAGATGGGCATGACCACGATCAAGGTGGCGAGCCCGGCGCAGGCTGTTGCCGAACTCGAGGCGGCAACGGGGCTGAAGCTGCGATAGTTGCCAGCGCAAATCTTCTTACCAGACACTGAACTTGCATCATCGGACAGACACGGAGAAAGCCGGTGTTTTCGTTAACCCTGACAATCAGTTATCTGCCTGCGAATTCACCATCCGGCCAATAGATGCTTTTTACTGCTTCTTACACGTTTACCAGTAGTTCTAGGGAAGGCGCAGCAGCCCTACGCTCTGGGAACCGTCGTATGTTCAAAGTTTATAATTGCCTTGTTACCGCCCATGACCTGAGGCTCGTAGGCCTCGCCGCCGTCATCTGCGCCCTGGCGTCATTCGCAGCGATCAATCTGCTTCATCACGGGCGCAAATCGAGCGGCCGAATGCGCAGCGTTTGGCTCACCGTATCGGCCATATCTACCGGATTCGGCGTCTGGGCAACGCACTTCGTGGCGATGCTTGCGTTCACGCCGGGAATCCCGAGCGGCTATAATATCTTCTTAACTGTGATGTCGCTGATCGCGGCGATCCTGCTCACTGGCGCCGGGCTGGCGGTGTCGCTCACTCCGAAGTGGCGCCACGGGCCATGGCTCGGCGGCACCATCGTCGCCGGCGGCATAGCCGCTATGCACTACACCGGCATGGCGGCCTTCGAAATCCAGGGTGTCGTCCTGTGGGATGCCACGCTCGTGGTCGTTTCGATCGCGCTGGCTGCAGCAATCGGCGCATTTGCGCTTCCTGTCGGTCTTCATGGCAACGAAGAAAAGTGGAAGATCGGCGGTGCCGTTCTGTTGACGTTGGCGATCTGCAGCCATCACTTCACCGCAATGGGCGCAGTGTCGATCATCCCCGATCCCACCATAGAAGTTTCGCAATCCGCGTTGCCTGCCGGGTGGCTGGCGGTCGGCGTAGCGCTTGCGAGTTTCGCAATTATCGGGCTGGCAACATCCGGCGTTGTGCTCGATATTCGCGACCGGCGCCGTTCGGAGCTTGAAAGCGACCGGATGCGCGACCTCGCCAATGCATCGGTGGAGGGACTTCTGGTTTGCGATGGAGAGACAATCGTCTCTATCAATACAAGTTTCGCCACGCTGACAGGTCTATCCGTTTCCGATCTGGTTGGTGCGAGGCTCGAAAGTTGTTTTACCGACGAGACCGCACGCGCCCGGCTGCTGTCCGGCGGGAGTGTCCCGGTCGAAACCAGCTTACGCCATAGCGATGGCTCGATGACTCCGGTCGAACTGATTCTGCGACCGATCGTTTTTGCCGGACGGCCGCATCACGTCGTCGCTGTTCGCGATCTGCAGGCGCGCAAGGAGGCCGAGCAGCATATCCACTATCTCGCGCATCACGATGCGCTGACCTCGTTGCCCAATCGCAACCACTTCAATGGGCGGATCGACCACGAAATCGCCGCCCTCCCCAAGAGCGAAAGTCTCGCAGTGCTCTGCCTTGATCTCGACCGCTTCAAGGAAATCAACGACCTGTTTGGTCACGCCGCGGGCGACACAGTGCTTCAATCCGTAGCTTCGCACGTAACTGCCGTACTCGGCGAGCGACAGATGATGGCGCGCCTGGGCGGCGATGAGTTCGCCGTTCTAATGCCGGGAGTTATGAATCCCGACGCGGCAGGCCGACTAGCCGAGAGAATCCTGGAAACCTTGCGCACAGCAAACGACACGCCGGAGACCGTTAGCATCTCGACCAGCATCGGCATCGCGCTCTATCCGAACGATGCCGCGGATCGTCAGGCGCTTCTCTCCCATGCCGACACCGCCCTCTACCGTGCCAAAACCGAAGGCCGCAATACCTATCGCTTCTTCGAGGCAAGGATGGGCGCCGAGGTCCGCGAACGCCGGATGCTGGAACATGATCTGCGGCTCGCGATCACCCGCAACGAGCTGCGGCTCGAATATCAGCCGCAAGAGGAAATTCCGAGCCGGGCCATCACCGGCTTCGAGGCCTTGCTGCGCTGGAAGCACCCGGAACGAGGCAACATTTCACCGGCCGTGTTCATTCCGGTCGCTGAGGAGACCGGTGCGATCCTGGAGATTGGGGACTGGGTGCTAAGGACGGCCTGCCGAGAGGCGGCATCATGGACGCGGCCGTTAAGCGTAGCCGTTAACGTCTCAGCTGTGCAACTTTACAATACCAACTTCGTCAAGGAATTGCACCAGATCCTGCTTGAAACCGGTTTGCCGGCCCGTCGTCTGGAAATCGAGATCACCGAGACCGCGCTGGTTCGCGATTTCGATCGCGCACTATCCACTTTGCGGCAAATCAAGGCGCTCGGCATTCGCATCGCGATGGACGATTTCGGCACCGGCTATTCCTCGCTCTCAAACCTGCGGGCATTTCCGTTCAACAAGATCAAGATCGACGGCTCGTTCATCAAGTCGGTCAATTCCAACGAGCAGGCGGCGACTATCGTCCGTGCCGTGCTCGGCCTCGGACGTGGACTTGGTTTGCCGGTGCTGGCGGAAGGCGTCGAGACCAATGCCGAGCTTCGGTTCCTGCAGGACGAGCTTTGCGATCAGGTGCAGGGCTATCTATTGGGACGGCCGGCCGCGATCGAGAGTTTCCGCGATCTAACGCATGGGGACGTGGTGTCGGAGCAGAGCGACGATCTTGCGTCGCGGGTAAAGAGCGCCTGAGAACGCGTTGAATCTCGGCGTCAACCTAAAGCCGACGCGCCAGATGGGCACGATCACGATCAAGGTAGCGAATGCGGCGCAGGCCGTTGCCGAGCTTGAGGCGGCTACCGGGCTAAAGCTGCGATAGGACCCGCGCGAGGGCCGCCGTGCCGCGCTATTCCGCCGCCGCCGTGATCCGTTCGGGAAACGCGGCCGATAGCGCGTCGCGATCGGCCCTGAGCACGCCGCGCTCGGTGATCAGCCCGGTGACCAGCCGCGCCGGCGTGATGTCGAAGGCATAGTTCGCAACCGGTGAACCCTCGGGCACGACCCGCACCGTCTCGATACGACCGTCCACGGTGCGACCGGTGATGTCGGTGACTTCTTCGGCGCCGCGCTGCTCGATAGGAACCTGGCCGATCCCGTCGGCGACGCTGAAATCGATGGTCGGCGACGGCAGCGCGACATAGAACGGTACGCCATTGTCATGCGCCGCGAGCGCTTTCAAATAAGTGCCGATCTTGTTGCAGACGTCGCCATTGGCCGCGACCCGGTCGGTGCCGACGATCACGAGATCGACCATGCCATGCTGCATCAGATGGCCCCCGGTATTGTCGGGGATGACGGTGTGCGGCACGCCGTGATGGCCTAACTCCCACGCCGTCAGCGAAGCGCCCTGGTTGCGCGGCCTTGTCTCGTCGACCCAGACATGGACCCTATGGCCGCGATCATGCGCCAGATAGATCGGCGCCGTCGCCGTGCCCCAATCGACGGTGGCAAGCCAGCCTGCGTTGCAATGGGTCAGCACATTGACCGGCTCGCCCGGCTGCTTCTTTGCGGCGATCGCCTCGATCAGGGCAAGGCCGTTTTGGCCGATGCCCCGGTTGATGTCGATATCCTGCTCGGCAATGTCAGCGGCGCGGGCGTAGGCTGCCGCCGCGCGCGCCGATGGCGGCAGCGATTGCACCACGATGCGCATCTCGTCCAGCGCCCATTTCAGATTGATCGCCGTCGGCCGCGTCGCGATCAGCAAATGATAAGCGCGATCGATCGCGGTATCCGAGGCGTGCGAGCGCATCGCCAGCGCCATGCCGTAGGCCGCGGTCGCGCCGATTAGCGGCGCGCCGCGCACCAGCATCGAGCGGATCGCATCGGCTGCCGCCTCGACGGTTGCAAGCTGCGCGATGACGAATTGATGCGGCAGCCTGCGCTGGTCGATCGCGCCGACCGTCCAGCCGTCCGGCTCGAGCCAAATGCTGCGGAAGTGTTTGCCGTCGACTCGCATGACGCGCTATTCTAGCTCAAACCTCAGCCGCGCAGCACCCTGCCTGCCACCGCGTCGAGCTTTTTCAATAGTTCCGGGTCGCGCGCCTCCGGCGCGGTGATCAAGGCGGTATCAAGCGCGCGGTCCGAGCCGATCGGACACGGCTCGTGTTCCCTCGGAAAATCCTTGGCCAGCCGCGCCACCAGGCCCTTTGCCTTGTCGGCGTTTGACGTCAGCACCCGGACGATATCCTGGACGGTGACGGCATCATGGTCAGGATGCCAGCAATCGAAATCGGTCACCATCGCGACCGTCGCGTAGCAGATCTCCGCCTCGCGGGCGAGCTTGGCTTCCGGCATATTGGTCATGCCGATCACGGAATAACCCAGGTTCTTGTAGGTCGTGCTTTCGGCATAGCTCGAGAATTGCGGACCTTCGATGCAGACATAGGTGCCGCCGTGCGCGATCGCGAGGCCCTCGGCGTCGGCCGCTTCGGCAAGATGGGCGCGCAGCCGCGGCGACACCGGATGCGCCATCGACACATGGGCGACGCAGCCTCTGCCGAAAAACGAACTCTCGCGCTTGTGGGTGCGGTCGACGAATTGGCCGACCAGCACGAAGGTGCCGGGCGACAGCTCGTGCTTGAACGAGCCGCACGCCGACAGCGAGATCAGATCGGTGACGCCGGCGCGCTTCAGTGCGTCGATATTGGCGCGATAATTGATGTCGGAAGGCGATAGCACGTGGCCCCTGCCGTGGCGCGGCAGAAACACGATCGGAAGCCCTGCGACGATGCCATGACGCACCGGCGCCGAAGGCTCGCCCCAGGGGCTTTTGATCGCCTCCTCGCGCGAATTCTCAAGGCCCGGCAGATCGTAGATGCCGGAGCCGCCGATGATACCCAGCACCGCTTTCGCCATATCGGCTCCACCGCATCCGTTCGTAGCCCGCGACCGGGCAAACGGGTTCACCCATCGCTCGCTTTCAGAGCTATGCCAGTTTTGTGGGGGATTTGAAACGGTAATACCGATTTGGAATCAGGCTGCCGGCGCGCCCTGATGCGAGCGAGCGGCCGATGGCGCGAGCGGATATATCACGCCGCAACGAGTAACCGGGACGGAACGCGCGTGATTTTGTATCTACAGCTCGACCATGTCGAAGTCGCTCTTGGCCGTACCGCATATCGGACAGACCCAGTCGTCTGGAATGTCGGCCCAGCGGGTGCCGGGAGCCAGGCCCTCGTCGGGGTCACCCTTTCCCTCGTCATAGATGTAGCCGCAGGTCCGGCACTGCCAGGATCTATAGGACTCGTCGCTCATCGGGATCGTCCGTGTTCGCGAGCCATTCCGGCGTGGCGCGTAGGCTATCTTACTTGTTCGACATGAAGCAGACAAACTGTCAGTGTCGGGGGATAGAGCATGATCCGGAAAAGTGGACATCGGTTTTCCGAAAAAGATCATGCTCAAACAAAAGGATAGAGCGCGATGACGATTCGAAGAAGAGTCATCTCGCTCTAGTGATCGATTGAGGGTCGGTAGACCACCCTTGCAGTGTGCCTTGCCGTTTGCCTTGGTTAACCGGAACCGTGATGCCGCTCGATCCACTTGCAAAACGTCTTCTTGCCATGATGGCCATGGCCTCGACCGGTGAACGAGCGAGGCCGACCACGGATGAGCGCCGTCAGTCGCTGGTGAAATTGATGCAGTTCGCACGATCGGATGCGATGGTGACAACCATCGACGGCGTATTGCCCGGTCCGGCCGGTGATCTTTCTTACCGCTTGTACACGCCGGCACGGAATGAGGACGAGCACCTGCCGGGTTTCGTGTTCTTTCATGGCGGCGGCATGGTCGCCGGCAGCATCGACAGCCATGACCGCATCGCCGCGGCACTTGCGGAGGCAACCGGCTGCCGCCTGATATCGGTCGGCTATCGGCTGGCGCCCGAGCACCAATTCCCGGCCGCGGTGGAGGATGCGATCGCGGCGACCGAATTCGTGTCCCGGCATGCTGCTTCGCTCGGTATCGACGCAGCAAAGCTCGTCGTGGGCGGCGATTCCGCGGGCGCAACGCTCGCCGCCGTGGTGTGCCAGCACGCGCTGCGCAGCGGCGCCCCTGCCATCCTGGCGCAATGCCTGATCTGCCCGGTCCTGGATTTCGAGGAGGCGTCGCCGTCGCGCGAGGAGTTTGCCGAAAATTACCTGATCGACCGGCTCACGCTCGAAGCCGATCTTGCCGACTATCTGCCGGAGGAAATAGACCCTGCCGATCCCAGGGTCTCGCCGCTGCGGGCAACAAGATTAACCGGGCTGCCGGCGGCGATTATCCATACCGCCGAGTTCGATCCGATGCGCGATGAAGGCAACGCCTACGCCAGCAAGCTGTTGGCGGCCGGCGTCAACGTCGAGCACATTTGCCATGACGGCATGATTCATAATTTCCACGCCATGGGCGCGTTCCTGCCGCAGGCGAGATTGGTCCTGCTTCAGATCGGCGAGCAAATCAGGCGCACGCTTGAGTGATCAATGGCGTGACCCGGGAGCGGGAGCGGCTCCAATTCGCACGAAAAAAACAATCGAACCTGTGGAACGGTTGCGAATCTGGAATAGACTTGGCCTTGATCGCCCTCGCCTAGCGGCTCGCAAGCTCTCAGTCCGGACAAGCTAATCCCCATGTCTGTTCCCGCTATCGCCACAGCCAAAAAGGGCGAGACGGGCGACCGTGACGCCCTTTCCGTCCTGAATTCCGTGTTCGGCCTTGCTGCCTTTCGGGGCGCGCAGCAAGCGATCGTCAGGCACGTCACAGACGGCGGCAATTGCCTGGTGCTGATGCCCACCGGCGGCGGCAAGTCGCTCTGCTATCAATTGCCGGCGCTGTTGCGGCCTGGCTGCGGCATCGTCGTCTCGCCGCTGATCGCGCTGATGCGGGATCAGGTCGCAGGGTTGATGGAGGCGGGCGTCAATGCGGCGGTATTGAATTCGACGCTGTCCTTTGCGGAAGCCTCTGCAGTCGAGCGGCGGCTTCTCGCCGGAGACCTCGACCTGCTCTATGTCGCGCCTGAGCGGCTCCTCACGGAGCGCTGCCTCGCCTTGCTCAATCAGGCCGCAATCGCGCTGTTTGCGATCGACGAGGCGCATTGCGTGTCGCAATGGGGGCACGACTTCCGCCCCGAATATATCGGCCTGTCCCAGATAGTGGAGCGTTTTCCCGGCGTGCCGCGAGTAGCGCTCACGGCGACCGCGGACGAAGCCACGCGAAAGGAGATCGTCGATCGCCTTGGGCTTTCAGGTGCGCCGAGTTTTGTGGCGAGTTTCGATCGCCCGAATATCACATATGAAATCGTCGACAAGCAGAATGCGCAAACTCAACTCAAGGCCTTCATTGGCGAGCGCCACGCCGGCGACGCCGGCATCGTCTATTGCCTGTCGCGCGCCAAGGTCGAGGACACCGCGGCCGTGCTGGTAGCGGCCGGCATAAAATCGCTGCCGTATCACGCAGGACTT
>Ga0210408_10002566_pt1 | contig 17586 bp, 18 predicted proteins | sample IncBWH4MmetaG_FD_155471 | JGI IMG/M metagenome (GOLD analysis project Ga0210408, IMG submission 155471) | Forest soil microbial communities from Barre Woods Harvard Forest LTER site, Petersham, Massachusetts, United States - Inc-BW-H-4-M | ecosystem: Environmental > Terrestrial > Soil >...
GGGCTGATATCCCGGCGCCGACATCTTGTCCTTGGCCGGCAGGTTGACCCACAGTTGCACCATCTCGAAAGGTCCGCCCCGGCGCGTATAGGCCGGCGAGTGGAATTCCTCGTGCAGGATCCCCGACGCAGCGGTCATCCACTGCACGTCGCCGGGGCCGATCACTCCGCCCCGGCCGGTGGAATCGCGGTGCGCCACTTCCCCCTGGTAGGCGATGGTCACCGTCTCGAAGCCGCGGTGCGGATGCTCCCCGACGCCGCGCGGCCGATCGGATGGCTTGAACTCGGCGGGACCGGCGTAGTCGAGCAGCAGAAACGGGCTGATGTTTTCGCCCAGCGTGTTGTACGACAGCAGCGACCGCACCGGAAAGCCGTCGCCGACCCAGTGCGGGCGGGGGCTGCTGTGAACGCTGAGAACCTTCTTCATCGTGTGCTCCTGGCTCAACGCCGGTCGAGCCGCCGGCGACACCCTCCAAGATATGGGCGCGAAGCGCGATTTCCAGTGGCCTAGAATCGCCTTGTCGCCCCCGAGGTCGGAGCATGCTGGCGCCGCAGGACCTGGAACAGATCGTCAGCACCACGCTGGCGCACTACGAGCAGCGGGCCGAGGAGTTTCGCGCCGGCACGCGCAATCACGACGTGCGCCAGAACATCGAAGCGCTGTTGCGCCACATCCGGGGCGAGCCGCCCTTCGCCCTTCTCGATCTTGGCTGCGGACCGGGGCGCGACCTCGCAACCCTGGCCGGGCTGGGCCACACCGCGATCGGCCTGGAGGGCGCGGCCGAGTTCGCCGCCATGGCGCGCGCCGAGTCCGGCTGCGAAGTGTGGCAGCAGGATTTCCTGAAGCTCGATCTGCCCGGGGAGCGCTTCGATGGCATCTTCGCCAACGCGTCGCTGTTCCACGTACCGTCCCAGGAGCTGCCGCGCGTGCTGCGGCAACTGCATGCCGCTTTGAAGGCGGGCGGCGTGCTGTTCAGCTCCAACCCGCACGGTCACAACGAGGAAGGCTGGAACCGCGGCCGTTACGGCGCATATCACGATCTGCCCGCCTGGCGCCGTTATCTGACCGAAGCGGCCTTCGTGGAACTGGAACACTACTACCGGCCGACCGGATTGCCGCGTGACCAGCAGCCCTGGCTGGCCAGCGTCTGGCGCAAGCGCGGCTCGGGCGAACGGGAGAACGCATGATCGCGCACACGGGTGGTTGTCACTGCGGCCGGGTCCGATTCGAGGTGATCGCGCCGGCCAGGCTGCGGGTTTCCGAATGCAACTGCTCCATCTGCAGCAAGGCCGGATACCTGCACCTGGTCGTACCCGCGGACCGCTTCAGGCTGCTGTCCGGAAGCGAGTCGCTCAGCACCTACAGCTTCAACACCCACACGGCCAAGCACCTGTTCTGCTCGGTGTGCGGCGTCAAGTCCTTCTACGTGCCGCGCTCTCACCCCGATGGCTTCAGCATCAACGCCCGCTGCCTGGATCCGGGCACGGTCGAGCAGATGAGCATCGGCCTGGTCAACGGGCGCGAGTGGGAAGCGCAGTACCCGAAGGGCCAAGGAGAGTTCACCGACTGAGCGCCCTCACCCGGCGCGCACCTCGAGCGGCGGTCCGCCGTCGGCCGAGGCGACTTCGCCGATTTCGGCGACCGCTTCGAAGCCATGGCGTCTGAACGCCGCCAGCACGTCCGGCAGCGCGCGCGGCTCGCAGGTCACCAGCAACCCGCCGCTGGTCTGCGGATCGGTCAGCAGCGCGCGCTCGACGTCGGCAAAATCGCGCGGCAGGTGGACCTGGGCGCCGTAACCGGCCCAGTTGCGGGCGGAGGCCCCGGTGACGAATCCGGCCGCCGCCAGCTCACGCGCGCCCGGCAGCATGGGAACGCGCGCCCAGTCGATTCGAATCCGGCAACCCGACCCGCGCGCGATCTCCAGCACGTGGCCCGCCAGGCCGAAGCCGGTGACGTCCGACATCGCATGCACGCCATCGACCAGTGCCAGCTCCGGACCGGGCGTATTCAGCCGGGTGGTGGCGGCGATCATGTTCGCGTAGCCGGCCGCGTCGAGGCGTTCCTTCTTCAGCGCTGCCGAGTAGATGCCCACGCCCAGCGGCTTGCCCAGCACCACGCGATCGCCAGTGCGCGCTTCGCTGTTGCGCTTGACCCGATCCGGGTGAACCAGTCCGAGCGCGACCAGCCCGTAGATCGGCTCGACCGAGTCGATGCTGTGGCCGCCCGCGATCGGGATGCCGGCGGCCTGGCAGACCGCCTCGCCGCCCTCCAGGATGCGCCGGATCGTGTGAGCCGGAAGCGTGTTGATGGGCATGCCGACCAGCGCCAGCGCCAGGATGGGCCGACCCCCCATCGCGTAGACGTCGGAGATCGCATTGGTGGCGGCGATGCGGCCGAAATCGTACGGGTCGTCGACGATCGGCATGAAAAAATCGGTGGTGGCGACCAGCGCCTGCTCGTCGTTCAACCGGTAAACGGCCGCATCGTCCGCGGTCTCGATGCCGACCAGCAACTCGGGCGGGACCGGCAGGCGCGCGGTCGTGCGCAGGATCTCCGACAGCAGGCCCGGCGCGATCTTGCAGCCGCAGCCGCCTCCGTGCGACAGGCTCGTCAGTCGGGGCGGCTGCGAGGACCCGCTGGCGGGGGCAGATCCGGTATCGGGCGTGGCCATCATCACTTCTCCGTGGTGCTGCGAGCGGCGGTCAGCAGGCGTGAAACCAGGGCTGCCAGCGCACGCTGTTCGCGACGCGGTTCGAACCGGGAAGCCCGCGCACGGCATTGCCGGCGCAGGGCGGCCAGCAGGCCGGGCTCGTCGCGGCAACGTTCGAGCAGCCGTGCCAGTGCGCCCGCATCCCCGCAGGGAAAATACCCCGCATAGTCCGTTCCCAGCATACCGACGTTGCCGGGGATGCGTGAGGCCAGCACCGGCGTGCCGGATCGCACCGCCTCCAGCACGGTGTGTGCACCGCCCTCCATCGAGCTGGCGTTGACGACCACGTGAGCCCGCTGGATCCGGCGCAGCGTGTCGGCGTGCGGCAAGGCGCCGAGCCAGCGGAACTGCGGGCAGGCGCGCGCGGTGTCCACGGCCCGCCGCGCCAGGGCCTTATCGAGCGCCGCTCCCACCAGATCGATCCGGATGTCGGACCTCTGGCGCAGCAGCCGGGCGGCGTCGAACAGCGTCTGCGGAGACTTCTCCTCGCGCAGATGCCCGACCATAACGGCCCGCAGGTGGCGTGGCGTCTTGGCCAGTGTGCGCCGGCGCCCGCCCGACTGGTAGATCACGGTCGTCTTGGCGCGCATCGGGCGCGGTAGCGACGCCGGCGCCTGGTCCTGCAGTACCACCAGCACATCGGCGCATTGCAGCGAGCGCTGCGCCCGCGGGTCCGAAAGGATGTCGCGGTACAGATCAGTGCCGGTCAGCACGACGATCAGCGGCCGCTGGCTCCGCAAGGCGGCTTGCGCGCGGCCCCGCTGCCACGCCACAATCGAGTCGGCCGAACGGCGGGCGTGCAGCGCGATCATCAGATCGAAGGGCTCGCCCTCCCAGCGTCGGGCGATCGTGATGCGCACGACCGGCGCCAGCATCCGGCCCCAGCGCTGCGCGGTGCGCCAATTACCGTTGTTGCTTTGCGGCCCTGCGGGGCTGATGATGATTGCACTGGGCCGACCCATACGAGTGTTATAGCGCATGCCGACCGTCGATGACCCGACCTTGATCCGCTGCGCCGACCGCGAGCGGCTCAGCGCCGCTCTGCTCGACACCCGGGGCAACACGCTGCGCACCTTCTCGGCCTTCGAGGAGGCGCTGCGCGCCAGCGAGCTGCAGATCCCTTATTCGCCTGAGGTCAATCCTCCGCTGTGGGAGCTGGGTCACGTCGGCTGGTTCCAGGAATACTGGATCGGGCGCAATCCGCAGCGGCTGCGAGGCGTCGCGGCCGAACCGGAGGCGGCACGCACCGCATCGAGCCTGGCGCAGGCCGATGCGCTGTACGACTCGAGCCGGGTCGAGCATTCGACACGCTGGCACCTGCCGCTGCCGCGCGCGGGCTCCACACGCGACTACCTGTCGCGCACGCTGGAGCAGTCGCTGCGCGTGCTCACGCAGGCCGATGGGGGCGAACGTGGGCTGCTCTACTTTGCCTGGCTCGCTTTGATGCACGAGGACATGCACCGCGAGGCGGCCATTTACATGGGCAACGCGCTGGGCATACCGGTCGAGGTCGCCCCGCAGATCGAACCGTCCACGGCCGATCCGGGTCAACCGCCTGAGCTCACGTTCGATGCGACGCGCTTCCAGCTCGGCTCGGTGAACGGCGATTTTGCGTTCGACAACGAGCTCGCGCCGCGCTGGGTCGACGTGGAGCGCTTCCGCATCGACCGGGCGCCCGTCGACAATCGCGCCTTCGCGGCCTTCATCGAGGCCGGCGGATACCAGGCGCCAGGCTACTGGACAACGGAGGGTTGGGACTGGCGCGCGCGCCATGAGGCGCGCTGGCCGCGCTTCTGGCGGCCCGCCGCGGGCGGCTGGGAGCAGTGCCGGTTCGGTCGATGGACGCCGCTCGATGAAAGGGCTCCTGTCACCCACGTCACGCTGCACGAGGCGCAGGCCTGGTGCCGCTGGGCCGGCCGGCGCCTGCCGACCGAGATCGAGTGGGAGGCGGCGGCGCTGACGGTGCCCGCGGCGCCGGCCACCGCACCCATGCGCTTCGGCCAGGTGTGGGAATGGACCGCCTCGACGTTCGAGCCCTACCCCGGCTTTGCGCCGCATCCGTATCGCGACTACTCGTTGCCGTGGTTCGGTTCGCGCCAAGTGCTGCGGGGAGGCTCGTTCGCCACCCACCCGCGGCTGCGCCATCCGCGCTACCGCAACTTCTTCTGTCCCGACCGAAATGATATCTTCGGCGGCTTTCGCAGTTGCGCTCAGGCGCAGCCTGCAGGGAGCACCACATGAACCGTCCGGTCCGGTCGCGCCGCCCTTTCGCCGCCGCCGTCGCAGCTCTGGCGCTGATCAGCCTGGCTGGCGTCGGCTCCGGCGTGGCCCAGGCGCAGCAGATGCTGCGCGTCACAGCGATACCCGATGAAGCGCCGACCGAGCTGGCCCGCAAGTTCGCGCCGCTGGGGCGGTATCTGCAGGGGCGCCTGAATATGCCCGTCGAGTGGACGCCGGTGACCGATTACGCGGCCGCCGTCGAAGCGCTGGTCAACGGCAAAGTGGACCTGGCCTGGTTCGGCGGCTTCACGTTCGTTCAGGCCAGCGTGCGCTCGGGCAGGCAGGTGATCCCACTGGTGCAGCGCGCCGAGGACCAGAACTTCCGCTCGGTGTTCATCACGGGCGCCGCCAGCGGCATCCACACACTGGCGGAACTGAAGGGGCGCACCTTCAGTTTCGGATCGCAGTCCAGCACCTCCGGGCACCTGATGCCGCGCAGCTACCTGCTGCAGGCCGGCATCGATCCGGACCGCGACTTGCGCCGCGTCAGCTATTCCGGGGCGCACGATGCCACGATCGCGGCCGTGGCCGGCGGCAAGGTCGACGCCGGGGCCGTGAACATCTCGGTGTGGGACAAGTTCGTCGCCGACGGCAAGGTCGACCCGGCCCAGGTCAGCGTGTTCTACACCACGCCGACGTTTTACGACTACAACTGGTCGGTCAGCGCGAAGATGCCGGCGGCACTGCGGGATCAGCTGCGCCAGGCGTTTCTCGATCTGACGCCCGACACGCCCGAAGGCAAGGAAATCCTGGGCCTGCAACGGGCCTCCCGCTTCGTTCCGACCCGGCCTGAGAACTATCAGGGTATCGAGGCCGCCGCCCGCAGCGCCGGCCTGCTGTGAACCGCGGCGTGAACTCAGGCCGGCCCGGTCCGAGTCTGCGGCTGGAACGCGTGTCGGTCCGGTATCCGGGCGCGCAGTCGGCGCCACGCCCGGCGCTGCAGCAGGTCGACCTGCAGATCGGCAGCGGCGAGCACGTGGTCGTGGTCGGCCCGTCCGGTGCCGGCAAGACGACGCTGCTACAGGTGGCCGCGGGCGCACTGCGGGCCCAGCACGGGCGGGTCCTGCTCGACGGCGAGGATCCGTGGTCGATCGGCGCCGCTCGCCGCCGGCAGCTGCGCGGGCGCCTGTTCCTGGCGCCTCAGGTTCCGCCGCTGCCGCCGCGCCAGCGCGTCGTGACGGCCGTGCTGGCGGGGCGGCTGCCGGCGATGAGCCTGGCCGCGAGCCTGCGCTCGCTGCTGGTTCCGCTGGACATCGCCCGCGCGAGCGCGGCGCTGGCGCCGTTCGACCTGTCCGATCGGCTGTTCGATCGGGTCGACCGGCTCTCGGGCGGCGAGCGGCAGCGCGTCAGCCTGGCACGGGCGCTGCTGGCACCGGCGCGACTGTGGCTGCTGGATGAGCCGCTCTCCTCGCTCGATCCGGTGCGGGCCGCGCGCGCGCTGCAGACGCTGCGCGAACAGGCCTCGCTGCACGGGATCACGCTGGTGGTCTCTATGCACCAGGTCGAGCTGGCGCTGGCGAATTTTCCGCGCGCGGTGGGTCTGCGCGACGGCACGGTCAGCTTCGACGCGCCCAGCTCCCAGGTATCGCCCGAGCAGTTGCGCTGGCTGTACGCGCACACCCCGCCGGTCCCGCCGCCGCCCGAGCTCGGCCCCGAAGACCTGGCCGGATCGGCCGCGGTGCCGATGATGTGGCGCTAGATCGGTCCCGCATGACCACGGACCCCGTCACGCTGATCTCGCCGCCGCGCTCGCTGCCCCGGCGCGATCCGGCCTTGCCGGGCCGGCTCGCCTGGCTGGCGGTGTCGCTGCTGCTGCTGTGGCCGTTGCTGGTGCTGACCGAATTTCGGCCGTGGCAGATGCTCGAGGCGCGCAGCCTGCGGGTGACGGCGCACTTCCTGACCGGCTTCCTGCCGCCCGCCTTGAATGCCGACTTTCTGGCCACGGTGGCGCGTGAAACCTGGCGAACGGTCGCAATCGCAACCGCCGGAGTGAGCCTGGCGCTGCTGGTGGCGGTTCCACTGGCCCTGATCGCCACCGCGTCGCTGTCGGTGTCCAGTCTGGCCGGGCGGATGGCGGCCGGTCCATTCGCGGTGCGGCAGGCGACGCGCGCGCTGATGGTGGCGCTGCGTACAGTGCCCGAGCTGGTCTGGGCGCTGGTGTTCGTGCGCGTGGTGGGCCTGGGACCGACCGCCGGCGTGCTGGCGATCGGGCTCACCTACGGCGGCATGCTCGGCAAGGTGTTCGCGGAAATCCTGGAAAGCAGCGACGCACACCCGACCCGGATGCTGCTCGCCAACGGCAGCGGGCGCCTGCAGGCGTTCCTCTACGGCCTGCTGCCTCAGGCTGCGCCCGAGCTCACGTCGTATGCGATCTATCGCTGGGAATGCGCGATCCGCTCCTCGGTCGTGCTGGGCTTCGTCGGCGCCGGTGGCCTGGGCCAGCAGATGGACAGTTCGCTCAAGATGCTGGCCGGCAACGAGGTGGCCACCATGCTGCTGGTTTTCTTCGGGCTGGTCGCGCTGGCCGATGCGGCCAGCGCGTGGCTGCGCAAATCGCTGCGATGAACGCCGATCACGACGCCCGCCCGAGCGAGGCCTTGCCGGCCCGGCTGATCGCGCTGCGCGCGCGCACCGGCTGGGTGCTGCTGGCCGCGCTGGCGCTGGTGGCGGCGAGCTTCTGGAGCCTGGATCTGCAATGGAGCGCGTTCTGGTCGCGCGGCTCGGCAGCCTCGATGGGCCGTTTTGCCGCCGAATTCTTCCCGCCCGACACCTCGCCGCCGTTCGTGCGCAAGGTGGCGCTGGCGACCGCGGAAACCCTGGCCATGTCGGCCCTCGGAACCCTGCTGGCGTCGCTGTTCGGACTGCTGCTGGCGTTGCCGGCGGCGCGCACGCATGCGCGCGCGCTGTGGCGCGTTCCGACCCGGATGCTGCTGAACGCGCTGCGCGCGGTGCCGGAGCTGGTGTGGGCCTCGCTGATGCTGATCGCGGCCGGCCTGGGCCCGATGGCCGGCACGCTGGCGCTGGCGCTGCACACGACCGGCGTGCTGGGTCGCCTGTTTGCCGAAGCGATCGAAAATACACCGCCGGCCCCGGCCTTCGCGCTGCGCGTGCAGGGCGCCGGCCCCGCGCAGGTGCTGCTGTACGCCACGCTGCCGCAGGTCGCTCCGCAACTGGTGTCGTACGCGCTGTACCGCTGGGAAAACAACATCCGGGCCGCCTCGATCCTGGGCGTGGTCGGCGCCGGAGGCCTGGGCCAGCTGCTGTCCTACCACCTGGCGCTGTTTCAGATGGGGCGCGTCGCCACCATCCTGCTGGCGATGCTGGCGCTGGTGCTGGCGGTCGATGCGGCGAGCTACTTTGCGCGGCGCGCGATGACGAGGTAGTGCGGCGCGCTCACGGCCTCGAGTCGAGTCCGGCGTCGGCAATCCGCTCGCGTTAGAACGATGCCGGGTAAAGCGTGCTGCTCCCGTCCATCGGGCCGGTCTCCGCATAGTTCATCGGCGTGGCATCACGGTCGAGAATCTGCCCGCCGATCACGCGACCGACAGAGATCTCATGATCACCGGCTTGCATGCGATTGACGAGCTCGCACTCGAAGTACGCGAGAGCCTCTTGTAGAACCGGCGCACCCTCGCGACCCGGCCGCCAGGCAATGCCTGCGAGCTTGTCCTGTCCTCGCCCGGATCGGGTGCCGAAGTGCCGTGCCAGTTCGAGTTGGCCCTGTTTCAGCACACTCACTGCAAAGCCGCCGCTGGCCTGAAGGATAGCGTGGGACGCGTTGTCCGGATTGACGCTGACGGCCAGGAGCAATGGGTCGTACGACACTTGCATCACCCACGCCGCGGTGAAGGCGTCGCGGCGCTCGCCATGCGCGACACCGACCACGTACACGCCCAGAGTCAGTTGCGAAAAGAGCTCGGTCATCTCACTCATGGTGCACACCTTTCCAAGGCCGCCGCCTTCCTCAGCCGCGCAAGATCTTGCCAAGCTCCCGCCGGTCGCGCTTGGTCGGTCTGCCCTTGGTCGATTGCGCCGGCTCGGCAGCGCGTTGTTCTTCGCGCAGCTTGCGGCGTGCGATGCTGTCCGAGGTCTCCAGGTACAGCTCGCGCGCTGCGCTGGCGGGCCCGCGTTGGGTCGACAATGCCCGTATCACAACCTGCAGCCTGTGGTCGCCGACCTGAAGGTCGAGCATCTCGCCGACCTTGGCTTCGTGCGCGGGCTTTATCCGTTCGCCGTCGATGCGCACTCGGCCCAGATCGATCGCCTGGCTGGCCAGCGAGCGCGTCTTGAAGAAGCGCGCTGCCCACAGCCACTTGTCGAGACGAATCCGACCGGTGTGGGTCACCATCGCATCATCACTCCCCGACCAGCTTGCGGGTGAAGTAGGTCCACTCGAAGGCGTTGGTGCGCGCCGTTTCACGAAGGTTGGCGCCCGCTCCGTGCCCGCCTTCCACCACTTCGTAAAAGAGGTACGGGTTGCCGAACTCGGCCATGCGCGCTGCGAATTTGCGCGCGTGTTGCGGTCCGACCCGGTCGTCCTTGGTGGTGGTCCAGATCAGCGGTTCCGGATACTTGACGCCCCGCTTGAGCTGCGCGTAAGGCGAGATCGACGCGAGGAAGGCGCGCTCGTCCGGGTTCGACACGCTGCCATACTCGCCAACCCACGACGTCCCCGCAGCGATTTGCTCGAAGCGCACCATGTCCAGCAGCGGCACAGCGATGTCGACCGCGTTCCACAGTTCCGGATGCTGGGTCATCTCGACCCCCATCAGCAGTCCCCCGTTCGAACCGCCCTGGATGCCGAGATGCCGGGGGCTGGTGATCTTGCGCGCGATCAGATCGCGCGCCACGGCGGCGAAGTCGTCATAGATGATCTGACGGCGCGTTTTCAAGCCGGCTTCGTGCCAGGCGGGACCGAATTCGCCGCCGCCACGGATATTGGCCAGCACGAATACCCCGCCCTGCTCGAGCCACAGCTTGCCGACGATCGCCAGGTAGCTGGGCGTGCGGGCCACCTCGAATCCACCGTAGGCATTGATCACCGTCGGGTTGCTGCCATCCAACGGCATGTCGGCCCGATGCACGATGAAATACGGGATCTTCACGCCATCGCTCGAGGCGACCTCGTGCTGCTCGACGATGTCGCGCGACGCATCGAACTTGGGCTCGAGCGCCTTGACGCTGGTCGCGCTGAGGCGCTTCGCGTCGATCGCCCACAGGGTCGATGGCTGCAGAAACCCCGAGACCGCGGCGAATGCCTGGTCGCTGTGCAGGTCGGTATCGACCAGGGAGACCGTCGAATTCTCCGGCAGCGGCGATTGCTCGCGTACCCACGCCCCGGATCTCAGGCGGTAGATGAAGAGCCGGCCCCGCACATTGTCCAGGGCGCCCACGATCAGAGCATCGCGCGTCGCCGACACGGCTTGCACCGCTTCGCGCGGTCCGGGCGCGTACACGACGCCCGGATGCAAATTGGCCGGGCTGCGCACCGCCGCAACCAGGTCCAGATCAACGATCGTGCCCGGTGCGATCGACACGCCGCCGGCTGTCCAGTTTTCCTTCACCGTGACGATCAGGCGGCCGCTGACCAACGAATCCACCTGGGCCTTGCCCGGCAACGCGAGTCTTTCGACCCCTCTCCCCGTCACCAGGTAGTTCTCGAACTCGAAGGTCGAGATCGGGCGCACGATGACGATCGCTCGATGACCCGCACCATCGTGCAAGACCACCGGATCGACCCCGTAGCCGCCATCGTCGGCGCTGCCGCGGAAGATCTCACGCGCGCGCGACAGGGGCTCGCCACGCTTGAGCCTCTTGACGACAAACGGGTAGCCGGATTTCGTCAGTTCGCCCTTGTCGAACTCTCGCGATATCAGCAGGGTGTTCTCATCTTCCCAGGCGACGCGTTGCTTGCCGTGGGGCAGTGCAAAACCCTTCGGTACGAAGTGGCCGGTGCTGATGTCGAATTCACGTGCCGTGATCGCGTCTTCGCCGCCATCCGACAGCAGCACCAGGCAGCGTCGCTGGCTGCGCTCCTCGCAGACTGTGCCTTTCCAGACCCAGTTTGCCTTCTCGCTCCGCGCCAGGGCGTCCAGGTCCAGCACGGTCTTCCAGTGCGGGTCCTTGTTGCGATAGTCGGCCACGGTGGTGCGGCGCCAGATGCCGCGCACGTGATCGGCGTCCTGCCAGAAATTGAAGATGGCCCCGCCGATGATGGACGGCGTCGGGATGCGGTCGTGCGCCTCGGCGATGGTCAGCGCATCGCGATAGAAGCGTTCGAAGTGCGGATCCTGCTCGAGAACCGCCTGCGTTTTGGCGTTTTCGGCATGGACCCACTTCATGACATCGGGGTTGTCGAACGGCTCGAGCCAGAGATACGGATCGTCGATGATCGGTTCTGCCATGGCGGTGGAACCCAGTGCGAGCGCGAATAAGCCAAGAACGAACACGTGCATTGTGAAACTCCCGGCAGACCGTGTCAGGGTGGTAGCGCACGGCGAGGTCAATGCCGGGCGCCGTGGTGCGACAATCTCGAGCGATCCAGTTTGCACCGCTCGACGGACCGAATGATATCTTCAGCTTGGATCGCCTCTGTCGTTCGATTCCTGCGGGAACGCCGCCGGCAGGTCGCTGGCGCCGCCGTCGCGGTGCTGGCGATCCTCACTGTGGCCTGGTGGTCGGGGCCGCCGCGAGGCGCACCTACGCTCCCGAAGGTGGATCCGACGGGACCGGCCGCGCGATCGCACCCCGTCCCGAAATTGTTTACTGCACTGCTTGAGCGGGAATCCCCACCGCCAATCGCAAAGGACGACGGCTTGTGCGGCTATGGGCCCGTCCCCATCGTTGATGACGTTCCACAGGTCCCCGCGGACATCCAGCTGGCGGCGTACTCAGCCCTGGCCGACCTCGCAGCCAGTCTGGCGAGGCGTTCCACCGAACGCGAGCGCGCCTTGGGGTTGTATTTCCAAAGGTTTGCGCCATCGTATGGCAGCTGCGCCGACGACGATAAGACATGCCAGTTCGGTGCAGAGGAAGCGGCGAGAAATACCGTGGCCCAAAGCCGGCGCGATTTGATCCGGCTCGCAACCACGACCTCGGACGCAGATGTCTATGCGCTGGCCATTTTTTCTTGTCCTGGCGAGATCGGCAAGCCTGGCAAGTCCGAGAGCGAGGATTGCGCCTTGTTGAGTTATGCACAATGGGCCAGGATCGAACCGGACAACGCAGTGCCCTGGCTGTATCTTGCATCCGAAGCGGGGAGGCGTCGGGATTCACGCGCTCTTGACGCAGCGTTGTACCGCGCATCGCAAGCTCAATACGCTGACCCGCATCAGGATCAGATACCAGCCTTGATCGCTTCCGACGCGATGGCGGCGTTGCCGCCACCGATCCAGTCCGATCTGACGATCACTTTGTCCGGGATACAGGCAACGTTCCCAGCTCCAGACCTCTTCCTGTTGCTCCATTACTGCGGCCTGGACGGGCAAGTCGACTCGAACCACATGCAGACCTGCGGCGATCTGGCCGCCACGCTGATCGAACGTGACCGGTCGGAAATTGACGGTCATTTTGGAACCAGAATCGGGGAGCAACTCGGCTGGCCGGCTCCGCGCCTCGCGAACCTGCGCGACGAGGCCGAAGCGATGGAGTGGCAGATGTGGGAGAGGCAGAAGAAGCGGCAGAGGGAGGATCTGCGTCGTACTTACAGTTGCGAGACGTTGCAATGGCTCCGCAAGTATATGCTCGCTCAGGTGCAGCTCGGCCAGTCCGGTCGCTTGCGGCAGGAGTTTGCGGCGAGCGGCCTCAAGACTTCGCAGGCCGCCGAGCAATGGCGCGCCGAAAGACAGCGGCGGCTGCAGCTCAGCCAGGCGCAAAAGCCCGCTCAGTAGCTCCCCGACACACCAGGCGCCGGCTAATCGTTCGTGATCGACTTGGCGTAGACATGCTGGGTCTTCTTGCGCGCGTACCCGGCGCCTTCGTAGAAGGGGTGCGACTCCAACCTGGCCACATTTGAGCGAACCGCAATCGAAGTCATTCCCTGCCTTGCGGCCCACCGCTCGGCAGCCGACACGAGCGCCAGGCCGACGCCCGTCCGCCTGGCGCGTGACGCAACCACCAGCCCCAGAATTTCGGCCCGTCGACCCGACTCCAGCGTCATGCGCGTTGCGACCTCGATCCAGCCCACGACCTGCGAGGCGCGATCAACGGCGACATAGACCATATCGATCGTCGACGTGAGCAACGTCGCGAGCCTTTCACGCACTTCGGCGACCGACGAGGGATAACCCAGCTCGGCGACGAGCGGCGCGATTTGTTCGACATCATCCAACTTCGCCGGCCGGATTCGGTGTGGTTCGCTCATGTGAATCACGCCGAATCGAGCGCCTCGATCGCCAACACCGCCAGCCGCTCCCCGATCGCGGGCGCGAATTTGAACCCGTGCCCGGAGCACGCCGAGCCGATGACGACGCGTCCGCGCCGCTCCAGGATGAAGCCCTCGTCGGCTGTTGACGTGTACAAGCAGGACTGCGGTTCGACCGGTCGCGGATCGGCCAGCGCTACGTGCTCCCCGATCCAGGCCGCCAGCGCATCGACCACCCCGGCGTCCGGACCCCCGGCTTCATCGGGATCGGCTTGCGGCCCCGCGTGGTGCGCGGCGGCCTTCAGACCGTGCAGCGGATCGGCCAGCGCGTAGAACGGGATCCCACCGGTTCGGGGGTCGACCGACACGAAGGCGGGCATGGGACGCGCATCGTTGCGCCGGAAATAGCAGACGGTCTCGCGCGTCACGCGCACCGGAAGGGGCGACTCGACCAGATCGTTGACCCATGCGCCCGCCGTGACGACCACGCACGCCTCGTCCAGCTCGGCCGGCGAGGCCACCCGCGTTCCGTAGCGCACCTCGATGCCGCGCGCCAGGGCTGCGAGCGCACGATCGGCCAGAACGATGCCCGCCTCCGGCTGCAGCACTGCGAAGGTTCCCGGCTGCAGTCGAAGCGCGAAGCGGCGCTCGACCTCGTCGCGCTCGAGCCTTTGCCAGGCGGCCCCGCAAGCTTGCAGTGTCGCTGCCGAACTCCTTTCCAGGTCCGTGACGATCTCGATCAGCCCATCCAGCTGCAGCAGCGGCTCGCCCGCCTCGGCTTCCAGCTGCCGCCAGCCCGCGAGCGCTTCCTGCGCCAGCCGCACCCAGTGCGGCTCGCCGTAGGCCAGCCGGAATACCCGCGATCGGCCGTGGCTCGAACCCCGGGCATGCCCCGGCTCGAATTGCTCGTACACGACGACCCGCCGGCCGGCGCGCGAGAGCGCTCGCGCCGTTGCCAGGCCCATCACCCCGGCGCCGATGATCGCAACGTCTGCCATCGGTGCGTTTCAACCCGTCTTACTTCGGATACGGCGTTCCATCCAGGTGCCTGAACCCATCCACCTCCGGATCGAACACCAGGTCGATGTCGGGATAGAACGCGCCATCGTCCTCGAAGCGCGAACCGATCTCCAGGCACACGGCCACGGCGCCGCTGCGGTTGATCAGATGATGGCCGTCGGGCACGTTCGCGGCGAACGCCGCGAAATCGCCGGCGTGCAGGATCTCCTCGCCCTTGTCGGTGACCAGCACGACCTCGCCCGACAGGACATAGACAAACTCGTCCTCCGCCGTATGCCAGTGGCGCTGGCTGGACCACGCGCCCGGCGGCAGCTGCAGCAGATTGACGCCGAACTGGGTGAGGCCGCCCGCATCGCCCAGGCGCTGGCGAATGCGGTCGGCAGGCTCCCGGTCGAACGGCGCGGGGTACGAGGAGCCCTTGCGCAGAGGAATGGATCCGAGGTCGAGCTTGGGCATCGTTTGCCTCCGTGAACGCGCTTATCCTAAGGCGAAACCGCGCGGCTCGGTTGCGCTTGCCGTCGCCCGCCGTGGCGCCGTCAGGCGCGAAGGCGGGTCGGCCGACGCGCCAGCCATTCCAGCGTGCTGAACGAGGCCTCGAACGCCAGGGCAAGGGCCGCAGCGGGCAAGGCCCCGGCCAGCATCATCCGACCATCGTTCAGTGCGAGGCCGATCGAGATGCGCTCGCCGAATCCGCCGGCGCCGACGAATGCGGCGATGGTGGCCGTGCCGACGCTGATCACCGCGGCGGTTCGGATGCCCGCCAGAATCACCGGCAGCGCCAGCGGAAGCTCGATCAGCCACAGACGCGCCAGGCTCCTGGCGCCCAGCGCAGTGGCGGCCTGGCGCAGCACTTCCGGTACCTGGGCCAGGCCGACCGCCGTGTTGCGGACGATCGGCAGCAGCGCGAAGATGAACAAGGCGAGCAGTGCCGGGCGCGTGCCGATCGCCCCCAGCAGCGGAATCAGCGCGGCGAGCAAGGCGAGCGCCGGGATCGTCTGCAGCGCGCTGACCACACCCAGAATCAGGCCGCCCAGGCGCGGCCGACGGGCCGCCGCCACCCCGAGCGGAATGCCGACGATGCTGGCCGCCAGCACCGACAGCACCACCAGCACGACATGCTGGCGCGCCAGCCGCGCGAAATCCTCGCCGAACAGCAGGTCGCGAAATCCGCGCCGCGCCGCGGCCACGTCCGATCGCGCCAGAAACGAGCGCGCGATGTCCCGCGCCGACCGGTGATCCAGCTCGGCCGCACCGTTCAGCGCAATCATCCGGCCCTGATCGATGCTGCCGGCGAGCGCCTTCAGCGCCGCCCAGGCCTGCGGAAAGCGCTGCGGCACCGAGCGCCGGTACAGTACGACCGCGTCGTAACGGGGAAAAAAGCCCAGATCATCGACCAGCACCTGGATGTCGTAACGGGCGATCTTGGCGTCGGTCGTGTACAGGTCGATCGCGTCGACCTGGTGCGCGGCCAGCGCCTCGTACGCCAGGCCATGGTCCAGTCCGCTGGCGCGGACGGTCAGTCCGTAGCGCCGCGCCAGCGCGGGCCAGCCGTCGGCTCGCCCCAGGAACTCATGCGACAACCCGATCCGCAGCTGCGGCCGGTTCGCCAGATCGCTGATGGTCCGCAGGTGCAGGGCCTGCGCCGTATCGCGCCGCACGCCGATCGCATAGGAGTTCTCGAAGCCCAGCGGGATGTCCACTGCGAGTCCGAGCGGCGCCAGCTCCCGGTCGACCTCTGCCAGGCTCGCCCCCGCGCGGTCGTGGTGCAGGATTTCCAGCTCGATCGTGCCCAGGTACTCGGGATACAGGTCGATGGCGCCGCTGCGCAGCGCCTCGAACAGGATGGCGGTGTTGCCCATGCCCTCGACGTGTTCGGCCGGGGTCGTCCGCTGCGCGGTCTGGGTCAGGATCTCGCCCAGGATGGTCGATTCGGTGAAACGCTTCGATCCGACCCGCAACGTCTCCGAACGTGCGACCGGCACCGCGATCAGCAGCGTCGCCAGCACCAGGCCGGGGCACCAGGCTCCGGCGCAGCAGCGGCGCACGCGCTCAGGCCCCGGTGCGGCGCGCGAAGCGCAGTGCGCGCAACTCGCCGACGATGCCGCGGCGGAACAGCAGAACGCAGACGACGAAAATGCCGCCCATGATCACGGTCACCCAGGAGCCGACCTTGTCGGCCAGCAGGTTCTCCAGGCCGACGATCACCAGCGCGCCCACCGACGGCCCCAGCACGGTGCCCAGCCCGCCCACCAGTGTCATCAGCACGACCTCGCCCGACATGTGCCAGTGGGCGTCGGTCAGCGAGGCGAGCTGGAACACGATCGACTTGGTCGCGCCGGCCAGCCCGGACAGCGTCGCCGAAATCACGAACGCCAGCAGCTTGTAGCGCTCGACCGCGTACCCCAGCGATATCGCGCGCGGCTCGTTCTCCCGGATCGCTTTGAGCACCTGCCCGAACGGCGAGTGGATGGTCCGATGGATCAGCCAGAAGCCCGCCAGAAAGATCGCCAGCACGAAAAAGTACATCGGCAGGTTGCCCGACAGGTCGATCAGGCCGAGCAGGCGCCCCCTGGGAATTCCCTGCAACCCGTCCTCGCCGCCGGTGAACGGCGACTCGAGTTCGACGAAATACACGAGCTGCGACAGCGCCAGCGTGATCATCGCGAAGTAGATGCCGGAGCGTCGGATCGCCAGCAGGCCGAACAGCGTGCCGAGCAGCGCCGCGAACGCGGTCCCGGCCAGGATGCCCAGCTCCGGGCTCGCGCCGAGCGACTTGCACAGATATCCGCACACGTAGGCGCTGGCGCAGAAGAACGCGGCGTGCCCGAACGACAGCAGGCCGGCAAAGCCCAGCAGCAGATTGAAGGCCGACGCGAACAGGGCAAAGCACAGCACCTTCATCAGGAAGGTCGGATACATCAGGAACGGCGCGATCACGCCGGCCGCGGCCAGCAGGGCGAACATCGGCCAGCTCGACCGCTGCACCGGCGCCGCGGCATCCACTCGGATCTCGAGGCCGGTCACGCGCTCCGCCCGAACAGTCCGGCCGGCCGCACCAGCAGCACGATCACCATCACCAGGAAGATCACCACCGCCGATGCCTCCGGGTAGTAGACCTTGGTGAGCGCTTCCACCAGCCCGAGTCCGAGCCCGGTGACGATCGAGCCGAGAATCGAGCCCATGCCGCCGATCACGACCACCGCGAACACGACGA
>Ga0210408_10002567_pt1 | contig 17578 bp, 14 predicted proteins | sample IncBWH4MmetaG_FD_155471 | JGI IMG/M metagenome (GOLD analysis project Ga0210408, IMG submission 155471) | Forest soil microbial communities from Barre Woods Harvard Forest LTER site, Petersham, Massachusetts, United States - Inc-BW-H-4-M | ecosystem: Environmental > Terrestrial > Soil >...
TCCAGACATTTTTTTCTTTTCTGCACCCTGGAGCCCCCCGGCTTGGATGAAACCCAATCATTCGATGCTGGGCGGATCGATGGAGAGGAAGTACCTTGACTCGTACGCCAGATATTTTGTGCGATTTCTGCAAAGCTACGCTGCCGAGGGGGTCAAGATCAACGCGGTTACGATTCAGAATGAGGTCGACACCAACCAGAACAGCCTCATGCCGGCATGCCTTTGGGCACAGGAAGACGAGATCCGCTTCATCGCGAAGCATCTTGGCCCAGCCCTTGAGGACGCGTCACTGGATACGAAGATTTGGATACTCGACCATAACTACGACTTGTGGGGACGCGCTCTTGACGAGCTCAGCGATCCGAGGGCCAATCGGTACGTTGATAGCATTGCATGGCATGCATACAGTGGAACCGTTGACGCGATGAAGCGCGTCCATGATGCTTTCCCAAATAAGAATCAGCAATGGACGGAAGGCGGCGCGGTTATAACCAGCCCAGAATTTCAGACTGACTGGAGCCAATGGGCAGCAATCTTTGCGGGGGTTCTAAAGAACTGGGGATGCTCCATTGTGGGCTGGAACCTCGCGCTCAATGAAGAAGGAAAGCCCAACATGGGCCCAGGCCAGTCCGGCGGGGTTGTGACAATCCACTCCAAAACACAAACAATCACGCGGTGTGGCCAATACTGGGCCTTTGCTCACTATTCCAAAGTAATGCAGAGGGGAGCGCGGGTGTTGGCGACGCACGGAACACTGCCCGACATCGAACATGTTGCGGCCAAGAATCCGGATGGAAATTGTGTGTTGGTCCTTATCAATCGCGGCGGCCTGGAGCGGTCGGTGCCATGCTCTCTGGGGAGTAGCGAACTGCAGATTAAATTGCCGCGGAACTCTGTCGCTACTCTCTTGTGGTGATTTTTAGAAGGCGAGTCACAGGCCCCCGACATGCATCGGACCGATCAGTCGAATCGGCCACCACTGTTTGAGAACGCACACAATATGGATCTCGGTCTTGACCGTTAACACCAATCGGTCGGCGAGAATAGGGAGGAGTGCATGATTCAAGCCATAGAAAAAATGCTGCTCGATCTTGAACGAGGACACCTGAGCCGGCGTCAGTTCGCAGTCTCTCTCGCTGCTCTAGCCACAAGCGCATGCGCATCAAGAGCACTTGGTATTCCGCAGCCCACAGGTTTTCGGGCGGTTAGCCTGAATCACGTTACCGTGCGTGTCCCGGACCTTCATCGGACGTCGCAGTTTTACCAGGAATTCTTCGGGATGCCCCTGAAACAACACTCATCGACTGTTCACATCCTCGGTGTCGGTGATTCCTTCTTCGGGATTGAGCAGGGCGAAAGCAAGACCGCTATGGTTGACCATTACGACTTCGGAATTGCCCATTTCAACGCCGACGAGATTCGCGCCAAACTTCAGGAACGCGGTTTGAAATTCCTCGGCGCCACGGCCCAGGAATCTTTCAAATTTTTTGATCCGGATGGATTCCAGGTGCAAGTAAACGCACCCGATTACATCGGTCACGTTAGCTGACACGACTGGTGTTTGGACACCTGCGGCACTCTCCAGTGGCCAATACGACCAGCTATTAAGCACATTCGGACATCTATAGACCATGAAAATAGCTCCGCACACAGGCCACAAAGAGACACCCAAATCGCCCGAATGGCTCGTACACAGTCAAAATCCCGGTGCTGGTTCGCAGCGAGAAGTTGCGACTAATGTAGAAATTCGCTTGTCCTCCCATTGGCGAGCGCTGCCCCCCCGCGGCATTGTAGTGCGTTCCAGTCATTTCCTTCCCCCACTAGTAATAGGTAGTTCTATATCCTTATCCTGTTTGGAAAGGGGAATGTGGTTCACGATTAACCGAACCCCTGTTTGACCGGTCAAAAAACTCCAGATCCATTGCAAGAAAACGGTGAGACGCAGGCTGCCAGTTGAGAGAAACTGAAGATGAATCCCTGCCCACGCGAGCCAGGCGAATATCCCGCTCAGCCGGACCCTACCTGCTTGAAGAATTGCAAAACCAGCTCCGATAACGGCCATATTTCCTTTATCGAAGTACCGGAACGGCTTGGGGCAGGGCTTACCAAGCAGGCTTCGGGCGATTCTTCGCCCTGCGTAGCGACCTTGTTGAATCGCCACTTGGGCGACACCCGGCAGTGGTTTTCCGTCCTGTTCAAGGGAAGCGGTATCTCCGACTACATATATGTCTGGAAATCCGTGAACAGTGAGGTCGTTTTGAATGCGGACGCGGCCGGCGCGGTCCGTCTCTACGTTCAGCCATTTACCAGCCGGTGAAGGAGCCACTCCTGCAGTCCAGATGACGACCTTGCTTGCGATACGCTCTCCGCCGACCACAACCCCCTCGGCGTCAATCTGGTCCACGCTGTGACCCAAGCGCACTTCTACGCCAAGACTTTCCAACCGGCGCTTGGCGGCCTCGGAGAGCTCCGAAGCGAAAGTTCCCAAGACTCGCGGCGCCATGTCTACCAGCACAATGCGTGTCGTTGCTAGGTTGATTCGTCGGAACTCTGCTTTCAAACTGGTTCGTACAAGGACTGCTAGCGAAGAGGCAAGTTCTACGCCAGTTGGACCGGCTCCAACTAGAACAAAGGTCAGACAATCCTGACGCTGGATTGGATCATCTTCCGCCTCTGCTTGTTCGAACGCTTTCAAAACCTTATTGCGTATGTGAACCGCGTCAGCGAGCCCCTTCAGACCGGGCGCAAACTCTGCAAACTCATCGTGCCCAAAATAGCTGTGGCCGACCCCTGTCGCGATCACCAGAATGTCGTACGAGTGCGCAACATCTTGATGGTTCTCAGTACGAGCGTAGACGAACTTCGCGTCTTTGTTGATTCCATCAACTTCACCAAGAAATACGGTTGTGTTTCGCTGATTCTTCAAGAGTCCGCGGATGGGAGATGCGATCTGGGCCGGCGATAGCACCGTTGTCGCCACCTGATAGAGCAGAGGCTGAAAGAGATTGTGATTCGTTCGATCAATCACCAGGACGTCGGCCTTTGCATGTCTAAGAGCCTTTGCGGCAGCGAGCCCTGCAAAACCGGCGCCGATTATCACGATTCTCTTCATTCATTGCCTCATTCACGCGGCGCGATCGGGTGGGGGTGTTTGCGACTTGACCATGGTTCGGATGTCCCGGTTTTCGAGAATAAGGCCTTGGTGCTCCTGTTTTTCTCGAAGCACAACATCCACCATTGCCCAGGCCAAGTCGTCAGCGCGAACGACCTGATTCGGAAACAACAATCGAAACACGGGATAGACCGCACGTATCAGCCGGTAACTGAAGTTCGGTTCCTTTCGGGGCTGCACAGGGTAGATGTATGCCGGGCGGAAAAGATAGACGTGCGGAAACCCGGCCGCGAGCAATGCCCTCTCGGCCTCTCCTTTGTAGCGTGCGAACGCAAGCCGGCTTCGTCCTGTCGGGTCAGCACCATTCCCGCTCAAGAACGAAAAAGCGGCGTTCGGACTGCTGTTACGGAGAACTCGCGCGAACTCAATCGTGTAGCCGGCGGTTATGGTGCGAAGTTCCTCGTCTGACACCGAACCGGTGTAAGTCCCCAGGCAATACACCGCCGCGTCGTGGCCCGAAAGTGCATCCGTGAGCGCGGAACAGTCCGCGAAGTTGTGATGCACAACTTCTTTCAGCTTGGGATGCAAGATGCCCAGTTTCTTGCGGCCAATCGAAGTCACGCTTTTGACAGCGGGGCTATCGAGCGCGTAGCGGACGGCGTATCCGCCGACCATTCCAGTTGCCCCCACAATGACGAGACGCTTTTGGCCGACGGAGGAAACACTCATCGACGCGCCGGAACCCACTTTATTCGTCGCGGTCATGACAGAATGCGCTCTTCGATCCAGTCCACGTAGAGCTTGCGCTCCGCGAACAACCAGGAGCCATCGATCTTCACGAATGTGTCGTAATAGCGGAGTGCCGCGATCATCAGCTGTCGCTTATTACCGTCAACAGTGAGGTGATGGGGCATGCAGTAGGTTTCCCCAGTGCCTCGGTCATTGGTCAGCTTGAGGATCGTTGTCTGTCCAAGCAAGTGCATCGTCGCGGCGTACTGGTTCAGATCTGCAAAGACTGGAGCCAACGCCTCACGGGAGTTCAGTTCCTGTGAAGGCTTCGGGTCTTTAGCTTTCATGTACACCACGAAGTGACAGTTGGTGGTAAAGAGCGCCATCTGGCCTTTCGCATCGCGGCGATCGGCGCAATGTGCGTAGGCCTCAACGAGTTCGCGTATAGCGAGTCGATCGGCGGCTTCGCTAGGAGAGATACTGACGTGCTCGCTCATGAACTCGTCCTCCTTATTGGTTTCCTTTTCGGATCATTCCAGAATGGCTTTTGGTTCAAGGAACGCCTCAATCCCGTATTTGCCATATTCGCGGCCGACGCCGGAGTATTTGAATCCGCCCCAAGGTGCCTGCGGATCGTCCGCCATGTTATTGATCACGACGCGGCCGGCCCGCAGCTGCGAGGCAACACGACGTGCGCGCTCTAGGTCGGTTCCCATGACGGCTGAGTGAAGACCGTATTTCGAATCATTCGCAATGCGGATCGCGTCGTCTTCAGAGTCGTATGCGATCACACTGAGCACAGGACCAAAAATCTCTTCCTGGGCAATCGCCATGTCATTGTTCACATTGACAAACACAGTCGGCTTCACGAAGTAACCTGCTTCGAGACCTTTCGGACGGCCTTCTCCGCCGACCAGCACTTCGGCACCCTCTTCAATTCCTTTGCGAATGTAGGATTCCACGCGCTCATACTGTTTTTGGGACACCATCGGTCCGACCATGATGTTGGGATCAGCCGGATCTCCGACCGTAAGGGTACGCATCCCTTCCAGTATGGCCCGCTTCACCTCGTCGAGTCGGCTTTTCGGCACTAGAAGCCGCGTTCCCGCGGCGCAAGCTTGGCCGCTATTCATAAAAGCCAGGATGAGAGCGGATGGGATGGCTTTGTCGAGTGCGGCGTCATCCAGGACGATCGTAGGCGACTTTCCACCCAACTCAAGCGTGACACGCTTCATGGTTGCCGCACCGTCGCGCATGATGGTTTCACCGACCGCAACCGAACCGGTGAAGGAGATTTTCGCAACGTCGGGATTGCGAACCAGCTCAGCGCCCACGGTAGTGCCGAGACCCGTGACTACGTTGTAAACGCCTTTGGGCAAGCCGGCCGCATTCAGAGCCTCAACCATCACCCGTGTCTGCAGCGAACTCATCTCGCTGGGCTTGATAACCACCGTACAACCGGCTGCCACGGCCGACGCCAACTTGAGACAAATGAATAGTGCGTTCGCATTCCAAGCGGTAATCAGACCGGCGACGCCGACAGGCTCCAGTGTGACCGTCGTCTTGCCCCAGCTCTGTTTCAACGGTAGCTCTTGAAGTCCCTTTTCAGCCGCTGCAAAGGCAGCCACGCCCGACTCCACAATCAGTCGCGCGAACCGGGCAACTCCGCCGTACTCCTCAATCATCATCGCCGTCAGGTCGTCGATACGGTCCGAGACAGCCTTGTGCAGTTGGCGTAAGTATTGCGCCCTCTCTTCCTTCGTAGTCCGGCTAAAACCGACGAACCCACGTTTGGCAGCGGCGATAGCGCGCCGAGTATCTTTCTCGTCTCCCAGCGTGACGCGTCCAATCACTTGCCCGTTGGTCGGCTTGAGAATATCCCTGACCTCGCGGCCGTGGGATTCAACGAATGCCCCATCGATGTAATGCGTCGTTATAGTTTTAATCGTGTCGGTTTGGGTGACGGTTGCCATGGCATCTCCTAATAGGAATAGTTACGATCGGAACGAATGAACGACGGGCAGTAGAGAGGTGTTCTCTGATCGCCCAAACCATCAGCTGCCTCGCAGCGAGATTGATCATGCCGGCTTTAGTAGCATGCGTATTTCCGCGGCAACTTCGGTTTATTGTCCCCCCAAATCCATGCATCGGTGCCACTTACCTAAACGAAAGACATGTCGGGGGTGGCATAAAATTGCCAGTGTCCGTCCGTTGACAGCGCATCCCGTCGATTGAGAGAAGTGAGGTTTGAAAAACGCTTGGGTCTTGTCACGGTGGGCGCTTTCTGGTGAGTCAAAACAATCGTAGCGAAACAACCAAGGGATCCGCTTGGGGGCTGAAGCTGAGGTGGTGTGAAGCGATTATATTTTCGAAAAGTCAGAGCGCTTTTTGTATCGCACCATCTACAACTGGACATTCTGATAATCTAGCGAGTTCTGCGAGCTTCTCAATGGCGCAAGTGCACGCTTCGCGAACGTGGGAACGCGAGGAGCCAAGAAGAACAGCACACTCATTCTCCGTGTAACGCTCCAGAATTCGTAGGACGAATACAAAGCGCTCGAAATCCGCAAGCGTCAGCAGAGCGTCAGCGTCAAAATAGGCAGTTTGATTACCTGATTCTTGATTTTGGACAAATGGCGGCAAGGATGAGTTCGAACGAGTCGGTCGTGGCGTCAGTTCGCGAATTGCGTTTTCCACCATAACACGCTTCGTCCAGAGACGTGCCCATTCCCTGAAGACCCGATTCTGATTAGCACAGGCTCCAATGCCGGCTTCAAAGCAGCTTTCCGCTTTCTGATGATCTCCCGTCAGTAAGAAAGAAAGCTGATAGAGACGACTGAGGTCCTCGGCAAGAATCTTGCGGAAGTCTTCGCTAGTGGCGTATAAATTCTCACCGCTAGCAGATATTCGGGTTTGGGCCTGCTTGGCCATGACTCAACCTCTCGGCTTCGCAATATGCAACCAGATTTAGCCGCCTCTCGAATAGCTAATTTCTGTTGCTCGCTGCCGTTGATGCAGCGGGCAAGGCTCCGGGCACCGGGGTCAGCAATTTCTCGATCGCTCGTTCCATCGTGTGACTCATTTCCGCTACCACCGCAGGAACGTCGTGTTGGTTAACCACTCCGACTTCCGAAACAGATTTGCTCCAAACAATCGCACCGGTGTCGAGTTTGACCATCTGGGCCGAGACTGCCACCTCGACCTTAACGCCGCCCTCGTAGTCAATTTCCTCGAGCCTCTCCAATCGTCCGCTGACCAGGTAGTCAGCATCGGGATGACCGTCGTAATGTTTTACGCGGGAAAAGGTCCCTGCGGCGCCAAGGCGAGCCATGATCGAGTCGGTAACAAACGCACACGGGTCAATGGCCCAGCGATGGTAGGCATAGAAACCGATTTGTTCAGGAGATGGCTTGTATACGATGGCCCCCTGCTTCAGGTAGGCAGGGGCGCGGAATTCGCGGATCGCCACCGTAGTGTGCGCGCTTTCTGCCGCTGGTGGATCGGGGGGCGCGGGCAGGTTGAGAGTGTAGTAATTCGTACGCCCCATCTTGCCCGCACAGCCGGCCAAGACAGCGACAAATGAAAATGCGATGACGGCCATAGCCAGATTTCTTTTCATGGTCAATCTCCAATGAACTGAAAGGAAGCGAGGAAACTTGTCCTCTGTTCATCTCTTTTATTTCGGCACCTTGCGATCTTCCGGCTCTTTAATTCGAATAAGACTCCACGGTCTCTCTTTTACCGAGTTCGTCAACTCATCTAGGTTTTCGGTCGTAGTCCGCAAGTGTTCGATCGTGTCATCGATCTTGTAATCATTGGAGCGCACTACTACCTGCATATCCGCCAGCATTTGTTTTGCCTGCAACAACGCGCTCTGCAAGTTGGCCAGGTCGTTGCGAATCGGTTCACGCAGATCGGTTACCGTGCCATTCACGTTTTGAATGGTTCCATCCGCATGTTGGCTGAGCGCGTTCAACTGATCAGTCAGACGATCAATCTTTGGGCGGTCAGTCGCCAGCATTCCGTTGACGTTTTCCAATACTGCCTGGATCTTTTGCTGGTTGGCTTTGCCGGCGACTGTATTCAGATTGGCCAACAGCGTCCGCGCATCGCCACTGATTCCTCCCAGCTCTCCCCGAACCTCAGTGATCAGACCGTTGGCGTTGTCTGCCGCAATTGCCATTTTGTCGGTTATCTCGTCCAGACTCGCGCCTTCCTGTGAAGTGATGACTGCCCCCGGTGGAAGCCGGCGAGCATCATTGCTGCCGGTTGAAATGGACAATGCTGCACCACTCATCACGCTGACAAGACCCAACTTGGCCACGGATTTTTCGTTCAGCGGAGTGTTTTCCTTTACCTCCAGAAGAATTTCGATCTTGGTTGGATCTGCTGTCCAAGGCCGCACCACCGTAATTTTCCCTACGTTGATTCCTCCAAAGAGCACTTGGGCTCCCGGCTCTATTCCTCCCGCATAACGGAGGTAGGTCCGGTACGGGGCCGTGTGGCTACTGAGCTGCGCATTGACCAGGTGGACAATCGTGAACGAGAGGATCGCAGCGCATCCAAGAACAAAGGCTCCGACTTTGGCTTCAGTGGTCATTGATATGTCTCCGCGGAATCCAGGTATTTTTCGAAGTGCGCCGCTACTGCGGACGATTTCGCTAGGTCTTCGGGAATCCGATCAAGAAACTGCCGCACACGCGGATTCTGGCTAGCTTTAATTTCCTCTTTTGTGCCGATCGAGCTGAATGATCCCTGATAAAGCATGGCGATGCGGTCGGCAATGCGAAACGCGCTTGGGAGTTCGTGAGTGACCACAATGACTGTCATCCCTAAGGTCTGCTTGAGCAGCAGAATCAGTTCGTCGAGTTCTGCAGCAACGATCGGATCAAGTCCAGCTGATGGCTCATCGAGCACCAGGATTTCAGGGCCGAGCGCGAGCGCCCGCGCGACGGCCGCACGCTTCTTCATACCTCCGGAAAGTTCCTGGGGAAGCCGCTTGCCGTGGTCCGCAAGGCCAACCGCGGCCAACTTTATCCAAACCACAAGTTCTATGATTGAAGGTGCAAGGCGCGTATGTTCACGCAAAGGCAAAGCGACGTTATCTTCGATATTCAACGAGTTGAACAAAGCCGCGCTTTGGAAGGCCACTCCGATCGAGCGATGCATTTTCTTCAAGTCCGACTTTGAGCAACGGGTGATGTCCGTTCCGTTCACGTGGATGCTGCCCGACTGAGGGCGCTCCAGTCCAATGATCTGGCGCAGCAACGTGCTCTTGCCGCAGCCACTGCCGCCCAACAAGACCATCGTTTCCCCTTGCTCGATGTCCAGATTCAAACCATTCAGTACTCTGCGACCGTCATACTCAACCACAAGATCGCGGACGGAAATGACTGGCATCAGTGTTTCCCCGTGAAGTAAAAGATGGCGGTGAAAATCGCATCCGCAACGATGACCAGGAAGGTCGACTTCACTACTGCACTGGTGGTGGAGCGGCCGACCGAGTCTGGGCCGCCGCGAACACGGAAACCTTCCAGACATCCAACCTGCGCAATAATGGTCCCGAAGACAACGCTCTTGATGAGCCCCATAACTACGTCGCGCAAGTCAATTGCCTCGAAGACGTAATGGAGGTACAACGCTGGGGTCAGGCGAATGCTGAAGAACATGAACAAAGCCCCGGCCAAAATGCCGCAGACATTCGCGACGATGCTGAGGCAAGGAACTGCAATCAAAGCGGCCAGATATTTCGGCGCGAGGACGAACTCTATGGGCTCGAGCGCCATGACACGGAGGGAATCAAGTTCCTCGGTCACTTTCATAGTCCCGATCTCTGCCGCGAAGGCGGAGCCGGATCGTCCACTTACGGCAATTGCGGTCATGAGTGGGCCAAGTTCACGCGTGAAGCCGACTGCAACCAAATCAACTACGTAGCGTAGCGCCCCAAAACGTCGCAGTTCTGACGCACCTTGCATGGCGAAGATGAACCCAGTACATATGGACATCAAAGAAACCATGGGCATCGCGTCGACGCCGATTTCCAACATCTGCCTCACGGCAGCCCGCCAGCGGTAGCGATTGCCGACAAAAGGAAGCGATTGCAACATCGCTCGCACTGTGGCCCACCACTGAATGTTGAGGCTTCCAACGTAGTCGAGATGTTCGATTGTTTTTTCGCCGACACTTTCAAGAACATTTGCCATCACGCCGCCCCCTTCTCGCCGGGTATCGTCTCGAACAACGGAAGCAACCCCGTGACATCGAACAGCCGTAGCACGGAATCATGCATTCCCTGCAAATGCAGGCGAATCTGGCGATGGCCGGCGATTTTAAGAGCTTCAACCAGCGTTGCGATTCCTGATGCTTCAATGTGGTTGACGTCACTCAGGTCCACGATGACTGCATGAACTGACGGTTTGCCCGATAGAATGGCCAGAAGGCAGTCCCGAATATCGGGTGAAGAATCGACATCAATGCGCCCATTCAAGCGGACGATTACCTCCGTGCCACTGCGATCAACTGCAATTGCGAGGTGGCTGGGTGAAGTGGTTTCGCTTCTTCTCAAACGGCGACCTCTCGCACTGTGCTGCATGGCATTCCAGGAAGATCCTCATCTATTTCCATAGATGCTTTCGCAATCGAAGGCTGCAGTGTTTACTGTTGCCAGCCTCCTCCGAGTGCTTCATACAACTGAACCAGTGCCAACAATTCATTCTGGCGTGCCTCTACGACGGCAAGCTCTGCCGAGAAGGCGTTCGTCTCGTTTGTCAGGACTTCCAAGTAGCCAGTGACGCCGCCGGTGTAGCGCATGTGGGAAAGACGCGCCGCGTCCTGCGCCGACTGGAACAGAAATTCTTCCTCTACGCGGAATTCACGGGTCTTGCGGTGCGCGATTAGTGCGTCGGAGACACTGCGAAACGCCGCCTGAACTGATTGTTGGTAAACAAGCAAGGCGGTCTGCTGACGCGCCTCGGCCAGACGAACTCCCGAACGAATCCGACCCGCTGTAAATATGGGCTGGGCCAGCGATGCGCCGAAGTCCCACGCGCCCGCAGGACCAGTGAACAAATTGCTCAAAGCGGAACTCTGAAATCCACTCGCCCCGCTGAGCAAGATTTGAGGAAAATAAGCCGCACGCGCGACGCCGATCTCGGCGTTCGCCGCAATCAACTGTTCCTCTGCCTGCCGAATGTCAGGGCGGCGCTCAAGCAATTCCGAGGGAAGACCTGGAGGAACTTCGGGAGGTTGGTGTTGTTCCGTTAGAGCCTGACCTCGTGGGACGTTACCGGGATTCTGTCCGAGGAGGATGCTCAGAAAGTTTTCCTGTTGCTCGATCTGTTGTTCTAAGGCGGGGACTTCTGCACTTGCCGTGAAAACCAACTGTTCCGCCTGGCGCACATCCAGTAAAGACGTCGCGCCGCCATGCGCAAGAACTTGCGTCAGTCGAAGCGATTCCTGGCGCGAATCGAGCGTGCGCTTTGAGATTTCCAGTTGCAGGTCGAGCGCGCGCAGCTGGAAGTATGCGGTAGCAACATTGGCCACAAGGGTTGAGACCACCTCCCGACGTGCCCATTCACTGGCAAGGAGATTGGCTCGCGCGGCCTCCGTCGCGCGGCGGAATTTGCCCCAGAAATCAAGCTCCCACGCCGCCGAAACATTCACTTGACCCGTACTGGTTTCAAATTGTGGAACCAACTTGGATTGGGGCGAACGCACATCGTCAATCGCCCCTCCTCCGCTCAGGGTTGGAAATTGATCGGCCCGTGTGATTCCGAGTTGCGCGTTCGCTTCGAGAATGCGAGATGCCGCGATGCGAACGTCGTAGTTTTGTTGGAGTGAGGTGCGGATTAAGGAGCGCAGATCTTCGTCCTGGAATACGTCCCACCACTTTAGCTCGCCCAGCGCAATGGCTTGTGGAGCGGCGGCCTGCGGTTGGGAACCCTCCTCCGGTGCCCCGCGAAATGAACCAGGCACCGTGACGGCAGGCCTCCTGTAACGCGGACCCACTCTGCACCCGGCAGTCAAAAGAACGGCGACCAGCAAAATGATGTGCTGTCTCACGCTAATTCCCCTCCGCCGATGCGACCTGGGTAACGGGGGCTGATTGGCGCTCCGTGCCCGCGCCCGACCACTTCTCTACGCGGTAGAACATGGCAGGGATGAAGAAAATACCAATGAGGCTCGCAGCCAACATTCCACCAATCACGGATGTACCCATGATCTGGCGTGCCACGGCTCCGGCACCCGATGCGGTCCATAGCGGAACGGCTCCCAGAATGAATGCGAACGAAGTCATCAGGATCGGTCGAAGCCGGAGACGGGCCCCCTCAAGCGCCGCATCCACGAGTGGCTTGCCGTGCTCGTATTGTTCTTTCGCAAATTCGACGATGAGGATGGCGTTCTTGGCCGCAAGTCCGATCAACATCACGAGACCGATTTGGGCGTAGACGTCACTTTCGATTTGCACCATGTAAGTGGGTAGAAAAGCGGACAAGATGGTGCGCCTCAGCCACAAGATGGCAAACGCTCCAAAAACCGCGACCGGTGTGCTTAGAAGAACGCTGAAAGGGAGAGACCAACTTTCATATAGCGCGGCTAGAATCAAGAAGACAAACAGAAGAGAGAACCCGAAAATAGCCGCGGGCGGAACTCCTTCCTGAGCTTTCTTTTCCTGAAAGGACATGCCCAGATAATCGAACCCCATCTCGCGCGGCATTGATTTCCGAAAAACTTCCTCGAGAGCGGCCATGGCCTGGTCCGCGCTATACCCGGGAGCGGCGGCGCCATTGATTTGGGCGGCGCGATATTCGTTAAAGCGCATGGTGAATTCCGGACCGTCGCGTGACTCGAAGCGGGTGACGGACGAAAGAGGCACCATTGCGCCCTTATTGTTTCGAATGTAAAACTGACCGACATTTTCCGCCTGAGTGCGATAGTCGCCCTCCGCCTCGATGTAGACCTGCCACTGTCTGCCAAACCGGTTGAAATAGTTGATAAAGTAGCCACCCATGAAAGCCTGCAGAGTCTGATAAACGTCCCGGACCGACGCTCCTTGCTTCATGATTTTTTCGCGATCCACGTCTGCGAACAGTTGGGGCACACTGGAAAGAGAAGTAGTGCTGAGCCCTGCAAGTTCCGGACGTTTCCGCGCTTCAGTTAAAAACGTCTGGAGATTCGACGAAAAGAATTCGAGGTCCTTGCCGGCGCGGTCTTCGAGCACGAACGTAAAGCCGCCGGATGTTCCAATGCCAGGAATGGCTGGCGGAGAAAAGGAGAACGCTATTCCTTCCGGCAGCGATGACAGATCCGTGTTGATTCGTTGCTTGATGGCTTGGAGTTGCTCGGAGCGTGATTTCCGGTCGTCCCAGGGCTTCAGGGTCACGAAGAAGAAGGCGTTGTAGCTGGTACGCACAAAGCTGAGCAGGCTGAATCCAACGACGCTGGTCGTATGCTCAACCCCTGGAGTGTTGGCCAGTATGTTTTCGATTTTTGCGGCAACATCGTCCGTGCGTTGAAGCGACGCGGCAGTTGGAAGCTGAGCGTTTACGTAGAGGTAACCCTGATCCTCATCGGGGAGAAAACTTGAGGGGACTTTGCTGCCGAACCAAGCGGCGGCGGCGGCAAAACCTGCAAGCAGAACTAGTGCGATTGCACTCTTGCGAATGAGGAAACCACATGTCCGGACATACCATTCCGTCGCATTCGCAAACACACGATTGAACCAGTCGAAAAATGCAGCGAGCGGCCCGCGGGAAGAAATCTTTGGACGCAGCAACAAAGCAGCCAGCGCCGGGCTCAACGATAGCGCATTGAATGCCGACAGAATTACGGAGAAGGCGATGGTCACGGCAAATTGCTGGTAGAGTCGTCCGGTAATTCCGGGTATGAACGCGGTTGGAATAAAGACCGCAGAAAGCACTAGAGCGATGCCCACAACGGGACCGGAGATTTCCTCCATCGCTTTGAGCGCAGCGGCTTTGGGCGTCAGACCCTCGTCGATATGCCGCTCCACTGCCTCAACGACGACGATCGCGTCGTCCACCACCAATCCAATAGCCAGCACTAGCCCAAACAGTGAAAGCGTGTTGATCGAGAATCCAAACAAAGGGAAGAACATGAATGTGCCGACCAGTGAAACGGGCACAGCAAGCAGTGGAATCAGCGTCGCACGCCAGCCTTGCAGAAACAGGAAAACGACGATAAGGACCAGGACAATGGCGATGACGAGCGTGAGGACGATTTCCTTTATCCCCGCGCTGACGGCCTCCGTCGTGTCAAGCGAGATGGCGTAATCCATGTCTTCCGGCAACCGGGTCTTGATCTCTGCCATCAACTTCCTGACCTCGGTTGCTGCTTGGACTGCGTTCGAGCCCGGTAGTTGATATGCGGCAACGATGGCAGCGCCTTTGCCGTCCAGGCGGCTCACCATGTTATAGGTCTGGGCGCCGAGTTCCACGCGCGCCACGTCTTTTACGCGAACAACCGCTCCGCTGGGCGATTCGCGTACGACGATATTTTCGAACTCTTCGGGCGAAGTCATTCGACCTTGTGCCCGCACCGTATAGGTGAACGCTTGTCCTTTTGGAACCGGCTCACTTCCCACCTGGCCCGCAGGATTGACGGTGTTTTGTGACTGGACGGCGGAGACAATCTCGGGGACGGTGATAGCCAATTTCGCAAGCCGATCCGGCTTCACCCACAGACGCATCGCGTATTGGCCCGCGCCAAATACTTGGACACTCCCGATGCCGTAAGAACGATTGATTTGGTCAGCGAGATTGATATACGCGTAGTTCGCGAGAAAACGCGCATCGTAGGTACCGTGGGGAGAGTAGAGCGTGACCAGCATAAGCGGAGCGGTCACGCTTTTTTGCACGGTAACGCCATAGTTGGTGACATCGGAGGGCAATTGCGATGCGGCCTGTGTTTGTCGCATTTGCGTCAGCATCAGGTCGGTATTCGGATCGGTCTTTACGTCGTAGTCCACTATTAGGTGCATCAAGCCGTCAGCGGTCGAGTTCAGCGAATACATGTAGTTCATGTTGTCCACGCCGCTCATTTGCTGCTCGACTGGCGTCGCTACGGACTGCTCGATAGTCTGTGCGTCCGCCCCCACGTAAGTTGCGAGAACCTGAACCTCGGGTGGAACGATGTTGGGGAACTGGGCCACTGGAAGCGTGGCGATGGTCACGGCTCCGACGATCACCATAATGATCGAGATAACGATCGCAACGATCGGGCGATTTATGAAAAACTTGGACATCGTCAATCGCCCTTTGCCCGTAGTTGTTTGATTTTGACTGTCGCGCCGCTCTGAACTCTCTGAAGTCCCTCGATAATCACCAGTTCACCCGGTTTGACTCCGCTTTCGACGATCCACATCGGGCCGACGCGGTTACCGACTTTCACGTCCCGAATGCTCACCTTGTTGTCTAGGCCGACGACTGCAACCTGGTAACTTCCTTGTAGTTCACTCACGGCTTTCTGCGGCACGAGTAATGCGCCGGGTCTCATGTCAGCCGCTGCCCGCAGCCTTCCAAACTGGCCGGGGCGAAGGTAACTTTGTGGATTGGGGAAAGAACACACGACCTGGATACTGCCTGTGCTCACATCCACCTGACGATTCGTGAGCAGACCGAATCCTTTGAGGGGATAAACCGAACCATCGGCCAGAATCAGATCAAACGGCGGTCCGTTAGAGGGCCTTTCCTTTTGCGCCTCCGCATTGATTCGCTCGGCATAGTGGAGATACTCCTGCTCACTGATCGAGAAATACGCCTTGATCGGATTTATCTGTGAAACCGATGTAAGAACCGTTGTGGGATTGACGAGATTTCCCATCTGCACCTGAGCGATCCCCACGACGCCATCGATGAGCGATCGCACGTTCGTGAAATCCAGATTCAGATGAGCCTGTTCAACTTGTGCTTCAGCTGCTTTGACTGTCGCCGCTGCGGCTCGGTTCGCCTGGATGTCGTTGTCCAATTGACTTTGAGAAATGGCGTGCGCTTTCGCAAGCGGAGTGTCCCGATCGACGTCCATTTGAGTTTTGGCGAGTAGTGCCTGAGTCTGCGCCAGCTGAGCGTTCGCTTGATCAAGCAGTGCTTGGAAGGGGCGCGGATCGATTTGGAACAGCACCTGCCCCCTGCGGACAAATGACCCTTCTTTGTAGGTTTGCTGAATGATGTATCCCGTTACTTGGGGTTGAATCTGTGCATTTACGTAGCCGTCGAGTGTCGCCACCCATTCGCTGACGATGGGGACGTCCTTCTGCAAAACCGTGGCGACTTCCACTTCAGGACTCGGAATTGCGGGCGCGGCGCTCGTTTTTCCGCAGGCTGTTCCCAATGACAAGGCCGAAAGGAGGAGAATAAGAACGACGAAAGAGTGAAGCGGGAAACGGCCGCGTACATAGGCCCTGGAGACGCGTCCTTCCAGCAACTTCGTTGAGTCGCCGATGATTTTGTTCGCCACGGTCATTCCTTCCTCAAACTGCCTTGCACCATAGTTTCGCAATTGTTCTGCCATACCATTCGAGCGGGAAAATTACTGTGGGCCTACAGAAGCGACTAAGATATGAATGCGAGGCGAGACCAGCTCTCAACAGTGGCAAAATCCTGACACCTGATGCTCTACGCCAGCCGCACTAGCAGTGAAAGCTATCCGTGAGTAGGCGGACACTGCGCATTTGTGCATCCGCAAACGCATCTGCACTTGATCAACGGTCGGTCAGAGATCATCAATGGAAGGTGGGCGCTATCGATGTGGTAGTGGGTAGTTTTCGGGGGCTAACGCAACTCGCAACGATGTCCACGGTAGCCGATTGCTCTGCGGACGGCCCTAACAGATTCGATTGCTGGACACATTACTGGTGAGGGGTTGGTCGCGAATACTTTCGTCGACCGGACGGAAGATCCCGTGCTTTTTCATCCGTGCGACAAGCGTAGTACGCTTCAAGCCCAATTTTGCGGCTGCACCGTAAGGCCCGCCGACCACCCATCCCGAGGTTTCTAAAGCTCTCATAATCATGGCGCGCTCGGAGTCGCAAAGAGTTGTGCTCGCGGGAAAGCCGATAACCGATGCGACACGAGTTGGACGTAGAAGATTCGGAAGCACACCTTCATCGGAAAGCACCACCGCTCGTTCGATCATGTTCTGCAGTTCCCGAATGTTACCTGGCCACGAATATGACTTGAATGCGCTAATGAATTCGTCTGGGATGTTTTCTATGTGCTTCCCAACGCGGCGGGAAAAAACCTCCACGTAATGTTCCACCAGGGGACCGATATCGTCGGCTCGGTCGCGAAGTGGAGGCAGCATAATGGGAAATACGTTCAAGCGATAGTACAGATCGCTGCGAAATTGGTCACGCTTCACCATCAGCTCAAGGTCGCGGTGAGTTGCTGCGACGAGCCGTACATCAACACAATGAGTACGGCCGCTCCCTAAGCGTTCAAATTCCTGCTCCTGTAGAACACGCAGGAGCTTGGGCTGTAACGCGAGTGGTATGTCTCCGACCTCATCAAGGAATAGCGTCCCTTTATCGGCCAGTTCAAAACGGCCAATTTTTTGTGCAATAGCGCCCGTGAAAGCTCCTCGCTCATGGCCAAACAGCTCACTTTCGAGCAAGTCAAAAGGAATTGCAGCGCAATTCAGCTTAATCAGAGGTTGGCCGCTGCGGGAGCTGGCTTTGTGGATTGCGTGAGCGATGAGCTCTTTGCCAGTTCCGGTTTCTCC
>Ga0210408_10002568_pt1 | contig 17578 bp, 18 predicted proteins | sample IncBWH4MmetaG_FD_155471 | JGI IMG/M metagenome (GOLD analysis project Ga0210408, IMG submission 155471) | Forest soil microbial communities from Barre Woods Harvard Forest LTER site, Petersham, Massachusetts, United States - Inc-BW-H-4-M | ecosystem: Environmental > Terrestrial > Soil >...
ACGGATTCCGGGACAACGCGCCGTCGCACGCACACACAGACTCGCGATCGAATCCCAAGTTAGTCGTGATTATTTATCCCACACACCCTTGCGCTTTCCAGTGCGATGCGGAGGAACTTCTTGCAGGTGCCTCGGCATCTTTGCATTTTCCTCAATTGGCAGCATGCCAAAAAGACGCAGTGACTGCGACACGGGTTTCGCAGAAAAAAACGTGCAGACGGACAGGCAGGACGCAGGTCGCGGGCGCCGATTGCGCGGCGCCCGGCCCGGTGAATAGCATCGATCAACTAGTCGGAGGAAGAAGCGGATGTGGCCGCGCTGGTCTTGCCGGCGCGCGTGTAGGCCGGCTTCTCGAGATCGGTGTCAGCGGCGTGTTCGCCGGCCTTGTCGATCTCAATCGAGCCCTTAAAATACGCGCCGTCTTCAATCATGATTCGCGCCGTGGTCAGATCGCCCACCACCGAGCCGTCCTTCTTGATCTCGATGCGGTCGCGCGCGCGCAGATTGCCCTTCACGTTGCCGTACACGATCACTTCGCGCGCGATCAAATCAGCGGTCACCCGCGCGCTGGCCCCGACCGTCAGTTTGCGGTCGTCAAGCTGGACCAGCCCCTCGACGCTTCCGTCGATTTGCAGGTCTTCATTGCCGGAAATCTCACCCTTGATATTCAGGCTGGCGCCAAGCCGGGCGGTGGTCCCGCCGCTTGACGATGTCGAATACGTCGGATCTGCAGGTGCCATGTTCTTTCCCTCCCCAGGATAAGGTGTCGCGCTGCTGGTGCTGGCGATTGGTTTCGGCTGCTGTTGCGGAAGCGGGGACTTCGCCGGAGTTTCCGGTTTCTTATCTCCCCACATGGTGCCTCCTTGGGCCCGGTTGCGGTTGCGTTAAATTGTCGAGGTCTGGGTCTCTGAATGTAATCCTCTGCCGCGCCCAACGCAAATTCATTTTGGTACAGATGTGCCCGGCGCAATAACGGGGCGGATATTGGAAAATCGAAACTGGAAAATGGGGGGCCAAGGGCGAAACTCGAAAATCGAAAGTGCGCACAGGAAAGTGGCAGCAGTTCTCTAGCCACTCGTCACTAGCCACTAGCCACTTCTTCAATACTTTCGCAAAACACCGACAACTCTTCCTTGAATTTTCACGTCCGCGGCCGCAACCACGACCGGCGCCATTTCGGAATTGGCCGGCTGCAAACGAATCTTGCCGCCCGGCTCGCGATAGAAGCGCTTGACGGTGGCTTCGTCTCCGCCCACCAGCGCCACTACAATTTCCCCGGGATTGGCCACCTGGGTCTGCTCCACGACGATGAAATCGCCGTCCAGGATGTGGTCCTCGCGCATGGACTCGCCCTTCACCTGCAGCACGAAGGTGTTCGCCCCGCGCGCAAAATCCGCCAGCGAAATGGTTTCGTTGTCTTCCAGCGCCTCGAGCGGCTTGCCGGCGGCGATGCGCCCGGCCAGCGGCAGCTCCACCACATGACGGTCCAGCACTTGCTGGCGCACCGGCTGCGGCAGTTGCACCACTTCGATCGAGCGGCTCTGGTTGTAGCCGCGGCGGATGAATCCCTTGAACTCGAGAGTCGAGAGATGCTTGTGCACCGTGGCGAGCGAGGTCAACTTCAGCGCGTGGGCAATCTCCTCGAAGCTCGGCGAGTAGCCGTTCTTGTTGATGGAGGTGACCAGGTAATTCAGCACTTCTTTTTGCCGCTTCGTCAGAACCATGGATGTCCCCTATGCTGCTTGCACTCCGCTGCCCGGGGGCGTAAACCCCGCCCCGCCAGAGGCTTTCGCAGCGTCCCGAATGTAGGCGAATCAAAAGCGAAAGTCAATAGTACTTCGGGACAGGGTAGTGTCTGAATTAGAGAGTAGGAATATGCAATTTAGCGCAGGGCAGGATCGAAAAGAAGCGAGCCATTTTTCGTACGTGGCCGATTTCAATGCTATTTTGCTTGGGAAACGAACGGTACGTCAATTCGTTGTAAGTGAATATTCGACAATGATTGGCCAGCCTCCAAGAAAAACCCGGAGCACAAGTCCTCATCATGTGAAGGACATCGCCGAACAGGACGGACGCGGACACACTTACGCTGCCGCCGCCATCACGAACGTATCGGAGACGTTATCGCTCGCTTGGAACCGAGTTACCTCGTCCAGCCGGGCAACTGCAATCTGTGAAGGACGATTTTCCGGGCTTTCTTTGGGCAGCGTGCAGATGAACTGCTCGCGCGGCACTAATTCCCCACAGCGTAGCGTCCTAACAGCTTCCTCCCAACGCTGTTCTTCTTCGGCGTCAGGCTGGTAATAGAATCGTTCCGTTTCTCGCTTAAAAGCTTCAAAATTGTTCGATTCCGCCGAAATATCGAAGAGAACATCCTTGTACCGATTGCGGAAGCGAAGATAGGCCTCTTGCGGAGTCGTGCCTGTTTCAGCGATTGCTCCCGGTCGCACGCCGTAAACACACCAATCCTGTTCCCCTTCCTGTACTAGGAGTGCGCGCCCTGACAGCGTGACACCTGCCAAGAAACCATTGCCAGACACGGCATCCCTGAAAGTGAACATCAGCGGGTAATTCGCCATTGCGCTCCTTCGTCCTATGCTTGCGGGGCGGGGCCATTCCTTAAGGGGATTACAGTGTACTCTATTCCCTTATCGGCTAGGCCGCCTAAATTCATTAGAGTCGCTTCGAGAGTGGTTGGATGCTATCAAAAGGGGCGCATGGGGGCAATAGAGCGTTGGTTTGGTCTGGTTGCTATTACGCGGCATTGAATTTAGCCACATTTCGTGTCATTATAAATGCATGAGGCGCTCAAGCAAGTTACCGAAGGACGTTAATCAACGCGCGGCGGAAATTGTTCGGATGTCACTCGAAGAACCAAGCGAATCAGTGAAGGATTACCTTGCGAAGATTGGTCGTGAGGGTGGTCTTAAAGGCGGGAAGGCGCGTGCAGAGCGTCTCCCCGCCAGTAAGAGAAAGGCCATCGCTCGAAAAGCAGCTAAGGCACGTTGGTCGAAAAAGCAGGTATAATCGCGTCGGTTTCGGCGCGATCTCGCGTCCCTACCACGGCCCGTCTCAGCGTCCTGCCAAGGTACTCAACTGAGACGGGCCTTGTACTTAATTTGGCCTATGCAGCCCGGTAGGTGCAGCGTCCAGCAGCATAGGCACATATCCCTCCTGGTCATGGTTTCACCTGTTCAAGCTTTGCAGCTTCCTCAGCCGACGGCTTGGCCTTCTTTCCCTTGCGGCCACGCTTCTTGGTTGCGGGCTGTTCCTGTTTCCCGATATTCTCCGGGTACCAGCTCAGCAGGCCGAACGTCCCATTGGGAAGCCGATGAAATGTGACGCTGTTTTTTGCTAAGGAGATTGAGAGGCTCCGAAGGCGATCAGCTTCCTTCCACGAGACTGAGCGGAAATCAAATCCACCTTGCTCTAGGCCCCGGAGAATTTCGTCCGCCCCACACGCTTGCTTTCGTCGCTTGAGATATTCCTGAACAGCAGTTGCAAGCATCTTTCCATAGAACAGGTCTGGCCGAATCGCGGATGCTTGTTCCGCACTCACGTCCAGAAACATCGGTTCTTTTCCCATGCTCCGCAATAACGCGTTAATCGTACTCTTTGTATCAGCCACTTGCTTCATCTGTTCGTTCAATTGCGCGACGAGGACTTCAACAGCCCCACTTAGTTTGTCGTCCATGAACTCCACCTCCATATCCGCGTTAGAGACCAACAGTCTAGCAGAAAACGGAGCGTCTGAGGCAACGGAAATCCAGAGACGTCTGTGCATATCATGGCTGCCATGTTATAACTGGCCTCGTATCAATAGCTTACGAATATTTAAATGTTACAGTTGTTCTGCACTTTCCGCTTGACACACCTTGAGCCGCTCAAGCATAATTAGTCATTATGAATCGCCTAAGCAAAGAACGCCGAACACAGATTATCTCAGCATTGGTGGAAGGCAACTCCCTCCGTGCAACCGCTCGAATGTGCGGAGCAGATGTGAACACGGTTATGTGGTTGCTAGAAGACGTTGGCCGCGTCTGCGAAGAATATCAGCGTCGCGTGTTCCGCAATCTTCCCTGCAAGCTGATTCAGTGCGATGAAATCTGGAGTTTCTGCTACGCCAAGGAAAAGAACGTCCCAGATGAGTTTCGCGGCAAGTCCGGTTACGGTGACGTGTGGACGTGGATAGCGATTGATGCGGATACGAAGCTAGTACCGTCCTGGCGTGTGGGGCGGCGCGATGCGTGGACGGCACAGAATTTCATGAACGACCTTGCTTCCCGGCTTGCTAATCGCGTGCAATTGACGACTGACGGCCACCGTTTGTATCTACAGGCCGTCGAGGGAGCGTTTGGGATTGATGTGGATTACGCAATGCTAGTGAAGCTCTACGGGTCAGATCAGCGGGAAGGTGAAGTGCGTTATAGTCCGCCTGATTTTGTGAGTTGCCGCAGCATCTCGCTTGTCGGGAATCCGAATCCGCATCACGTGTCAACGAGCTTCGCGGAACGCCAGAACCTAACCATGCGAATGAAGATGCGCCGATTCACCCGCTTGACCAATGCATTCTCAAAGAAACTCGACAACCACAAGGCGGCTATCGCGCTTCACTACATGCATTATAATCTCTGTCGGATTCATCAGTCATTGCGAGTCACTCCAGCCATGGAAGCTGGCGTGTCAGACCATGTTTGGAGCATCGGCGAAATCGTTGACCTGCTGGCCTAATTCAGACACTACCCGGGACAGAAGGAGGCCAGTGACGATGCAGGGAGGCACGGAAGATGACGGCCCGCTGCCGGCCACCCGCGCACCCCCCGCCGCATTCCCCGTAGGGGCACGGCATGCCGTGCCCCTACAGTGCGCGATGTCGCACTGGTCTTCGCCTTGGTTTCGCTTCCGATACCAGTTGTGCACTCCCCCGGGGGGGTCTTTTTGTTGCGATTAGAAAGTACCACTGTCGTTTGTTTTGAATAGGTTACGGCGATTCCGGTTTCCGGGATGTTGCGATTAGATTCTTGAAGCTGGATGCTAGAGTCTGGAGGCTGGATCCAAGCTGGATTGGCCTGCCCTGGTTGGATGCCGTCCCTTCCCGCAAACCCGTCCGGGATGTATAAGTGACACATCCGAAAATCCTCCGCCGTTAGCTTTGCAGGACGTAACGCCGGCGTCAATGGTACTTGGCTGATTGGGGGCGGGTGTAGGGGATAGGGGTGAGGGCATGAAAACAGGAGCGCACGGCTCGATCCGAAGCACCCACGCTTTGTCCGCCGCGGCGGACAAACCATGGGGCACCCTCTATGACGTTGTCGGCTCTGTCAAGGGACACGGATAGTTCGCGAGTCTCGAAAGACTTGTTTTCTTCTCTCTTACACCGGAATCCTTTTTCATCTCGACCAAGGCTCGCTTCGAGAATCCAGCGGTGGATTCTGGTTCCACCAACCATCTATTCGGTCACGGCCCTTCCGACCATGATTCGTTTTTCAGACGCCGCGATCGCTCGCGGGAGCAAGGCGCCCAATCAGCCGAGCGATGAACTTGCGTCCACCAGGGTGGCCCCCGGGCTGCCTTGCCTGCGAACCAGCTGGGCGTACTCTGCTCCACTGCGCAGCATCCAGTACATACGCACAGCCAATTTCCGCGCGATGGCCACTTTGGCCACCGCGTGTCCTCGACGGAATTTCAACCGCTGATAGTCCTGCCGGAGGGCAAGATCCTGGCGCATCGCCGGATACACCGCTTCGATCAGCAGCCAACGCACCATGGTATTGCCCTGCTTGCTGATGGCCCCCAGCCGCCGCCGGCCGCCGCTGGATTCCTCGCTGGGATTCAGCCCCAGATAACTGGCGATCTTTTTGCTGCGCGGAAAACGAGTGACCGGACCAATCGCCAGAACAAACGCCAGCGACGTAACCGGACCGATGCCCGGATGGGTCATCAGAAGAACGGCCTCCTGGCGGCGTTGCGCTTCTTCCAGGACTGCCTTGTCCAACTCGGCGATCGGAGCATCCACTTGGCCCAGCAGCTTCAGAAGTTCTTCGCGCCGCCGGCTGGCCCACGGAGCAAGACCCAGACTCTGGAGTTCCGCGCGGCCTTTTTTGGTGAACAGTTTCTTCTTGCGGCAGAGCCCCTGACTGAGAGCCAGCGCATGCAGCTGGTTGCCCAGCAGGGTGCGCAGACACACCAGTTTGTGACGATGCCAGAGCAACTGCCGCAGGTCGCGTTCGGCTGGCGTGGGAACCCAGATCTTCGGAAAGCGGTTGGCCAGCAGCAAATCGAGAATCAGCGCCGCGTCGCGCTCATCGGTCTTCTGCTTGCGCACCTCACTGGCGCGAATCTTCGCCGCGTCACCAATCCACAATTCGTGACCGAGCTCGGTGAGCAAGCGTTCGAACCAATGGATCGGACCAGTCGCTTCGATGCCTACCCGCACCGGCTTCGGCAATCCGCGGTAGAACGCCTCGGCTTCCCCGTTTTCGTGCTCCAGCCGTCGCTCCAGCAGTTCTCCCGTGGCATCGTCCATCATGGCAATCTGCTGATAGCGTGTGTGAAAATCGCATCCTATAATCAACATTGCTCGGCTCCTTTCTTCCGAGCCTTGGTCGCTAGCGCAATCAAGTGTACTCGGGAGAAGGAGCCGACAACGTCATCCAATCAGCCGTTAAGCGGACAAGTTCCCAGAGGCTAGTATTGAATATGTCCGGTAATCCGACTATACGTCCAAGTGGCCGCTGGGAAGTGGGGGCTGAGGATAATTTCCGAGGGGGCGACCACTCTTTCGGAAAGCCGGAGGTATCTAGACCAATCAAGATTGAGCCTAGGCTGGACTCACGCTTCCCGGGAGGCACGAGGCTGCCACGAGTAAAGTCCAAACGACAATCCGCCCAAAATCAACGGCGGTAATATTCGAACAACTTCGCCGTGTAGGAGGTGAGTGAGCAGGGCTCCTGCCATCACCACCATCAAGGTAATCGCAGCCAATCGTCTGAGCGGCGGCACGAGCAATCCCAGGCCCGCCAGGATCTCGATTCCACCTATCGCGTACCTCGATGCTGCCGGGTAGCCCCAGTGGGAGAGCCGGACCGCCCAATCAGTTCCCGAGTGTCCTGCAAGCTTCGAAAATCCAGCGAGCACAAAAAACAACCCGATGATAACCGCAAGCGTCCAGACTGCCACCAGTCGAAGCACTGTTGATTACCCCGTTCAGTGCGACGCCTCGTCCGACGGCGTCGCAGAGATTTTGATGAACAAAGCTTATCCCACAACCGCTTCACGTTGCCCCGCACTCAGGCTATTGGTTGCGTCGCAACGCGCAACCTCACTGCTCGGTTCATGGCTCACTTTCCCTCTGATTCATCCCCTCGATGAGCGGGTGTCAGGAAATTATCAAAAACAAATTCAGCCACCTCACGGCCCAACCGTTGTCCGGTAGTGAGGTCAAAGTGAAAATGCTGTCCAGCGAAGATGCGGCTTAACGTCGCTTCTTCGGAGGCAGCGGAGAAACTCGTGAAGGAGCGATCTACTCCCGGGAGAACCTCAGAAGTCACGTCGAGTTTGAAGCGGTCTCTCTCGAAGAAGGAAATCAGCACTTCGGCTCCTGCAGCGCTGATGACAGCATGAGCGCCCGGGTAGGATGGGTCGGGGGCGGTCTTGATGGCTTGGGGAAGCCAATTGGGATCAGCCAGGATTTCAAGGTTGTCGACGGTATTGGCGGCGCGAATGGCTGTCACCGGTCGCCAGAAATTGTATGTGTACTTGGCATCGTAGAATGCGATCACACTATCAGCGAGGCTCAGGTTGAGCAGGGCAAACAGCCTGGCGCTCTGCGCCGTCGTCAAGTCATGGGCCAGTGACGCCGTCTGCGTGATCTCGTTCCAATAGTTCTGAATGGCCCCGCCCCAAAAGCGGCCGGTCAATTTCTCGTCGTCTGTGGCGGTCGTGCTGTTGACGATTCCCAGTGATTTGACTTGGTTGAAAGCATCGCTGTACCTCTCGCTGGTCAACGCCGGCGGGGGGCCAGGGCGGAACTGATTCGCGCGCCTCAGGGCGAAGGGCGTAACTCGAGACCAATGCGTGAACTGAGGTTGCGGGGGGAAATTCGGAGGTGTCGATTGGTAGTCTCCTGGAGCATCTCCGAAGGCAAAGGGAAGCGGTAGGGCGTTCGAGCCGTCCTTGCTTCGCAGTGCCAAGATGTTCTGCGCAACATTCTGTCCTACGCGGATTCCTTCGGCCTTGCTGTCTCCGTTCGGAATCTGTGCCAATGACTGCTGCAGGTCGGCATCGAGTGCGCTCTTCAACGCCGGATAGAGGGCTACAAGAACATCGTGCGCTGCTGTACCGGCCGCTGCATCTTGGGAGGCAAATTTTGATGCGTCGGTGACATGAGTTAAGTATGGCCTATGAGTCTTGTCGATGGCGTTGACGGCGTCATAGATCGCGGCGTGCATGATCGCAAAGCTGCGGGTGGGGTGGATGGTTGCCGGCTGCGCACCGGGTGCGCGAACAATCACTAGAAGTATTCGGTTCCACACCAAAACAGGGTTCACCGGCTGCGGGGCGGAATCTCCTGGAGTCTGGCGCACAGCATCAAACGACGTACCATTCGACCCGATAGCCTGTGCCGAGAGACTGGCGCACAGAAGCGTGAGCGCGATAAAGGTCCTTGTCATTGACAATTATCTCCTTAGTCTTGTTGGTGCAAGGGCAGCAGAGCTGAACCCGTGGCATTTCGTAACGCTCGTCCGCCCTTGTGTATACCTAGGACTCGGATTTGAAGGAAATATTCCCCGTGCGGCCCAGATTCCCCAACAAAAAACAGGAAAGGGCTGTCTCGCTGCGGATAACTCTTTTCAAATCCAGGCGAGCGAAATTAGCAAGTTCATCTTTGACACTTCGGGAGGTTGCCCTAGATTGGGGCATCCTCCCCGGTCCTCCTAGAAGGACAGCTAGAAGTTGAGCAACAGCCCAAAGGGAAAAATGGGGGTCCTTCACCTTTCCGGAAACCAAATCCTAATTGCGACCCTCGTCACCCTCGTCCTTGCCACCCGAAACGCTGGTGAACCCAGTGGAAGCGATCCACGGGCCAGGTTGGGGCAATAGATTGCCGTTGAAGCCCGCGGCGCGGATCAGGACGATCGGGCCGAAGCAGGTGCTCGGCATTTTGATCGTTGCCTCAATCTCGGCGTTTCCGTCGCCTGACAGCGGAACAGCGGCCGTTGTCGATACGACGCTTCCGCCGCTACCGCCGCAAACCAGGCTGGCGCTGACATTGGTCACCGGGCCGGAATTTCCAAGTTTCGGAAGGATCAGAGTGCGGACCTCCACGCGGAGCCTCCCCTCGTCGTCCAAGAGGGCTGAACCTCGTCCAACTGTCCAAGGCGCGCCGCCGCTTTGTACACCGGCAATCACTGCCTGGGGATTCGACCCAATAATCGTTGAGCGGAACAGAACCTCCTGAGCCATCGCCCCGGCGGCAAACAATCCGGCGCTCAGGACACCCACTAGAGCTGCCTTTTTCGATATTTTGTTGATCATTTGACCTCTCCTTATTTTGAAATGAGTTGGACCTGCTCGAATTCCCGACTTCACCCGTTTCCCTCGGGGCGCAAAGCCATATGCCAGCGGCCGTCATGATCTATGCCGCCAGCTCACCTGTTCTGTTTCGCCCCTAACCGGACTGCTAGCAACCCTTCGATCCACCGCTTTGGACCGCGCGTCGGGTGTGCACACCGCCGGTTGCGACACTTCTAACCGGACTTTGCGGGTTCCTATTGCGCACCCATGCAGAGGATCCTAGCCGTAATCAGTCCTGCTTCGACTCACAACACTTGACCGTATGCCTGAAACAGTGAGGCGATGCGGTTCAAGCGCTATGACCTGGATGGAGCGACTTTTATTCCCGTGTGGCTCAGCAAATCGCTGCAGAGCGTGAACTGAGATTTTCAGCGCGGCTGTGGCGCGGCGTACCGCATGTGGCAGGGCCCGATCACGGAGAGCAGGACAACTCACAAGAGGATCAGCTCAATGCGCATCCGCAGCTTCCAGCGCTGAAAGCGCCACCTTTGGGGAAGGAGGTCGGTTCCAGTGACCAGCAGAATATAAAGGCCAAGAACCTCGGCCAAAGCACCAGAGACCCCGTGGGCCGCGGCGATGTCGTGGTGTCGTTTGCCGAAATCCCCTGGGAGTCGCGACGACACTCGCAGGTGACAAGACGGCCACATCGCCACCCGGTAGAAATTGATCCCGACTGAAAAACGCCAATAATCACCCTGAGATTCTGAAGATCCTCCCACGCCGCAAGCACCGGGAAGTCGCCCAACTCCCGATTAACGCTGCGAGCTCAACCGGTCGGTGCAATTCCCAAGTTTCCAACTTAATAGCTTTTGAAGCCGGGCCATGACTGGCGCTAAGCTTCGCCATGGCGAAAAGCTCGGCGACTCAGACAGCGGCAGCGACGGTGGGCCGAACACTCACCAAAGGGAGAGCGCCTCCCTCCATTTCAGGCTGAACCAACACAGGGGATCTCATAGCCCCGCGGAACGATCCGAAGCTCGCCGTTCACTGTAGCGACAAATGCGGCATCTGAGTTACAGAGCAGGAGGAAGGCGGCGAAAGTCCATGCCCTGAAATTTGTTCTTGATTGCTGCCGCCTTGGTTTCCTAATGTTCAGGAGGGAGGAATAGATTATGGCCAATAAAGCAAGGAAAACAGCGAGGAGAGGTAAGAAGCTGACCCGGAAGACAGTGGGGCAAATAAGGCCGTTGAAAACGCTGTCCGATCCTGCGCCGGGCGGGCCAGTGCCAATCCCGTACCCTAACACTGGCGGCTAATTACTGCTCGCCGGGGCGGCGCTATTCTGTCAGCGCCGGGTGCCCCGCGCCTTCGAATTTTGAAGGGGTGGCCCTCCTTCGCCGGGAGGACGGGCTACGGCGCGCTTGACCCTCCTTCGCGCGGAGGACGGGTCCTCCAAGAGGCTGGCGGACTCACACTACGAGCTACGGCGGGAACGCTACTCAGGCTTGGTGATGACGGCGCTCCTCGACTCAGCTCGAATTCCTGGAGCGCTGGAAATCTCAACAAAAGGAAGCCGAGTGTCACTAATCATGTGGACGAGTACAGGAACTTGACTTGCGGCGTAGAAAAGGGGCAGCATCAACGTTCAGTCTTGTTCCGCCCTGCCCGACAAGACCAGCCAGCATTCCCGCCGATGGCCCGGCGATCCATGGAGAAAGGGTAGATGCGGAGGAGCTTCATCGACCGGTTATTATTGCCTGCCATTTTTGGTCTCACTGCAGTTCTCGCTGCACTCATCCTCTGGCAGTTGCTACTGGACCATCAGCGCGTCGAGATCCAAGCTGCGACCAAGGAGCAAGCCTTGTTCGTGAGAACCAAGATCGAATCGGAATTGAAGGCGAGCACCGTGCTCCTGGAGCAATTGGCCGGGAGGTGGAAGACTCGCAAGCAAGTGGATGAAGCAGACATGGAATCCGATGTGGAACTGGCAATGAGCGGCTATCCCCCTTATCAGGCGATCGAATGGGTGGACCCGACATACCGTGTCCACTGGGTGTCGCCGCAAGGACGGAATCAAGCTAACCTCGGCGCGAAGTTCGGACTGGATGAGCAGCAGCGCGTAGCGCTGCAAGCCGCTGCAGATAGCTACGAGCTATTCGTCACACACCCCGTAAGTTTGCCGCCCGACGGCAGAGGGCTCCTGATCTGTGTGCCGGTGTACTCGAACGAAAAATTGGACGGTTTTCTGCTCGCCGCGTACCGATATGAAGATTTGCTTTCCTCGTTTCTTCACGATGTGGCTTCGGACTATTTTGTGAACATCTACGATGGTGACGAGAAGATCTATGATCGAGGCACAGGCAACAGTTCCCGCGACACACGATGGACCCAGGAAGCGAACATTCAGTTTCAGCAACTGACCTGGCGCGTGTATGCCTGGCCAAAGCCTGGAAAGCTCACTTACAGCTGGTCGTCGCTCCCGCAGGTAGTTTTCATCGCCGGAACACTGTTGGCCGTGCTGCTGGCGTTTGCAGTTTATATGGCGGAAACCGCCGAATTGCGCGCGAAGGCCTTGGTCAAAGCGAATAAGAACCTCGAGAAAGAAATCGCTGGCCGCGAACAAGTCGAAGACGCGTTGCGTCAGGCGCAGAAGTTGGAGGCCGTCGGGCGCCTGGCCGGCGGGGTGGCTCACGACTTCAATAACCTACTCATGGTGATTCGCGGGCACGCCGCGCTTTCCTTGCGCACAGTTGGTGCGGACAGCGTGCTTCGCGGGGAACTGGATCAAATCCTGAAGGCCACGGATCGTGCGTCTTCATTTACCCGGCAACTGCTGGCGTTTAGCCGCAAGCAGGTGTTTCAGCCCCGCGTCCTGGACCTCAATGCGTTGACCGCGCAACTGGCCCTTATGCTGCCTAGCGTTCTCAGCGACGACATCAAACTCAGGATGAATCTGGATCCTCAGCTCGGGCACGTGAAGGCCGACCCCGGGCTCTTCGAGCAGGTCCTCATGAATCTGGTTTTCAACGCCAGAGACGCCATGCAGGATGGCGGCGAGCTAACGATTCAGACTCTCAATACCGAACTGGATGGGAGTTCGGTGCGCAACCGTCCCGGTGCTCACGCTGGCTCGTATGTCGTGCTGGTGATCCGTGACACCGGACTGGGCATGAGCGAGGAAACCCAGTTACACATCTTCGAACCGTTTTTCACTACCAAGGATCGAGGGAAAGGGACCGGCTTGGGCCTGGCGACTGTCTACGGGACGGTAAACCAGAGTGGTGGATTCATCACCGTCTCAAGCAAAGAGGGAACAGGAACAGAAATTCAAATATTTCTACCGCGCGTCCACGAGCCCGTCGAAGTTGCCGAAGCACCCGAAGCGCCTGCTCAGTTACGAAAGGGCGGCGAGACAATCCTCGTAGTGGAAGATGACGACGCGGTTCGCCGGATGGTGCGCGAGTTCCTGAAGATCAGCGGTTATACCGTGCTCGAGGCCCGAAGCGGCGCCGACGCGATTCAGTTCGTGGAACGCCGCGACCAGACGATCAACCTGGTGCTAACCGATGTCCTGATGCCGGGCATGAAAGGCCGCGAGTTGGTCGAGCGTCTGGCAGAGCTGCGCTCCGGGATCAAGGTTCTCTACATGTCCGCCTACACGGAGGACGCCGCGATCAATATCGGGGTTCTCAGTCCCGGAACGGCGTTCATCGAAAAACCATTCAGCCCGGACGATCTCGCAAACAAAGTGCGTGAGGTGCTCAGCGCGAACGAAGATAGTCTGGGCGAACAACGCCTTCGTCACGCCTAGTCGGCTATTCAACGCCCCGTTCGTTTTCCAGTGTCTGTACCGTTTGCCAACTTTTCCAATTCCGTCCCTGGCCAGTAGAGGCTGCAATCACAGGCTGCTAACCTATTTGTGCGACGCGAAAGCCAAAGGTCCTGGGACTTGGGGTAGCGATGGGCGCGGGGATCGGTGCAGCCATTGGTGCAGCAACGGGACACATGGCCCAGTGGGTGGGTCTCGTCGTGGCAATGGGCATCACACTCGACTAAACGACATGGATGGTGATTCATCATCACCGACAACAGAATGGGGTGGGAATGGAGAGAGCGAGTGATAACCTGCAGAATTTCTAGCGAGGCAATCGGAAGTCGATGGCAACGTCCTGCTCGGTTTCAACCGGTTGCCCATTGAGCAAGGCTGGAAGATAGCGCCAATATTTGGCCGCCTCCAATGCTGCAGGAGCCAGAAGCGGCGGCCCACTTATGAGCGTCACACTCTGAACGCTGCCGTCGGCTGCAATGACTTGATGGATTTTCACTGTGCCTTCAATGAGCCGCTGCTTTGCATCGGCTGGATACGTGGGTTCGAGGCGATAGCTCAGATGACATGGGTTGAAGCGGTCCGCCGGCCGCAATCTCCGCCCAGCAACTATTCTTGCGGCGACGGGAGGAGGATCGGCCGTCTCGGCGGCGATGGGTGGAGGCACAGGTTTGGCTTCCGCGGGCTTCGCGGCGATTGACGGCGTCGTGTCTTCTGCTACGGGAGGGGCTTCAGATGTTGGTTCTGATCTAGGGGCACTTGGCGCAGGTGCAATTCTTGGTTGCGGGCTCTCCAGCACGTGACCGGCTGTGGTATCACGGCGGCGAATCTTCAGGCCATTCACCATTGGACGCACGATGCTGCTGATCTTTGTGCCTGCATCAACAGCCGGTGCCGCGACTGGAGCATTGAACGCCGGCTCCACAGGAAGTTGCGCTACATGAGGCTGCTTGTTTTGATGCCCGATCCAAGTCCCGATCCCGAAACAAAAAAGAGAAATCCCCGCAAGGAGCATAACGGCTCCAGCCCACTTTTGCGCGTAGCCATATTTGGCGGGCACGGGGAGAATCGGTTTTTCAGTTGCTTCGGATGCCGGCAGGTTCGAATTCTTATTTGTGCTCGTGCTGGATGCCGGGATGGCGGCCGATTCGATCAGCGGGAGAAATCTTTGCCAGTCATCATCGTGAACGGACGGAGGCACAATCTGAGGCTTTCGCGTTGACCAGTTAACGGGATCTCTGCGATCTGAGTTGCCGAGAATTGTCGTCGCATCCTCTAGCTCCTCCGATTCTTCAGCTATCGGCGGATCGTTCAACACGAAGCGGGGCAGCTTGATGTCCACCTTTTCGGGGTCTTTCCGAATAGAAGTATCTTCCGAGTGCGCGCGTGGAATTTGAGTCTCACGTGGGGCAGAGCCGGGCGACGTGGTCTGCTGCGCCGGGATGATGGGCGGGTGATCGTCGGCGATTGGATTGGAATGATTTGTATCCGCCTTGTGTTCGATTGAAGGAGAATTTTCAACACGCGGCTTTTGCTCTATTGGTGGCGAGTTTTCGGTGTGGGGCTTTGGTTCCTCGGCCGGGGCCATCAACCTGATCCACTTGTCCTTTCGAGCGGGCGCCGTTGGCCGCTGGCTCCGGGCCGATTCCTTGAAAGGGTCCGTTTTAGACGCCGATTCTGCCGGGAGTTCATCGGGCGAATGCCGCGAGCGAATCCATTCCTGGATTTGAACGAGAGTCTCGGCAGGGATGTCGCGAAAACGCACTCCCGCCTGTCGATTCTCCGCACTGACCCAAACGATGTCCGCCGGTGTTTCGACACGCGTGCGGGATCGAGGCAGTTGGATGCGCAGGTCGACTTCTGTCTGGTCGCCCAGCGGAACGGCGGCTTGAAACCCCAGACCATCATCGCTCAAGTTGAGGATGATCCCCCCGTTATCCGCGCCTATATCCACATAGGCCAAATCATCCATCCGCTGGCGCGCGCGGAGACGCCGTTCGGACGGGGGCTTCGCGTCTTGTGAATGGATTCGACGGATCGACATTTCTCTTACCGGTTGCCACTTTGACGGCTAAAGCTGCGCTGCGGCCGAGGCTTTGGCGACAGCAGCCTACGCCAAGTGAGCCCCTTCTTCCATCTGTGCTTACTTTGGCAAGATTTCCTGGACACGAGCTCACTAAAAAACGGATAGTTGTCGGGACAGGCCGCTACCCCCACACGTGCCGCACGCAACGTGTAAGCCATGGCTAGATTCCAGTGGCAGCTCAAGAGCTCAGACGGCGACCCCAGTCGACCATAGCTAGTCACACTAGCCCCCAACGGTCGCAATTACCCGTCACGTCAGGTGCACTTAGATTGCCAGTTTCTTCCCAGAAAGTGCGACTAGAGCGAAGTAGGGGCTAAACCACACAATTCTGGGGGACCGGGCAGACTTAGAGACGCGACAAGTTGCCTGTAGGTCTTAGATGAAGCGGGACTTGCAGGAGATCGAGGATTTTCGACCAGCAGGCCCGAGCGGCGCCTCGACTGGTCTTCAGAGTCGCAATCGGCCGGACAACAGTCAAGAAATGGAGACTACTGGAGCCGACGCACCACCAGCATTTGTTGACATCGGGAACTGCGACAGATTGGCGGAATTGAATTTCGCCGGTGCGATATCAGTTCTGACCTCTGGGAACCTCTAGATAGCCCAGGATTTCGTCCTTGGTTATCTTCGTGGCTATCACTTTGAAAGGGAGGGCATTGCGCGTCACCACAAATTGCACCACTTCATACCGCGTGCGGTCTTTCAGCTCGATACACGAAGGGGAGATGAAAACGCACAAGGTATAGCGTTGGGACTTAGGATTCGCTGATTTCAGGATCAGTGATACCGGGCCAACCGGCTGCGGATTCGATCCCTTGATCAACTCAAAGGGTATTGCCTTCATCTCCGTTCGGGAAAGCAACTGATTCAGCTCATCCTGACTGCGGAGGATTTCGACGTTTTGGCTTCCGACCTGACCTACCACGTCTGAAAGCCGATTGGTGGCGGCTTGCCAAGCCTCGTTATTCGCCGCCTGATCATTGCGAATCTTCCCCATCCCCTGCTGCATGGACGACAAGCGTTGCGCCGTGGCAGGGTCTGCGGCCGTGGAAGCACCGGCAGGAGTGTAGTCGTGTTGCCCCAGCGCCGGCGAAACCTGATATCCCGTTCTATTTGGCGGCTTCGAGGAGCCATCATCGGTGTCGCCCGGCTGCATCTTCCTGCCTGCAGCAAGATGTGAACTGGCCTCGAGCTTGTCTAGTCTCAACTCAATGGCGCTCAATCGTCTGTCGAGTTGAGCCAGTCCGGGGGTATCGCTGTACGCATATTCTCTATAGATCTGGGGGATGAATTTGTAGGCGAGAAAGGCGACAATCAAAATAATCGCGAGAGCGAAAAGAAGCCCTCCAACTGGCGACGCTTGGCGTGTCTCCGGCGCTTGCGGATTCACGAACACCTGCCGATCGAAGTCAATCCCAGTCGATTTTTCGTCCATACGTTTCGCTCGCAATTTAAGATGCCCTAGCGGGTAGAGACATTTGCCGGATATCGCTGCGTCAATTTGATCGCCACGCTCTGCGTTTCTTTTGGAAGCACTCCAATTGTGGCCTGACCTGATTCAGCGCGGGGGCCGCGCATCGCCACTCTGTACTTGCCAGGTGCGACGACCAACAGCAGGGGAGTTCGCCCAACCAGTAGATCGTTAATAAAAATTTCTGCGCCGCTGGGTACAGAACGGAGCATGAGTTTGCCGGCGTTTTCTCCGGCATTGTCTTCAATGTCCTTCCGGTTTATTTCAGAAACAGGCGGTCCTGTTTGCTCCAACAGATGTGGAGAAGAGCTCCTCTTGGCAGGACTCGCCAAGGTGGGCGCAACTGTGTTTGCGCTTTGGGCGGTGATACCAGAATTCGAGTTCGTCGAGGCGGCTCCGGTCATTTCTTGCGCTTTCGCATCATGGGTGCCTCCCACAAGTAGACCCAAAAGCGTTATAGCCCCCATGATCCCGCGCATAAAGTTCCTTTCCGAAAGCCTGCCGATGGCCAGTTGCAAAGGTAACACGAACTCCGGAGTGGCGGTGAACGGAGTCCCTCCCCACACTTCATTAGCAGGACGAATACCAAAGTCATCAGGTCTGAAGGACTCAGGTGGCATAAGCACATGTTTTCAGGGTGGTTGCGGCGATATCGGACGCTTGCAAATCGCCTTTGAAG
>Ga0210408_10002571_pt1 | contig 17564 bp, 18 predicted proteins | sample IncBWH4MmetaG_FD_155471 | JGI IMG/M metagenome (GOLD analysis project Ga0210408, IMG submission 155471) | Forest soil microbial communities from Barre Woods Harvard Forest LTER site, Petersham, Massachusetts, United States - Inc-BW-H-4-M | ecosystem: Environmental > Terrestrial > Soil >...
TCGAGTACGCCCCGTCAACCCGCAGCGTCCGGGAGAACAGAGTCTACGGTGACATGTTCTCGCACGGCAGCATGTCCGTTCGTCAGTCGCAAAAGAAGATGCAGCAGGTGGGCGCCAGCGCCCGTGAGCGCCTCATTGCCGCGGCTGCGGGGCGCTGGCACGTTGCGGCGGCGGAGTGCGTGGCGGCGCAGAGCGTGGTGACCCATCGGCCTTCCGGCCGCACGCTCCGTTACGGCCAACTCGCAGCTGACGCCGCGAAGGTTAAGCTCGCCCAGGAACCCGCGATCAAGACACCGGCTCAGTTCACTTTCATTCCCCGCCCGATTCCGCGCGTGGACTTGGTGCACAAGACCGACGGATCGGCGAGGTTCGGAATGGATGCACAGGTCCCGGACATGGTTTTTGCCGCCATCAACGCTTGTCCGGTGCGCGGGGGCAAGCTCAAGAGCGTCGATGAGTCGGTGCTTGCCGGCACGCCGGGCGTTGTCCGCGTCGTCAAGCTTGAGAACGCTGTGGCCGTGGTCGCGACCGGTACCTTCTGGCGCGCCAAACGGGCGGTGTCTCGTCTGCAGCCCGAATGGGATGTCGGTGCCGCGGGGAGTGTCGATAGTGCGCAGCTGTCGGCGCAATTCCGCGCGGCGTTGACCGAACGCATGGTGACCGCGCGCAACGACGGCGACGTCGATCGGGCGATGTCGGGCGCGGTCAGGACGTTCGAGGCGATCTATGAGACGCCTTATCTGTCGCACTCGCCCATGGAGCCGATGAATGCGACGGTGAATCTGCAGCCCGACCGGCTCGATGTCTGGGTCGGAACGCAGGACGCCGAGATGGCGTTGGCTGCGGCCGCACGCTTCTCCGGCTTGAAGCCCGAGCAAGTACACATCCACAACGCGTTCCTCGGGGGAGGCTTTGGACGTCGCGATGCAAATGACGACATCGCGCAAGCCATCGCCATCGCCAAGGTCGTCAAGCGACCCGTCAAGCTGATCTGGACGCGGGAAGAAGACACCCGCCAGGACAGGTTTCGTCCGCATGCGGTGGTCGGCTTCAAGGCTGCGGCGGGCGCCGATGGAATGCCGATCGCCTGGTCGATGCGTATTGTAACTTCGTCAATCTTCAAGTCGGTAGGTATTCCGTTTCCGCCGGATAAAGCCGAGGAGCCAGCCACCGCCTGCCTAGTCGACAACGGCTATCAGGTGCCGAACACGCGGGTGGAATTGCTCACCCAGAATACCCACTTGCCGGTATGGTTCTATCGCGCGCCCGGCGGCAACCAGCATGTCTTTGCCCTCGAAGGCTTCCTGGACGAGATCGCATCCGCGAGCGGTATCGATCCCTATCTCATGCGGCGCAAGCTTCTCAAAGGCAAGCCCGACTGGCTCAAGGTGCTGGATACCGCCGCCGAGAAAGGTGATTGGGGGAAGCCGCTGCCGCGTGGGAGTGGGCGCGGCATCGCCATTTGCACTTTTACGGACAGTCTGTGCGCGCAGGTGGCGGAAGTGACGGTGAAGCCGGACGGTCGTCTGAAGGTCAATCGGGTCACCGTCGCGCTCGATACCCGTCACATGGTCAACCCGCAGACCGTCGCCGAGCAGGCCGAGGGCTCCGTGATCTTTGGTTTGACGGCGGCACTCTACGGAAAGATCACGATCAAGGATGGCGCCGCGGTGCAAGGCAATTTCGACACTTATCGCATGGTGCGCCTCGCGGATGCGCCGAGGATCGACGTCCATCTGGTGCCGAGCGGTGGAGACGTCTGGGGCGGCGCGGGCGAGCCTGCCGTCCCGCCCATCGCCGCCGCGGTGGCCAATGCGATCTTCGCGGCAACCGGCAAGCGCATTCGCACGCTCCCGATTATGGATACCGATCTCAGTCGATCGACATAGGCCGGGAGCGGACAGAGGCGTGGAGCGGCACTTGCACAGGGGTTGAGAGACGTGACGATCGTTTCAAGGGTGGTATTTTGTGCGCTGATTTTCCTGTGCGCGGGCGGGGCATCAGCCGGCCCGGTCAGTCCTCCACTCAGTGACGGCGAATACCTGGCTCGGGCCGCCGATTGCGTCGCCTGCCACTCGATCCCCGGCGGCAGGGCGTTCGCCGGCGGCCTCAAAATGGGCACGCCGCTCGGTGCGATTTACTCGACCAACATCACGCCCGATTCCGCGACCGGCATCGGTTCATACACACTTGCCGATTTTGAACGCGCCGTGCGGCAGGGAATTGCCAAGGACGGTCGCCACCTCTATCCGGCGATGCCTTATCCGTCCTACTCCAAACTTTCCGACGCGGACGTGGCGACGCTCTACCGCTTTTTCATGAAGCAGGTGCCGCCCGTCCGCCAGGCAAATCTGAAGAGTGAGATCCCGGCACTCCTCAGCCCGCGCTGGCCGCTCGCGATGTGGAATTACTTTTTCGCTCCAAGTGCCAGCTATGTCGCGAAGCCCGGCCATGACGCCGCGTGGAATCGCGGCGCCTATCTGGTCCAGGGCCCCGGCCATTGCGGCGCCTGCCATACCCCGCGCGGCATCGGTATCCAGGAAAAGTCGCTCGACGGCAGCAGCCCGACTTATCTCGCCGGGGCGGAGCTCGACGCTTGGTATGCTCCGAGCCTGCGTGGCGATATGCGGACCGGTCTCGGTACCTGGTCGAAAGAGGACATCGTCGAGTTTCTCAAGCAGGGGCATAACCGCATCGGCACCGCGTTTGGATCGATGACCGAGGCCGTCAACAACTCCACGTCTTACTTGTCCGACAGCGATATCAACGCCATCGCGGCCTATTTGAAATCGTTGCCAGCCAGGTCTCCGCAACAGGCGGTCGCCTATGACAATGCGACGACGGCGGCACTGAGCGACAGGCCCACCACGCAGCCCGGCGGTGCCGTCTACGCCGGCGCTTGCGCGAGCTGTCATGGGTTCGACGCTAAAGGCTTCACGCCGTATATGCCGGCCCTCGTTGGCAACCCGGTCGTGCTCGATGACGATCCGTCTTCGCTCATCAATTTGATGCTGAACGGCTCGATCCCACTCGTCGCCACGGGTACCCCTGACGCCTACCGCATGCCGCAGTTCCGGCAGCAGTTGTCAGACCAGGAGATCGCCGACGTCATCACCTTGATCCGCAATGGCTGGGGCAATCGGGCGGCGGCCGTCACTGCCGCGCAAGTCGCCAAACTACGCAAGACGACCGACCCAACCAGTGATCGGGTCATCATGCTGAAAATGCGCTAGCGGCCCGCGCGTTCTCGCGTCAGCGTGAGCTGCAACTGGAGAAGTCACACCGCGCCAAGAGTCTGTTCAAACGAGCTTCGCGTCCAATGTGATCTCGGCCCTGAGCACCCTGGAAACTGGGCAATTCTGCTCGGCGTCGTGCGCCAACCGAGCGAACGTGTCCTGATCCAGATTCGGTACGCTCGCGCGCAGTGTCAGGGCGGAGTGACTGATACGGAAGCCCTCATTGTCCTTTTCGAGGGTGACGGCTGCCTCGGTATTGAGCTCGGTAGGGGTGTAGCCCGCGCCCTGTAATCGAAAGGCCAGGGCCATCGTGAAGCACCCTGCGTGCGCGGCGGCGATCAACTCCTCAGGGTTGGTCCCCTTCTCGTTCTCAAATCGGGTTCTGAATGAATACGGCGTCTTTGCAAGCACGCCGGAGTCGGTCGAGAGGTCGCCATTTCCGTCACGACCGCTGCCGCGCCAGACAGCCCTTGCTTTGCGAATCATGGAAAGCTCTCCTGTTTCATGTGCGGTTGCTGTACACCCCGAATGTGCTGTGTCAGCGGCCGGCCAAAGTCGCTGAAAGGCCGCGTGTCACCAGCCACCGAGCTACGCTAGAAACTTCACCAACTCGGAGTTGATCTGCTCCGCATGAGTCCACAGCACGCCATGGGGGCCGCCCTTCAGTTCCACGAACCTGACATTCTTGATCATCTTCGCTTGTCTTCTGGATGAAGCGTCTGGCGGCAGGATGCGATCGGCGTCGCCGTGCAGAATGAGCGTCGGTGCGGTGTTGCGAGGGATGTCCTGGCGGAAGTCCTCAATCCACGACTCGACGCAAGCTAGCGTGCCGGTCGCAGACGCGCCGGCGGCCACATTCCAGTTGTCCTCGAGGACGCGCTCGCTCACGAGCTTGCCCCCCGTGACATCGTAGTTATAGAAGTTGCGCAGAAAGTCCATCAGCAAGGCCGGCCGATCCGCCTTGATGGCCGCCTTGAGACCGTCGAAGACACTCCTGTCCACGCCTTCCGGGTTGTCGGTCGTTTTCACGAGATACGGGCCCAGTGTGCCGATAAGCACAGCCTTGCGAACCCGTTTGGTGCCGTACTTGCCGATATACCGGGTGACTTCGCCCGTGCCCATCGAGAAGCCGACAAGGGAAACGTCGGTGAGATTCAGCGCGTTCAGCACGGCATCGAGATCGGCCGAAAACGTGTCGTAGTTGTAGCCGACGGTGGGCTTGCTGGATCTGCCGAAACCTCTGCGGTCGTACGTGATAACGCGATGACCGGCGGCAAGCAGTGCCGCTGTCTGCTTTTCCCACGACGCACCGCTCAAAGGCCAGCCGTGGATGAGGACCACCGGAGATCCGGAGCCATGATCCTCGTAATAGACTTCAATAGGCGTTGAGTTTTCCTGGCCAACTTTGATGTAGCTGCTCATGGGTTCTCTCCTGCTTTCAGGGTGCGTGGACGGTAACGATTCGCTGAGTGTCCTGGCTCGAGACGCGTGCGGCAGAAATGATGCTGCTACCCCCGCCGCGAGGAGCCTGAGCCCATCTCGGCGGCTGATGTGGCGTTCGGAACTGCCCGCTGGAGTCGTTGCAACATCTATCTCGTTCATACAATTTTTCCCCGTTCGCGCACCTGTCATCACACGCCCGAATACCAGTCGTAGCCTTGATTTTCCCAAAATCCGCCGGGGAAAACCCGAGTCACCTCGATCGCCTGCAAGTTCTTGGCGCTCTTGAATCCGAGCTTGGTGGGGATTCGCAACCGTACAGGAGCACCCCATTCGGGCGCGAGGGGCTGCCCGTCGAAATCAAGTGCCAGGATCGTTTGTGGGTGCAGTGCGCTGGCCATGTCGATGCTGGTCGAATACCCATCGAAACATCTGAAGCTCACAAAGGGTGAGCGAAGGTCGGCTCCGATCCGTTGAAGAAATGCTCGTAGCGGCACTCCGCTCCAACGCCCGATCTGGCTCCAGCCTTCGATGCAGATGTGGCGAGTGATCTGCTCGACCTGCGGCAACGTGCGCAACGCCGCGACTGTCCAGGAAGTCTTTTCTGAAACAGAACCCGCCACCTCCAGACGCCAGCCGTCTGGTATCCCGCGGACCTGCCACTCCGGGTAAAAGGCGTTGAAGCGGAAAGGTCGGGTCACGGCGCTCGGCGGATAGGTTTGAGCCAAACGTCGACCGCTGAAGAGTGCGGCCTGCACTTTGTCGTCAAAACGCAGGATGGACTGCAGGGCGGCATCCACACCGGAGTTGGTAGACAAGTCACATCCGGTCAGTAGAGCAAGGCCGCCCAATGAAAGAGCGTTCCGTAAGAACCCCCGCCGCTGGAGTTGACGAAGCTCCGGTTGAATGTCCTTGAATTTGACAGCCGGTAAACGTCGCAGTCCGTTCATGCTCGGCCTCCCGGTTCGGCGGGCACTCCCACGATCATCGAGACGAGCGTGCGCGGGAAAATGGCCACCAGAACGACGTGCACGACTACGAAAGCAACGATGAGGAACATGATCGTAAGATGAATGTTTCGCGCGATCGGATATCCGCCGAGAAGGCTCACCAGCGCGCCAAACTGCACCGGCTTCCAGATGGCAAGGCCGGTGACGACTTGCAGTAGAAGTGCGCCGATCACACCGAGGTACAACAGACGCTGAACCGCGTTGTAACGACCGATCCGGTGCCCGAGCCGAAACGTCAGCGCGGACCAGAGATCCCGGACCACGGCACGCGGGGTGGGGATCCCAAGATCCCGTCGGAAATGCCCGGACGCAAGCCCGTAGGCGAGATAAATGACCCCGGATAGGGCGAGCAACCACATGGCGCTGAAGTGCCAAGCGAGTGCTCCCCCGAGCCAGCCCCCGAGCCCGGTCCAGCGCGGGAAGCTGAACGGCAGGCTCGGCGACGCGTTGTAGATCTCCCAACCGCTGAACACCATACAGCCGATCGCGTAGACCCACACCCAATGAAGGACGCGGATTATCGCGGGGTGCGCGGCAGTACGCGTCGGCCGGTGATGCAGCGGCATGTTGATGGCACCGGAGTCAGAAGGGAGGCTTCAATCCCCCGACGCCCGCAGCAACCAATCCGGCGGTCAGAGAACTGCCATTCTGCGCGGCATCGACAAACACGTACGCGCCCTTCGAAAGATCCGCAATCGTTCCAGGAAGAAGGTTGACGATCGGCGCCGTTGGAGGCACCAGAATCGTTTGCTGACCGCCTTGGTAGGTGACCGTCAGGTGCTTCACCCCATTTTGCGAACCGCTGGCGGAGACATTTCCGTTGGTCATCGTAGTGCTAACGTTCGCTGCCGGGGGCGCAGTCACCGCGGAAACGCTCCCGTTGGTCATCATGCTCGTAGTTGTCGTTGTTCCGCCCGAAAGGGTCGTGTCCGGGAGTCGATCGTAAGGAAAGTGACCCGCATTCAGCCCCTTCATCGCCGCCGGGAAGATCGACACTCCGAGTGCGACCAGGTTAGAGCCAACGTCCTTGGTCGCCGTACCGATGTAACTACCGGGTTCGATCTTATCGAGGCTTGACCGCACCACCTGCAAGTAGTGGGTTTCGCCGTTCAGCGCGATGGAGACGCTGGCCCCACTTGAAGTGCGGACCATCAAAGTCTCGGGTGTGACAGACAGGATCGTGCCACGAACGTGTTCATCAACAACAGCGGCGGGCACCGCCGCGCAATACAAAGTCGCTGTTACCCCGGCAACAATAAGCCGTTTCATCGTCCCTCTCCTCTTCGCGTGGTGGGCGGGTCGGTCCCGCCTGTGGGACGTATTGTCGGGCCGGGGACCGTGCCTGATTAGATGGGAAACTCGGGAATCAAATTTCCAAACACGGCAAAGTGACCACCATGACGCGCTTCGACGACATCCTGACATTCGTCAAAGTGCCTCAGTTCGAGAGCATCGCGCGCGCAGCCGGCTCGCTGGATATGCCGACTAGTCCTTGATCCAGAGCGGACCCTTCCAACCTGCCAGCGCCTCTAGGAAGACACTCAGTCGCAAAGGCAAGAACCTTCGACTCGAGTAGAGTGCGAAAACGGGAATCGGCGAGGAAGTCCACTTCGGCAGCAGCCGAATGAGCTTGCCTTTCGCAATGGCTTCGTCGCAGTACGTCGAAGGCAACAGCCCGATACCATGGCCCCGGTGCACGAACGCGCGGGCCGAGGTGATGTCGCGACTCGCGACTGGGCCCGACACATGGACCCTAACCCTTCTCCTCCCGCTGACCAGATCCCAGTCGCGCTCGTTGTTCTTGGCATTGAACATCACACAGTCGTGCCCTTTTAGATCGGCGGGTTCGGCTGGAAGGGTTCGTGACTTCAGGTATTCCGGAGTGGCCACGGGGTAATAAACGATCGTGCCGAGCCGCCTGGCGACTACGCTGGAATCCTGCAGCTCTCCGACGCGGATCGCGACGTCGATGTTTTCCGCGATCAGATCGAGCAACAGGTTCGTAACGACTAGCTCGACTCGGATGCCAGCATGGTCTTTCATGAACGCGGACATGAAATTAAAGAAAGGTTCCTGACTCAGAATGACCGGAACCGTGATCCGCAGCAGACCTTCCGGTCTCTTCTGCGCCTGAGTCAGCACCTGCTCAGCTTCTTGCAGGAGATTCAGCGGCTCCTGGCACTGACTGAAGTACTCCCGCCCCTGCGCAGTCAGGGTGACGCGCCGCGTGGTGCGCCTCAGGAGCGAGACGCCGAGGTCGGATTCCAGTACCGATAACCGACGGCTCACGGTCGAGATCGGCATACCCAACGAGCGGGCTGCGCGCGTGATGCTCTCGAACTGAGCGACCTTAACGAATATCAGGATGTTGTCGAGATCCGCCATCGATGCATTGTGCCATTTATGGAAAGCAGATTGCAGAGATTCCCATCTAATCAATCTTGACTGGAGGCCCGACAATCCGCTCCGGCAACGCAACCGACATGGACCATAGGCAGCGGACTCATATGACTACGAAGCAAAAGACCGTCGTGGTGACTGGAGCATCGCAGGGTATAGGAGCGGCAATCGCAAGCCTGTTCCTGGAGCGTGGCTACAACGTAGTGGCCAACTCACGCAATATTAGTCGCAAGACCGAGCTGCAGCGCTCCGAGAGTCTTGCCCTGGTGGATGGTGATATCGCTCTCGCCACGACGGCCGAGAAGATCGCTGCAACCGCAGTGGAGCGGTACGGCTCGCTCGATGCACTGGTGAACAACGCAGGAATCTTCTTCCCAAAGCCCTTCACAGAGTACACGCCGGAAGACTTTCGGGCGCTTTCGTCCACGAATCTGGACGGCTTCATCTACACGACCCAACTCGCCGTCAGGCAGATGCTCGCGCAGAAAACCGGCGGCAGCGTGGTGAGCATCACCGCGACCATCGCCGATCATCCGCTCGCGGCGCTGACTGCATCCCTCCCGATGATCACCAAAGGCGGGATCAACGCCGTCTCACGCAGCCTTGCGATGGAGTACGCCAAGCAGGGCATTCGCGTAAACGCCGTGGCACCTGGCGTTGTCGATACGCCCCTGCTCAAGGACGCTCCGAAGGACTTCCTGCGCACCCTGTCGCCCCTTGGGCAGATTTCAGCCGCCCGCGATATCGCCGAGGCCGTTTTCTATCTGACTGAAGCGAGTCAGGTTACGGGCGAAGTACTGCACGTCGACGGCGGAATGCATCTCGGTCGATGGTAAGCATTTTTTGACAGAGCTCGTCATGTCCCCCAACACAACGAACACTACCGCTGAAGAACGTCTGCGAGACCTTGGTATCGATCTGTCTCATCCCCCAAGGCCTCTTGGCGCCTACGTTGAGGCGGTACAGACGGGAAGCCTGCTCTTTCTGAGTGGCACGCTGCCCCTCGAGAGCGGTATCCCCCGGTTTGTGGGCCGTGTCGGAGGCGAGTTGAGCATCGAAGACGGACGACGTGCGACTCGCCTTGCCGTGTTGAACGCTCTCGCGGCGGCGAGGGAGCATCTCGGGTCGCTCGATCGAGTGACTCGGGTGGTCCGTCTCGCAGTTTCCCTCCTCACGACACCTGACTTTCGTGAGCATCCAAAGGTCGCGGATGCAGCGTCAGAGCTCCTGGCCACTGTTTTCGGGGCAGACAGGAAATCGACTCGGATGGTCTACGGCGCGGTGAGCTTACCGCTGGGAGTGTGCGTCGTCGTGGAACTCATTCTCGAAGTGCGTATGTGAACAGTTGGCTCGGGGCCAAGACAGCATTCGTTCAAGTCAACTAGGAGCTTCTGTTTATGACTAACGTGAGACTAATGGACGCGACAGCGAAGGCGGCACAGATCCGGCTCACCCGGCCGTCGCCGGCCTATTGGCGAGTCACATTCGACAATCCGCCGCTAAATTTGATGGGTCCGGAATTTGTTCTGGAATTGCGGGAGATCATGACGGCCATCGAGACCGACGAACAGCTCAAGGTCGTAGTCTTTGAGAGCGCCGTCGAAGGGTTCTTCCTGAACCATAGCGATTTCCTCGCCAAACTCGAGGACCTAACCAACATACCTCAAGGGCCCACGGGACTGGAGGCGTGGCCGGACATACTCGTGCGCCTGACGCGCGCGCCAGTCGTGTCGATCGCGCTAATCCGGGGTCGGGCGACGGGGAACGGAAGTGAGATCGCCTTGGCCTGCGACATGAGTTTCGCAAGCCGGGAAAAAGCGGTTTTGTCGCAGTGGGAAGTTGGTGTCGGCCTGGTAGCTGGCGGCGGACCGATGGCGCGCCTACCCCGGCTGATGGGCAGGTGCCGCGCCTTGGAAGTGCTCCTAGGGTCCGACGACATCGGCGGCGACCTGGCTCAGGCCTATGGCTATGTGAATAGGTCGATGCCGGACGCCGAGCTCGACGGGTTCGTGGATGCGCTTGCGACCCGCATCGCCTCGTTCGATAAGTGGGCAATCGCCAACACGAAGCGCCTGGTGAACGCCGCCAGCTTACCGCCGGATGTCGAAATCGCAGCCGGGTGGGATGCTTGCATCGCTTCGATCGTTCGGCCGGCTGCGCAGGACAGGTTCAAGGCCTTGTTCGAGCAGGGCTTTCATAAGCCCGGGGACGCAGAAGATCACCTGGGATCGTATCTAGGGCGACTCGGCCGCGGAGCCGAGCGACGCAACCGCTCTGCTTCTTAAACAGGAGACCAAACATGAATTTGCTCTCTTTCGCAAAGAGTATCGCAGACCGCGTTGAGGCGGAGGCCTCACGCACCAAAGTGCCGGTTGTCGTTTGCGTGATCGACACTCACGGCAACATCATTCTCAAGCACCGCATGAGCGGAGCGCCGGTCTTCGCGATCGAGCTTTCTGAGCGGAAAGCCTATACGTCTGCGCTAGTAGGGATGCGAACGGCTGACCTTCTTCCCCTCACGCAGCCTGGGCAGGAGCTCTTCCCGCTGGCCGCGGTGTCTGGGGGCAGGTATTGCGCGATGGGAGGCGGAGCGCCAGTCACCAGCGAGGGTGAGGTGGTCGCCGGTGTCGGCGTAAGCGGCGGCACCGTTGGGCAAGATGTCGCCATCCTCGAGGCGGCGCTCCAAAAGGCCTAACTCATGCCGGGCGCCTCCTTGTTGAAGTGGAAGATGCGCCGCCCTAAACGTCGCAAACTCTCTTGCCGCATAGCGGCGATCTCCGGCGACGCGGCGCAGAAGGTAAGCTACTCACGCCGTTGATCTCTGCTCACGCCCGTTGATCTCTGCCACAGCACCCCAAGGATATGGAACCGGGATTGCGGCCGACGCTTCGTGAACGCGTTCCGATCATATAGTGCTTGCCGATCAAATGGTTGGCAGTACGCGGAGGAGCGAACCTCCGAGCAGCGCGTGACCCTACGGCAGCCCATGCTCGATTCCGCGTTGGAGTGTAGATTGGTACTCGCTCGGTAGAGATGTCATGCCCTCACAGTGTCGTCATTTACACTTTGTGCGAACCAACCGTCCAGGTAGTCGCGGTTGCGAGGAGTGCCTCAAGCTGGGCGATACCTGGGTCCATCTGCGCCTCTGCAGGACCTGCGGACACGTCGGTTGCTGCGACGACTCGAAGAATCGGCACGCGACCAAGCATTTCCATGCGACACAGCATCCCATTATGACGTCCATCGAACCCGGCGAGCATTGGAGCTGGTGTTACATCGATGAGCTGGTGATGGAGCTCCCGTCGTGACCCGACTCGATCCTTAGGAAAGAATGTGGCGAACACTCTTCTGGAACAGCGTCGGGGGCAGATGTTTCCGAAGCTCACCGCAGCGCAACTCGCGCGCCTGGAACGCCAGGGCACCCGCCTGCAGACGCAAGCGGGCGAGATCCTCCAGGAACTCGGTGAGATATCGCGGGGTGTATTCGTCGTGGCGGCAGGAAGTGTCGAGGCGCTCGTTCCGCCATCGGCTACCCAAGGCGAGTCGACCTATGAGTTGCTCTACCTTCTGAGCCCGGGGGACTTTACCGGCGAGATGAGCACCCTGCGCGGTACTCGCACGTTAGCACGCATTCGCGTGCGTGAGGCCGGCGCAGTTCTACTGATCGATGCGGAACAGCTGCGGCGCATCGTGCAGAGCGATGCCGAGCTCAGCGAGCTGTTCATGCGAGCCTTCATCCTGCGACGCATGGGCGTCATCGAGTCCGGCCGCAGCGAGGTATTGCTGCTGGGTTCAGATCACTCCGCCGATACCCTGCGGTTACGTGAGTTCCTGACGCGAAACACCCGTCCCTACGTGAATATCGACATCGAACATGATACCGACGCCAAGGTGTTGCTCGAGCGCTTCCACGTCCGCAGCGACGACATCCCGGTGGTGGTCTGCCGAGGCGGCGAGCTGCTGAAGAACCCGAGCAATGCCCTAGTCGCCCAATGCCTCGGCATGAACGCCCCAGTCACCGATGATCGCGTGCACGACCTGCTGATCATCGGCGCGGGCCCAGCGGGTCTTGCCGCCGCGGTGTATGCGGCCTCCGAAGGGCTCGACGTCCGCGTTGTGGATACGTTCGCTCCCGGCGGTCAGGCCGGAACGAGCTCCCGGATCGAGAACTATCTGGGATTTCCGACCGGTATTTCGGGCGCAGCGCTCGCCGGTCGGGCGTTATCTCAGGCACAGAAGTTCGGCGCACAGCTGAGTGTCGCCTGGCAGGCGGCAAAGCTTCATTGTGACCACTGGCCGTACTCGGTCGACATGGCCGACGGCCCGTCGATACGCAGCAAAGCCATCCTCATTGCCAGCGGTGCGCAGTACCGGATGCCCGATGTCGCCAACCTCTCTGGTTTTCTTGGCCGTGGCGTCTACTACGCCGCGACTCATCTGGAGGCGACCCTATGCGCGGCCGAAGATGTCGTGGTCGTTGGCGGTGGTAACTCCGCGGGCCAAGCGGCAGTCTTCCTCGCCGGCTCTTGTCGTCATGTGCACATGCTCGTCCGCTCCGACGGACTGGCCGAGAGCATGTCGCAATACCTCATTCGCCGCATCAAAGACACACCGAACATCACCCTACATACGCGTGCGCAGCTCATGGCACTCGAGGGCTCGGATCGACTAGAGCGCGTGTCATGGATGCCTGCTAACGGTGAGCCTGTGACGCATGACCTCAGACACGTATTCCTGATGACCGGGGCGCAACCGCACACGCGCTGGTTGCAGGGCTGCGTGGTGCTGGATGATCACGGCTTTGTGAAAACCGGTCCCGACCTTGGAAAGGAACAGTTAGCGGATGCGCACTGGAACCTGCCGCGGCCGCCGTACCTGCTCGAGAGCAGCGTGCCGGGGGTCTTCGCTGCCGGTGACGTGCGCGCCGGAAGCGTCAAACGTATTGCTTCGGCGGTGGGCGAGGGATCGATCTGCGTACAGTTCGCGCATCGGGTGCTGCGCGAATTCGCCGAGGCCGGGAATCAGCCTACGATCGTCGCACCTTAGGGATCCTGCCGCATGACCGAGAAACCCCAGTCCGAGCAGTCTCTCGATTCGCGTCTCGATGAGGCACTCGAAATGACCTTTCCAGCAAGCGATCCGATCGCAGTTCATTCCCCGGACCCCCGCTCCACTCGTCCGCCGCGCACAGCGGAGAACAGAGAGAATCTTGCCTTCGGGTTAGCGGAGCGTAGTCCGCGGTAACAATGCATTCTGGAAGATCGGCCGGCGAGTGACGGTTCCTCGTTCAGCTCGTCTGAAGGCTGACCTCGAATATATGTGCTTCTTCTGACGGGGCTTATCTTTCGCAGCATCATCGGCTGGCGAGATTCCGTCACGGCCAAACCTTTTGCGGTAGCCTCCCGGCGCCGACCCTACGGCCTTCCGAAATATACGTGCAAATGACGCCACATCCTTATAGCCGAGCGATTCGGCGATCTGCTTCTGCGAGGTGTCTCCTCCCTCAAGGAGCTCGCGCGCTCGCGCAATGCGGACGGCCCGAGAATACTTGATAGGGGTCATGCCGGTCGCATTCGCGAACCGCCGCAGCAGCGTGCGCCGCTGTAGCCCGGCAGCGATCGCCATGGCCGCGAGGGAGACACCTCGCCCGTCTCTCATATGCACCCACTCTTGAGCCTTCAACACGGCTCTATCTCCGTGCGTCTGCGGAGGAGCAAAGCCGGTAAAGTAGCGTGCCTCGCCCGCCGCTGAGTCGCGAAGAACAAATCGCGCCGTCTCCGCCCTGATGGCCGGACCAAAAATCCTGTCAACAAGAAATAGTCCAAGATCGACCCATGCTAGAAATCCGCCCGCGGTAACGATGTCCCCGTGATCAATAATGCGCCGATTCACCTCGACGACGATTTGCGGAAAACGCTTCGCCAGAGCCTCTGCGCAAATCTGATGTGTGGCGACCGACTTCCCATCGACGAGACCCGTTTCGGCAAGGATAAACGCGCCCGAGCACAGTGAAGCTAACGCGGCGCCTGCGGCGTGGCGATTACGGAGCCAGGATACGACGCCGCCGGGGACGTCAGGATCTGGGAGATCCACCATCGTCGGCGGGATGATCAGGATCCGCGGCTTTGGGCTGCCGCGCGGGGCGCTGTCATAGACGCAAGAAAGATTCGGGTCGCGGCTATAGAGCGGTTGCCAGTGCGTAACACGAAGTGGGCTCCGCCCAGATCGCCGTTGATCGACCGCAATCGTGGAAGCGACGCCGAACAAATCGGTCAGACCCAAGATACAGGCCACCTGCGCGCCAGGGTAGTGCACGATGCCAATTTCGTGTGCGGTGCTTGCAGACATCGCGTTGTCCCTTCCGGTTAAATTTTGACGCTTCCGGCAATTGAAACTTCCGAGGACGCGGACCAGCTTAACGGCATCAGCGAATACTGTCACCGCAGTCGATTGGGGCCGGATTGCCGGCACGCGGACGCTCGGACGGTACACCCGCCTTCGCTTCGTCTAAATTGTTGGCGGCACGAATGGGGGAATTGCAATGACCAAGGCCTCGAACGTAATCCTCGTACACGGAGCATGGGCAGACGGCTCTTCGTGGTCGAAAGTGATACCGATCCTGCTTGAGCGCGAGCTTCGCGTGGCTGCAGTCCAACTCCCGCTGACATCTCTCAAGGACGATGTGGCGACCGTGAAGCGTGCGATCGCGCTTGAAGATGGTCCGATCGTCTTAGTGGGCCACTCGTATGGAGGCGCCGTCATCACCGAAAGTGGTGATGACCCAAAAGTTGTGGGCCTTGTTTACATCGCCGCCTTTGCGCCCGATGTGGGCCAATCGGCGGGTTCTCTCGGCGCGAGCGTCGAACCGGCGCCGATGGGAGCAGAGGTCCGGCCAGACGCGCAAGGTTTCTTGAAGCTCACCGAAGCCGGGGTGAAAAACGACTTTGCTCAAGATCTGACCCCGGCCGAAAAGAGCATCCTGTTTGCGGCGCAAGCGCCAACCGCTGCGGCCGCTCTTGGCCAAAACGTTTCGATAGCGTCGTGGAAAGCCAAACCGAGCTGGTATCTCGTCGCAACGGCGGACCGCGCCATCCAGCCAGGCCTGGAAAGAGCGATGGCCAAGGCAATCAACGCGAAGACGGTCGAGATCACATCAAGCCACGTCGCGATGCTGGCGCGCCCGAAAGAGACGGCAAATCTGATCTTGGAGGCGGTTGGACGTGTCTCGCCTCAAACAAGGAGTGCGAATCGTGGCTGAGTCAGCTGGGCCCCTGCGGGTCGTTGAGGAAACGTCTGCGTACTGGCGGGTTATTTTCGACTATCCGCCTTTCAACGTTGCAGACGGGACGATGTTCCAGGCTCTGCAGGACCTGCTCGCACGCATAAACGTCGATCCAAGCTTGCGCGTGGTCGTGTTTGAGAGCGCGAACCATGATTTCTACCTCAGTCACTTTGACTTAACGGGCAAGCTGGGCAACGTCATGACGGCCGTCGGCCCCTCAGGGCTTCCTGTCCTCACGGATACGTTTGTCCGTATTACCCGATCTCCAGTGGCTAGTATCGCGAAGATTCGCGGCTGTGTGGGCGCGTGCAGCGAGTTTGTGCTCGCTTGCGACATGCGGTTTGCGTCGCGCGAAAACACGCGCCTGGGTCAACCCGAAGTTGGAGTCGGATTGCATCCCGGGGGCGGTGGAACCGAACGTCTCCCACATTTGGCGGGTCGCGGTCGCGCGCTGGAAATCATTCTCGGGGCGAATGACTTTGATGGCGATACCGCCGAACGATACGGGTACGTAAACCGTGCGCTCCCGGACGCGGAACTGGACGGCTTCGTCGACACGCTCGCGCGGCGAATCGCCTCCTTCGACCGGCGGGCCGTAGCGGCGGCGAAGAGTCTCGTTAACCAAGTCTCGTTGCCGTCTGCCGACCGGATCCTCGACGCCCTCAACTCCTTTCAGACAGCGCTGACATGGACTGAAACGCAACGGCGAATCGAGGCTCTGTTAAGACGCGGTCTCCAACAGGACAGCGATTTCGAGCGTAGATGGCCCGCAGTGCTCAGCACGCTTCTTGAGACCTAATTGCGGTGCGTAGCGCCGCGATTCGCTAGTTAAGACTCTGATTGCGGAGGAATTTACTGTCGAGATTCGAGTCCTCTCCCGGATACCAATAAAAGCAATTAAGTTAAATTCTCTTTCTGGAGGTGTTTGCCGCATCGCCGAAAGGGCTGTGCGGGGGCGAGCATGGGCTCGTCGTACCGTCCGCGGGTGTACTTTCTATATGTCGTTGCGCGACGGTCACTCGACCGTATCGCCCGATCAGCTGCCCTTGGTACGCATTGCGGAGTTGGGGTCCGGACCATGCATCCGCGACTCCTTGCTTCAATCGGAATCCGGGCCTCGATCCGCGTTCGCTGGACCACGACGTCCGGCCGTTAGCGCGATACTCCGACCCTCGACAGCAAGCGTTGTGAGCCCGTGCCCCTTGGGAACGCACGATGAGCAAACGCATATTGACGCAGCGCATCGCGGCTTCTAGCGTGCTGGGCTCGGCGCGCACCTCGAACAACACGCGCGCCTCCGGGAGAGTCATCCATGTACACCTCACGTCTGACAGGCGCAGCCGTTCTGGGAACGCTGTGCCTGCTAATCAGCGCTTTTGCGCCCGCCGCCGCCGAGCCCGCCGCACTCGCTTCAGGGTTGCGGGAGCTCGCGGCTGCTTACGATAGCGGCGACCCGCGTTTGTCGGCCCAGCTGGCGATTCACATCACCAATCGCGCCGGTGACCCGCTGGTGCTGGTGCATCTCAAGCCCGGCGCCGACGCCAACGCGGCGCTCAAGCAGCTCGCTGTCGCCGGCTTTCAGCTCACGACGCGCAGCAGCATCAATCCGTCCCTCGTCGAGGGCTACTTGCCGCTCGCCGCGGTTCACGCCGCGGCCACAGTAGCGGGCATTCGTGCCCTCCACGCCCAGCAGCGACCGGCGAAGCACCAGGCGCTCCTACCCGTGCTCCCACCGGTGAAGCAGGCGGCAGTGTTCGAGAAGGCCAGCATCGCCAATGCCCGCGGTATCACCGGCAAAGGCATCAGGATAGGCGCGCTCTCCGACAGCTTCGACGCCTGTCCGGACCCGAATTGCCTTGATATCAATGGCAACCCGGACCACGCGGCCCAGAACATCGCCAACGGCGCCCTGCCGGCTTCCGGTGTGACCGTGCTGCAGGAGTTCAGCGCTGCCGTGAACCCGGGCGTCACCCCCACTGATGAAGGCCGGGCGATGCTGCAGCTGGTGCACGATATCGCACCCGATGCGCAACTCGGCTTTGCGAGCGCTTTCAACGGTGAGCTGTCCTTTGCCGAGAACATCCTCGCGCTGCGCGCGCAGTTCAACGCCGACGTAATCTGCGATGACGTCAGCTATTCCGACGAGCCGATGTACTCGGATGGCATCCTGGCGCAGGCGGTGGATCTCGTCAGCCA
>Ga0210408_10002572_pt1 | contig 17553 bp, 19 predicted proteins | sample IncBWH4MmetaG_FD_155471 | JGI IMG/M metagenome (GOLD analysis project Ga0210408, IMG submission 155471) | Forest soil microbial communities from Barre Woods Harvard Forest LTER site, Petersham, Massachusetts, United States - Inc-BW-H-4-M | ecosystem: Environmental > Terrestrial > Soil >...
ACGAAATAGAATCGGAGTGGTGTTTTCGTGTATCGCAGCATGTTCAACTATCCGTGCCGTTGAGCCAGTGCAGGGTTTGCCGTGGCCCGCCTCCAAGGCCTTGCGCAACGCTCGAGGCTATGACTGCCTTGAGGTAGTTTGAATCGGCCGTCCGCACCGCTAAATCGTAGGCTGCCCAGTCCTGGCCGAGTCCTGAATAATTGGATTTTGCGGAAGCCAGAGCTCGCTGTTTCTCACCCTCCGCGAGGGCCATGGCGGACTGATGAGCCAAAAGTTGCTGTGGGGTAGTCGACATCTAGATTTGCTCCTTGTTTTCTCACGTTCGACAAAGTGGTGGCGTTGGCGAAACCGCTTTTCGGTTCGGCCGTCGTTTGGGCTTGTGCCTTGTCCGATCTCAACACGATCGGGGGCGTCATTTGCTCCGTATCCAGCAGCTGCCGGGGGAGGCTACGGTCGTTTCTAATATTCGACCTTGTCCGCAGCGACGCGGGGGTCGGGCGACGGTCGTATGCGGCACGACACCGCGGACCATCTCGATTGCGGCCGTGCCCTTTACGGGGGCCGTACTCCCGAACTGGCCGTGTCCTATGATTCCGCTCTCAACGAAATCCGCAGGGGCCAATACGCCGGGGTCTTACATCGTCGGCAATCCTGTCGAGGATCGGCCGCCGTTGTTGGTGCCGAGCAGACTCGTTATCGACAACGAGGCCGCAGGGCCTAGGATCTGGTTCTGCTGCAAGAGGCTCATTCTCTTTTTCCACTCGTCACTGGTCTCGCCTTCGACTTGCTGCTTGAGCGCGTCGCCGAGCGTCGACGTTTGCGGGGCCATGAGTTGAAAAGCGCCTGCCATGGTCATGCCTTCGCCGAACTCAGAATGATATTCGCAACCAAGAGCTGCTGCCGCGCGTCCGGTTCTCCCGCGAACAGGCGATTGACGAACTCCTTTGACTTGAAGGTTTGAGTTTTCCACTGTTTGGCCATGTCGATTTCCGCCTGGCTGGGTTCTTTGCCCGAAAGCGTTTCCGCGACTTGCGTTTCATTGAGGCCCATTTCGCGCAGGAAACCTGCCGCCCCGCGCAGTTCGACCACGCTCGAATCCTGGATGATGCCGCCATGATCTTGGTTCGACATCGCGGCAGCCACTTCGCCGGTCAAATCGGGTTTGTTGATCAGATCGCGCAAGGAGCGATATTCGGTCGTGACCGGGACGTCGCCCGCGAACAGCTTGGCGCCCCATTGCTTGTCCGCCATGCGGGTGTCCAGCACGGCTCGAGCCTCCATGGCATTGGTCGGCGGGGCGGCCGGTGCAGATGGCGCCGCCGGTGCGCCTGACTGTGCTGCTGCTGCGTCGGTCATGATGCGGTCCATGCCTTGGGTTTGACGCGCAGTCTCGCGCAGGCCGCCCAGTAAATTTCCTGAACGCGCGGGTTGAGCTGGTACTGCGGGCCGGGGCCGCCCTCTCGCACAGGATGCGCACAGCCGCCGCCGCTCAGCGGATCCGAACCCGTGATGATGCAGCCGGCCGGGGTAGCACACAGAGCGCAACAGTTTTCGCGGCTCACGCCCGCAATCACCTTCTCGATCGGTAGGTTCTGAAGCTTGGCCCGCCAGTTGGCCATCGCCTCGCGATCGCGCTGGCTCGCCATATCGGCCGCCTTGAGGCTGCAGGAAATTTCAAATTCCATCGCCACGATCCGCCGGCCCAGCGTCGCCAGACGCTCGTCCGCCCGCGGCTTGCCCAGCGCCGACATCAGCGCCAACGTTGCCCGCTCGCCCTGCAGCGCCTCCAATCTTCGCCGGCACCACGCCAGCCGCAGGCTGACCTGCGGCGTGCACAAAGCCGGTGACGCCGGAACAGGATGTTTTTCAGGTCTGCCCATCAGCTCGGAACCCGGCAGGCCGATGCATAAACCGCGGTCGCGGTCGCGATCGTGAACCTGGCTTGGCACGGTGGAAGATCCAGCACAGCCTCGCCCGCCGCCGTAAAATCAGTCCCGGCCGACGGCGAAATGAACGAAGAGCCGTCGGGGCCCAGCACCTGGAATTTGACCGAACCGCCGCCAAACGTCCCCAGCGCAGAAATGGCGTACTTGCCACCGCGCAGCTGGAAGCCGGGCGTCGTCGCCGCGATGTTCGAAAAGGTGGCTGCCTCCGTCGACGTCGGCATCAGACCATCCCCGCTTCGGCTCGCTCGGTTACCCGCGCCGTTGCATGCTCAATCAACAGCCGGCGCACATAACTCGCTAACGGCCGGGCATCCTCGCGCGCCGCACTCTCAAGTTCATCCCGCAGCGGCTTCGCTACCCGGATAACAAGCTGCTCTTCAAGTTTTTGCATGTCGAAACCTCATAAACGGAGACTGCATTGCGCTGGCAGTCCCAGCAACGCACCCGCGCAGAAATATGCCGCGCACCTGTTCGCCACCGTTCGGAATCCACAGAAAAGGGACCGGGCCAGATTTTGCCACGCCATGACTCAGAAATGGTTGCTGGTGCGGGTTGGCGCTGGCCCGCCCCGGGGGGAGCGGCCAAATCGATTTGACGTATCCCGCAGGCTCTCTGAGTCAGCGCGGGCCATTTCACGGGCAACCAAACTTTTTCAGACCAGGGCCGCCCCGGAAAATTTTGGGCGGCCGCGAAAGCGACAGACGAGGTCGAAGTATCGGCGGGCCGGATTCCTCCCCCCGCCCCCCTACTGCCCCCGTTCGATCGGGCTCGATTTCCTGCATTTGCATCCTGCGCTTCGCGTTTCGCCTGGCCTCGCGCGCAACCACTTCTCTTACAGTTGCTTCGCTGCGCCCATAAATCCCTTCCCACCGTGGTTTGCGACCGTGGCTTTCGTCGGCCAGCAGTCGAAACCGCAATGCAATCAATGCCGGTTCGGCGGAGGGACGTTCCGCCGCGTGCGGCGTTTGGGCCAGAAATCTGAAATTTCGGCGCTTGCAGTTATCTTCGCGCATCTGTGCAATGAGCTTATTCCCAGCCCTCATTAATTCTCGCTGGTTTCTCGCGAAGACCTCAAATTGCAGAGTATGCGGGCTAGTCAGGGTCATGCAGTTGGCGTGTCTGTGCAACGGCGTGGTCGAAGATAACCGGTTAGCTTTTGGAACCGAGTGCTTGATTTGCGCGCTGGTGATCAGCGCGGAACGGCCCGAAGGCGAAGCGTAAGCGCAGCCGGGAGGGCTGTTCGGTGCGGGTTGAGAGAGGATGCGCGCGCGGAGGCGAAACAGTTTCGCCCTCTCTTAGAGAGTTGTTTCGACTGTTTCGGGCACTGTTTCGGTGACTGTTACAGGCCGTTCCAAGCTTGTTTTTCAACTGTTTCACGCTGTTGCGGTCTCGACTGTTTCTGGACTGTTTTGCACCCCCTCTGAAACAGTCAAAAAACAGTGCTGTTTTCATTGCAGCAGCCATTGCAAATCCCCTTCACAGACGATGCGATTGGCGGCCACAAGATCGCGTCGAAAGGTGTTCATGAGGGTGCGGGCACTGTCGCGCTTGCCCTGGATGTCGATCAGGCCGCGGGCGTTGCATTCGGCAGCCCAGTGGTCGCGGTGCGCGGCGCGGCGATTGCACGGGAGCAATGTGACCTGATCGCCGGCGATCACGTTCTGCAGGGCCTCCAAAGCCTTCTGGGTGCGCGGCGAAATATCACCAGGAGGAAGCCCGTTGCCTGCCGGCCGATCGCTCGGCAGTACGATCAGCGAGGTCATTTCATCGCCGTCCGGGTCGGTACCGACGGCCACAGGCTCGAGCCGGGAGACAACCTCGGCGCCCTCGGCGAAGTCCTTGGCGTATTCCACCGTCGCCACCACTTGGCTCTCGCCACCGCGCTTGACGGTGATCTGACACTCCACGGAGCCGGTAAGGCTGGTGTGACCGCGCGGCCGGCTGGCGTCGATGCCGCAGTGATGCACCAGGGCCACGGCCCCGCCGAGCTCCTCGGCCACAAGGTCCGCCGCCGCCAGATATTTTGCCATATCCTCGTCCTTGGATTCGGAGCCAACAAGGCTGCGGTTCAAGGTGTCCAGAACGATAAGCCCGGGCTTGATGCCCTCGCCGAGCTGCGCCTTGATGTCGGCAATCAGTTGAGGGGCCTCGGCGATCAGGTTAAGGCGCGTCAGCACCAGATGAAACGGCACTTCGCCCGCGATGCCGTGGTGAGTACGAAACGCCTCGATGCGGTCCGGCATTCCCGCGTGACCTTCAAGGGCCACATAAACAACGATGGCCTGTTGTGTGCGGCGCCCGCGATATTGCCAGCCCAAAGCGACATGCAATGCAAGATCCATGATCCAAAAACTCTTGCCGCATTTCGGCGGGCCCCAACTCACGATCAGGCCGCTATTAGGAAGCAGGTTCTTGACAAGGTAGCGGCGCACAGCCCGATTGATCTTCACGTCAGCGAAGGCGATAAGCTTGAAGCGCCTGGTCGGCGCCGGACGGTCGCCCGGGAAGTCGCCCGGCTCGAATTTCACCACGGTAACGCCCAAGGTGGCGGCGGCAGGTGGCGGGCTGATGCTTTTCATGGTTTCACCAGATCATTCATGTCGCCACCGGCGGGCGTGACGAGGAAAGCTTCACGGTGCGCGGCTGTCCATCGCGCCGCGCACTCAATCGCGGCCTTGGCGTTGCTGCCCTTCTTGTCGGTCTCGGCAAGGATGGCCAGCGCGTCGATACCGCCGAGCACGGGAAAGTCGCCGATCGCGGTGACCGAGCCCAATGCCCAAACCGGGCGCAATCCAAGCGCGTGTGCCGTGAGGCACGTCTCGAAGCCCTCGCCGATATGCAAGCCTTGTTCGATATCTTCGTCAGCCGTGATCTTGATCGCTGCCCCGCTGCAAGGTCCGAGCATCTTGCGGTCCAGCTTCTTGGCGTCGGGCGAAAGCAAGGTGCGCTGGATTGCAACCAGCGTGTCATCCACGATCGAACGGAATGCCGTAACCATGCACGGGCGGCGCTCGTCGCCCCATGGGCAGGCGGCATGAAATCGCACCACGCGGCCGGCAACGTCATCCGGCAATTCGAGGCCGCGCTGTTCTCGAAGGTAGCGCTCGGCAAGCGTGCCGCGCGGGTCCGGGTGCGTGGCGTTGCGCCAGATACGCTGCGCCGACGCGCTGTTGTCCGTGATCGGCGCGGCCGTCTTACCCGATGCGCTCACGTGGGGAGCATTCCCCACATGAATCGCGGGCGGCTCACGCCGTAATTGCGTCCTATCCCTGCGGCGCGGCTGAAAGCCCGGGAGGTTAAGCCGCGCGCGGACATAATCGCGGCAGGCCCGCCAATCGTTGGCGGGCGAATGGGAATAGCAGATAAAGCCCTCCGGATCAGTCCGCGATGGTTTCACACTCAGCGAGCGGTCTTTCGCGGAATGTCCCGGGCCTGGGCACAGAACATAATCGCCCTTCTGTCCCTTCATGACGTCGCCGCCGAGCGCCGCGGCCATGGTGCGAAGCGCGTTCATTCGCCGCGCTCCCGGTGGGGAGATGGCACAATCGGCAAACCCATCAGCGAGCGCAGATGCGCTTCGCGTGCGGCTGCCGATGCGAGGCTGCGCTCGTACCGCAAGCGGTGGTGAAGCGCCTTGGCGTCGCACGTAGCCTTGTCCGGGGGCCTGATAGCACTGGCCTTCGAGGTCGTGCCCTTACCCCATTGGATGGATTTCATGATGCGTCCTCGCTGTCGCCGGCGGGGAGCAGGCCCAACTCACGGGCCTTTTTCAGCGCGCGATTGACTGCGGTCGCCAATTCCGGAAGCCGCGCTACCGCCACGGTCACGCCCTTCGTCGTCGGCAGCATCTTGCCGTCCTGGCTGGTGGTGAAGATGCGGATGCCGGCCACGACCCGGTCCTGATAGGTCGAGAGCGAAACCGTGATGGCTTCGCGGCGCAGGCGGTCTTTCCATAGACGCCACTCGATCGGCTCGATGAGCACCGCTGGCTTGGTCTTGACAGCGGGGCCGCTCTGGTCGCAATCATTCATGGTCGATTTTCTGGCAGGTTAATCGGCAGATTCTCTGACATGACTAAAATGAGCGCAGCCCTTTAGCCCGGGGCTGCGCTCCTATGCGGCGTTGCCGCGGCGCGCGGCTTCTGCGGCCAGCCGGCGCTCAACATAGGCGCTGATCGATTTCACAGTGATGCGGCGCGATCGGCCTTCGGTATAGCTTTGGAGCTCGCCGGCATTGATCAGCGAATAGAGCGTCGACCGCGATACCAGCAGCGCCTTCATGGCCTGGTTCGGCGACGCGACGAGAGGGGATTCTAAGGTGATGGCTTGCAGTTGGGACATGGTTGGATACCCAGTTGTTGCCTGATATCCATGATCGTGCCGGGATGCCCAACTGTAGCAACGCACCCCGGAATTTCCGCGGAAAACCGCGCTTTCAGGCCGGATGCGAACAATCGTTCGCTAGTTCACCGCGATACCTCACACGAAAACATTGCCTCCACGGAGCCAGCAACCGATTGAATTTGTTTGGTTTATGGACATTCGGGGAGAATGCTTGCCGTATGCTCGCCGAAGGATGCTTGCCGCAAGCGTCGCTATACGTTCGATCGGAAGTATGGCTTTAGCATCGGCTTTAGCATGGCCGACAAAATTCAAATAATGGCTGTGCCACAGTGACAAGTTGCACAATTGAAAAGATGCTAAAGCGGATGCTTGAAGCGGCCGGCGATCGCTGGCGAATGCTTACGCCGAAACTGTGAGTACTAGCTCGCTGCCGCCACGGCCGGATGCCAACGATCGTTGGCATAGCTCGCCCAATCCTTCATGAGCGCCCGCCGCTTCTCCAATTTCTGGCCGCGCTGATAGGCTGCCGTGGTCTCGCTCTTGTATTTGTGCGCCAGCGCCGCCTCTCGAACGCCGTCGGGATAATCCGTGCATTCCTCGGCCCAGGTCGCGAAGGTCGAGCGGAAGCCGTGCACCGTGACATGGCCATAGCCCAAGCGATCGAGAACAGCCAACATCGCGTTCTCCGAAAAGATTCCACCGTCGGGATTGGGGAAGATCAGCTCGCTTTGGCTGCCGTCGCGCATTTTGTTGAGAACAGCCAGTGCAGGATCCGACAGAGGGACAACGTGATCCTGATCCATTTTCATTCGCTCACCGGGAATTCTCCATGCCGGCGAGACCATATCGATCTCGGACCATCGGGCTTCTATGACCTCGTTCGTGCGGCAGGCCGTGAAGATCACAAAACGAAGCATCGCCGCTGCGATGCCCGCGGCGCCCGAGAGCTTGGTCATGAACTGCGGTATATCGGCATAGGGCAGGGCGGGGTGATGACGAATGACCCGCTTGGGCCGCCTAGGAAGTTTCTCGCGCAGCTGCTTTGCCAACTCGGCGGGATTACGAAAATCCTTGTCGTCGACATCGACGTTCTTGGCGATGATGGTTTCGATCCGGCCGCGGACACGGTTGGCGGTCTCGCGCTTTTCAATCCAGATCGGCGCGAGCAATTCGAATATGTGGCTCGGCTTGATCTCGGCGATGGCGAGCCCGCCGATCGTCGGGTAGGCGTAGCGCTTGAGCGTGGAGGGCCATTGGTCCCGGTGCTTCTCGCTCCAGGTCGACCAACGTTCTCTGATGTAGGCCTCGGCGCATTGCTCGAACGTCGGGGCCGCGACCGCCTTCTCAACGGCTTTCGCTTCCTCGCGTGCCGATCGCTTTGCCTCGACGATGTCGACGCCCGTGGTGTTCCGGTCGCCCTTCACCATGAGACGGGCGGCATCGCGCTTCAAGCGCGCTTCGGCAAGCGAAACATCCTTCAGCGAGCCCAGGCCGTGCCATCGTTCCTTGCCGTCTTTCCAATATCGATAGGACCAGTTGCGCGATGTCGGCCCGGCCACGATCAGATAGAGGCCATCGCCGTCCGAGTATTTCCCCGGCGTGACTTGGCGCGCGACGTCGAGGGGCTTAAGCTTTCCAGCCATGTGTTCTTCCTCCGTTCAAACCGTCCGCCGAACTCACGGTCGAAAACTACGGTCGCGGCTTTGATTAGGGAGAACACCGGAGAACAGATAAGTACAGTGATCCGGAGCAAAGCGCTGCGATTGCTGTGGATTCCGAACGATAGCGAACAAGGAGGAACAATGTACTGGCGGAAGGAGTGAGATTCGAACTCACGGTACCCTTGCAGGTACGCCGGTTTTCAAGACCGGTGCCTTAAACCACTCGGCCACCCTTCCGGACCAGGAATTTCAGTCGCTTACCGTAGCGGCGGATCGAACGCAATGCGAACGCGGACCCAAATCGAACCGAACCGCCTTCTGTCCCGGCAAAGTCAGTCACGAGCAGCGCCGCTGCGGCGCAGGAATTTGCCCGGACACCGACTTCACAATCCTCCGGCGTCGAAGCGATGGGCTCACCCATGAAAAGGCCGCTGGAAGTATATCCAGCGGCCTGGCCGGGCTCAAAATTGATTGGAATTGAAAACGTCGCTCTCAGCCCCGGTGTATTTCGATACTACCACCACCGCATCGTAGGCGTGGAGTCCGAAAGCATGTTCCGCGCTGCGGAATGACACGAGTGTTGCGAGGTCGACACAGAAGACGGCCGCGAACCCGAGGCGTCAGCGGGGTGAGCTGCTTCACATTCGCAATATGAATTCCGTCGTAGTTTGTTTGGATGCGTTGGCTCGCAATTCTAACGATCGCCGTGGTGGCGCTCTCGGCACTGCCGCGGGGGCAGCCTCACTTCGTGCCGCGACCTACCGCACCGATGCCACCGGTGAACGTGCCCTGAACTACGTTGTTACCGCCGGTTTCCACGTTGGCCTCCAATCGGTTGAATTTCATCGAGCGAACGCCGGGCTGCCAGTCGCCATCGCTGCCGGCGCGTGTCCGTGGCTTCAATGCCGGCGGGCCCGCACTATTGAGCGCTCACAACATGGGATCGCCGTGCGGCAGCACGTCAGCCTCGGCGGGCGCGTCTCTGATGAATTCCAGATCAACGTAGCCCTGACTGTCGATCCACTGGTGCGGGCAGAAGTTCAGGGACAAGGGATCTATGCAGTAACCATCTCGGCGGATCGCCTGGCGGGTGCCGGTGAGTCCGGTCCAAACGTTCTTTCCTGCCACGGCGTCGAAACGCATCGCGGCAAAAACAGCAGTATCGTTCTTCATGATGAAATTCCCTTGTTTGCTCTGAGCAACAATGGAACCGACATACGCAAGAGGAACTGGACACCACAAAGGCAACTCTTCGATCAGTGCAAGGCGGAACTTGGCGGGCTTTGTGGTGCAATCGCGAATTAACCAAGCGCCGCGCAAAAAGCCGTCGCTGAATCGTCCGGGCGACGGCTTCCGCTCCACCAGTGCTTATCTACCAGTAGATGCCGTGCCTGTGCAGCTCGTAGATGACGCGCGCTTCGGTCGATAGAGGCCGCCGCTTTGGCTTCACGATTTCAGGGAGCTTTTCTCCGGTAGCGGCGCCTTTGCGGTCTCTTGAGGAGCGACAGGTTTGGGACGTTCGAATGTCTTGGCGGGCGCTGCGGTTTGCGCTTTCGGCTGCTCCGCAACCGGCTGGGCGGCATCGGCTGAAGCCAGGCTTAGGCTTCTGGAGGGACCCGCGGTCGCCGTCCGAACCCAAAACCAGAAGGAATCGCACGGAGCAGAGCCCAGGTGACATCAATCACTTGGCAGCGCGAAGCTATGGAAAGGGTGAAGGCGGCGCGCGTCCTTTTTGACACTGCGCAACGCAGGCTGCACCGCACCGATAGACCGCTTTTGTTATCGTTGAGAAAACGAACACGATGCCGAGAAGAGGCAAGCCGGCATGGCTGCGCGGCGAACCATCATCTCGGTTCGCAAAGATCGGCCTTGTCAGGCCGCCAAGGCGAAAGCGAGCAGGCTCGAGCACAAGAGCAAGAGACCCGCCGCAGTTACCGCCAGAAACCCATCCGATACGAAGTCATGATTACGCATAGTGCACCTGCGAATCTCGATGCTCGTCCGAATTTACTAAAGTTTTCGGAACGAGCTCACTGAAGCCTGTGATGCGTGCTTCAGGCCCTTAAGAGGACACCTTCAAATGCATGGGCCAGGAAAACTCCTGCGCTCACCAGACCCATTATTGCCGTGATTGCCTCAAGCATCGAAAAATTCCCTTGCGCCCAGCCCAAGCAAACGATGGGGCCCTTGCACAGTCAAAAAGATTCCATGCGGGGATTCAAAGTCGGCGTCGACTGAGGATTTGCTGCAACAGTTTCGGCGGCGGAGCTGGATGAGGATGCGCATTTTGTCCCATAAAGATACGGATTACCGGCGAAAACCATTGATTAACCACGTCACTGGCCTCCCCATTTCCGCCGTGTTCCGGTTGCGATATCTTTGGGCTCTCGTGCGGAGGTGGGCCGAACGAGTGCGGTGGATCTCGCCTTCGCTTTGATGTTGGCACTAGTTTTGGTTGCGAATGCCAAATCCAAAGCCGAGACTTGTATTTGCTAGGGTCCTTTTGATTCCAACATACGCAAGCGAGCCCCGCGGCAATGGGATGCGAGTGTTAGGATCGGGACGCTAGGGTGGAATGGTAATTGGGGCGAATGGGGATTCTCAGGCCAGAACGGCTGGTACTGACGGCGCGGGGTGCCGCGGTCGCTGTCGCCTGCCTGATGCTCGCCAACTGCGCCTCGTCGAACAAATTTGCCGGCCGCGTCGATCCCAAATACGGCGTCTCCACTAGCCCCCGCGTTGTCGAGTTCGGCGAACCGGTGCCGAAGGGCGGGGGGACCTACCGTGTCGGCAAGCCTTATACGGTCGCGGGGCGGATCTACGTTCCCGAAGAAGACGTCAACTACCGCGAAGACGGCTTGGCGTCCTGGTATGGCGACGATTTTCACGGCCGGCTGACCGCCAATGGCGAGGTGTTCGATATGGGCGCGCTGACCGCCGCCCATCCGACCTTGCCGATGCCGTGCTATGCGCGCGTGACCAATCTTTCCAACGGCAAATCGCTGATCGTCCGCGTCAATGATCGCGGACCCTACCATGGCAACCGCCTCATCGATGTTTCGAACAAGGCCGCCGAACTGCTTGAATTCAAGGGCAATGGCGTGGCGCGGGTCCGGGTCGAATATGTCGGCCGTGCGCCGCTTGAAGGCTCCGATGACCGCCAGTTGATGGCGACCTTGCGCACCGGCACGCCGGCGCCTTCGCCGTCCCTGGTCAGGGTCGCGTCCGCCCGCCCATTCGTTCCGGAGGGCCCGTCCTACGGGCGTCCTATCCGCGGCGAGATACCGATGCCGGAGGGACGCCCCTATGACCTCGGCAATACCCAGGCCGACCACGCCTCCATCAACGCGACCTCGGAAATGTCGGCCTCCAGCCGAACGCGCGGCCGTGGGCTCGATAATCCGCGCGCCGTCTCCTACGAAGACGACAGCCGCTATGAGGCGCCGGTCAGTCCGGTATCGGCCTATGCGCCGATCGATTCGAACGGACCGCGCGAAATCCTGAGCGGGCGTGGGCTTTATTGAGCAGCCGTTTTACACCGCTTTCTCCTTGAAAAGCACCCCGCCACCGGCGCGACCATAAGGTTGTTTGCGCGAGCCCGCCAACGGTTCGGTGGTTGCCCCGATTTGTCCGCAAAAGCCGTGTTGTTTGCGATAGTTCCACCTGTTAGAACGCGGCCTCTCTTAAGGCGCTGCCGATGGCACTCGACATATTGCGTTTCCGCCGACCCATGGTCACGACCGGACGCTTTTGGCATGTCCTGGTCGCAGTCCTTGTGATGGTCGCGGTCGGCTGGGGCGGCGTGCTCAATGCCGCCAACCAAAGCGTGCAAGGCGCCAAGAAGGAGGAGGGCGGGTTCGACGGCGACGCGCCGACCGCGATCCTGACGGAAGCTTCCAGCGGCGCCGTGCTGTTCGAGAAAAATGCCGACGAGCTGCGCGCGCCCTCCAGCATGATGAAGCTGATGACCGCCGAGGTGGTGTTCCACGCCGTCAAGGAGGGCACGGTCAAGCTATCGGACGAATATCGGATCAGCGAGAATGCCTGGCGGCGAGGCGGCGCGCCGGCGGGCGGCTCAACGATGTTTGCCGTCCTCAACAGCAAGATCTCGATCGATGATCTCTTGCACGGCGCGATCATCCAGAGCGGCAACGATGCCTGCATCGCGCTCGCGGAGGGCATGGCCGGCAACGAGCGGATCTTCGCCGCCGACTTCATGACCAAGCGCGCGCGCGAGCTCGGCTTGACGAAATCGACCTTCGGCAATTCCAATGGGCTGCCCGACCCAGCCAACAAGATGACGGTGCGCGAACTCGCAAAACTCGCGCGCTACGTCATCCTGACCTATCCCGACTTCTACAAATTGTTTGGCGAGAAGGAATTCACCTGGAACAAGATCCGACAGCAGAATCGCAACCCGCTGTTGAATTCGCTCGAGGGCGCCGACGGCCTGAAGACCGGATATACCAAGGAGGGCGGCTACGGCATGGTCGGCTCCGCCGCGCAGAACGGGATACGGCTGATTGTCGTCGTCAACGGCCTGGAAGATCCCGACGACCGCGCGAGCGAAGCCAAGAAGATGCTGGAATGGGGCTTTCGCAATTTCGAGGTCCGAACCCTGATCGCGGCGGATCAGACGATCGGCTACGCCAAGGTATTTGGCGGCGCAAGCCGATCGGTGAAATTGACAAGCCCTGAACCGATCAAGGTGATGGTGCCCAAGAACGGCGGCAGCGAAAGGCTGATCGCTCGCATTGTCTACAATGGGCCGGTGCGTGCGCCGATTCAACCCGGCCAACCCGTCGGCGTTGTCCGGGTCTGGCGCGGTGCCAATATCGCTGTGGAGCAACCGGTGTATGCGGGGGAATCGATCGGCACGGGATCGACGATACGCCGCGCGGTCGACGGGGCGAGCGAACTTGTGATCGGCATGTTCCGCGCCGGCGCCGAGAAGCTCTGATGATGGCCGAGACTTTGGTCAAGCGACCTTCCGGGCGCGGACGATTCATCTCCTTTGAAGGCGGCGAGGGCGTGGGAAAGTCGACGCAAATCAAGATTCTCGCGCAGCGTCTGGCCGCCGCCAAGCTGCGCGCCATTGTCACCCGCGAGCCGGGCGGATCGCCGGGAGCCGAGATCATCCGACACCTGGTGTTATCGGGAATGGGCAAGCTGCTCGGCCCCGATGCGGAGACGCTGTTGTTTGCCGCGGCTCGCGACGATCACGTTCGTTCAGTGATCCAGCCCACGCTGAACCAGGGAACCTGGGTCTTGTGCGACCGCTTCTCCGATTCAACCCGCGTCTATCAGGGCAGGCTGGGGCAGGTTTCGCCGGGCGTGTTGAACGCGATGCAGCGGGTCACGATCGGCGATCTCAAGCCGGACCTGACATTCATTCTGGATGTGCCGGTCGAGGTCGGGCTCACGCGTGCCGCTGCGCGCCGCGGCGGCCGGGCGCCCGACAGGTTCGAGGCGGAGGACCTCAAATTCCATCAGGATCTGCGGGACGCTTATAGGCAGATCGCCACGGAAGACCCACAGCGCTGCGTGCTGATCGATGCGAGCGCCGACCCGGACACGGTTGCCGCCCATGTATGGACCGCGCTGCGCGATCATCTGTTCGCCAGGGCCGGCACGGCCACGTCAGCATGAGCGCCCGCAAGGTCGAACAGGAGATTGCAGCCCCTCATCCGCGCGTAACGACGGAGTTGTTCGGGCATCGCGAGGCCGAGACGGCGCTGCTCGACGCCTATCGCAGCGGGCGCATTCCGCATGCCTGGCTGATCGGCGGCGCGCGAGGCATCGGCAAGGCGACATTGGCCTATCGCATGGCGCGCTTCGTGCTCGCTTATCGCAACCCGCTGTCGTCCTCGGTGCAGTGTGCCGAGAGTCTTGCCGTCGATCCATCCGATCCGGTGGCGCGCCAGGTCGCGGCAGGCTCGCATGGCGGGCTGCTCACGCTGGAACGCAGCCTCAACGACAAGGGCGTGATGCGCACCGTGATCACGGTCGACGAAACGCGCGAGACGATTTCGTTCTTCGGCTCGACCGCGGCGGCGGAAGGCTGGCGGGTCTGCATCGTCGACACCGTCGATGAACTCAATCCCAATGCCGCCAACGCGCTGCTCAAGATCCTCGAGGAGCCGCCGCAGCAATCGCTGTTCCTGCTCGTCAGTCATGCGCCGGGGCGGGTGCTGCCGACGCTCCAGTCCCGTTGCCGCAGATTGCCCCTGCGCCCGCTCGCGACAGCCGATGTGATCCGTGCCGCCGCGCTGGCCACGGGTGTGGCGGCCGACGATCCCGCGCTCGCGGAGGCCGCGCAAGCCGGGGAGGGGAGTGTCGCCCGCGCCCTGACGTTGCTGGGCGGCGACGCGCTAAAACTTCACCAGCGCACCGCGGCGCTGCTCGCGAGGTTGCCGCAGGTCGATCCGCGCGAGCTGCACGCGCTGGGCGATGCGCTCGGTACCAGCGACCGGGTGGCGCTTGCGGCCTTTGTCGACAGCGTCGATCGCTGGATCGGCGATCGCATGAGGGTCGATCAGGATGCCAACGCCAACCTTCCCCGCCTTGCACGGCTTGCGGAGGTATGGGAAAAGACCGTCCGCGCCGCACGCGACACCCAAGATTATAATCTTGAACGAAAACCGCTGGTTTTCTCGGTGTTCGGGATGCTTGCGGAAGCAACGCGCTAAGACGCCGCGCTTTTCGTCCCCGACAGAAATTGTGCTTGGGTCATAAAGGAATCCGTGGTGGCGACCGCAGCCAAGAAAAAATCCGGAAAGCGAAAGGCGAAGAAGGTTCGCGCCACAGCGTCGGCCGCCAAGAAGCGCGCAAAAGCGAACAACCGCGCCGTGAAGAAAGCCAAGAAGGCGAAGAAGCCGAGCGGGAAAAAGGCGGCAAAGACCGCGGCCAGGAAGACGGCGAAGAAACCGGCAAGACCATCGACGGCAACCAAACCCGTCTCGGCGCCGAAGCAGACGCAAGCGGCCAAGAAAGCCGAAAGAAAGCCGGGCGCCGGCACCGGCAAAAAGCCCGAGCCCGTTGCAGGCGCACCAGCGGCTGCTCGCGAAAACAAGTATTACATCACAACCGCCATCGCTTACCCAAACGGCGTGCCGCATATCGGCCACGCCTATGAGGCGATCGCGACCGACGCGCTGGCGCGCTTTGCGCGGCTCGACGGCAAGGATGTGTTCTTCCTGACCGGCACCGACGAGCACGGCCTGAAGATGGTCCAGACCGCGGAAGCCGAAAGGCTGCCGACCAGGGAGGTCGCGACCCGCAACGCCGCGCTTTTCAGGCAGATGGATGAACGGCTGAACGTGTCGTTCGACCGCTTCATTCGCACCACGGAGGAGCAGCACCATCGCTCCAGCCAGGAAATCTGGCGGCGGATGGCCGGCAACGGCGATATCTATCCCGACACTTATGCCGGCTGGTACTCGGTGCGCGACGAGGCCTATTACGCCGAAGATGAAACCATGATCGGCGACAATGGCGTGCGCGTGGGTCCGCAGGGCTCGCCGGTCGAATGGGTGGAAGAGAAGAGCTATTTCTTCAAGCTCTCGGCCTATCAGGACAAATTGCTCGCGCTCTATCAAAGTCGGCCCGATTTCATCGGACCGGATTCGCGCCGCAACGAAGTCATCAGCTTTGTCAAAGGCGGATTGCGGGATCTGTCGATCTCGCGCACGACATTCGATTGGGGCGTCAAGGTGCCTGGTGACCCCGCGCATGTGATGTATGTCTGGGTCGACGCGCTGACCAACTATATTACCGGCGCTGGCTTTCCCGACGAGAGCGATGCGAACTGGCGCTACTGGCCTGCCGATGTCCACGTCATCGGCAAGGACATTATCCGCTTCCACGCGGTGTACTGGCCGGCATTCCTGATGTCGGCCGGGATTGAGCTGCCAAAGCGGGTCTACGCCCATGGCTTCCTGTTCAACAGGGGCGAGAAGATGTCAAAGTCGATCGGCAACGTCGTCGACCCCTTCAACCTCGCCGATCAGTATGGCGTCGACCAGATGCGCTATTTCTTCCTGCGCGAGGTGCCGTTCGGGCAGGACGGCAACTACAACCACGACGCCATTGTCGCGCGCATCAATGCCGATCTTGCCAACGACCTCGGCAATCTGGCGCAGCGCTCGCTGTCGATGATCTCAAAGCAGCTTGGCGGCGTCCTGCCCGAGCCCGGCGCGTTCACCGAGAACGACAACGCTATCCTGGCGGAAGCCGACGCCATGATTGGTGCGGCGCGTGGTGCGATGGCGACGCAGCAGATCCATCAATGGCTCAATACGGTCTGGGCCACGGTCGCCGAGGCCAACCGCTATTTCGCGGGCGAGGCACCGTGGGCGCTGGCAAAGACCGATCCGGTGCGGCAGAAGACCGTGCTCTATGTCACGGCGGAAGTCGTGCGCCAGATCGCGATTCTGACGCAGCCGGTGATGCCCCGAGCTTCCGCAAAACTCCTGGATGCGCTTGGCGTACCTAAGGAGAACAAGTGGCGTGATTTCGCGGCCCTGAGTGCGCGCATCGCGCCCGGCAAGGCGCTGCCGGCACCGTCAGCGGTGTTTCCGCGCTACATCGAGCCGTCAGCGGCTTAAGCGCATGCTCGTCGACAGCCACTGCCACCTCGATTTTCCCGATTTCGCCGACGACCTCGACGCGATCGTGGAACGCGCGGCGGCCGCCGGCGTGGGCCGTATCGTCACGATCTCGACGCGAGTACGGCGGCTTTCCGAGCTACTCGCGATTACCGAGCGGTTTCCCAACGTCTATTGCTCGGTCGGCACCCATCCGCATCACGCCGATGAGGAAGATGGCATTGCCGCGGACGAGCTGGTCGAACTCACAAAACATCCGAAGGTCGTGGCGCTGGGCGAGGCGGGGCTCGACTATTTCTACGACAACGGCTCGCCGCAGGCGCAGGCGCGCGGCTTTCGCGCCCATATCGCAGCTAGCCGCGCAACCGGCCTGCCGCTCGTCATCCATACCCGCGACGCGGATGAGGATTGCGGCCGCATCCTCGAAGAGGAGGCGGCCAAGGGGCCGTTTCGCGCCGTCCTGCACTGCTACACCGGCGGGCGAGAGCTCGCGATGAAAGCGATTGACCTCGGACTTTCGATATCATTCACGGGCATCCTGACGTTCAAGAAATCGCAAGACTTGCGCGATCTCGCGGCCGAACTTCCGGCCGATCGTATCATGGTGGAAACCGACGCGCCGTACCTGGCGCCCGGCAAATTCCGCGGCAAACGCAACGAGCCTTCCTACGTGGTGGAAATTGCAAAAGTGCTGGCGGAGACGCGGGGGGTTTCGCTCGAGGACATCTCGCGCCAGACCAGCGAAAACTTCTTCCGCCTGTTTTCCAAGGTGCCGCGTGCGGAAGCAACCGCATGACGCTGACCTTGACGATCCTCGGCTGCGGCTCTTCTGCCGGCGTGCCGCGTCCCGCGCTCGGCTGGGGCAAGTGCGATCCCGACAATCCGAAAAACCGCCGCCGCCGCTGCTCGCTGCTGGTCGAGCGCATTTCGGAGCAGGGCACCACGCGGATCGTGATCGACACGTCGCCCGACCTGCGCGAGCAACTGATCGACGCCG
>Ga0210408_10002573_pt1 | contig 17552 bp, 8 predicted proteins | sample IncBWH4MmetaG_FD_155471 | JGI IMG/M metagenome (GOLD analysis project Ga0210408, IMG submission 155471) | Forest soil microbial communities from Barre Woods Harvard Forest LTER site, Petersham, Massachusetts, United States - Inc-BW-H-4-M | ecosystem: Environmental > Terrestrial > Soil >...
GCTCCGTGTAAGCGGCCATCCTAGCGCTGTCCGGCCTAGCGATAAACGAGATGCTCCCTTCGAAAATGCGCGGGTTCGTGTCGAACCCGACGCCGTGGTAGCCTGAGGTAGGCTTGCTGATCTGGGGCGGCCAATTCGCCCGCGAGGCCAGGCCCTTGCCGTTCCCGACCAGCAGGAACTTGTTGTCCGGCGAGACCGCCACCGAGCACGGATACCAACCCACGGGTATGAACCCGTTGACCAGTGAAATCTTTTCTTTGTGCTGCGCCGCGTCTTCCATCAGCGCCCCGGAAATGTCCGCCACCATGACGCTGTTCTGGTCGGCGTTCGCCACGAACAACGTTTTGCCGTCCGGCGCCACGGCCACTCCGCACGGGGTGCAGCCTTCCGGCGATTGAGGGTAAAGGGCAGTGCTGATGATTTCCCGCGCCCCCTCCCACAACCGCGTCGCCGAACTGGCCTCGATGCCGACCTGTTCGAGCCTCGCCGTGGTGATCACATGCACGGTGTTGTCGCCCGCGCAGGCCACGAACAATCGCCCATCGGGCGCCAGGGCCATGTCATTGGGCCGAATGCCGACGGCGATGTCCCGCACCCGGTGCCGCCTCCGGGTATCGACCACGCTTACGTTGCGACTGCCCCAGTTGCTCACATAAAGATGCCGCCCATCGGCCCCCAGCAGGCAGGAATGTGGATGTTCTCCCACTCCAATCACCTGTTCCAGCTTTAGCGTGTCGGGCTCAAGGACCCAAATCTCGTGATTTGCTTCGTTGCAGGCGTACACCCGGCCGGTGCCCGGCTCCAGCGCCAGCCCGGCCAGGAACACCGGGCTTGCTTCCGAACTCGGTTGCACTTCCTTCTCCAATTCCGCCTTCCCGCCGGCGTACCCGAAGACGTAGATGACCCCGCGGTCGCCGCCGCTGACGTAAAACTTTTTGCCATTAGCGGTGAAAGCAATCCCATTGAACGCTTCTTTCAACGAGATGAATTGCCGCTCGCGCCCGCCCTCCAGGCTCACGAGGTTGACTCCCGCCTCGTTGTAACCGGCACACACCGCCACGACCGCCTTGCCGTCCGGCGCAATCACCATCTTCAAAGGCATGTCGCTCACTCGGACCGGCTCTCCGGCGGGAGAAAGGCCCCAGCCATTGAACAGGAGGTTCGCGTCGGGCGTCAGGTGCGGCCGCTCCCGTACCGCTGCGATATTCACATCCTCTCCCGGCCGGCGCGTGGCCGCCGCGTCTCCCGCCAACACAACGGCGCACGCGCTCGTTAAGAGCAGTGCGGAGACAAAAAACGAAACCGGCAAAAAAGACTTTCTCATTTTATGAATGGCTATGCTCAAGATGCACAGATAGAGCACCTGAGCTATACTGTCAGACTTCCAGCGCCCTGTCGAGGTTACGTCACTGCGGAGTTGTAACCAAAGGGCCGGCGGCGCACTCTAAGCGCTGAATATGCAGGCGACAATCACGAAGGAAAGGGAAAGCACGAAGGAATACGAAGCGAGACCAAGGGAGGCTTTCTGCATGACGCCGGAGCGCGCTTGTCCGCAGCAAGGCCCGCGCACACAAAGAGCGCTGGATATTTCTACGACACTCTCCAGACCTCTGTTGCTGCGGACAAGGATGTCCGCGCTTTGGCCGGTTGGGGCTCTGCTGCTCTGCGTTCTTTTGTCGTCAATCCCGCCCGTTCTCGCCGCGGGCGCGGAAGGGCCTCGGGTTTTTTTGTGGGATGGGACAGTATTGCAAGCGAACCGGCAGCGGCTGCGCGAGGGGGACAAGGGGCTGGAGCTGGCGCTGGCCCGGCTCGAACAGGACGCCCGGGAGAGTCTTGAAGCCGGACCGTTTTCGGTAGTCAATAAGAAGCCGACGCCGCCCAGCGGGGACAAGCATGATTACATGAGCCAGGCGCCGTACTTCTGGGAGAATCCGGATAGCACGAACGGGCTGCCGTACGTCCGGAGGGACGGGGAGCGCAACCCGGAAATCCAGCGCATCTCGGACCATCGCGCAATGGACCAGATGGCCAACGCGGTGGAGACGCTGGCGCTGGCGTATTATTTCAAGCGGGATGAGGTGTATGCCGATAAAGCAGCGCAGTTGCTGCGCGCGTGGTTTTTTGACCCGGCGACCCGGATGAATCCGAATCTGCAATACGCACAGGCGGTGCTGGGGGTCAACGACGGGCGCGGCATCGGGTTGATCGAAAGCCGGGCGTTGACCCAGGTCGTCGATGCGGTTGGGCTGCTGGCGGGGTCGAAGGCCTGGACGGAGGCTGACCAGCAGAAGTTGCAGGGCTGGTTTGAGCTGTTCCTGGGGTGGATGCGTCGAAGCAAGAACGGGCGGGACGAAGCGGCGGCGAAAAACAATCACGGGACCTATTACGATGTGCAAGCGGCGTCTTACGCACTGTTTCTGGGGAAGCCGGAGCTGGCGACGGAGATCGTGCTGACGGCGCGCGAGAAGCGGATTGCGGTGCAGATCGGGCCGGATGGGCGGCAGCCGCTGGAGTTGGTGCGCACAAGGGCCTGGGGTTACAGCGTGGGGAATCTAAGCGGGTTGATGTCGCTAGCGACGCTGGGCGAGAGAATGGGGGTGGATTTGTGGGATTATCAGACGGCCGATGGGCGGAGCATTCGCAAAGCGCTGGACTACCTGGCGCCGTTCTGTTTGGGGGAGCAAAAGTGGCCGCACCAGCAAATCGGTGGGTGGCCGCCGCAGATGCTTTACCCACTGCTGCGGCAGGCGGCGGTGAAGTTCAAGGAGGAAAAGTATCAGGAATGGGCGGGGAAAGTGCCGGCGATGGAAGAAGGGGATCGGGGGAATTTGTTGCGGAGTGGGAAGTGAATCGAAAACTCCAAACACCAAACACCAGGAAAACTTCAAATTCCAAGCTCCTAAAAACCGCCGCTGTGATGATTGGAGTTTAGGAATTTGGAATTTTCCTGGAGTTTGGAGTTTGGAATTTGAAGTTTCAGAGCGGCGGGTTGTCGCGCAGTTTTTGGATAATAGGGGGCAGGCGTTCGAGCAGATAGTCCACCTCGGCTACGGTATTATAGGTGCCGAGGCTGAAGCGGATGCTGCTGCGCGCGCGGGCGGCGCTGCAAGCCATCGCGAGCAGAACGTGAGAAGGGTCGAGTGAGCCGGTGGTGCAGGCCGAGCCGCTCGAGGCACAGACCCCGGCCTGGTCCAGCAGCATCAGGATGCCCTCGGCTTCGACACCTTCGAAGGCGAGGTTAGTGGTATTGGGCAACCGCGGTTCGGCGGCGCCGTTGCGCGTAACCCCCGGGATGCGGGCGAGAACGCCTAACTCGAGTTTGTCACGCAGGGCGCGAATGCGGCCGGGTGCGTCCGGCAAACGGGCGAGGGCCAATTCGGCGGCGCGGCCAAAGGCGACCATATAGGGGAGGTTTTCGGTGCCGCCCCGGCGGCCGCGTTCCTGTCCGCCGCCGATGACGTAAGGCTGGTATTTGGTGTGGCGGCGGACAAAGAGCGCGCCGATCCCTTTGGGCGCGTGAAGTTTGTGGCCCGAAAGGGAGAGGAAATCCACACCCGATGCTTTGACGTCGATGGGCACTTTGCCGGCGGCCTGGACGGCGTCGGTGTGGCAGAGGACGCCTTTGGTACGGCAGAGAGCGGCGATTTGAGCGACGGGGAAGAGCAGGCCGGTCTCGTTATTGGCCCACATGACGGAAACGAGGGCGGTATCCGGGCGAATGGATTTTTCGAGCAAGCGGAGGTCGAGCGCGCCCTCGGGGGAGACGGGCAGGGCTGTAACCTCGAAACCTTGTTGTTGAAGGAAGGCGCAGTATTTGAGGGTGGCGGAATGCTCGACGGCAGTGGCGACGAGGTGGCTCTTGCCCGGGCGGGTGATCAGGGCGCTGTGCAGGGCCGAGTTAATGCTTTCGGTTCCGCAACTGGTAAACAGGATTTCGCGAGGCTCGGCGTTGAGCAAGGAAGCAAGCTGAGCGCGGGCTTGCTCGATGTCCCCGGCTAAGTGATGGCCAAAAGAATAAGCGCTGGAAGGGTTGCCCCACTGCTCGCGGAGGAAGGGGAGCATGGCTTCGAGCACCTCGGGAGCGATTCGGGTGGTGGCATTGTTATCGAAATAATAGAGTGGTTGGGCCATAGAACGATGCTAGGGATGAGGTTAGGATGGGGGTGTGAGAATATCCAGCGGAGAGTGACGGATGACGGGTGACGGGTGGCGAGATAGCCGTCATAAAAATGGCAAAATAATCTTGTCAAGAACCGGCTGACAGCGCAGTCTGAACCGTCCGGCAAAAGTGCTCATCGGACTTGTTGAAACGAATCGCTCGCGCGGACGCGCCGGAGCCTGGGCAGGCTTGGGGGTGTTGTTCGGGCTGGCACAGTCTGTGGCCGCAAGCCGGTTGACGTTGTTCGGTATAGATAAGCTGAAAAGTTACATGAATGCTCCACGATTTTTCCCCCAAACCAAGACCCGCAAGACACTTTCGCGCGGGTTGGCGCTGGCGGTCCTGCTCAGCCAGTCAGCGGCCACACTGTGCCAGGCGACAGGCACAATCATCGCCTGGGGCGCCAATGACTCGTTCCAATCGGTCGTGCCTCCCGGCGTGACCAATGCCATGGCGGTCGCCGGAGGGGAGTCCCACAGCGTCGCGCTCAAACCGGATGGCACGGTGGTAGCCTGGGGTTTCAATGTATCGGGGCAGACGAATGTTCCGGCTGGTTTAAGCGGGGTGGCAGCGATCTCCGCCGGGACGACCTACAGCATGGCGCTGAAGAGCAACGCGACGGTGGTGGTTTGGGGCGGCTTGGCGGCGGCACCCGCAGGGCTGACGAACGTGACGGCGATAGCGGGCGGTTGGTCGCATGCGCTAGCGTTGAAAAACGACGGCACGGTGGTGGCCTGGGGAACGCAAACCAATGTGCCGGCCAATGTGACCAACGTGATTGCGATTTCAGCGGGCAACGGCCAAAGCCTGGCGCTGCGGGCCGATGGGACGGTGGTGGCCTGGGGCGACAACTCTTACGGCAAAGCCACGGTGCCGTCCAACGCGACCAATGTCATGGCGATCGCGGCCGGGGGCGACCATTGCCTGGCGCTGCGGCGGGATGGAAGCATTGTGGGATGGGGGCGTGATGACGACGGCCAGATCGATGTGCCTCCCGATGCGGCGAACGTCATAGCGATCAGCGCCGGTGCGCTGCATAGCATCGCCTTACGGCCCGACGGCTCGATTTCGGCCTGGGGCGACAACACTTATACCCAATTGGGGATCAATCAGACCGTGCCCGGTTACATCGCCATAGCTGCGGGTGGTTACCACAGCCTGGCGATCAAGGGCGATAACTTTCCGGTGATTCTGGTTCAACCGCTGAGCAAGAACGTGTTTCTTACCAAGAACACCACCGACCAGGTGGTGGCGGCGGGCGCTCAACCGCTGAGCTATCAATGGCAGCACAATGGGACCAATATCAACGGGGCGACCAGTTCGGTCCTGGCGATTAACAATTTTCAGACGAACGATAGCGGCGCTTACAAAGTGCAGGTGGCCAACAGCTACGGCTCGATCTTCAGCGCCGCGGTAACGCTGACGGGCATCGGTGGGCCACCGGTGGTAACGGTTCCGCCGCAAAATCAGAATGTGATTTGCGGGGATGGCGCCTCGTTCCAGGTGACGGTAGATGGCTCAGGACCGTTTAATTACCAATGGCAGTTCGGGAGCACGCCGATTGCAGGTGCGACCCAAAGCAGCCTGAGCCTGGTCAACGTCAGCACCACAAACGCGGGCACCTACTCGGTGACGGCGACCAATGCCTTCGGATCGGTGACGACCGGTGCGGTGTTGACGGTGACGGTGCAACCGCCCAGCATCACCAGTTCGCTGGCAGCGTCAGGGAAACAGGGCCAGTCCTTCAGTTACAGGATTACCGCTCTGCACACGCCGCTTTCGTTTGGGGCAATGTTTTTGCCTAACGGGTTGGGCATCAACCCGATTACGGGGATCATTTCGGGCACGCCGGTGGAGAGCGGCAGTTTCGGGACGATTATCACCGCGGCCAATGCGTGCACTTCAGACACGAAAAACCTGAACCTGTTTATCGCTTCTTCCATACCGACGATCACCAGTCCGTTGGCCGTGGCCGGCACCGAAGGGACCTCCCTGAACTACCAAATCACCGCCACGGACGGACCGACCTCCTTCGGCGCGCAAAATCTACCGGTGGGCGTTTTCGTTGACCCGGCGACAGGCATCATCAGCGGTACACCGATTTACGCAGCAACGACCGCATCGACCGTCCTGGCCAGCAACCAATGGGGAGTGGGCAGCGCGACCGTGTCGTTTAGAATCAGCAATGCCCAGGTCTCAGGCATTTCAATTGATAACGTGACTTATGTCTATTCGTCCCCCTACCTGCTGGATTTCCATTTCACGCTGCGGGACAACGTTGACCCTAACCTGGGGAACGGCCTGATTACCGACCCAAGGAACCTCACGGCACAGTGCATCGAGGACACGACACCCATCGGTGATGAGACCGCCTTTATCCTGGCGCGGGGCAGCAGCAAGCAGTTTAAAGGGTACATGGTGCTCGACTACACGGCGAGCATCACGTCGGTTTCAGGCGCGGTAGATGCTGAGGTGGCCGGGGCGCAATATTTCGTCAACCAGCAGGCCGTGGATGCACAACTGGGTATCTATGAGTTTCACCGAGACGATTTTGCTCCCATCAACGTCCTAAGCCCGACCAACCCGACGGCGGGCCTCACATTGGATAAGAACCTTCTGGATACGTCGATTGCCGGAATTTACACCAACATCGTGCAGGGATTCTCCTCCGGGTCACGTTGTTTTGACGCGCTGCTGGCGGCAATCAACGCCCTGCCGCCGACCAACCGGGACGAGCAACATTACCTGATTTTCGTTTCGGACGGAAATGACCAGTCCAGCACGGCCGACCTCGCGGCCGTGATCACCGCCGCCACCAACAATAACGTCAAGATTTACGGAATCGGTTTCGGTTCCGCATCCGATATCGACCTGGTCACTTTGGCCGCGCTCACCGGGCAAACCGGTGGCCGGCTTTATCTAGCGTCGGCAAACCCCATTGGGCTGTTTGGGGCCTTTTCGCTGGCCAGCAAGGATTTCCAGGCTCAGTACATCTTGCGTTGGGCCACCCTAAACCGGAAGACCAAGCCGTTCATGCCTTCCTTCACAATTGCCTATCAGAATAACTTGGTGAATTCGCCGACCAATCCGGTGACCCCATCCATGACCAACATCGACAATACGACCACACCGCCGACCACCAACATTATACCCGCGGCAACCAACTTTATCATCGGTTATTATTATCCCAGCTCGAACGGCCCGCCCACGGGAGTGGTCACCGGGGCGCTGCGCCTGGTGGCAGACGCGCAGGTCTCTCCCAGTTCGGTCACATTGCGGGCAAGCTATATTCCGCGCTACATCCACCAGATCAACCTCCATTACCGGGCCAATTACCCCTGCACGCCGACTCTGGATTCCACCAACCCAGGCGAAATTCTATCGGGCTGGAGCATGGCGCAGACCGATGACGGGTCGGGCGGCAAACTGCTCACGTTGAGCGGACCAACCAACCCTCCCACTCCTCTGCTCTTTCCCGGTTTCGGGCCGATGGTCACATTCAAATTCGAGGACATTATCAATCCGGCGTACGCGTTCAGCTACTTCACGAACGACAACACGCTTTATACCAACACGGGCGGGCAAAGTTTTGTGTTCGAGACCAACAGTCTGAGCCTGATTTCGAATTTCCCGGCGCTGCCGTTCGGCACGCCGATTCCCTGGCTGATAACGGAAGGCTATCCATACACGGGCCAGCCTAACTATTACACTAATGAGCTGGATGATCCGGACCATGACGGCATGCCCAATTGGAAGGAATATCGCGCCAATACCGATCCGAGGAATGCCAGCTCGGTTTTCGTGGTGCGCCGCGCAGTGCGGCAGCCGGACGGACGTTTTCAAATCACCTTCACCACCTCAACGAACCGAACGTACACCCTGCAATCCTCGACCAACCTGGTGAACTGGCAAACGGTTCAGTCCGGCATCCCAGGTATCAACGCCGACGTGACGTTGACGGACACCGGCATCCTGCGGGGCAACACGATCTTCTATCGGGCGGCGGTATACTGAGAGCCCGTTGTTGTTCAGCGCTTCTTGCGGGCAACGCCGGTTTTGAGCGCAGCCCGCTGGACGGCGGCGGCGACGCACTGGACCACTTCACGATTGAAGACGCTCGGGATAATGTATTCGGGGTTGAGTTGCCGCGGAGGAATGCAATTAGCAATGGCGTGAGCGGCCGCGAGCTTCATGGCTTCGTTGATTTGCCGGGCACGGACATTGAGAGCGCCGCGGAAGATGCCGGGAAAAGCGAGGACATTGTTGATCTGATTGGGGTAATCGCTCCGTCCGGTGGCGACGATGAACGCTCGTTCCGCCTCTTCGGGCATGATTTCAGGAACCGGGTTTGCCAGCGCGAAGACAATGGGTCTGGGCGCCATGCGTTTCAAGGCTTTGGCATCGACGGTGCCTGGACCAGAAACCCCGATGAACACCTCGGCCTTTTTCAAGGCGTCTGCGAGCGTTCCTTGCAGAGCGCGCGGGTTAGTGTGAGCCGCCAGCCAGGCTTTGCTGGAGTTCAAGCCGGCGGAGCGCGCCTGGCACAGGGTGCCCAGGCGGTCGCACACGACGATGTCGCGGGCGCCGGCATTGAGCAGCATTTTAGTGATGGCGGTACCGGCGGCGCCGGCGCCGGAGATGACAATCCGCAGGCGGGGCAGCTTTTGGCAGGTGAGGCGCAGGCTGTTGAGGAGAGCGGCCAACACCACGACGGCGGTGCCGTGCTGGTCGTCGTGGAACACGGGGATGTCGAGGCGTGCCTGCAATTTCTGTTCGACTTCAAAGCAGCGCGGAGCAGAAATGTCCTCGAGGTTGATGCCGCCGAAGCCCACAGCGATGGCGGCGACCGCCGCAACGATCTCATCCGGTTCCTTGGTGTTGAGGCAAATAGGGTAGGCATCGATATTAGCAAATTCCTTGAACAACATTGCCTTGCCTTCCATGACCGGCATGGCGGCTTCAGGGCCGATGTCGCCCAGACCGAGGACGGCCGTGCCGTCGCTGACGACCGCAACGGAGTTGCCTTTAATGGTGAGTTGCCAGGCCTTTTTCCGGTCCTCGGCAATCGCCGTCGAAACGCGGGCGACGCCCGGGGTGTAGGCCATTGAAAGGGTGTCCCGGGTGGTCACCGCGAGTTTGTTTTGGATGGCAATTTTGCCGCCGAGATGGAGCAGAAATACCCGGTCGGAAACATTGACGACTTTGACATGCTCAATCGCGCGAATTGAAGTGACGAGGTGGTGGACATGGTCCTGGTTGCGGGCGCGCACGGTGACGTCGCGCGTCATAGTCCTGTTATCGGCGGAAACAATATCAATGCCGCCGAGATCACCGCCGCGCCGGCCGATGACCTGGGCAATGCGGGCGAACATGCCGATGCCGTTAGGGTAATTGAGCCGCATGGTGAAGGTGTGGCTCACGGATGGTCCGGTCGGTGCTCGTTTCATAAAAGTCTCAAATCGACGGCTCCATCGAACGCGGCGGCGAGGGCTTTGTCCAGCGCATTTGCGGCGGTTTGCGACTCGCTGCGCCAAGTCTCAGCGGTTGCTTGAAGGTGACGTTTCTGCGCCCTCTTCCAGCCAGCGTAAAGAGAACCGGGCGGAGGCAATTTTTTCGTATGGGTTCTTTTCGCCGCATTCGAAGAGGCAGGCGGAGTGGTCCGGCAGATAGCCAGGCAGGAGTAGGCGGCCGGGCCAGGATAGACCAACTTGCTAACGGGCCAGGTCGCGCCTTCGTCATAGCTCAAGCGGACGGTAAGGTTGGCGGGGATGACCAGCCGGCCCTTGTGGCTGCCACGTTCGAGTTGAATGCCATTGACCGGGCCGGTGGCGTACCAGCGCCAACCCGGCGGCTTGAGACTCGCGGTGAGGTCGCGGGGGTGAGCCCAGGTCAGACCGTCATCGGTGCAGGAGGTAATGAATACATGGCGCGTATCCCGGCCGAGGCCGCGTGAAATCTGTTGTTCCGTAGGTGTGATAGCCGCCCGTGCCGGCGACGAAGAGGTCGGAGGTTTGCAAATCGGCCGGCGCAGCGGACGCCATGGTTAACAGGCATCCAGCGAGCAAGACGGCCAGACTGCGGTGGAATGTGCGTAACCTTTTCACGCGGGAGACACTCGTTCTAGCGTTACCTCGCGCATGAGGCGGTCAACGTCCTGCAGATTCAGTTCTCCGGGCATGAGGGTGAGGGCATTGGCGGCGCCGGTAGCGGCGGCCCAGCAGCAGGCCTCGCCCAAATCGTCGCCGCGCGCCAGGCGCGACACCAGCCCGGCGGTGAAGGCGTCGCCGGAGCCGATCGGGTTGAGTGCCCTGATTCGGGGCGATTGGATGCGCCAAAGGGTGCGGCCATCAAAGGCCAGCACCGGGTCCGTCCCAGCCGTGACGACGATGCGTTGAGAGCCGAGTTGGTGCAGGTCGCGCATGGTGGAAGCGACCGCGGCGTCATCTTTGAAGTTACGGCCGACCATCGCCGCCAGTTCCGCGCGGTTGGGCTTGACGAGGCCGGGCCCGGCCTTGAGCGCTTCGAGCAGGGTCGGACCGTGCGCGTCCACAATGGAGAGGGCGCGGACTTCGTGGGCCATTTCTGTGCATTGACGATAAAAGTCGATGGGACCACCCGGGGTTACAGTACCGGACATAACGACCGCGCGACAGGCAGGCGCGCCTGAGGAGGCGCTTTGCGACACGTGGAGGCGGACGGTCGCGACGAGTTTTTCGTAATCCTCCGGGGCAACAGGCTGGCTCTCTTCGACCAGTTCGGTGATGGTGCCGCCGGATTCATCGATGACGGTAATGCATTGGCGGGTGCGCGGAGCGACGGCGACAAAATCCGAGCGTATGCCTTTGTTCTCGAGGACGCTCCGGAGGAACTGACCGCGGTCGCCCCCCAGGAAGCCGGTGGCGAGAGGCTCTTCGCCGAAGGTTTGCAGGACTTTGGCGACGTTGATGGATTTTCCTGCCGCGCCGTCCAGGGTGGTCGTTGCGCGGTTGACGGCATCCGGCACCAGCTGGCGAAAGACCATCACACGTTGAACGGCGGGCGTTGCGCCGATGCAGAAAATCATGCAGAGGAGATTAACAGCGAAGACGGGAAAACGGGAAGAAGAACAAATTGGAGAGGAAAAGATTAAACAACAAAGTAACAAAGGGACAAAGCGGTGAGGGACGGAAACTGGATAGTAAGTTCGTTGCCTGGTTACCTTGTTGTGAAAGCTTTGGGTACAAAAAAAGAGGGACGGCACGAAAGCCGTCCCTGTGAAAACTGAATGGGCGTGAAAGCTAGTTGGCTTTCTTCTTTTCGCCGCCAGGACCGCCAGGACCGCCAGGGCCGCCGGGACCGCCGCGCCGTGAGCGCATTTCGTCACGCAGTTTCTCCCAGTCTTTGTACTGGTCCGCGGTGAGGATTTCTTTGAGCTTTTTGTCCTGGTCATCCATGATCGCGCGCATCTTCGTCCTGCGGTCTTCCCCGGATACGCTGGAGTCGCCAAACAATTCCTGGCGTTTCTTGCCGGAATCCTCGAGGACGGCTTTGACCTTGGGTTTCTGGTCGTCGGTGAGTTTGAGTTCAGTGGTCATCCGCTCCAACTGCCGTTCCAGGGAGGGTCCTTTGCCCTTTTTGGGAGCGGGAGCATTGTCCTGGGCGGGGGCAATGGTAGTGCAAGCCAACAGGCTGCCCAAGGCCATTGCGGCTAAACTAAGTGTACGTATCTTCATGTGTTCTGTTTTGTTGATGTGAGTCGTTATGCCGCTATTTGGCTTCATATGTGCCGGAAGCGGCTCCAAAGCACCAGACGTAGCAAAAGGGGATTGGTTACAAGGGCTAAGAATCCACGCAAATTGCTGGTTTACAAGCGCTTGAACTAAAAACTCCAAGCACCAAACTCCAAAATCTCCAGGAAAACACCAAACTTCAAATTGTTGCCAACGTGGCCGATGACGATCAGACAATCTCCGTTCCGGGCCGTTCAACCGCCACCCTCCGCGCGCGCCGCGCATCACCGAAATCTTTTTCTGAGGCCCTGAAAAGATTACGATTGAGAAAAAAGAGGCCCGGTTTTAACCGGGCCTTGCAGAACTCTAGAAGTCAAAATTAATAGCGATCGCGCCGGCCACCGCCGCCGCCGCCGCCGCCGCCGCCGCGGAATTCACGCCGGCCGCCGCCGCCGCCACCCGCAGGCCGCTCTTCGCGGGGCCGGGCGAGATTGACGGTCAGGACGCGACCGCCCAGTTCCTTGCCGTGCATGGCGTCAATTGCTTTCTGCGCCTCTTCAGGCGTGCTCATGGTGACAAACCCAAACCCGCGGGGCCGGCCGGTGGCGCGGTCCATCATCAGGTTGGCCTCTACGACCGTGCCGTGCGCCGCAAAGGCGTCCTGCAGGTCGTTCTCTGTGACGTTGAAACTAAGGTTCCCAACGAACAATTTTGCACTCATCTATCTATTTTACTTACTGTCCCCGACTAACTCTTGCTTTTCTCCAGACTGTTCCCGCCATTCGGGTTTCAAATCATTCACTGAACCTGGTTCACCTGAAGATTCACCATGCCATGGAAGCGACAAGCTATCTGACAGACAATTCGAATTTCTCTCTTTTCCATTAAAACGCAAGCCCTAAATACAATTTCTTAAATCGTCCGAATCGCCCTGATCCCGGGGCACAACCCCAGAATAAACTTAGTGTTTTACCGGGGAAATTAATCAGTTCACCCCCGGGTGCTGCAAGTCCAGGGCCCGGCTTATTATGCCGGTGAACGTGGCTTGAAAAACACGAGACTTCAAATCCGTTCAGAACGTGGTAACCTAACGGAATGACCCAGGCTTTGCGTCAGGCGAATATTGCGGCGTTTTTGTTGTTTGCCGGCCTCGCCGGTGGGCAACCGTTTGATTTGACCACCAAAACCGGGCAACCCTGGCAGGGAGAACGTGGCGTCCGGGAAACAGGCGGTCAAATTATGGCCCGCGACAAAATCCAAGCCGCTCAAGCCAAAACACGGCACGTCGCGCCCAGGCTGCTGCCGCCACCGCTCAGCCAGACAACTTCGACCATTACCACAACCCCAGAACCTGCGCCCGTGATCGCCTCGCGCCTGAGTGCGCAGACCGTCAGCCCAACGGTGAATTTCACCGCAGCGACGTTCTTTGACTGCTCGGGCTGGCCGCCGGACACGATGGGAACAGTGGGCCCGACGCAATTCATTATCGCGCTCAACGGGCGTATCCGTTCCTTCGATAAGACGACCGGATTAGCCGACGGCGGGATCGATACGACGACGGATTCATTTTTCAGCTCGGTGCTGACCCCGGGAGCGAACTTCTCGACCGACCCGCGCATCCGTTACGACCGGCTTTCAGGCCGCTGGTTTATCATCATGATCGATGTACCCGGCCAGCAAGGCAAGCAGCGCAACCGGGTGATGATTGCGATGAGCGATTCCGGCAATATCACCGGCGGCACGGTCTGGACTTTTTTCCAATTCAGCGGGGACGCTACCAACTTCGCCGACTATCCGACCCTTGGGATTGATGCCAACGCGCTGTATATCGGAGCTAACATCTTTTCCGTGAGCTCCGGTTCGTTCGTCAACACCTCGGCGTTTGTTGTGCGCAAGAGCGCGCTGCTGAGTGGCGGGCCGATTGTGGTCACTTCGTTTACCGGCTTGATTACAACCAGCCGCCGGTCGTCCGCCGGTCCCTTCACTCCGCAAGGGGTGGATAACTACGACCCGGCGGCAGCGGAGGGCTATTTCATCGGGGTGGACAACAGTTCGACCAGCAAGCTGCAGTTGCGGCGGGTAAGCAATCCCGGCGGCACGCCTTCGCTTTCGGGCAATGTGAGCATCACTGTCAACAGCTTCACCGCGCCGATCAACGTGACGGTGCAAGGCACTTCCGGAACGGTGGATGCGCTTGGCTCACCCGCCCGCCTGTTGGCGGCTCATTACCGCAACGGTTCGCTCTGGACTTCGCATAACGTTGGGGTCAACAGCAGCGGCGGCACCAGCAGCCCGGACCGGAATGGCTCGCGCTGGTACCAAATCGATGGGATTCCGACCGGTCAAACCCCTTCCATCGCCCAATCCGGCACGGTGTTTCAAAGTGGGTCGGCCAACCAGAGCTACTGGATGGGGACCATTATGGTCTCTGGCCAGGGTCATGCCGCGATGGGCTTCACCACGGCGGGCCCAAACAATTTCCTGGATGCGGCCACGACGGGGCGCTTGGCCGGAGATGCCTCCGGCACGATGGGGACGCCGGTCACTTATACCGCCAGCAGTTCGGCGTATAATCCGTCGGACAATAGCAATCCACACCGCTGGGGCGACTATTCCTACACCAGCCTGGACCCTTCGGATGACATGACAATGTGGACGGTTCAGGAATGGTGCCAGTCTGCCGGCAACGGTTTTGCCGTTCAGGTCGCCAGGTTGCTGGCGCCACCGCCGGCGCTGCCGACCAACTGCTCGCCCGCTAGCGTCACTCAAAACGTCGCCAATGTCAGCGTGGTCATCAACGGTTCCGCGGCCAATGGGGCGGGGTTTTTTGAGCCAGGGACTAATTTCCCCAATCATATTACTGCCGCCGTGAATGGTGGCGGCGTGACCGTCAATAGCATCGCCTACAACAACCCAACCAGCCTCACGCTGAATTTGACCATCGCCGGCGATGCGCCAGCCGGCACCCGGACCGTCACCGTCACCAACCCGGATGGACAATCGGCGACCAGCCTGGCAGGTCTTTTAACGATTCTTGGCGGGGCGAATGTCGCGCCGATACTGGCTGCAATCTCAGACCGGACGAATGCAGTTGGGATGACTTTGACCATTACCAACCTCGCCAGCGATTCGGATGGCGACAGCCTGTCTTTCGGTTTGGGGGCCGGAGCGGCAGCCAACGCGACGATCAATGCGACCAACGGCATCTTCACCTGGACTCCGGCCCAAGCGCAAATTGGGACCAATGCCTTCAGCGTGGTGGTGACCGACAGCGGTTCGCCCTCGCTGAGCGCCACTCAAAGTTTCAGCGTGACCGTGGTCCAGAGCAACAGCCGGCCGGTCATAGCTGCGATCTCCAGCCGAACCGTCGCCGTCGGCATGACCCTGACCATCACCAACCTTGCCAGTGATTCGGACGGAGACCACCTGACTTTCAGTTTGGGGGCCGGAGCGGCAGCCAACGCGACCATCAACGCCACGAACGGCATATTCACCTGGGCGCCAACTCAGACCCAGATTGGCACCAACCTGTTCAGCGTGGTGGTGACCGACAGCGGTTCGCCCCCGCTGAGCGCCACCCAGAGCTTCAGCGTGGTCGTCGTTCAGAGCAACACGCCTCCGGTCCTCGGCGCGATCTCCAACCGCACCATGGCGGTTGGGATGACCTTGACGTTCACCAACGTCACCAACGATTCGGATGGCGACAAGCTGACGTTCAGTTTGGGAACCGGCGCAGCGCCGAACGCGACCCTCAATCCGACCAACGGCATATTCACCTGGGCGCCGACTCAGGCCCAGATCGGCACCAATGCGTTCAGCATCATCGTCAGCGATAACGGCCTGCCACCGCTGAGCGCGACCCAAAGTTTTTCGGTCACGGTTTTGGCCAGCAACAACCCACCGGTCCTCGCCGGGCTCTCAAATCAAACGATCGCAGTGGGAATGAGGCTGACCCTGACCAATTCCGCCAGCGATCCGGACAGCCCGCCGCAAACGCTGACCTTCAGCCTGGGAAGCGGGGCGGCGACCAATGCCGACCTGAATCCGACGAACGGAATTTTTACCTGGGCGCCCACCCAGGCCCAAATTGGCACTAATAGCTTCGAGGTCATTGTCACCGACAACGGTCTGCCGCCGCTGAGCGCGACCCAAAGTTTTACCGTGATCGTGTTAGCGAGCAATCAGCCGCCCGTGCTGGCCGCCATTGCCAATAAGACAATGTATGCGCTCACCACGCTGACACTGACGAACTCAGCGACAGACCCCGACAGTCCGCCGCAAGTGCTGACCTTCAGCCTCGACCCTGGCGCACCCGCCGGCGCGAGCATAGGCTCGACCAACGGCGTTCTGGTCTGGACGCCAAGCGGAGCGCAAATTGGGACCAACTCCATCACAGTGCGGGTGACCGACAACGGTCTGCCGATCCTGAGCGATGCCCGGACCTTCAACGTCACGGTGCTGGCCGGACCCACTCTGCTGGTGCCGGCGGTGGCGGGCAATAGCGTCACGCTTACCTGGAGCGCGATTGCAGGCGACTCTTACCGCGTGCAATTCAAGAGCAACCTCACCGATGCCGCGTGGACCGATCTGGGGCCCGACGTGTTGGCCAGCGGACCAACCGCCAGCACGACCCATACGAACGCAAATCTTACTTCATTCTATCGGATCGTGGTGGTGCCATGATCGCCAGGGTGTCACAAGAGCAAAAAGGTTTTGGGCGGTTTCTTAACGGTACTTAACGGTATTTAGCGGTATTTAATGAGATTTCGTGGTATTTCGTGAGTCCTTCGCGGTATTTCGGGAGACTTTTGTGGTATTTCGCGAGACTTTGCGGGACACCAGCGAAACTCGAAACCTGAGAGGCGGGGTAAGCTCGGCCGACTGCAAAAAACGGGGGAGAGGCCCCTTGGCCGAGGGGCGAACATGAGTCAGCGGTTGAGAACATAAGTTCCCTTTTACTTTTGCCAGCGCGTCCCGGACTTTGGCCCGGTGCGGGCGGCGGGCGCGATTGGGCGCCAAGTATTTGACAGCAGGCATCGAGCCATCCGCATCAGGAAGAATTTCGGTTGGATGGGGAGCGAGGAGCTGCCGCGGTGCGGCGCAGTCTTGGCTGGGCTTGACGGGCGATAGCTTGCAAACGGCGAGGCAGCCGGCGCGTCAGACTGTCAAAGCGAGGCATGGCTTTCGCGACGGCGACCAGCAACTCGACCATGCTACACGCATCAGCGGTATCGATGTATTCTCAGGGCCGGAGGAAGAGTTGGGCGGCGGCATCAGCAAACCGCAGCCCTTGCCGGGTGAGCTGAAAACGATCTGGCGTCAGCAGGCCCCAGCCCTGTCGGGCCAACTGCTCCATATCGGCCGCCCAGTCCCGCCGCAAATCGTGGCCGGTGACCTGATGGAATTGGTCGAAAGGCCAGCCCGTGACCATCCGCAGACCGAACGCGGCCGTTTCGCCGGCACGGGCCAGGGGCAGCAAAGTTTCGCAAGATTCGATGGCGCGTTTGCCACGCTCGAGTTGCTCGCAATAGATTTGGGTGTTCGACCAGTTTTTGGCACGCACGCCACGGACATAACTGGTGGCGCTGGGTCCTAAACCGTAAAAGGAGCCGCCGCGCCAGTAGTTGACGTTGTGGCGGCAAGCCAGAGCGGGCAAGGCCGTTGCAGGAGCCGGCGCAAGCCGA
>Ga0210408_10002575_pt1 | contig 17547 bp, 24 predicted proteins | sample IncBWH4MmetaG_FD_155471 | JGI IMG/M metagenome (GOLD analysis project Ga0210408, IMG submission 155471) | Forest soil microbial communities from Barre Woods Harvard Forest LTER site, Petersham, Massachusetts, United States - Inc-BW-H-4-M | ecosystem: Environmental > Terrestrial > Soil >...
CCCCTCTAGCGGTTGATCTCCCGGATACCATATCCGGGGCCGCGATGTCACCGTCCCCCAAAATCGTGGGAAGTGCCCTACAAGACATTGAATCGCTTCAGGAAAACCGCGAGCCCTGCGTGAAGACCGCGGCTAGCGCCGTCGGCAGAGCGGCCGGCGACAGGAACACCGCAATGTAGCTGCCGTCAAGATCGCCGCCGATCGTGGAATAAGCAGCCACCAGGCAGGCGGTAATGGCCTTTCCGGGTCAGGGAAAACGCCGGCCATGGACGATGACGCCTGCCGCCACGACCTGGGCGGCAGCGGCCGTCAGGAAGGCCACGGCATAGTTGCCGGTGAAATCGCGCAGAGCGCCGAGGAGGGCGGGCGCGAAGGCGAAGATCGCCTGGTTGATGGCGGTCACCAGCGCGACCACCGTGCCGACATCGGCCGGCCGGAATTCGCGCTGGGCAATCAGGGGCGGCAGCGAGGTGAGATTGCCGACGCCCAGGCCGAACAGCATGCAGCCCGCCGCGAGCGGCACCATGCCGTCGCCCAACGCCAGCAGCAGCGAGCCTGTCGCCTGCATCAGGAAATTGGCCGCAGCCGCGAGGCGACGATCGCGCTCGCCCAGCAGCCATCCGAGCAGGGAGCGGCCCAGGACTGCACAGAGCGTCACCACACTGATCGCTATTGCGGCGAGTCCCGACCCGAAGTCGGGCGCAAGCCGCGCGATCAAATGCGCGAACAGGCCGATCTGGGCGAACAGGCCCAGGGCGAAGGCGGCTGAAATCGTCACGAAGCCCGGCTGCCGAAGGAGCGATCGGCGCGACAACGGCACCTGCGCCTTCGGCGCGACAGCGCCAGGACCACGCCGCAGGGCATGCCACGCCATTGGACAGACGATCGCGATGGTGGCGCAGGCCACGATAAGGGCCGCGAGCGACAGTCCCATGTCCGCGATTAGGGCGGTCCACAGCGGCACGAAAACGATGCCGCCGGCACTGGCACCATTGAAGGCGGTGCTGATCGCTTTTGGCCGGTCGTGCTCGAACCACGGCGCGACGATTGCGTTGAGCGCGGCGCCGCTCATCGCCGACCAACCCGCGCCACTCAGCAGCAGCGCCGGGACAAGCTGCCATGCTTGCAGCACGTTCGCCCAGGCAAGGGCTCCAGCGCCCGCAAGCATCGCGCCAGCGACGGTGACGCGGCCCACGCCGTAGCGCCGATAGGCTTCGGGCAAGGCGGTGGTCAGAACTGCGCTCACAAGATAGTGCGCCGTGATCGCCGCCGAGATCGTCGAGACCGACCAGCCGCGCGCTTGGTGAAGGGCCGGCAGATAGACCGCAGGCCCATAGAAGCCGACGCCCCAACCAAACATCGCCACGACAAAGGCGACCCAGACGACACGCCAGCCCTCGCGATTGGCCTGCTCGCTTACCTTGGCCGACGCCACAGCACGACGAGCTCGCGGCGCGTTTCGAATCCCAGGCGCTTGTACAAAGCAATGGCGCCGACATTGTCCCGCCTGACATGGAGGAACGGCACTTCGCCGCCTTCGAATGCGAGCCCCATCAGCCGTCTTGTCAGGGCAGCGGCATAGCCCTTCCCTCTCGCTTCGGGATGAACGCAGATCGCGCTCAGCTCGACATGGCCCGGCGCGCGCAGGCGCTCGCCGGCCATGGCGACGAGGCGATCACCGTGCCAAATGCCGGCATAGCGTCCCAGAAGCGGCGTGCGCGGCCCGAACGGTCCGGGCTTGGTCGCGGCCACGAGATCCATCATCGCTGCAATGTCGGCCATCGACAGCAACGATGCTGCGCTGTCGCTGCCGTTCGATCCGCCGCTTGCCACCATCTGCAGCATGGGAAATCGGTCGAGTTCTTCCCAGCCGTCCGGCAGCGCCTCGACGGATGGACGAAACAGCCGCGCCTCGGCGTTGGCCGGCAGATCGGCCGAGAGATCGGCATAGGCCGCCTCGGTCGGCTCGGCGATCGCCGAGAACGGCGCCACGTCGCGCGGATAGTGCCGCGCCAGGCCGCTGCCGATCGCATGGCTGCGATGGGGTCCGGTGAGTGCATGCCACACCGGATTGTCGAGAACGTTGATCGCCATGGCACGCGGCGTATCATGATGGATGAAAGCCGGCTCGCCGGAATCGGACTCCATCGTCATGCTCGACCACAACGAATGCGAACGCGCCCGCGTGCGCAGGGACCGCCGCTACGACGGTCGCTTCTTCTCGGGCGTTCGCACCACGCGCATCTACTGCCGCCCGGTTTGCCCGGTGCGGCCGGCGCAGGGCAAGAACGTCGAGTTCTATGCCACGGCGGCGGCGGCCGAGGCCGCGGGCTTCCGTCCCTGCCTGCGCTGCCGGCCCGAGACCGCGCCCTTCTCACCCGCCTGGCAGGGCTCGCGCACGACGGTGCATCGCGCGATGCGCCTGATCCGGGGCGGCGCGCTCGATCGCGCGGGCGTGGAGGAGCTTGCTGCCCGCCTCGGCGTCGGCGCGCGCCATCTCGACCGGCTTTTCCAGCGCCACATCGGCGCGACGCCGCTGCAGGTGGCGCGGACGCTCCGCGTGCAGCGCGCCAAGCGGCTGCTCGACCAGACCAGGCTCGCGATGCCCGACGTCGCGGCGCGCGCAGGGTTTGCCAGCCTGCGCCGCTTCAATGCCGTGTTCGCCGAGGTCTACAAGCGCACGCCGAGCGAGATCCGTCGGCTGCGCTTCAAGCCGGTATGATGGCAAAGAAAAAGGCCCGGCATGCGCCGGGCCTTCCGAGCGACCTTGGCGTCGCCTACTTCTTGCCGGACGGCGTCGACTTGCCGTCCTTCCAAATATAGATGTCGTAGACCGGATCCTTGATGTCGCCCTTGGCGTCGTAGGTGAGCGGTCCGACGGCAGACTGGAAGGTGCCGGAACGCAAGACCTTGGCGACGGCAGCGGCGTCGGTCGACTTCGCCTTGTTGGCGGCATCGGCCCACACCTTGACGGCGGCATAGGTGAACAGGGTGTAGCCGGTCGGATCGTAGCCCGAATCCTTGAACTTCTTCACCAGCGCCGCGTTGAACGGAAAATCTTCCGCCTTGGGCGGGAAGGACATCAGCACGCCGTTGTTGGCCGCACCGCCCAGCTTGCCGAATTCCGGATCCTCGAGCGCGTCGAAGCCGACCAGCTGGGCGCCGAAGCCCTGCTCGCGCGACTGCTTGACCAGCATGGCGGCCGCGGTGTGATAGCCGCCGAGCACGATCATGTCGATCTTGGCCTGCTTCATCTTGTTGATCAGCGCGGTGAAGTCCTTGTCGGTGTCGTTGTAGGCCTCGTACATGGCCGGCTTCATGCCGCCCTTGGCCAACGCCTTGACGGTCTCGTCGGCGACGCCCTTGCCGTAGGGCGACTTGTCGTGGAGCACCGCGATCTTGGCGTTCTTGTTGTTCTTCAGGATGTAGGCGCCGACCGTGGCGCCCTGCACGTCGTCACGGCCGCAGGTGCGGAACACCGTGGTGTTGCCCTTGGCGAGGGCGTCATCCGTCAGCTTGATGTTGGTCGAGGCCGGGGTGATCTGGAGGATCTTGGCCTCCTTGTAGATGTCCGACGCCGGGATCGAGCTGCCCGAGCAGTAGTGGCCGGCCACGAAGACGACCTTGTCGGAGACCAGCTGGTTGGCGACGGCGGTCGCCTGCTTGGGATCGCAGGCATCGTCGCCGATCTGCAGCACAAGTTGCTGGCCGTTCACGCCGCCGGCGGCGTTGATGTCCTTGACCGCCATCTCCGCCCCGCGCTTCATCTGCTCGCCGAAGGCGGCATACTGGCCGGTCATCGGCCCGACCGTCGCGATCTTGATCTGCGCATAAGCCGGTGTGGCGGCGGCGATGGCAGCCACGGCAAGCATGCCCAAAAGCCTATTCATAAGGGTCTCCCATGGTTTCCCTCCACGACCGTGGAGATCTGCGTCGAGCTTAATGCCGCTCCTCCCAGCCCAGCAAGCCTTTGCGCTCGTAGAGCCAGGGATATTGCCGGACCATCTGACGCGCGCGCGTCAGCCGGTAAGCAAAGGCGGCGATGGCGAATTGCACAACCCAGCCCAGGAAAAAGCCGCCGATCGACCATAGTTCGCCGCCGGCCAGGGCGTAGTCGAAGAACCGCAGCCCCATCGAGAGCAATGCCGAATAGAGCACGAGCTGCCGCAACGACCGCCAGGTGATCGCCACGCCCTGGCCGGCGGCAAACGCTGCCGGACCGACCAGCACGAAATTGAACAGCAGCACGACGCCCAGCGTGTCGCCCAGCCAGTCCGATATGAGCATGTCGAAATCGCTCATTCGTGGCCACCTTCGAGGTAGGCGGCGCGTATCTCGGGGTTTGCCAGCAGTTCCCGCCCCGTCCCGCTCAGCCGGACGCGGCCGTTGACCAGCACGTAGCCGCGGTCGGCCAGCCGGAGCGCATGGAAGGCGTTCTGCTCGACCAGGAAGATCGTTACCTTCTCCTCGCGCGCGATCCGGCGGATGGCCTCGAAGATCTGCCGCACAATCAACGGCGCCAGCCCAAGCGACGGCTCGTCGAGCAGCAGCAGCCGCGGCCGGCTCATCAAGGCGCGGCCGATCGCCAGCATCTGCTGCTCGCCGCCCGACAAGGTGCCGCCGCGCTGCTCGCGCCGCTCGGCCAGTCGGGGGAACATCTCGAACACCCGGTCGAGGTCTTTCTGGAAATGCACCGGATCGGCGACGATGGCGCCCATCTGCAGATTTTCGTAGACGCTCATGCGCGGGAAGATGCGCCGGCCTTCCGGCACCTGGGCCACGCCCCGCAGCACGATCTCGTGGGTCGGCAGACGGGTGATGTCTTGCCCTTCCAGCCTGATCGTGCCGGCCCGCGCGCGGGGGCTGCCGCAGATCGTCATCAGCAGGGTCGACTTGCCGGCGCCGTTGGCGCCGATCAGCGTCACGATCTCGCCATGGGCGACATCGAGGTCGACCCCGTGCAGCGCCTGGATGGCGCCATAGAATGTCGCCACGGCCCTGACTTCAAGCATTGGCGCTTCAGGCATCGGGACCGCCCTCGTCGGTGCCGAGATAGGCGCGAATGACGGCCGGATCCCGTTGCACCTCGGCCGGCGCTCCCTCGGCGATCTTGCGGCCGTAGTCGAGCACGACGACATGGTCGGAGATCCTCATCACCACGCTCATGTCGTGCTCGATCAGCAGTACGCCGATGCCGTCGCCGTCGCGAATCGAGATCAGCAGCGCATTGAGCTCGGTCGACTCGCGCGGGTTGAGCCCGGCCGCCGGCTCGTCGAGGCAGAGCAACCGCGGCTCCGTGCACATGGCCCGGGCGATCTCGAGCCGCCGCTGCGCGCCGTAAGGCAACTCGCCGGCCGGCCGGTCGGCGTCGGCCACGAGATTGATGCGCTCCAGCCAGCGTCGCGCGGCCCCGATGGCCGCTGCCTCGGCGTCGCGGTAGCGCTTCAGGCCGAACAGGCCGAACACGCTCATGCCCGAGGCGCGCATCAGCTTGTTGTGCTGGGCGACCATCAGGTTCTCCAGGACCGTCATGCCCGGAAACAGGCGAATGTTCTGGAAAGTCCGCGCCACCTTGGCCTTTTGGCCGATCTCGTGGCCCAGCATACGCTCCAGCAGGTACTCGCGGTCGGTCCGCAGCGTAAGCCGTCCTACCGTCGGCTTGTAGAAGCCGGTGATGCAATTGAAGACCGTCGTCTTGCCCGCGCCATTGGGGCCGATGATCGCGGTTATCTCGCGCGGCCTGGCGGTGAAGGTGACGTCGTCGACCGCAACGAGACCGCCGAACCGCATCGTGAGGTGCTCGACCTCGATCAGCGGTGCGCCGTTCATGCTACGCCTCGTCGATGAACGGGGCGGTGAACGGGGTGCAGCCGCACCGACGGCTCGCGGTGGGCGATCAGCCCGCGCGGCCGGAACACCATGATCAGCACCATGGCGAGGCCGAAGGCCACCATGCGGTAGGCGCCGAGGTCGCGGAACCATTCCGGCAGACCGATCAACAGCACCGCGGCGAGCACAACGCCGATCTGGCTGCCCATCCCGCCCAGCACGACGATGGCGAGAATGATCGCCGATTCGATGAAGCTGAAGCTTTCCGGACTGATGAAACGCTGCTTGGCGGCGAAGAACGAGCCGGCAAAACCCGCGAACATCGCGCCGACCGCGAAGGCGGTGAGCTTGGTGTTGGTGGGGTTGATGCCCAGCGCCTTGCAGGCCGTCTCGTCCTCGCGCAGCGCCTCCCAGGCGCGGCCGACCGGCAGGCGGCGGACGCGCTGCGTGAAGAAGTTGGTCACCAAGGCGAGCGCCAGGATGATGTAATAGAGAAAGATGAGGCGCTGGTTGCCGGAGAACGGGATGCCCATCATTTCGGCGAAGGTCTGCTTGCCGGCTGGCGCGGTCTCCGCGAACACCGCTCCGAACAGGGTTGGGCCGGGGATGCTGCCGATTCCGGCCGGCCCGTTGCTGAGGTCCACCCAGTTCAGCAGGACCAGCCGGATGATCTCGCCAAAGCCCATGGTCACGATGGCGAGATAGTCGCCGCGCAGGCGCAGCACCGGAAAGCCCAGCAGCAGCCCGAAGCTTGCCGACATCATGCCGGCGAGCGGCAGGACCGACCAGAAGCCCAGCCCATATTGGGTGCTGAGCAACGCGTAGGAATAGGCGCCGACGGCGTAGAACGCGACATAGCCGAGGTCGAGCAGGCCCGCGAGGCCTACCACGATGTTCAATCCCCAGCCGAGCATGACATAGGTCAGGATCAGGACGGAGAGGTCCATCGTCTTTTGGTCGGCGAGCGGCGTCATCGGCAGAACGAAGGCGGCTGCCAGCAGGGCGGCACCGAACCATTTGGCCACGGCTTGCCCGACAGGAACGCCGCGCGGCGAGTGGCGCGCAACGGCGAGCGCATGGTTCGCCCATGGCCAGATCGTGCGCAGCACGATCAGCAGGCCCGCCAGCACGACGAACCAGTGCAGGAAAGTCGACGGCAGCTTGAGCGGCGACGCACCGATCGCACCCAATACCGCGCCGAGGGCGAGGGCCGGCCAGGACAGGCCATCGGCCGCCAGCGACAGGCCGAGCCGGCCGAAGAAGATGGTGACGATGGCGATGCCGAGATCGACGAACTGGTAGTCGAAAGTCAGGCCTTTGCCGATGTCGTAGGTGCGGAAGCCAACGATGAAGATGCCGAGCCCGGCCGCCACCAGCGCGGTCAGGCCCGCATCCTTCAAATGGTGTTGCAGACGCGGCCCCATCGCCTCAGACCTTCTCGATCTCCGGCTTGCCGAGCAGTCCGGTCGGCCGGAAGATCAGCACCAGGACGAGGATGCCGAATACCGCGACGTCCTTGTACTCGCTCGAGAAATAGCCGGCCCAGAAGACCTCGATCAGGCCGATCAGCAGCCCGCCCAGCATCGCGCCGGCCAACGAGCCGATGCCGCCCAGCACCGCGGCGGTGAAGGCCTTGATGCCCGCCAGGAAGCCGATGAAGAAATCGACGATGCCGTAGTACATCAGGAACATCATGCCGGCCACGGCGGCCAGGGCGGCGCCCATGACGAAGGTGAGCGAGATGGTGCGATTCACATCGACGCCGAGCAGCGAGGCCATCTTCATGTCCTGCTCGCAGGCGCGCTGCTGGCGGCCGAGCGGCGTCGAGGCGATCAGCCAGGAGAAGCCCGCCATCAGCGTCACCGTCACGACGACGATGATGATCTGCAGCCAAGCCACGCGCACGTCGAAGCCGTCGGCGCTGAACAGGTTGAAACCGCCTTCGACGACCTGGCCACCCGGCTTGGGCCGTGCGCCCTGGGCAAGTTGAACATAGTTCTGCAGCATGATGGACACGCCGATCGCCGAGATCAGCGGCGCGAGCTTGAACGACCCGCGCAACGGCCGGTAGGCGGTGCGCTCGATCGCCCAGCCATAGATGGCGGTGAAGGCCATGGCGAGCAGCAGCACCAGGATGATCGCGACGGGGCCCGAGCCGATGCCCAGCATGGCACAGATCATGAAGCCGATGAGGGAGATGAAGGCGCCGATCATGAAGACATCGCCGTGCGCGAAGTTGATCATGCCGATGATGCCGTAGACCATCGTGTAACCGATGGCGATCAGGCCGTAGATGGCGCCGAGCGTAATGGCGTTGATCAACTGTTGTGAAAAATACGCCATGCCTTTGCTTTCCCCCGTACCCTGCGACCTACGACGCTTCCGGCAAGCCATGCAAGCGAACTATTCACCGGCTCGGGGAGGAATTGAATAGACGACCCGAAAATGGTCCGCGTGCAAATCGCGGACCACTTCCCACGTGTCACCATGGATTATCCGCCGGTCAACGCACTGAACGCCGAGCTCCCGGGCGAGATGATCCGCGCCTTTGACCCATCTGCAGGGTACCGAGGATTCCAAGGAAGCGATGCTTGCCTTCATCGAGAAGCGCAAGCCGGTGTTCAAGGAACGCTGAAGGGTCTATATTTGGTCCTATGAATATCACTCTTCCCGCCGAGCAGGAGCGTTGGCTCAAGACGAGGATCGCTAACGGCGAATTCCAGTCTGCCGAAGATGCAGTCCGTCAGCTTATCGCTGAGCGGATGGTCATCGATGGCGACGACATGGCTTGGGCAAAGCCTTTGGTGGATGAGGCGCGGGCAGCCCTCGCGCGCGGCGACAAGTCTTCGCTCGAGGAAGCGGAATTGGATATCGACCGAGCGTTGGCGTCCCTCAAGCGCTAATGGCCCGTCTCGTCGTCGCCGGCACTGCCCGGCTCGATGGCCATGAAATTCTGATCAATCTCGGCCAAGTCGCCGATATCGCGGTCACCCGCCGCTATGGTGCCCGTTTCAAGGCGATGTATCGCTATATTGCCCAGTATCCCGCTGCCGGCGCACCCCGCCCTGCCCTCGGGCAGCATGCGCGCATCCGAGTCGTGCAACCTTTCGTCATCATCTATGACTACAGCGAGAACGAGGTGACAATCCTGCGTGTTGTCGACGGTCGCCGACAGATTACACTGGAGCTTCTGGCGCGCTGAGCACCACACGTCGGCGATTCCGCCTGAACATCGCGACCAGGCGCACGATGGCGGCGGCCAGCACGAGGGCGGCCATCGGCCAGTAGAAGCGGTCGAGCGGCACGCGCTTGCCGATGGCGACAGCGAAACTGATCCAGATGTACCAGCCGCCCAGCAGATGCAGCAGCCGCCATTTGCGCGGACCGAGCCACGCTGCCGTGCGGTCGAACGATGTCGCCGTCATCGCCGCGATGAAAAGGTATGCCGTGCCAGCCAGCACGATGGTCGCGGGGTTGGTGAGCTTCCAGAACAGCTCGCGGTCCAGCGTGGCGAGCCCCAGGATCGCGGCAAGATGAATGAAATGCGACACCGCGAAGGAGACGCCGAGATAGCGCCGGTTGCGGCGCTGCCAGCGGGTCGCGTCCGACGGGATCAGCTCGACCATTGCGCTTGCGGTGAAGGCCATGACGAACAGCACCAGCGAGGTGCGTGCCGTCGCCCGGATCACCAGGCGGATGCCTTCGACATCGCCGGCGTGGCTCGCCAGCAGCCAGAGGGACATCGCCATCAGCAAAAGCGACAACAGGCCGACCAGCCGCCATCCGTTCATCGGCCGCCTCCCCGCAGCGCCGCCGAGCGCCTGAGGCGCCGGCTGAATCCGATGACATGGAACGCGAGTAAGCCGACCAGCGCGATCTCGCCGGCCGCCGCCAGCAGGACAGGCAGCGGCGCACCCTGGACAAAGAGATCCGCGCGCACCATGCCCGCCACGATCGAAGCTAAAAGTCCGCCAAGGCAGATCGTGAAGGCCAGCAGAGAGCGCCGGAAGGCGAACCAGCCGATCGCACCCACCGCAATCGCCGCGATGAAGGCGTAGCGATCGACCAGCGGCGCCAGCGCCGGGATGGCGCCGTCATCCAGCCACATCGCGCGCAGCCGCATGGCGATGAAGGTGACGACGACGGTGACCAGCAGTGTAATCCAGGTGCGCCGCGCCTGGCGGTCGACGGCGTCGGCGGCGAATTCTGCGGCGATCTCGCGGGCGACACCAAAGCGTTCGACGGCGCGACGTTCGGCGTCGGCCGATGGCCAGGCCGGATCGGCCTCGGCGGCGTCGCGCAAATGGTCTTCGACTTCGCTGGCAAGCCGTCGCGCCAGCGCCGGATCGAAATCGAGCTCGCGCCGCAGCGAAGCGACATACTGGTCGATCACGCTGGCCATGCGCGCCCTCCCAGCAGCGTGTCGACAGCCTGCGAAAAGCGACCCCACACCTTGCGGCGATCGGCGAGCGCGGCCGAGCCTGCCTTGGTCAGGGAATAGACGCGACGGCGACGGCCGCCGGGCGGCGTGGTCCAGGTGCTGGAGAGCAGGCCCGCCTGCTCTAGCCGATGGAGCGCCGGATAGACCGTTCCCTCGGGCAGGTCGAAGGTGTTGGTGCTGCGCTTCTTGATCGTCTCGATGATGGCGTAGCCGTGCGCCGGACCCGCCTCGAGCGCGGCGAGCACGATGGCATCGAGGTGCCCTTTGAGCATTTCGGCTTCCATACCTAGCTATACTAGGTATAAGGCCTCACAGAGTCAAGCCACTTGAACTTCTGCGCCGAAAACCGATTAGTGCGCCGATGAATACATCTTCCTTCGACGTCATTGTAATCGGTGCCGGACCCGCTGGTCTCGCCGCGGCCACTGAAGTTGCCCGCGCCGGGCTGAAGGCGCTGTGTCTCGATAAGCTGGCGCCGGGCGGCGCGCTGATCAATCTCGGAGGACTGCACGACTTCGAGACCGCCGCCGATGGACCGACACTGGCCGCCAAGCTCACCGACGCCGCGACCGAGGCGGGCGTGGAGATCGGCTTCGGCGAGGTCGTGCGGCTTGCCGGCCGCGGCCCATGGACGGCCGAGACCGCCGACGGCGAGCACCACACTGGCCGCGCGATCGTGATTGCGACTGGCCTTGGCAAGGGCCGGCTCGGCCTACCCGAAGAAGACGACTATGAAGGCCGCGGCTTGTCGCATTGCGCCATCTGCGACGGCCCGCTCTATGCCGGCCAGCCGGTCATCGTGGCCGGGGCCGGCGGGTGGGCGCCTTATGAGGCCGAAGAGCTGAAGGCGTTCGCCAGCGAGGTCACCGTCATCGATACGATCACGGCACCGCTGCCCGACGGTATCCGCCACATCGACGGACGCATCGTGGCGTTGGAGGGCCGCGACGGGCTGCAATCCGTCGTAATCGAGAGCGGCGGCGCGCGAACGACCGTTCCGACCAGCGCGGTGTTCGTCTATGTCGGCCAATCTCCCGCTGCGGAATTCGTGCCGGATTCGCTTGCGCGCGACGCCACCGGGCATATCGTGGTCGACGAAGGGGGCCGCACCTCCGCCGCCACGGCGTTCGCCGCAGGCGACGTGCGGGCCGGCGCACGACACTATCTGGCCGACGCCATCGCCGACGGTCAGCGTGCGGCGCAGGCCGTGGTGACAGCCCTCGCCAAGACGACTTGAGGAGTAACGCGCATGCGCATCGTCAATCCAACCTTCGGCGTGTCCGCCACCACCGGTGCGACCGTGGCGCTGAAACCGGTCAACTGGAAGACCGACGCCATCGCGCTGGTCTCCAACTCCAAGCCTAATGCGCGCGAGCTGCTCGACGGCATCCGCACCAAGCTCAGTGCCTTCCGGCCAGTCGACAACATCGATTTCCTGTCGAAGAACAGCGCCAGCCAGGGCGCCCCCAAGGACCTGCTCGAGAAGGTCGCCGCCAACTACAGAGGAGCGCTGCTCGCCATAGCGGATTGAGGAAGCTGTTCATCGTGGAGTTTCCACGACAGCATCGAACTCGAGAAGCTCGGCATCACGGCCTACGTGATCGCCACTGAGACGTTCAAGCCGCTGGTTTTGGCCCAGGCCAAGGCCCGCAAGGTGGAGCCCAGGCTGATCGTCGTGAAGCATCCCATCGGCGGCCTGAACGCCGACGAACTGCGCGAACGCATCGAAGCGGCAACCAATGGACTGTCCGAGGCGACGACGAAATGAAGGACACTGCCGAGCAGGAAATCATCGAGATCGGCGACCTCGATATCGAGGCGTTCAACGAGTATGCCGCAGAGCAGGGTTGGAGCGACGGCATGCCGCTCTACGTGCCGACTGAGGACAAGGTGGCGAAGTTCGTCGCGACCGTGCGCGGCGACAACCGGCCCTACCCGCCCGTGCCGCCACGCCAGATCGTGCCGACCCTGCAGAGCCTCGCCGCCAATGCGGTGATGGCGGGCTGCAAGCCGGAATATTTCCCGGTGGTGACGGCGGCGATGCGCGGCGTGCTCGATCCCGAGTACAATCTGCACGGCACGCTGGCGACCACCCATTCCTGCGCCCCCATGGTCATGGTGAGCGGGCCGATCCGACACGAGCTCGGCATCAATTGCGGCTCCAACTGCTTCGGCCAGGGTTGGCGTCCCAATGCCACGATCGGCCGCGCGCTCGGCCTGATGCTGCTCAACATCGCCGGCGCCAAGCCAGGCGAGATGGACCGTTCGACCCAGGGCAATCCCGCCAAGTACACCTTCTGCTTCGGCGAGAACGAGGAAGAGAACCCCTGGACTCCTTATCACGTGCAGCGTGGCTTCTCAGCCGGCGACAGTGTGGTGACGGTGATGTCGGGCGAAGGCCCGCATAACCTCAACGACCACGGCAGCACGACCGCCATCGGCCTGCTCACGACATTCGCCGGCAGCATGTCGACGCCCGGCGCCAACACGGTTTATGGCAAGGGCCCGATGTTCGTCATCATCGGCCCCGAGCATGCCGCGACGTTGAAGCGCGACGGCTACACCATCGACAGCATCCGCGAAGAGCTGTTCAAGCGCTCGCGCGTCCATGCCTCGCGGATTTCACCGGAGAATCAGGACACCTACGTCAGCACCGGCCATAAACCGGACGGCGACTGGTTCACGATCGGGCGGACACCGCAGGACATCCACATCACCGTGGCCGGCGGCCCGGGCAAGCATTCGGCTTTCATCCCGTCGTTCGGCGGCACGACCGTCGCCTCCGTGCGCATCGCCGGATGAGCGAGTGGTGCGGCTGGCCGGTCATCGCTGACGCGGCGAGCTGGGAGACTGCACAACAGATCCTGACCGACGCCGAATTATCGGACGGCCTGCCGCTGGTGCCGCCGACCCGCCGCCGCCTCGAAGCGATGGTGGCCGGCGTGGCGGGCCGTAGCGACTCGCACGGCATGATGCCACCCATGTTCGGCGACATCACGCCCGATTCCATCGCCTATCAATGCGTCATCGCCGGCTGCCGCCCGGCCGAACTGCCGATCGTGCTGGCTGCGGCGGAGGCGATCCTAGAACCCGATTTCAATCTTTTAGGCATCGCCACGACGACCGGTACGGCCTGCGTGGCGCTTTGCGTGCACGGCGCCATCGCGCGCCAGCTCGGCGTCAACGCCGGCACCAATTGCCTGGGCCCCGGCAACCGCGCCAATGCCAGCATCGGCCGGGCGCTGCAGCTCACCATCCGCAATGTCGGCGGCGCGCGCTCCGATGTCGGCGACATGGCGACCATGGGCCAGCCCGGCAAATACACGCTGTGCTTCGCCGAGCGCAACGATGGCCCCTTCCCGACCCTGACCGCGCGCCGCGGCCTGGGCGCCGATGCGAGCGCGATCACGGTGATGGGCGTTTCGGGTACCGCCGAAGTGCTGCCCGGCGACGGCGAGGGCGCGACACCCGAAGCCATCCTCTCGCCGATCGCGACGGCGATGCGGGCGGCCATCGTCATGTCGAGCATGAGCCGCAAGAACGAGCGCGGCGAGCAGGTCTTCCTGCTGCCGCTCGAGATGGCACAGAAGATCGTGCGTCACGACGGCTGGGATATTGCCCGCGTGCAGCGCTACCTGTTCGACGAGGGCCAGGGCGTGGCGCGCGCGCCCGACGCCATCCATGCCATTGTCACCGGCGGCGCTGGCTACAAGATGAGCTACCTGCCGATCTGGGGCGGCGGCTCGCAGACGGTGACGCGGCCGCTTCACGGCGCTGCGTAGGCAATGTACCTGGCGATCTTCCAGCTTCCATCGGACTGCCGGCGGAACACGTCGAGCCCGGGCTCGCGCGATTCCTCGGTCTTCGCACCGGCAGACGTCACCTTGAGTGTCCAGACCAGCCGAACGACGGCCATGTCGCCCGACACGATGATTTCCTTGATATCGAGGGCATAGCTGAACGCCCGTGTCGGGTCGGCGAGCGATCGGTGGAGCAGGCCGCACAGGGTCGGATAATCGCGTTCGGGAAATCCGCGATAGTCGTAGACGAGATCGGGCGCGAAGAGATCACAGATGCGCGCCGTGTCACGCGAGTTGAAATCGCTCGTCCATTTTGCCAATGCGGCGCGTATCGTTCTTTCCGCCTGATCGCCCGATTGCGCCGATAGCGGCGCCACGGCGCCCCCCAGCAGAGCCACAGCGGCCAGAGCCGCCAAGCTGAGACTTCCTAATCCTTCCATCCGATCCATTCGCTGATGCCGCGGCCCATCACCCACTCGAGGTCGTCGCCCTTCAACCACGGCATTTCCTCAGTGAACATTGTCACGCCCTGGCGGTAGCTGCAGGGAAGCCGCGACAAATCGGTCCCCCAGAAGCTGCGCCTGGGGCCGAAGGCGTCGACGACGCGGCGAATGTGAGGATGAACCGAGCGGAACGGATAAGTCTTGTCGGCGGCGTAGCACGGCATCGCCGAGACCTTGGCTGCCACGTTGGGCCGCTTGGCGAGCGCCAGCACTTTGTCGAGGGCGGCGAAGTTGGCGGCCTCAGTCACGTCCTTGCCGCTCTTGAGTCCGAGATGATCGAGCACCAGCCGCAAGCCCGGATGGCGCTCGGCCACCTTGTCGGCGAGGTGCATGTATTCGTGATGGAACAGCACCATCGCCGGAATGCCGTGCTTCTCCAGCTCGCCCCATACCCAGTCGAAGCGGCCGTCGAGCAGCGGCTGGCGTAGCACTTCGGTGTGAAAGGTCAGGCGCACGCCCAGCATGCCTTTCTGCTTCTTCCAACCCGCCAGCGCTTCGCGGGCGCCCGACGCATCGGGATCGAAGCGGCCCATGATGCAAAAGCGGTCGGGATGGCCGGTCGCGGCATCGATGGCGAGGTCATTACGATCGCCTTCCCACGACGGCGGCACGATGACGACGCCATCGACTCCCGCCTTGTCCATCTCGGCCAAAAGCTCTTCCTTGCCGAGCGGCGACGCGCGGTGCGGCGCGGCGCGCGCGGGCCACGGACGCGCCGGCGTGTTGGCGCCCCAGATATGGACCTGTGCATCGACGACTTTCATTGGTTTCTCCCTACCGCCAACCCATCGCGGCGCGCAACAGTCGTGCGATCAGCCACATGCCGAAGCCCCACAGTGCATAGACCAGCGGCACCACGGCCAGGCCCGGCATGCGGAAGCCGCCGCCCACCGGCGCGCCCTTGATCGGAAACACGACGAACCAGTTGACGAGCGTGACGATGATGGCGGCGAACAGCACCCAGCCCAGCGCGCCGTTGAGCATCCCGGGCAGCCGCGGGACGAGGAACGCGGCGCCAACGCCCCACAGTCCGCCCCAGAAGGCCATCGACAGGATGGTCGGCACGCCCCACGGCGGCACGGGTCGCAGATTGTAGAGCGGGGCGCGGGCATAGCCGAGTTCGTTGGCGATCCAGAAGCCGAGCTGATGGAAGATCAGCACACCGAGCGCGCCGGCGATGAAGCCGACGAGGACCGTACGCATACAGGAGTTCATGCGGCGGTACTCCCGGATGGGCGGCGGTCGCGCCACGGCGCGGCCCGTTCTAGCTCGGCCGCCAGCGAGAAGAGCATCTCTTCCGCGCCGAAGCGCCCGACGAAATGCATGCCGATCGGCAGGCCGTCTTCGGTCCAGGCAAGCGGCACCGACATCGCCGGCACGCCGGTGGCGTTGCACACGGCGGTGAAAGGGACCATCGGCGCCAGGCCTTGTTGGTATTGGGCGAGCGTGCCGTCCATCCTGACCGTGCCCAGCGGCAGGTGCGTACACGCGATGGTCGGCGACAGCAGCACGTCGTGCTTCTCGAAGAAATGGCCGAACTGGCGGCCGGTACGGTGGAAAGTCTGCACGGCGCGGATGTACTCGTGGGCGCTGATGCCCTGCCCGATCTCGGCGTGGAGACGCGTCACCGGTTCGAAGTCGTCCGGGCCCGGTGTGCGGCCGGCAGCGCGCACCTCGATGTTGGTGAAGGTATTGGCGCACATCACCGTGCCGAAGGCCGCCCCCGTTGCCGCGGCATCGTAGTCGGGCGCGGCCTCCTCGACATGATGGCCGAGCCCTTCCAGCATCGTCGCCGTGCGCTCGACGGCGGCGGTCAGCACGGGATCGAGCGACCCGTCGCCCACGGGCTTCAGCATGAACGCCACGCGCAGCTTGCCCGGCGGGCGTTGGGTCGCCGCCAGGAAGGAGCCGGACGGCGGCGCACGATAGGGATCGCCGGGCTCGCCGCCTGCCATCGCATCGAGCAACGCAGCACTGTCGCGCACAGAGATCGATACGCAATGCTGCGCGCCCGCGCCGGCCAGGGTCTCGCCGATCGGCGCCAGGCTGACCCGGCCGCGAGATGGCTTTAGGCCGAACAGGCCGCACAGCGACGCCGGGATGCGGATCGAGCCGCCGCCGTCGGTGGCATGTGCCATCGGCAAGCCACGCGCTGCCACGACGGCCGCGGAACCGCCCGACGATCCGCCGGGCGAGAGGTCGGGGCGCCACGGGTTTATGGTCGAGCCACCGAACGCGGGTTCGGTGGTCGGCGCCAGCCCCAATTCGCTGGTGTTGGTACGGCCAACGATCACCAGGCCGGCACGCCGCATGCGCGCGACTGCCGCGCTGTCGTTCGCGGCCACTGGTTCCTTGGCGAAAAATCGCGATCCCAAAGTGGTTGGCGTGCCGGCACAATCGGCCATCAGCTGCTTGATGACATAAGGCACGCCCTGGAATGGCCCCTCGCCCGCCGCCGCGACCGATTTCTCCAAAAGCGCGCCTTCATAGAAATCGGTGACGGCGTTCAGCGATGCGTTGAGCGCGCGAAGCTTGCTCAGCGTGCCGTCCAGAAGTTCACGCGCGCCGAGCTTGCGCGTCTTGAGCAGCTCGGCGACGGCGAGCGCGTCAGAGGTCGCGAAAAGATCGTCCACCGTCTCAGTTCCGCCAACGCTCGAGGTTGGCCGCGACAAAGGCGTCGTCATTCAGCTCGGGATAAGTGGCGTAGAGCCGGTCGATGCCGGCGCTTTGGCCGGGACTGAGCGTCTCGTGCGGATCGAGGCAGTCGATCGACGTCATCAGCCCCTGGCGACGCAGGATCTCATGGCAGCCCGGAATGCAGCCGGCGAAATCGTGATCGACGTCGAACACCACGCTGTTGCAGTCGGTGACGAAGGAATCGAGCGCCAGCACTTCAGGCGGAATGGCGCCGGCGGACACCGAAAGCTTCAGGCGCTCCAGCATCTTGACCGCACCGCGCGTCCACACGCTCCAG